>Ga0209006_10003400_pt1 | contig 14480 bp, 12 predicted proteins | sample JacPin_JW_Ref_O2_FD_188567 | JGI IMG/M metagenome (GOLD analysis project Ga0209006, IMG submission 188567) | Forest soil microbial communities from Algoma, Ontario, Canada - Jack Pine, Ontario site 1_JW_Ref_O2 (SPAdes) (version 2) | ecosystem: Environmental > Terrestrial > Soil > Boreal... | reverse complement strand
CCGGCCTTGATCACCGCAACACCGCCGGCCAGCTTGGCCAGGCGCTCCTGCAGCTTCTCGCGGTCGTAGTCGGAGTCGCTGTTCTCGATCTCGGCGCGGATCTGGGCCACCCGGCCGGCGATGGCGTCGGAGTCACCGGCGCCCTCGACGATGGTGGTCTCGTCCTTGGTGATGACGACCTTGCGGGCCTGACCCAGCAGCGAGATGTCAGCGGTCTCCAGCGAGAGGCCGACCTCTTCGCTGACGACCTGGCCACCGGTCAGGATCGCGATGTCCTGCAGCATGGCCTTGCGGCGGTCGCCGAAGCCCGGCGCCTTGACGGCGACAGACTTGAAGGTGCCGCGGATCTTGTTGACCACCAGGGTCGACAGGGCTTCACCCTCGACGTCCTCGGCGATGATCAGCAACGGCTTGCCCGACTGAATGACCTTCTCCAGCAACGGCAGCAGGTCCTTGACGGTCGAAACCTTCGACGACACCAGCAGGATGTACGGGTCCTCCAGGACCGCTTCCTGACGCTCGGCGTCGGTCACGAAGTAACCCGAGATGTAGCCCTTGTCGAACCGCATACCCTCGGTGAGCTCGAGCTGCAGGCCGAACGTGTTGGACTCCTCGACGGTGATGACACCCTCGTTGCCAACCTTGTCCATGGCCTCGGCGATCAGCTCGCCGATCTGGGTGTCGCCGGCCGAGATCGCGGCAGTGGCAGAGATCTGCTCCTTGGTCTCGACCTCCTTGGCCGACTTCAGCAGGGTCTCGGTGATCTTCTCGACGGCCTTCTCGATGCCGCGCTTGAGACCCAGCGGGTTGGCGCCGGCCGCAACGTTGCGCAGGCCCTCTTTGACCAGCGCCTGTGCCAGCACGGTGGCCGTGGTGGTGCCGTCACCGGCAACGTCGTCAGTCTTCTTGGCGACTTCCTTGACCAGCTCTGCGCCGATCTTCTCGTAGGGGTCCTCCAGCTCGATCTCCTTGGCGATGGACACACCATCGTTGGTGATCGTGGGAGCGCCCCACTTCTTCTCCAGGACAACATTGCGGCCCTTGGGACCCAACGTCACCTTTACCGCGTCGGCGAGGGCGTTCAGGCCCCGCTCGAGGCCGCGACGGGCCTCTTCGTCGTACGCAATTGTCTTAGCCATTGCGAAGTGATTCCTCCGATTGGGGATGACACGTCTGTGGTCGGGTGCAGTGCCCGCGACGGACGGCTTGGGTGTCTCCGCTGACGCGGCCCGTACCTCACCGTCCCGACCTAGCACTCACCGGTCGGGAGTGCCAGTGTCATTTTTAGCACTCGGCCATATCGAGTGCAAGGACAGGTCACCCTTATCTCGACGGGCGTAAACCGTCGATGACGACGTCGGTCACCCGCTCCGCCCGCGCCTTGTCGTAGCCCTGCATGGCCTGGCAGCCGACCAGGATTGCCTTGATCTCGGGAACGTCGACGTCGGGCCGTGCCGTCCCGGCCTGTTGTGCGGCCCTCAGCAACTCGCCGAGCAGGCCGCGGAAGGCAGCGTCGGCGTCGGGCGCCACGGAGTCGACGTCGATGCCCAGCCCGGCGAGCGCATCGACCAGGCCCTGGTCGGTGGCGCCCCAGTCCAGCACCATCGACCGTAGGAAGGCGAACAGCGCTTCCCCAGGTCCGGGGTCGTCCAGCAGTCCGCGCCCCAGATCGATGATGCGCCGTATCCGGCTGTCGACCACCGCCCTGAACAGGTCTTCCTTGGTCGGGAAATGTCGGTAGACGGTTCCGGCGCCGACGCCGGCGCGCCGGGCGATCTCGTCGATAGGAACCGACAGGCCCTCAGCCGCGAATGTCTCGTAGGCGGTTTCGAGCACCCGGGCGCGATTGCGGGCCGCGTCAGCGCGCAGCGGCTTCGCGGGTTGCGCCATCGTTCACCCCTACCGGTTGACAAAGCGGGGCGTACGTTCCGTATAGTGAAGCCAACCGGAGCGTACGCCCCGTTTACCTTACAGCTTAGGGAGCTTTCCATGGCTAAGTGGACCACCGGCGACATTCCCGACCAGACCGGTCGTGTCGCCGTCATCACCGGGTCGAACACCGGACTCGGCTACGAAACCGCGGCCGCGCTGGCCGCCAAGGGCGCACACGTCGTGATGGCGGTGCGCAACCTGGACAAGGGCAAGGACGCCGCCGCCCTCATCCACAGGAGCAGTCCCAACGCCGACGTGGCGCTGCAGGAACTCGACTTGACGTCGCTGGACTCGATCCGCGGCGCCGCGGAGCAACTCCGCGCCACTCACGACCACATCGACCTGCTGATCAATAACGCCGGGGTGATGTACACGCCGAAGTCGCACACCAAGGACGGCTTCGAGATGCAGTTCGGTACCAACCACCTGGGCCACTTCGCCTTCACCGGTCTGCTGCTGGATCGGCTCTTGCCGGTCGCCGGTTCCCGGGTCGTGACGATCAGCAGCATGGGCCACCGAATCCGCGCCGACATCCACTTCGACGATCTGCAGTGGGAACACAGCTACAACCGGGTCTCGGCCTACGGGCAGGCCAAGCTGGCCAACCTGTTGTTCACCTACGAACTGCAACGACGGCTCGCTCCCCATGGCACGACCATCGCCGTGGCCGCCCACCCCGGCGGCTCGAACACGGAGCTGATGCGCCACCTGCCTGGATGGGCCGCCTCCGTCTACCCCGTCATCGCACCGATCTTCCAGGACGCGGCCATGGGCGCCCTGCCGCAACTGCGGGCAGCGACCGACCCGGCCGTGCTCGGTGGGCAGTACTACGGACCCGACGGCCTCGGCCAGACCCGGGGCTACCCCAAGATCGTGGGTTCTAGCAAGAAGTCGCACGATGCCGAGCGGCAGCGCCGGCTGTGGACGGTGTCCGAGGAGCTCACCGGCGTCACGTATCCCGTCGGCTAGCCCAAGTCGAGCAACTGCTCGTAAAAGCCGCCGAAGCGGCGCAGCGGGTCGATCAGATGGATTTCCAGAATCCAGTGGCAACGCCGACCGCTGGGGTCGGCGCGCCGCATCGGCTTGGTCGACCCAGGCATGATGTACCACTCGGTGGCGGTCCCGGCGATCTTCTTGTGCGGGAATTCCCCGACCAGATGGCCTGCGATGTGGCTGCCCCAGCCAAACCCCTCAGCACGGGCGGCCTCGACGGAGGCGTCGAACAAGTCCGCGCCGGTGACGTCGGGGTGGTTCTCGAAATAGTCACGACCGGCCTGCCATACCCGGGGCAGGGCATCGCGGACGGCGAGTTTGTCCGGATCGTCGCCGAGTACGTAGGTGCGCCCGAAGTCGGCCTCCCACTCCTCGAAGATCGGCCCGAAATCGAGGAACACGATGTCGTCGTCGACGACTATGCGGTCCGGCGGATGCTCTTTGAAAGGTTGCAGGGTGTTCTCGCCGGCCCGCACGATCCGCCGATGCCAGTGCCGGGTGACCCCGAACATCTGTCCGGCCAGAGCGTGGATCTCGTCGGACAATTCCTGCTCACCGACGCCGGCCCGGATCATCGCGCGGCGCTCAATCTCATCGAACAGCTGCGCGGCCTTATCCTGGGCATCGAGAAGCCGTTCGGTGCGGGCGTTTTCGTCGAAGATCGGCGTTTGCACAGCAACGATGCTACGGCCCGTCGGCGTCAGGCCCACTGCGCAAAGTAGGGCCGCTCCGGCTTGCTCTTCTCGACGAGGATGAACACCACACCCCACGGGTCGACGAACCACGTCGTGCGGACCCGCGCCACGTCCGCAATGCCGTCGACCAGAAAGCGCACCCCGTTGGCCTCGAGTCGCGCCCGGGTGGCATCGAGGTCCTCGCAGATCAACCCCACATGCGACAAGCCATGGTCGGTCAGGGCCGCGGCGTTGCGCTGATCGCCGCCGGCCACGCCGAGATACTCGATCACCTCGAGGACGCGATCGCCGTCGTCGTCGAAGCCGACGATGGCGGCCTTCATGGTGGGATCGGACACCAACTGGCCCATGTCGTCGCGAATCGCATCGCCGGCCATCACGTAGGGCGGCGACAGCACCCGCATGCCCAACACGTCGCGATAAAACGCCACTGCCGCTTCGCAGTCCGGCACACACACGCCGGAGTGGGCCAATCCGGTAATCACGCTTTGAACAATGTCAAAAGCGCGGTCATCGCACTAGGGGGACGTTGCGTCCACGTGCCGGCTGATGTGGTCTTCGACGCATCCGATGAAGGCCTGCGACGCCGCCGATCTGAGTGTGCTGCCGGGCGCGACGAGGTTCACTTGCCGGTAGAGGTCGGCTCCGGCGACGGGCCGCAGCGCCAGCGTCGGGTCGTCGCCCACCCTCGCGACGGCGACCGACTCGGGTAGCAGCGCGACGCCGAGATCTTGGCTCACGAACTGGATCACCTCGTCGACGCGGGTGACTTCGAACGCCACTCGCCGGGACACTGACGCGAACCCGCGGTCGGTTTCGTGCCGCAGGCCGTAGCCCGGCGGGAAGTCGATGAAGGGCAATACCGCCAACTGATCGAGTTGCACCGTCGGCCCCGCAGCCAACTCGTGCGAGGACGGCAGCACCGCCACGAGCGGCTCGGTGAACAGCTCGGTGACGGTGAGTCGCCCGGTCGGGGGCAACACGTTGGATCCGACGACGGCGACATCGAGCTTGCGGTCACGCACCGCCTCGATCAGCAGATTGCTGCCTCCGCTGCGCAGCGTGACAGTCACCTCGGGATACCGCGCATGGAAGGTAGCCATCAGCACCGCGACGTCGAGGCTCTCCGAGGGAACCTCCATCATGCCGACCGTCAGACGGCCGGCGATGGTGCCGCTGAGAGCTTGCGCGTCGAACTTGATCCGGTCGACGCCGGCCAGCACCTGATGGATCAGCGGCAGCAGAGCCTCCCCCGCCGGGGTCAGTGCGACCGAACGCGTGGTGCGCTCGAACAACGCAACACCGAGTTCGTCTTCGAGTTTGCGGAGCTGCTGACTGAGCGCCGACTGCACGACGAACTCGTTGTCGGCGGCTTTGGTGAAACTCTGCGCCTCGGCCAGCGCGGCCGCGTAGCGAAGCTGTCGCAGATTCACTGTTCTTCACTTTCGATAATAGATGCCATCATATCTATGCGTTGGACTGGTAAGTGGAAGTCGATGAACAATCGTCGACATGTCCGTTGCGCCTGCGTCGACCGCCCGTGTACAGGCACGGTCACATCGCGGCCTGGACACCAACGACTGTTCCGATCTGGTGACGCGGGAGGCGATCACCGCCGAGCTGGACGCGCTGCCGTTCTTGGGATCACTGTCCTGCGACACGACGACGTTGATCGCCGGGTCCACCGAAGAGCTGGTCTTCACCTACACCGTGGGCAGCTCGGGAATCGCCGACAGCGGCTGGCTGAAGCTGTGCTTCCGCTTCTACTCCGACTGGGATCTGCAGACGACTGACCCTCATGCGCGCGATTACGCGTCGGCAACGTTGGTCAGTCGGTCGCTGGTCGGCGGCGCCTCGGCGGCCTCCGCTGCCACCGTGCAGAAGCTCGTCACCCGCTACGACGTCAAAGGTGGCGAACGCCCGTTCCAAAAAGCATTGCTGATCCACGCCAAAGACGGCTACCTGCGGCCCGGCGACGTCATCGAGATCCGATTGGGGGACCGCCAATTCGGCGGACCCGGCACCCGCGTGCAGACGTTTGTCGAGGATGAGTTCGAGTTCCACCTGTTCGTCGACGTCTTGGGCACATCACGGATGGCCCGCGCCGCCGTGTCTCGGCTCGCCGTGATCCCCGGGCCGCCCGAGCACGTGGTGGTGCACGGCCCGCGACTGGTGCGGCGCGACATCTCGTCAGCCGACCTGCGGGTACACCTGCAGGATCGTTGGGGCAACGCCTGCCGCGACGTCGCCGCGACCGTGCGAGCTCGCTCCGGTGACGCCGACGTCGCCTCCGCCGAATTCCCCGCCGCGGGATGGGCGGCGGTGACGGTGTCGGTCCCGGCCCAGCACGGCGGCATTGACCTCGTCGCCGATGCGGGTGCAGCGGAGATCGGCCGGGAGACTTGCTATCTCGACGTCATCGACGACTTCCCCTCGCCGCGTGCGTTGTTCGCCGATCTACACGTGCATTCCAACGACACAGTGGGCACCCAGGACACCGGGTCGAACCTGGCCTACGGCCGCGATGTCGGCGCGCTCGACGTGATCGGCTACACCGCCAACGACTTTCAGATCACCGATGACGTGTGGGACGACGTCGTCGCTGCATGCGCGAGCGCCAACGAGAACGGCCGACTGGTCTGCTATCCCGGCGTGGAGTGGTGCGGAACAGCCGGCGTCGGCGGCGACCACAACGTTGTCTTCCTCGGCGAGGACACCACCGTAGCGCGGTCACTGGAATGGCACCAAGGCATGGCCTCGACCGCGCCGTCGCCCCAAACATGGCCCATCACGGAGCTTTACGCCGCCTATGAAAAGGATCCTGACTCGTACTTGCTGATCCCCCATGTCGGTGGACGGCGGGCGATCCTGGACTGGCATCATCCGGAGCTGGAACGACTGATCGAGGTGCACTCGTCCTGGGGAACCAGTCCCTGGTTCCTCGAGGACGCGCTGGCGCGCGGCCTGCGCCTGGGTGCCAGCGCCGCCAGCGACGAGCACCGTGGACGGCCCGGCGGCGGCGCGCCGGGAGCCAACATCTTCGGCGGGCACGGTGGACTCACTGGTGTTCTGGCGCCCGAACTCACTCGCGCGGACGTCGGCCGGGCGTTGCGAGGCCGGCGCACCTGGGCGACGACCGGCGCCCGCGCCGTCGCGTTGTTGCGCAGCGGGGACCATTGGATGGGCGACGAGATCTACACCGCCGCAGATGAACTGGTCGCCGGATACAACCTCTACGGCACAGCAGGCTGGGAAGAGCTGGAAGTGTGGGACACCGCGGGCCGGCTGTGGCAGCGGGATTTCCACACCGAGACCGGGTTGTCAGACTCATTGGTGCGGATCCGGTGGGGCGGCGCGCGACACAAGGACCGCTATCGCTGGGCGACGTGGTCCGGCCGTCTCGCGGTGACCGGTAGCGCCGTCGACTCCGTGACGCCGTGGGCCGCCGCGCATCCCGAGCAGGAATTCAACGTCGCCGGCAACGAGATTACTTGGTGTACAACGACGTACGGTAATGACATTGGCGTCGTGGTCAGCTTGGCCGATCTGGCCTCGTCGCGTCTGCAGATCGACACCAGCATCGTTGAGGACGGGATGGACGCGCGTGTGTCGATCACCGGCAGTGAGCTCATCGAGGCCGGCCGGCGCAAGACCCCGGTCGGCGGTTTGAACTTGACGCTCACTGTGGAACGCATCGCCGACCTCGCGGCTCTGCCCGTCACGGCGGACGGGCAACTGACCGTCGACCTGCCACCTGCCGACAGCGCACTCTACCTGCGGGCACGTCAAGCCGACGGACACCAGGTATGGACCAGCCCGCTGTTCGTCTCCCGGAGCGCGGACTGATCATGTTGCACCGTATTGCTTTACGACTGACTAAGCGTTTGCATGTCGATTTGCAGCGCGTCATCGCCTCATCCTGTAGCTGACCGGCCCGCCTTCGCCCGTTGACTTGGTCGCTATAAGGAGAGTTCATGCCAGTTCGCCATCCGGCCCGCCGCGCGGCGATGATGGTCGCCGTACTTGTCGCCGCCCTACTGACCGGTTGCGGGCATTCAGCATCCACCGGGGGCCCTGGCGCAGGAGTCACACTGCGCCTGGGCTACATCACCCGCATCACCCACGCGTCGGCACTGGTCGCCGTCGACCGGGGATTGTTCACCAAGAACCTCGGTTCGTCAGCGACTCTGGCCACCCAGCCCTTCCAGCAAGGCATCGCCGAAGTGACCGCGCTGCTGTCCGACAAACTCGACGCCGCCTACATCGGCACCAACCCGGCATTCAATGCCTGGCAGAAGTCGCACGGCACGGCGATCAACATCGTCTCCGGATCGGCCCTGGGCGGCACGTCCTTCGTCGTCAAGCCCAACATCAAGAACGCGCAGGATCTGCGCGGCAAGACCGTGGCCGACCCGGGCCTGGGCGGCAACCACGACATCAGCTTGCGAAGCTGGCTCAAAGACAATGGCTTACAGACCAATACCCAAGGCGGCGGGGATGTGTCGGTGAAGCCGACCAAACCGGAGTCTGCGATCCTGCAGGAGTTCATTACCGATCAGATCGTGGGCGCCGCGGAGTCCGCGCCCTACGACGTCGAGCTGGTCAAGGCCGGCGGCGTCAAACTGTGGCCGGATCCGGGAACGATTACCGTGCTGGTGGTGCGCCAGGACTTCTTGAAGGCCCACCCCGACGCGGTCTCTGCACTGTTGCGCGGTCAGATCGAGGCCGATGATCTGCTGCACAACGATCCCGCCGCGGCGGCGCAGGCGGCCAACAACAGACTCGCGAAAGACTTGGGCAAAGGCCTGACTCCGGACGTGTTGACCGCGTCTCTTCAGGAGACGACGTTCACCAACGATCCGAATGCCGCATCGCTGAAGGATCAAGTGCGCAAAGCTGTTTCGGTTAGGCTGCTCGACCCGCTCAACCTGGACGGACTTGTGGACCTGCGCCTGCTCAACGAAGTCTTGAAGACGTCGGGGAAGGCTCAGGTCAACGCGTGACCGGCACATCGACTCAGCAGGTGACCAGTTCCACGCCGAACGCCGCGGCCGAGCCGGCCGTTCGGTTTTCGTCGGTCTCGAGGACCTACGAACAAGGCGCCACGCCGGTCGCCGCGCTCGCCGAATTGTCGCTCAGCGTGGACCCGGGCGAGTTCGTCTGCATCGTCGGGCCGTCAGGTTGCGGCAAGAGCACCTTGCTGTCGCTGGCGGCCGGTCTGGATCAGCCCACGACGGGTGCGGTAGCCACTGGAAATCGTCAGCTGGCCTTGATGTTTCAAGAATCTGCCCTGTTCCCGTGGCTGACGGCGGCGGGCAATATCGACTTGGCGCTACGGGCGCGCAAGGTTCCTAGAGCCGAGCGGCACTCGCGGGTCACCGAACTGCTCGACGTCGTGGGGCTTAGCGTCTTCGCCCGCGCTCGGCCACATCAACTGTCCGGCGGGATGCGTCAGCGTGTGGCACTCGCACGCGCCCTGGCCCAAGATGCCGATGTGCTGTTGATGGACGAGCCCTTCGGCGCGCTCGACGCGATCACCCGCGATCTGCTGCACACCGAACTCGAACGCATCGTCGCCGAAACAGGTTTGACGGTGCTATTCGTCACCCACAACGTGCAGGAGGCGGTCAGGCTGGGCGACCGGGTGGTGCTGATGAGTAACCGCCCCGGCCGGATCATTGCCGAACACGTCGTCGACCTTCCGCGGCCGAGGCGCGTCGACGCCGGACCGATCGCCGAGTTGGTCGCCGCCATCACCGCCGATCTCCAGGGACCGGGGGCCGGCGATGACGCTTAGCAACCTCGAGGTCGATCAGCGCACACCCGGCGAGCCACGCTCGGCCGGAGGGCTTTTCACCCGACGGCTGGCCCGATCGCTGTGGGCCCCGGGTGTGGGCTTGTTGATCGTCCTGGCCGGCTGGCAGGCGGTCTATCTGAGCGGCTGGAAACCCGCGTTCGTATTACCCGGTCCTGCGGCCGCCCTGGGCAGTCTGTGGAGCCAAGCCAGCCAGCCGCTGTTGTGGCAGGCCATCGCGACGACCCTGAGCAGGGCCGTATACGGATTCGGCCTCGCAGTGGTGATCGGCTTGGCCGCCGGTATCGTTGTGTCGCGAAATCGGTTGGCCCGGGCAGCCTTCGGACCGATCATCACCGGCATGCAGACCATGCCGGCGATCGCATGGTTCCCGTTCGCCATCATCTTCTTCGGCCTCAACACTTCGGCGATCGTGTTCGTGATCGTCATCGGCACCGCGCCCGCCATCGCGACCGCCGTCATCGCCGGATCCGATCACATTCCGCCGTTGCTGCTGCGCGCGGCGAAGACGATGGGGCTCAACGGCTTCGCTTTATATCGACATGTCGTCCTGCCTGCGTCGCTGCCTGTCTTCGTGACCGGCCTCAAGCAGGGCTGGGCTTTTGCCTGGCGCAGTCTGATGTCGGGCGAGCTGGTGGTCATCGTGACCAATACGGCGTCCATCGGTGTGCTGTTAGAGAACGCGCAGAACATGTCCGACATGCCGGCGGCCATTGCGATCATGATTGTCATCCTGACGCTCGGGATCCTGATCGACGGGCTCTTCACGTTTCTCGACAATGTGGTGCGCCGACGTTGGGGACTCGTCGACGCCTCCGAGTCGTGACAGCCGACGAATCTCGGCCGCTGCGGCTGTGGGCCTTCGGTGACGCCCACGTCGGTACCGACAAGCATTTCGGCAGAAGAAGTTTGGCCGACGCGATCTCGCACTCCGAATTCGGCGGAGAAGACGGAGGCCCGCCGTTCGACTGGGATCTCGCCATCGACGTCGGCGACATGTCCGGCGCGCACCACAGCCTGCCCGATGACGCCGAAGGACGAGAGGTTGTCGATCAGCTCGCAACGCTGCGCGCGCATCGCCGCGAAGACGTCTACAGCGTGTGCGGCAACCACGACCGCAACGGGTTGGCGGAACCCGAGGCGTGGTGGTGGCAGAAGTGGATCGACCCGCTCGGCGTCAACACCGAATTCTCCGGTGTCGATGCGGCCGCCCGCCGCTATCGCGTCGAAGGGACCTGGGAGCGGTACAGCTTTCGGGTGGGCAACCTGTTGTTCTTGATGATGAGCGACCGCAACGAACCCACGCAATCGGTCGGCCGGGGAACGCTCGGCGGCAACCCCGGCGGGGTGGTCAGCGGCGAAACGTTCGACTGGTTCACGTCGATGGTGGACGACAACCGCGACGCCCTTATCGTCGCGGTGCATCATTACGTGCTCAAGGACACGACGGTGGCCTCCGGCGAATGGGAAGGTGTACGCCGAAGCGCCACAGGCGAACTGCTCGAGCACTATCACCGGCCGTTCGAAGAAGGCACTCCCAACGGGGCCTCGTACCTGTACTGGGTCGACAGCAAGCCGGACTCCGCTGCTTTCGAGAGCTTCCTGGCGGCGCGTCCGGGGCGAGTGGCGCTATGGCTCGCCGGCCATACGCACACCCATCCCGACGATTCGTTCGGCAACAAGACACATATCGAACAACGATGGGGCACCTGGTTTCTCAATGTCGCATCGCTGAGCCGCCACCACATGCCGATCACCACGCTACCGATCAGCCGTCTGTTGACGTTTCAGCCCGGATGCGACCAGGCAACCGTCCAGTGTTACTTGCACACCAGCCAGCATGCACCGCAAGGCTGGTACGACAAGGCCGAGAGGACCCTTACGCTGCCCCGCCCGTTCCAGTGGGAATGATTCAGGCGGTCAGGTCGCCATTGACGTAGTGCTGCAGATTGGGGCGATCGGCCCGTGCTGATCGCCAGCGGCGGCGTGGACACCTGGAAGATGGACATCCACCCGTGGCGGGTCGGCTTCACCCAGGGCGCCGCAGTGACCACCCTGGCCTTCGACCACCCGGGCACGGGGAAACCGCAGTCCCGCTCGACGAGCACGCCGACGAGGTGATCCGTGGGCTCGCCGACTACGCGCGCACTCTCGGGAACGGCAAGGTCGCTCACTTCGGTGTGTCATTCGGTGGCAACTTCTCCGCGATGTCGGGGTTGTCCGGCGCCGTCGACGCCGCCGTCGACCTTGGCGGCCCGGTCGTCGGGGCTTTCGAAGTCGAGAACGTGCAGAAACTGCCCTACGGCATGCACGACATCTTGGGAAACGCCATGCACCGCGGTCATTCCCCCACCCTCGACGAGCTCAGGGCCGGCCTCGAACGGCTGAACCGACAGCAGCTCCTCGCCCAGCGACGCAATTCGGCGATGCTGGTGGTCAACGGCGCCGACGACTACTTTGTCCCGCAGTCGGACACCCTGGTATTCCAGGGCCGCCCTAAGACCGAGGTACACCTGGTCCAGGGCACCGGCCATTGCGCGATGAGCAAGGCACCCGAGGTGGTGCCGCAAATCATCGGGTGGCTGGCCGCGCAAGTCGCCCACTAGCACAGGCGACGCGCCGACTCGCCGCTTTCCAGCGAAGATGCGTGGCCCGATGGCGTTGCCCTAGACTGCATCTCGATCAGATAGGAGTCTCCGGGTGCGGGCAGTTGAAGCGCCCAGCACCCGGGCTTTGCGGGGCTGGCAGCGGCGAGCTTTGGTGCGCTATTTGACCGCCAAGCCACGTGATTTTCTGCTGGTCGCCACTCCCGGTGCGGGTAAGACAGCATTTGCTCTGCGCATCGCCGGCGAGCTGCTGGCCGACCGCACCATTGAGGCGATCACCGTGGTGGTGCCCACCGAACATCTCAAGGTGCAGTGGGCCGAGGCGGCGGCCGCCGACGGCATCGCGCTGGACCCGAAGTTCAGCAACTCCGCCGCGCACACGTCGTCGGAGTACCACGGCGTCGTCGTCACCTATGCACAGGTGGCCAGCCATCCGACCCGTCACCGGGTGCGCACCGAGGGCAAACGCACGCTGGTCATCTTCGACGAGATTCACCACGGCGGCGACGCCAAGAGCTGGGGCGACGCGATCCTGGAAGCGTTCGGCGACGCCACCCACCGATTGGCGTTGACCGGCACGCCGTTTCGCAGCGACGATGCCGCGATTCCGTTCGTCCGGTACGAGCCCGACGCCGGCGGCCTGCTGCGGTCGCAGGCCGATCACACCTACGGCTACACCGACGCGCTCGCCGACGGCGTGGTGCGCCCGGTGGTGTTCCTGGCCTATTCGGGGGAGACCCGATGGCGCGACAGCGCCGGTGCGGAGTATTCCGCCCGGCTCGGTGAGCCGGCCACCGCTGAGCACACCGCCCGGGCCTGGCGCACCGCGTTGGATCCGGCCGGCGAATGGATGCCCGCGGTCGTCACCGCCGCCGATACCCGGCTGCGACAGCTACGGGCCGGCGGCGTTCCGGATGCCGGCGGGATGGTGATCGCGTCGGACCAGCAAGCGGCCCGGGCTTATGCCGTTCTGCTGCAACGGATTACCGGCGAGGAACCGACCGTCGTTCTTTCCGACGACCCCGGTGCCTCGCGGCGCATCGCGCAGTTCGCCGCGGGCACCAGCCGCTGGCTGGTCGCGGTGCGCATGGTGTCGGAGGGTGTCGACGTGCCGCGCCTGGCGGTCGGCGTGTATGCCACCAGCGCCTCCACTCCCCTGTTCTTCGCCCAGGCGATCGGCCGGTTTGTCCGCTCGCGGCGGCCCGGGGAAATCGCGAGCGTATTCCTGCCGTCGGTGCCAACACTTCTGCTGCTGGCCAGCGAGATGGAGGCTCAGCGCAACCACGTTCTCGGACAACCGGATCGGGAGACCGACGAGCTGGCCGAGGCGCAACGTCGTCAGGACGAGCCGTCCGAGCTCGAGAACAGTTTCGAGTCGCTGGGCGCCGACGCCGAACTGGACCAGGTCATCTTCGATGGCTCGTCGTTCGGCACCGCGACTCCCGCCGGCAGCGACGAAGAGGCCGACTATCTCGGCATCCCGGGGCTTTTGGATCCCGCGCAGATGCGCGACCTGCTGCGCCGCCACCAGGAACAACAGTTCGACCGCCGCGCCGCCGCACCGGAGCCAGTGACCCGGCACGGACAACTGCGTGACCTCCGTCGCGAACTCAACGCGTTGGTAACAGCGGCGCATTATCGAATTGGCAAGCCGCACGGTTGGATTCACAACGAATTGCGCCGTATCTGCGGCGGCCCACCGGTAGCCGCGGCCACCAGCGAACAGCTTGCCGCCCGTATCGAGGCGGTGCGCAGGCTGAGCGCTTAGCGGACCGCCCAGATACTGTCGGCCACCCATGGCGACGCCTCGGCCGCAACCGCCCACACCAGCTCTTCCGGCACGTCGATCAACGGATAGCGCTTGACACCCGCGGCGGTGGCCGCCACCAGCGTCGCAACCTTGGCCCGGCGCTGAAACGGTGACTGCCGCACGGTCCAGCTGATGATGCCCGCGGTCGCGAGGCAGTCGCGGCGTCGTTCCACGCTGCCGGCCCGGATCACCAACCAACCGTCACCGACCCGGTGGCCGAGGGCGCTCACCCGGTCGGCGGCCAGCAACGCGCACCATGCCGTGACCGCGATCCATGCCGGCCACACCCACACGGGTACAACGGATTTCCCGGTACCCGCGGTCATCAGCGCCAGCGCAACACCGACCACTACCGGAAGCCCCAACGCCCGTGTCCAGCGTCGGGACGCGGCGCGGCGGCCGTGACCGCGCAGCGGCCCGGTGACGACATCCCGATCGCCGACCAGCTCGATCAGCACCGATTCGGCGGTGGACACCGGACACGGCGGTAGCAGCACCGAGGCCTCACCGGCGCCGTGCACACCGGTCATCACCGCGTCCAGGCGGGCGCCACCGAACACGCGCACCAGCAACGGTTGCCGCAGCGTTCCGCCGCGCAGCCTGCTCATGTCGTAGGCGCGCTCACGAAG
>Ga0209006_10003399_pt1 | contig 14483 bp, 12 predicted proteins | sample JacPin_JW_Ref_O2_FD_188567 | JGI IMG/M metagenome (GOLD analysis project Ga0209006, IMG submission 188567) | Forest soil microbial communities from Algoma, Ontario, Canada - Jack Pine, Ontario site 1_JW_Ref_O2 (SPAdes) (version 2) | ecosystem: Environmental > Terrestrial > Soil > Boreal... | reverse complement strand
CAGATATTGAATATTGTGCTTCGACGTCGCGATCAGCACGTCGAGGCCGGCCTCGTCCATCAGCCGGTCTAGAAGAGCCGTATCGAAGGGCGCCGTGCCGTGCCGCGTGACGTCGAGCATGTGTGATCTCCCTCAAGGCCTGATTTTATTGCAAGCTTACCAAATCGGCTTTGAAAGATGAACCGGCTTCGGAGCGGCCCTGTCCCGCGGCGAGCGTGGGGATTCGATCAGGCCCGGAGAATGCCCGCAGGCCCGACCCGAGCGGTGCGCAAAACCGCGCCATCAAGCCGCGGATTTTGTCCCCGGCCGGGCCGATGGAACACGCTGGGAGTCGGCGGCGCCGCGTTTGGCGCGATCGAGGATGAGTTCGATCGAAGCGATCTCGATGCGGTTTCGTCCCGCATGCTTGGCACGATAGAGCGCGTGGTCGGCTTGCGCCAACAACGCCGAGAGATCGAGCATCGTATCGCCGGCAACGACAATGCCGATGCTCACCGTGCCGGCGATCGGACGCCCGTCGACCTCGCGCGTGGCGGCGGCGAAAGCGCTTCGGATCTGTTCGGCAACCACCAGCGCACGATCGCGGGTGGTGTCGTGCAGCAACGCCCCGAACTCCTCCCCGCCCAAACGACCGAACAGGTCGATGCGGCGCAGGCAGCTGCTTGCGATCTTGGCGAAAATTTCCAGCACGCGGTCGCCGACGGCATGACCGTAGTGGTCGTTGATCGATTTGAAATTGTCGAGATCCAGCAACATGACCGCGGTCGGACGCGGGTCGCTGACTTGCCGTCCGAAGTGCTCTTCGCCCTCTTGCAGAAAAGCGCGCCGATTGGAAATGCCGGTCAGCGGATCGATCATGGCGGCGGTCTTGTGGCGATACTCGGCGCGCTCCTTCGCCATCGCCAAGAGGATAAAGGCGATCGCGATAGTGAACAACAGCGCCTCGAAGCTGAGCACCGAGAGCCACACGCTTTCCAGCAACGGGTTGTTCCTGGTCAGCCACGGCAGCAGATCGCCGAGCGGCGTCCGCAACAAATAAAGCGCGCCATGCGCGAACAGCATGAAGATCGCGGGCCAGCGCGACACCAACGGCTCACTGCGGCCGCGCCAGAATTCAAACGCCGCGGCCCAGGTGTAAGCGGTGATGATCCCCGAGGACAACAATAAACGCAGGTCGAAAGAATCTGTGAAGCCTGGAATCCGGCAGGCTACAAGCCATAGTGCCGCGCCGGCGAATAACAGCACGAATTGCGGCTTGCGATGATCGAACAGGCGCGCACCGGTCCACGTTAGAGCGAACGAGGTGAAGAGAATGGCATTGGCGAGATCGATGGAGATAATATTCGAGACCGAGCCGTAGAGCCCGAACAACGTCACCGAAGCGGCGCGCAAAAGATGCGCAAACCCCCACCACGCCACGGCGGTAATTGCTGTGTTCTGCGCCCAGGCAAACAGCAGCAGCAATCCGAGGATCGCTTCCACGTAAATGGTGACAAGAAATAAGGTATTGATGTCGAGATTCATCGTGAGCTGCAAATAACCATGAGGCAATCGTTTGCTTGGAATTCCCTGACATTTACCGCGATACCCGGGACGCCGGAAACAATCGGTGAATGGCCGCAACAACACGCAGTATCCAAGGCGGCATGGTTTCGGCATTCTTTCGGGGCCGCCCTGCAATTGAACCAACTGCACGCGAGCCTTGTTTCCAAGGGGTTAGTCATCTAGGGTCCATTCCCTTTTGAGGATGGTGCGGCGATGCAGTTCTGTAACGGAATCGTCGAGGCGATCGGCAATACCCCACTCATCAAGCTGAAGCGGGTCTCGGCGGCGACCGGCTGCACGATCCTCGGCAAGGCCGAATTCATGAATCCCGGCCAGTCGGTGAAGGACCGCGCTGCATTGTTCATCATCGAAGACGCGGTGAAACGCGGCACGCTCAAGCCCGGTGGAGTCATCGTCGAAGGCACCGCCGGCAACACCGGCATCGGGCTTGCGGTCGTAGGCAACGCGCTCGGCTTCCGCTCCGTGATCGTCATTCCGGAGACGCAAAGCCAAGAAAAGAAAGATATGTTGCGGCTTTGCGGCGCCGAGCTGGTCGAAGTGCCGGCGGCGCCGTATTCCAGCCCGAACAATTACGTGAAGCTCTCCGGCCGGCTCGCCGACCAACTCGCCAAGAGCGAGAAGCACGGCGCGATTTGGGCCAATCAGTTCGACAATGTCGCCAACCGGCAAGGTCACATCGAAACGACCGGACCGGAAATCTGGCGGCAGACCGATGGCAAGATCGACGGCTTCACATGCGCGGTCGGCACCGGGGGGACGCTCGCCGGCATCGCGATGGCGCTCAAGTCGTTCAGCAAGGACGTGCGCATCGCGCTCGCCGATCCCATGGGCGCGGCGCTGTACAGCTATTACACGACAGGAACGCTCAAGTCGGAAGGATCATCGATCACCGAGGGCATCGGCCAGGGTCGCATCACCAAAAATCTCGAAGACGCTCCGATCGACATCGCCTATCAGATCCCAGACGAAGAAGCCGTGCCGATCATCTTCGATCTGCTCGAACACGAGGGGCTTTGCCTCGGGGGCTCTTCGGGCATCAATATCGCGGGCGCGGTGCGCCTCGCCAAGGAACTGGGCCCCGGCCACACCATCGTGACCATCTTGGCCGACTACGGCACGCGCTACCAATCGAAACTGTTCAATCCGGCTTTTCTCCGCGAGAAGCACCTGCCGGTGCCGCCGTGGCTGGAACGGCATTCCGAAATCAAGATACCTTTCATCTGAACCGTTGCGCTCGCTCATGGGTTATCGTTACCGACATGCTCAGACCTGAAGAGACGTTCGCCCCCTCCCCCGCGAGCCGCTGGCTCGTTTCGACCGAATGGCTTTCGGAGCACCTGCACGATCGCAACCTCGCCGTAGTCGACGGCAGTTTCTTTTTGCCGGCACAGCAGCGCAATGCGCGCGCTGAGTATCTTGAGGGCCATATCCCGGGCGCCGTGTTTTTCGATATCGAGACAGTCGCCGATCATTCGACGGAGCTGCCGCACATGCTGCCGGGCCCGGCGCAATTCGGCGAGGTCGCCGGCACACTCGGCAACAGCGAAAGCGACACCATCGTGGTCTACGACAGCGTCGGGCTCTACTCGGCGCCGCGCGTGTGGTGGACGTTCCGGATCTTCGGCGCCAAGAAGGTCTGTATTCTCGATGGCGGACTGCCCCGATGGAAGGCCGAGGGCCGTGCGCTGGAAAAAGGCGAAGCAAAGCCGCCCGCGAAGAAATTCAACGCCGAGATGAATGTCGGCGCGGTCGCCATGCTTGCCGACGCGCGCATGGCGATCGTCGACGATAGCGTGCAGATCGTCGACGCGCGTCCGGCCGACCGCTTTGCCGGCAAGGCGCCCGAGCCGCGGCCCGGCCTCCGCTCTGGCCACATGCCGCGCTCGTTCAACGTGCCGTATGCGCGCCTGGTGGAGAACGGGCAGTTGGTTTCGCGCGCGCGCATTGAAGCCGCTTTCACCGAGGCCGGCGTCGACCTCGACAAGCCGATCATCACCTCATGCGGATCGGGCGTCAGCGCCGCGATTCTGACCTTCGCACTCGAATCCATCGGCAAGGAGCCGCACGGGCTTTACGACGGCTCGTGGGCCGAATGGGGCTCGCGTCCGGACCTACCGGTGGAACGCAGCTAGAGCATGTCCCGGAAAAGCATGCCCTCGGACTCGACCCGATGGGTGGAAGCCGGTTTTCCGAAAAGGACATGCAACAACAAATGGATCTGGATCACATCCCGATTCCACTTAGTCGGGATGTGATCTAGTCTCAGCGACCGCAGCCCGCATGAGCGAGACCCATCGGGACCACGACGCTCAAGCCGCCGCCCACAAGTGCTGCGCCGCATAGGCGCGCCACGGCCGCCAGGCGTTGGCGCGATCGAGAAGCTCCGACGAGGAATGCTTGCGACCTTCGCGGCCGGCGATGGCGCGCAGCAGTCCGAGATCGGCGGCCGGAAATGCGTCGGGCTCGCGCAATTGCCGAAGCGCGATGTATTGCGCGGTCCATTCGCCCACACCGCGGATCGCGCACAGCCGCTTCACCGCCGCGTCGAGCGCGCAATTGGCTTCGAAAATGTGCCGATCGGCCACCGCGGCGGCTGCGACCGCCGACAGCGCGGCGGCGCGGCTTCTCGGCATGCCAAGCGCGGCGAGATCGGCGGCCGCGATGCGCTGCGGCTGCGGAAAGACGTGCGTCAAATGCGTGCTCGGTGACGCGAGCGGCTCACCATAAATGGCGACCATGCGGCCGGCGAGCCGTGCTGCTGCGACCACCGTGATCTGCTGGCCGAGAACGGCGCGCATCGCCAATTCGAAGCCGTCCCAGGCGCCGGGAACCCGCAACCCCGGACGGGCTTTGACGAGCGGTGCGAGCGTCGGATCCTTGGCAAGATGCGCGGCAATCGCCAGCGGGTCGGCGCCGAGATCGAAGACGCGCCGCAGCCGCGCGATGATGCCGGGCAACGCCGAGAGCTTCGGAAAGCGAACCGTAGCGCGCAGCGCGTTTCCTTCCGCCGCCGGCTCGACGGTGACTGTGCCGGTGAGGCCATCCAACTGCAGGGTGCGCGCATAAAGTCGCCCCGTGATATGCTCGACGCCGGCGATCGCGCGCTGTCGTAAGAATGCGATCATCGCATCCCAATCGTAAGGCGGATGATAGCGCAGCAGCAGCGTAAGCTCGCCGGCCGCCGCGGCGGAGAATTCCGGACCGGCGGTCCGCCGCAATTCGCGCGGCGAACGGCCGAACAATTGCTGGAACGTCTCGTTGAAGCGGCGAATGCTGCCGAAGCCGGCGGCGAACGCCACCTCGGTCATCGGCAAACGCGTTTCGTGAATCAGCTGCTTGGCAAGAAGCACGCGCCGTGTCTGCGCAACCGCGACCGGCGAGGCTCCGAGATGTTGCTGAAACAGCCGCCGCAACTGGCGCTCGCCGACACCGAGCCGTCCGGCCAGCGCATTGACCTCGGCGTCATCAAGCGCGCCGTGCTCGATCAGACTTAAAGCGCGCGAGACGGTATTCGACGTACCGCGCCAGGCGCCGAGATCGGGAGCGGTTTCCGGCCGGCAACGCAGACACGGACGAAAGCCGGCTTCTTGCGCCGCAGCCGCGGTCGGAAAAAAGATGACGTTCTTCGAAAGCGGCGTGCGTGCCGGACAGATCGGCCGGCAATAGATTCCGGTCGTCGTCACGCCGGTGAAAAAGCGGCCGTCGAAACGGCCGTCGCGCTGGCGTAAGGCGCGGTAGCAAGCCGCATGGTCGAGTTCCAAAGACGCGGGCCTGGTGCGATCGTGATGCATCGGTGTTTGCAGGTGCGATTGAGCCAAATTGCGCTGAATGGCAGCCGTGAGGGTGATCCCCTCGCGGTGTCTCGTCTAGCGGTTTTCGGACATGAACATCATCTGCCGGCATTCCGGTGGAACGTGTCCGAAAAGCGCCGGATTTGATGCCCGTCGTGTCGTAGCCTAGGGCCCGATCAGGAACAGATATGCCCAACCCGCAGACCTTTTTCACCGAGCACATCGAGACCCCGACCGGCGACATGTGCCTTGTCACCGACGATGCGCAACGGCTCCGCGCACTCGATTGGGATGATTGCGCAAGCCGCATGCACGATCTCCTGCGTCGCCGTTACGGCGCCGGCGCCATAACGCTGCGCAGCGCTAGGCGTTCGTCGGAAGCCGCGCGGGCGCTGCGCGGCTATTTCAGCGGCGATCTCGATGCCATCGCCGAATTGCAGATTGAAACAAATGGTACGCCCTTTCAGCGCAACGTGTGGGCCGCGCTGCGACGCATCCCCGCCGGCCATACGATGAGTTATGGCGCGCTCGCGGCGGCGATCGGCCGGCCTAACGCTGTGCGCGCGGTCGGATTGGCGAACGGCGCCAATCCGATTTCCATTATCGTGCCATGCCATCGCTTGATCGGCGCGAACGCTGCGCTGACAGGTTATGGCGGCGGGCTCCATCGCAAGCGTTGGCTGCTCGCGCATGAACGGGGCGAGCGGCCGCTATTCGATGAAAGCTCGCAACAAACGGCTTGCTAGCTCTGCAACGATCCCGCCTGCCCTTCAGCCGCCACTTGCGCCCGCCGATCCTCACTTCACATCGACCGTGATCACCGGCGACACGATCGGCGGATTGAACGGGACGTGCGACCAATCGCCGAGCACGAGCTGCAGGGTGTGACGCCCGGGTGCGAGCGTCAGCATCGTTTCGGTTTGTCCACCGCCAAAATGCAGGTGACGATCGTCGGCCGGTATGGGCTCCTGGAACTGCTCGGGCGTGAGCGTCGTGTCGATCAGCAGATGATGATGCCCGGTGTTGGCTTTTTCCACGCCAGCCGGCGCGACACCCATTCCGCTCAGACCAAACTGGATCTTGAAGGGGCTCGTTACACGATCGCCGTTCTTCAAATTGATGAAGTAAACCACTGCATTGGGTGGCGCTGGCGTTTGCGCTTTCACCGTCGCGGCCGCCGCGGTCATCAGCAGCAGAAGCAGAGTGTAGCGAAAAGCCGATTTCAAAATGGGATTCATGGTGTGCTCAGTCCTCTTCTTGCCAGACGTAGGAATTCACGCGGCCAGCGTTGTCGCGCCATGCAACGATAGTCGTTGAATCTTGCTTTCCTGCGAACGTCGCGCAATTCACGAGCACGATATTGCTTCGACGAAAGTGCCGCTTCACCGCCAGACTTCGTGACGCGGTCGCGCACGTGCAAAAGCCGCAGAGAGACCCCTGCGGCTTTCGCCAGATGCGTATGGTCTCATTTGCGCTTGGCTAGAGCATGATCCGGAAAAGCAGGCCCTCGGGTTTTGACCCGATGGGTGGAAACCGGCTTTCCGAAACGATCATGCTTCACCAAAGATCTAAAGCTCGGACTCCGATTCTTCGTCCATCATCCTATGGACGCCGGGCATTTGATGCTCATCCTGACCGAACTGGCGCGAATGCCCCCACGCCGGACCATCCTCGTCGCTGCCTTCGCGCCAACGGTGATCGCCCTGGCCATCCTGATCCTGTCCATGCCAGTGATGATGCGGGCGCAGGAGCCATGCGAGCTTTTTGAACCGCGCCTTCTGCGCATCATCGAGGCTGGTGTAGAGCGGCTTGCCGGTCTCGGCGATGTGCTTGAGCGCTGTGCTTGCCTTGGCCATGCCGTCGGCGCGCTGCGCCAGCCGGTCGAACGGAGCGGCTCGCGCTTTATCCGGATTTTGCATGGCCGCCTCACGAGCGGCCATGCGCTCCGCGCGCACCTGCGCCATGTCGCGCAAGGCCTTTTCGAAATCCGGCCAGTTCTTGGCCTGGTCCGGCGTCAATTCGAGGCCGGCCTTGAGCGCGGCGATGCGCGCGTCGACAAACGCCGCCCGGTCCTCCGGGCTTAGCCGATGGCGATGGGCGAAATGCGAATCGTCACGATCCGGTCCGCCAAGATGCTGAGCGTAAACTACCGAGGACCCGGCGATGGCCAGCGCGGCCGCCGCAACGACCAGTGGCTTCAACATTTTCTCCTCCAGAAGGCTATGACAGGGTTACGCACTGTAGCGAAATCAAAATCCGGTCCAGGCGTTCCTTCAAGTTAAAGTTCGGTGAGAAGCAAGGCGCGCGCATTAAAGCTGCGTAATGTTGTCCGGCCATGAGCACACTAGGCCGGTAGGCCGGGCGGCCTCTCCGCCGCAATTCTGCCGGGCTTTACCCGCCGGCGGGTCCCCACAGCAAAGCGCCGGTAAAGCGATCGGCAGCCTCACTGACAAGTTGAGAGCGGAGGCAAACTGAGAAGACCGGCGGCTCCTCGAAGCGATGGATCGCCTTTCGGGCCAGGCCCGCGAGCGGGTGCGCTTTTACCGCTCATTAAGGGTAACAAAGTACAAATGCCTACAAGCTTCAGCCGGTCAAAATAGGTATTGGCGCCAGTCTGACATCACTTTGAGCTAGGGAGTTCGGCAAAACCTGCTCTCGTTGCAGAATACCGCTGCCAGTCTAACGACCACGCAAGAGCAGCTCGCCACAGGCAAGAAGGTCAACACCGCCTTCGACAATCCGACCAGTTACTTCCAGTCGCAATCGTTGGACAACCGCGCCAGCGACCTGAGCGCCTTGCGGGGCGGATCAATCGGCCTTCGGCCTTTCCGGCACTGCGGTTACCGGCACCAGCACTACGCGTGCAACGCTGCAGGCCAACTACAACAACATGCTCACCAATATCGACCAGATCGCCGCCGACGCATCCTACGGCGGCGTCAATCTGCTGGCGGGCAACACCTTGCAGGTGCTGTTCAACGAGACTGGTAGCAGCTCGCTCAACATTGCCGGCGTGAACCTTAACCACACCGGTCTTGGCCTAACCACGATCCCAGCCGGCGGTTTCCAGAACGCTTCAACCATCACCGCAACGGAAAGCGCGATCAACGCCGCCATCAACACCGTGCGCGCCCAGACCGAAACCTTCGGCACGAACTCCTCGACGATTCAGACCCGCCAGGCGTTCGAGACGAACATGATCAACACCCTGCAGACCGGCGCCAGCAATCTCGTGCTGGCCGACCAGAACCAGGAAAGTGCCAATCTCTTGACCCTGCAAACCCAGCAGCAGCTCGAGATATCGGCGCTTTCGATCGCCAATCAAGCGAATCAGTCGGTGCTCAAGCTGTTCGGCTAACGGCCGTTGCCAAGGCGTTGCCGGCAACACAACGGCGAAGCGAAGGCTTCGCCGTTGTGTTTGACTAGCGCATCGGGCGGGAAAACGCTGCAGCTAGAGCATGATCCGGAAAAGTGGATATCGGTTTTCCGAAAAGATCATGCTCCACCAAAGACCTAGAGCGCGATAGCGATTCAACTCAAAATAATCGCGCTCTCGTATCTGCTCAGTGAAGGATTTGCTGAAGAAAGAGCCGTGTGCGCTCGTGCCGCGGATGACTGAAAAATTCCTTCGGCGCGCTGATCTCCACAATTTGCCCGTCGTCCATGAGAATAACCCGGTCGGCGACTTGGCGGGCAAAGCCCATTTCGTGCGAGACCACCAGCATGGTGATGCCGTCGCTTGCGAGCTCGACCATGGTGTCGAGCACCTCCTTCACCATTTCCGGATCGAGCGCCGAGGTCGGCTCGTCGAACAGCAGGATGTTCGGATTCATGCAGAGCGCACGGGCGATTGCGACGCGTTGCTGCTGTCCGCCGGACAGCCGGGCCGGATATTTTCCGGCCTGATCGGGGATTTTGACGCGAGCCAGATAGCTCATGGCCAGAGTCTCCGCCTCCTTCTTCGGCATATGTCGCACCCAGATCGGCGCCAACGTGCAATTTTCCAGGACGGTGAGATGCGGGAAGAGGTTAAAGTGCTGGAACACCATGCCGACGTCGCGCCGCACCGCGACAATCTGCTTGGGATCCTCGGTCAGCTCGTTGCCGTCGACGATGATGCGGCCCTGCTGCCAACCCTCGAGCCGATTGATGCAGCGCAAGAGCGTCGACTTGCCGCCGCCGGACGGCCCGCAAATGACGATGCGCTCGCCGCGCGCAACTTTCAGGTTGATGTCGCGCAGCACGTGGAACTCGCCGTACCATTTGTTGAGGCCAACGACTTCGACCGCAATGTCTGGCAGCGGCTCGGCACGCTGGGAATCGGCGCCTTCTATCATAGCCACTCTCTATCGCCGCACGCTGCGCGCAAGCCGGATCTCCATCCGCCGCGCGTAGCGCGACATGCCATAACAACAGGCGAAGTAAAAGAGCGCGGCGAAGGCATATCCGGTCACCGTTGTGTTCGGGCCAGCCCATTTCGGGTCGGCCCGCGCCGCTTCGATGGTGCGCAGGAAATCAAAAATGCCGACCACGAAGACGAGCGTTGTATCCTTAAACAGCCCAATGAAGGTGTTGACGATATTGGGCAGCGTGATGCGCAAGGCTTGCGGCAAGATCACCAACGCCATCATCGGCCAATAGCCGAAGCCGAGCGCGTTTGCAGCTTCGTATTGTCCGCGCGGCACGGCGGCGAGGCCGCCGCGAACGACTTCCGCCATATAGGCCGACGCGAATAGCGTCACGCCGATCAGTGCGCGCACGAGCTTGTCGGGTGCGAAACGTTCGGGAACAAACAGCGGCAGCATCACGCTCGCCATGAACAGAACGGTGATCACCGGGACCCCGCGGACGAACTCGATAAATGCCACTGAGGCCATGCGGATTACCGGCAGTTCCGAGCGGCGTCCGAGCGCGAGCAGAATGCCGAGCGGCAGCGAGAAGACCATGCCGATCGCTGCGACTACGACGGTGACGAGGATGCCGCCCCATAGCGAGGTCGACACGACGCTCAGCCCGATCAGTGGCGCGCCATGGAGGAGCACGTAGGAGAGAATCGGCAGCGCGACGAAGAAATAAAGAGCGCCGAGATCGCGCCGCGGCATCGAAAGCCGCAACAGCCACACGAACCCGAACACCAGCGCGACAAAGAACAGATCGACCCGCCAGCGCTCGTCGTATGGATAAAAGCCATAGACAAAATACGAGAACCAAACCCGGATGAAGGCCCAACACGCCCCAGGATTTGGCTGCGCCGGCGAAGCGAGACAAACGGAGCCGTCGGCGCCGGTCCATACCGCGTCGACGAGAAAGAAACGCACCAGCGGCGGCACCACCCAGGCAATCAACGCGATGCAGAGCAACGTCATCACGGTGTTGCCGGGTCCGGCAAACAAATTGGCCCGCAGCCAGCCGAACGCGCCGGCGCGCGCCGACGGCGGCGGCAGAGGCTCGATCCGCTCCTGCCGCAGAAATGTCCAGTCGTCCGTCGCGCTCATCGCTCAGCGCTCCGCAATCGCAGTGGTCCGGCCATAGAGATTCATCAGCAGCGAAACCAGCAAGCTGATGGAGAGATAAACCGCCATGGTGATGGCAATCACCTCGACCGCCTGGCCGGTGATATTGAGGACCGTGCCTGCGAAAACCTGAACCAGATCCGGATAGCCGATCGCGACCGCAAGCGACGAGTTCTTGATCAGGTTCAGATACTGGCTGGTCAGTGGCGGAATGATCACCCGCATGGCCTGCGGCAGAACGATAAGCCGTAGCGTCAGGCCGGACCGAAGCCCGAGCGCCTGCGCGGCTTCGACCTGGCCGTGGGAGACAGAGAGCATCCCGGCGCGCACCACCTCGGCGATGAAGCCCGCGGTATAGACGGACAACGCCAGAACCAGCGCGGCAAATTCGGGAAGGATTTCGATGCCGCCGCTGACATTGAAACGTCCCATATGCGGAACGCTGAAGCTGAGCGGAAAGCCCGTAAGCGCAAAGGCCGCGAGCGGCAGCACGACGATCAACCCCAGCGCCGGCACCAACACCGGCACTTCCTCGCCGGTACGGTCATGGCGGCGATTGGCATAGCTCTTGAGCGCGACCGTCGCCGCAATCCCGATCGCCAGCACCACAAGCACGATCGAGAATTGCGGCGCAAATTCCGGCCGCGCCAGGAACAGGCCGCGATTGTTGAGGAAAGTTCCGCCCGGAAGCGTCACGCTGGCGCGCAACTCCGGCAGCGATTTCAGCACCGCGTTGTACCAGAACAAGAGTTGCAGCAGCAGCGGCACATTGCGCGTGAGTTCGACATAGCCGGCGGCAAACTTCGCCACGAGCCAATTGTGTGACAGCCGCGCAATGCCGACGGCAAATCCGAGGACCGTCGCCAGCACGATGCCGATGGTCGCGACGATCAGCGTGTTGAGAAGGCCGACCCAGAAAGCACGCCCGAACGTCGAGGTGCTGGGCGAATAGGCGATTAGCGTTTGGCTGATATCGAAACCAGCGGTGTTGTTCCAGAACCCGAAGCCGGAAGTGATGTGCGAGCGGGCGAGATTTTCCACCAGCTCGAAGATCGCGCCACCGGCAAGGCCGAGGATAATGATTAACGTGACGAGTTGGACCGCAACATGACCGCCGCGGCGCGTGTGGTTGCGCAAAGGTTGCAGCGATGCTGCTTCGACCTTCTCAGCCATCGCCCGGTTCGCGGCAAAGTGGCGGACTTAAGCGTCAGCGAATCGGCGGCCCGTATTGCAGCCCGCCCTTGGTCCATAACGCATTGAGGCCGCGGACGATCTTGAGCGGCGAGCCCTGCCCGAGATTGCGCTCGAAAATCTCGCCGTAATTGCCGACATGCTTGACGATCCGATAGGCCCAATCGTTGGTGAGCCCCATGGCTTCGCCATACTGGCCCTCGACGCCCAGGAGGCGCCGCGTCTCCGGATCCTCGGACTTCAGCTTTTCGTCGACATCGGCTTTGTTGATGCCGAGCTCTTCGGCGTCGAGCATCACGTAGTGCGTCCAGCGCACGATATCGACCCACTGGTTGTCGCCGTGCCGCACCGCCGGGCTGAGCGGCTCTTTGGAAATGATTTCCGGCAGCACGATATGAGCGCTCGGTTCGGCGAGCTTTTGCCGTTCGCCGTAGAGACCGGACGAATCAGTCGTGTAGGAATCGCAGCGTCCTGATTCATAGGCTTTCAGCGCATCCTCGCCGGTGGCGAAGGTCACCGTCTTGAGCCCCATGTGATTGGTGCGGAAAAAATCGGCGAGGTTGAGCTCGCTGGTGGTGCCCTGCTGCACGCAGATGGACGCGTCATTGAGCTCCAGCGCCGACGTCACCTTCAGCGCCCGACGTACCATGAACCCTTGGCCGTCAAAATAGGTGATGGCCGGGAAGTCGAGCCCGAGCGTGGTATCGCGCGACAGCGTCCAGGTGGTGTTACGCGAAAGCACATCGATCTCGCCCGACTGCAAGGCGGTGAAGCGGTCCTTGGCCGTGAGCGGCACGAACTTGACCTTGGTCGGATCGTTGAAAATCGCGGCCGCAATCGCGCGGCAGAAATCGACATCGAAGCCGGTCCAGTTGCCCTGCGGATCGGGCAAGCCGAATCCCGCGAGCGTGCCGTTGGCCCCGCAGATCAGCTCGCCGCGTTCCTTCACCGCTGCGAGCGTTTCCGCGCGGGCCGCCTGCACGCCGAATGCAAGCGTCATGACTAATGCCAATGCCGTAGCGAGGCTTTTCATAATCAGGCCTTTCAGGATGTACGGCCGCGCCAAAGCGCCGTCGATGGAACGTTTACGGATCCCCTGCCGGGCGGCATCTGAGGACGATCGCACCGCAACGTCAAGGGTTGACGCCAGCGGCGGATGCCGAAGTAATGGCACAATTTACATTACATGGGCGAGACGATAGCTAGGCGTGACAATGGTCAACAATAAAGGCGGAAAAAGTGGCAGCCAAAAGACCGACCGAAAGGTCGGTCAAGAGGAGGAGAAGCCGCCGCAAAAGCGCCCGCCGAAGCGTCCGGCCACGAGCCTGGTGACAGCCGGCCGCGATCCGCGCGCGTTTCACGGCTTCGTCAATCCCCCCGTCGTCCACGCTTCTACCGTGCTCTATCCGAGCGCCGAGGAGTTTCTCGCCCATCGCGCGCGCTACCAATATGGGCGGCGCGGCACCCCGACGACCGAAGCGCTCGAGCAGCTTGTGCAGGAGCTCGAAGGCCCGCAATGCGCCGGCGTCGCATTGTTGCCTTCCGGACTTTCGGCGATTTCGGCCGCGTTTCTGTCGGTGGTGCGCGCCGGCGATCATGTGCTCGTGACCGACAGCGCCTACGGGCCGACGCGGGCGTTTTGCGACCAAAGCCTGAGCCGGCTCGGCGTCACCACCACGTATTACGATCCGCTCATCGGCGCTGGCATCGCCGCGCTGATGCAGCCGAATACGCGCGCGGTATTCACCGAATCACCCGGCTCGCTCAGTTTTGAGATGCAGGACATTCCGGCCATCGCTGCGGCCGCCCATGCCAAAGGCGCGCTGGTACTGATGGACAATACCTGGGCGACGCCACTCTATTTCCGCGCGCTTGAGTTCGGCGCCGATCTGTCCATTCACGCCGGCACCAAATATTTCAGCGGCCATTCCGATGTGATGCTCGGCACCGTTGCGGCCAATAGTGCGACCATCGCCGACCTTCGCAACTTCGTCCGCTTGAACGGACTGCATCTCGCTCCTGACGACGCTTATCTCAGTCAGCGCGGCTTGCGCACGCTCGGCGTACGGCTCGATCGGCATTACGAATCAGGACTCGCCGTCGCACGCTGGCTTGAGCAGCGGCCGGAAGTTTTGCGCATGCTGCATCCAGCCATGGAGAGTCATCCGGGCCACGCATTGTGGAAGCGTGATTTTACCGGCGCCTCCGGCCTGTTCAGCATGGTATTCAAGCCGGTGCCGCAGAAGGCGGTATATGCCTTCCTTGATACGCTGCAATTGTTCGGCATAGGTCCGTCGTGGGGCGGCTACGAAAGCCTCGCCATACCGTTCGATTGTACGGTAGCGCGCACCGCCACACGCTGGCAGCCTGGCGGTCCGACGATACGTTTCCACATTGGGCTCGAAGCGGTCGACGATTTGAT
>Ga0209006_10003398_pt1 | contig 14486 bp, 13 predicted proteins | sample JacPin_JW_Ref_O2_FD_188567 | JGI IMG/M metagenome (GOLD analysis project Ga0209006, IMG submission 188567) | Forest soil microbial communities from Algoma, Ontario, Canada - Jack Pine, Ontario site 1_JW_Ref_O2 (SPAdes) (version 2) | ecosystem: Environmental > Terrestrial > Soil > Boreal... | reverse complement strand
GCAGGCACAGCGGCCAAGGGGCGATACGGCCCCGATTTGACCCACCTGATTAGCCGGGACACCATCGCTTCGGGAGCGGCTCCGAACACTCCGGAGAATTTACGGCGCTGGATGCAGGATCCCAGCGTCATCAAACCTGGATCAAAGATGCCTGCCATGGGGCTGAGCGATCCGGAGCTGGACGCGCTAACCACCTACCTGGAGACTCTTCGCTGATGTCGACGGAATCGATTGCGTGGCCCGTTCCGGACGCGGAGCCGCGTCCGCTGGTGGATCAGCTTCACGGGTGGGTGACTACGGTCGATCACAAACGGCTGGGCATCCTTTATATTGTCTATGCGCTGGTATTCCTATTGATCGGTGGCCTGGAAGCGACGATCATGCGGATCCAGCTGATGCGTCCACACAACGATTTCGTTTCGCCCGAAGTTTTCAACCGGATGTTTACGATGCATGGGACGACCATGATTTTCTTTGTCGCCATGCCGCTGGTGTTTGGATTTGCCAACTATCTAATTCCGCTGATGATCGGCGCGCGCGATATGGCGTTTCCGCGTCTCAACGCCTTCAGTTTTTGGATGACGGCTTTCGGCGGACTGCTGCTCTATTTCAGCTTTGTGGGCGGCGACGGACTTTATGGGGCGGGCAACGCTCCTGACGTGGGCTGGTTCGCTTACGCACCCCTGACGTCGCAGACATTTTCGCAGGGGCACAGCACGGACTTCTGGATCCTCTCGCTGTTGGTTTCGGGTTTCGGCAGCGTCGGGACGGCGATCAATATCATCGCAACTATTTTGTGTATGCGCTGCCCTGGAATGACTCTTCGGACGATGCCTCTTTTGGCCTGGATGAATCTCACCATGGCAGGGCTGGTCATTCTCGCCGTAAGCCCGCTGACGGCCGCGCAGGTGATGCTGCTGATCGACCGTTATCTGGGCGCGCATTTCTTCGATACGCAGGCGGGAGGCTCGGCGGTGATCTGGATGCATTTCTTCTGGATCTTCGGCCATCCGGAAGTTTATGTGCTGGTCATTCCGGCTTTCGCATTCGCTTCCGAAATCATTCCCGTTTTCTCCCGTAAAGCGATTTTCGGGTACCCGGTTATGGTGGCAGCAACACTCTGTATCGGATTTATCGGCATGAGCGTCTGGGCGCATCACATGTTTACGGTTGGGATGAGTGCGGGCGCGAACACTTTTTTTGTACTGTCGACGATGGCCATTGCCGTTCCCACCGGAATCAAGATATTCAACTGGCTGGCCACTATGTGGGGTGGGCAGATTCAATTTAAGACTCCGATGCTGTTTTGCGTAGCCTTCCTGTTTCAGTTTCTGATCGCAGGCCTCACGGGAATTATGCTGAGCGTCGCGCCCTTCAACTGGCAGCTCTCCGGTTCCTACTTCGTGGTCGCGCACTTTCACTACGTGATCGTGGGCGCCATTCTGTTTAACCTTTTTGGAGCCTTCTACTACTGGTTCCCGAAGATGTCGGGAAGAATGTACAACGAGGCGCTAGGCAAGCTGCACTGCTGGCTGTTCATCATCGGATTTCATCTGACGTTCGATTTTATGCATATTCCCGGCATTCTGGGAATGCCTCGCCGCATTTATACCTACGAACCGGGTCGCGGCTGGGAGGTCTGGAACGTCATCGTGACCATAGGCGTGTTCTTTCAAGCAGTGAGCATATTGATTTTCGCGGGCAATCTGATTTGGTCCTACTTCCGCGGCGAGTTTGCGGGAAGCGATCCCTGGGATGCGTGGACGCTCGAATGGTCCACTACTTCGCCGCCGCCAACGTATAATTTCGCGACGTTGCCGGAAGTCAAGAGCCGACGCCCTTTGTGGGACCTCAAGCATCCAGAGGATCCCGATTGGCTATACGAGTAGAGTTCTATGAGCGCACCGTCCGTCACTATCCCCGAGGCTGAGATCCGTTGGAACCTTCCGGCGCGCGGACCGGTAGGAATGTATTGCCTGATTGCCGCCGAGACGGCGATTTTCACCATCTTTGTCGTTGCCTATATCTTCTATATCGGCAAGAGCATTTCAGGACCCCAGCCGCGCGACATCCTTCATGTCCCGGTCTTCTTTACAATTTGTTTGCTTTCGAGCAGCATCACGATTCACTTCGCCGTGAAGTCATTAAGAAGCGGAGCTGTGCGTACCTTCTCCCTTTGGTGGCTTCTGACCATCGTCCTGGGAGCGACCTTCCTCGGGGGCACGGCCCAGGAATGGCGCCACTTGATTTACGACGAAGGTCTCACCATTCAAACCAATTTATTCGGGACCACCTACTACTCGCTCGTCGGTTTGCACGCGTTTCACGTAACGGTCGGTCTGCTTGCTCTTGCCACGGTATCGCTGCTCGCAGTTCTCGGATACATAAAACAGGAGCACGCCGAACGCGCCGATGTCTTGTCGATGTACTGGCACTTCGTCGATGCCGTGTGGGTGGTCGTCTTCATCGTTGTCTACGTTGTCGGGCGCTAAAGGGGGAAGCATGGCTAATGATGTTGACCAAAGCGGCGAGCGTCATCTGGATACCGTCCAGATGCCGGCGGCAACGGCGTGGCCAATTGTTCTCGCTTTCGGAATCACGCTGCTGTTTGCGGGGCTGGTCACCAGCGAAGCCGTCAGCGCGCTGGGAGCGATCGTCTCTCTTGTGGCCGCTGTCGGCTGGTTTCGCGACGTGCTGCCGCACGAGGCGCATGAATCGGTGGCGGTAGCGCGGCAGGTTCCAGCCGTCGTGACGACACGCCGCGAAGTGGCCCGCGTGGCGATCGCGCACGAATTACGGCGCGCGTATCTTCCCCTGGAGATCTATCCGATTTCGGCCGGAATTAAGGGCGGCTTGGCGGGAAGCGTGGCAATGGCGGTTCTGGCGATGCTTTACGGTCTCCTGAGCCAGCACAGCATCTGGTATCCCATCAATCTGCTGGCCGCGGGCTTCATGCCAGCCAAGATGACGGCGACGACGGCTGAACTCGCCGCGTTTCACCTGGACATCTTTCTGATCGCCGTCCCGATTCACCTGATCACGTCGCTGCTGGTCGGATTACTCTACGGTGCGATGCTGCCGATGCTTCCGCGGCAGCCAATTCTGCTGGGAGGCTTCATCGGACCCATCCTATGGACTGGACTGATCCACAGCATCCTCGGAATCGTAAATCCGGTGATGAATCAGCGTATTCACTGGGTGTGGTTTGTGATCTCGCAGTTGGGATTCGGGATTGTGGCAGGCATCGTCGTTTCGCGCCAGGAACGGATTCGCACCTGGCAGCACCTGCCGTTCTCCATCCGCTCCGGCATGGAAGCGTCCGGAATGAAGGACGAAAGCCGCGGGGAGGATGGGCAATGAAGGGCGGAGCAATTCTTCTTGCGGCCCTCGCAATGACAGCCTGCGGCTCTCGCCCGAACGCCGATCCGCCGGTGATTCCTCCGAATAAGGTGACGGACTTCAAGTATCTCTACGCCAGGAATTGCGCCGGATGCCACGGCGCGGATGGAAAGGGTGGCGCGGCGATCTCGCTCGGCGACCCGGTCTATCTCGCGATCGCCGATGATGCGACGATAAATCACATCACTGCTAACGGAGTTCCCGGAACCGCCATGCCGGCGTTCGCGCAAAACACCGGCGGAATGTTGGCCGACGATCAAATCGACGTAATCACACGGGGAATTCGCGCCTGGGCGAAGCCGGACGCATTGCACGACGTGAATCCTCCGCCTTACGCGGCGCAAAATCCCGGCGATCCAGCACGCGGAGCAGGGGTTTATGACGTTTACTGCAAGTCGTGCCACGGTGCAGAAGGGCGTGGAGGCAAAGCGAGCTCTATCGTAGATAGTTCCTTTCTCGCGCTGGTTAGCGACCAGAATCTTCGCACCACGGTAATTGTCGGACGGCCGGAAATGGGCGCTCCCGATTGGCGCGGCAATGTGCCTGGCAATCCGATGTCGCCGCAAGATGTCTCCGATGTCGTAGCATGGCTTTCCGCACAGCGGGGGCAGCCAAAATTGGAAGGACAGATTCGATGAATCCTCGGGACGGACTTTCGCGACGTGGAGTGGTAGTGAAGCTCGGAATCCTACTGAATGCGGCGGTCGGTGCGATCCTCGCGGTGCCGATTGTGCGCTACCTCCTTTCTCCGGTGATTCGCGAGCGCAGAGCCGGGTCCGAATCCTGGCTGGCGCTTGGTCCGCTCGATCGGTTTCCGGCGGGCCAGACGCGCCTGGCCACCTATCGAAACCCAATCGCGAATTCGTCGGATGGAGAAACGGCAAACATTCCTTGCTGGGTCCGCAACGTCGACGGGGAGAAGTTCCAGGTCTTTGCCATCAATTGCGCGCATCTCGGATGCCCGGTGCGCTGGTTCCCGCAGTCCGGCCTGTTCATGTGCCCGTGCCACGGAGGCGTGTACTATTCGGACGGCTCGCGTGCCTCCGGACCTCCCGAGCGCGGCTTGTTCGAGTATTCGTATAAGGTCGAGCAGGGGAAGTTGCTCATTCGAGCGGGAGCGCTGCCTACTCCTGGATCTCCTGTTCCAAGTCTTACCAACATCTCGATCAGGAGATCGCCGTGCGCTTGATCAGAATAGCCGGGGACTGGTTGGAGCAGCGGATTCAACTGGCCGGGCCAATCCGGGAGACGATGGAGCATCCTGTTCCCCGCCAAACGGCAAGCTGGGCCTACGTTTTTGGTAGCGCCGCGCTCACCGTGTTCATGTTCCAACTGGTCACCGGCATTCTTCTCGCCCTTCTTTATGTACCTTCCGCGGCAGAAGCGTGGAACAGCCTCCAAATTCTGAATCACGACGTCTCGCTCGGCTGGTTCATTCGAGCTCTGCACGGCTGGGGCTCGAATTTCATGATCGCGATCGTGCTGATCCACATGGTGCAAGTGTTCCTCTTTGGCGCTTACAAATTCCCCCGGGAATTAACTTGGCTCGTGGGTGTTCTTCTGCTCCTGTTGACGCTCGGAATGGCGTTCACCGGTCAGGTGCTGCGCTTCGATCAGGACGCATATTGGGGATTGGGGATCGGGGCGTCCATTGCCAGCCGAGTTCCGGTCCTGGGGCCGTGGATCGTGAATCTCCTGCTGGGAGGCCCGATCATCGCGGGCGCGACCTTGTCGAGGTTCTTCGCGTTGCACGTTTTCGTGATTCCGGGATCGTTGCTTGCCTTCGTTGGCCTGCATCTCCTCTTAGTGTTGAAGCTAGGAATCAACGAATGGCCAATGCCGGGACGGATCGTTCGCCGCGCGACATACCTGAAGGAATATCACGAGCTGACACATAAAGATGGCATTCCGTTTGTGCCCGGCGCGGTGACGAGGGACTTGTTTTTCTCGGCCTTCATCCTACTTTCGATCACAGTGTGCGCCCTATATTTCGGCCCTTTCGGGCCCAGCGGGCAGCCGGATCCCACCATTATCCAGACTGTGCCGCGGCCGGACTATTTTTTCCTGTGGCTCTATGCGGTGCTCTCGCTGCTTCCGCCGTCGATGGAGACTCCGGCGCTGCTGATCGGACCGGTGATCGCAATCGGCGTGCTGATCGCGCTGCCGTTTTTCTCCGGGGAGGGCGAGAAGAGCTGGAAGCGGCGCCCGATTGCAGTATTGACGATTCTTATCGTGGCGGTTGCGCTGGGCGCGTTCACGCGTCTGGCCGGCAATGCGCCGTGGAGCCCGGTAATGGACGCCTGGAGCGGTGAACCAATTCCAGCGCAATACCTGAAAGGACGCACGGCTCTTCAGCGCCAGGGAGCGCTGGTTTTTCAAGCGAAGCAATGCCATAACTGCCACGAGCTCGGAGGAGTAGGAGGCCGGCGTGGGCCGGAACTGGACCGGGTCGCCGTTACCCTCACTGAGGATCAACTCATCCGCCAGGTGATCCAGGGCGGCGGGAATATGCCGGCCTACGGGAAGAACTTGAGTCCGGCGGAGACCACGGCGCTGGTGGCGTTTCTTGAGACGCTGAGTCCGGTCGGACAACCCCCAGCACGCGAGGCTTCCCGCAAATAAAACAACCATGTCATTCGGAGTCCACGCGCCCACGACGCTCGTTCTCATTGCAATAACCCTTGTCTACTGGCTCAGATGGATTCAGCTTCGGAGAGTTCTCGCGAGCACGTTATCTGCCTGGAGACTTCTAGCGTTTGTGAGCGCTGTATTTGTGCTGTGGGCCGCGGTTGGATCTCCGCTCGCCGCCCTCGACCATCGATTGCTCCTGTTTCATATGGTGCAGCATCTCCTGCTTATGACCGTGGCGGCGCCTTTGATCTTGGCTGCAGAACCGGCGATCATCTTCTTGCATGGCCTCCCTCTGCGTCTGGTTCCGGCGAATCCCGTGTTTTGCTGGCTCGCTTCCACAGCCGTTGTAATTGGATGGCACGTTCCGGTCGTGTTCCAACTGGGGATGCAGTCCGAAACGTGGCATGAAATCGAGCAGGCCTCATTCTTCGGCGCTGGTCTTCTATTCTGGTCGCCGCTGATCCAGCCTTGGCCGAGCTTCGCCAAGTGGTCCGGTTGGTCCGCACCTTTATACCTTTTCCTTGCGACTCTACCGTGCGACGTCCTTTCCGCGTTTCTTACCTTCTGTGATCGTGTTGTGTATCCACACTATTTACATGCGAATTCCATGTTCGGCATGTCACCGCTCGGAGACCAGGAATTTGCAGGTGCGCTGATGTGGGTTTGGGTCACGTTCGCCTATCTGTCCCCGGCAGCCGTCATCACAATCCAGTTGCTCTCTCCCCGAAGGAGCGTGCTTGGTATCGACAAATCTACAGAACACGCGCATCCAACCCTGGATCCGCGTTTGCTTCGCGCGAATAATACACGAACTCGAGAGTGGGCATCGCGCGATTAATCGTAAACAACCCAATCACCTCATTTGCAATCATGGGTCGGATCTTTCCGGCTTGCGATGCGCCATTCTGTCATCGATGGCCACCTTCGTCTGGTGAAGAGATGTTGCGAGCGAGTCTCTCGATACGCGGCGCACGATAGGGGTCACGAACACACGAAATGCGGCAGGAATATCGCGACTCAGCGCGATGGCCTCCAACTCGGCGTACACTCCGCCGTCGCGCTCCTCCAGGCGGGTGATGCTGGAGAGACGCCAAATCATGCCGGTACCGTGGTCCTCGGGCAAGGTGCGCTGGCCGGGCGTTCCAAATTTATCAACTTCCTGGATGCGGGTCGTGTTCGAAACGCCGTACCAATGCCGAGCGTCCACGCGAATATAGGACGCTTCGCAGTCGGCATCGAGTGCGGTCTTCGCAACCACCGATCTGTTTGCGAGGCGCATGGAAAAGATGTCTTTCGGCCCTTCGGTACCCCGAGACATTGAGTCAATCACGCCCGGCTGGTAGATCTCCTTGTACCGGTCATAGTCCCGCAGAACCCGAATGATATCCTCGATTTTGACATTAGGGACGAAGCCGACGCCGAGCCAATCGTGAATGAGTCCGGATGGAACTTTCTTTGGAATATGCGGACCGACCGGCGCAATATAAGGCCCCTTTTCGCGAATGCTTTCCGCGCGCCCCGGTTCGTCGTCCAGCCAAAGAAAATGCGCGCCTGGCTGGAGACGCGCCTGCATGGCGGCATTTGCCTCCTTAAGATAAGCGTCCCAGGCCGCTTTCGTCTCCTCCGTCAAAGTCGCCGCAGCTACGGAAGGAGGAATGCGCAGAAGAATCAAAATAGCGGCCAGTCGAATTGCGTGAGTCATGATGGTTATTTCGGCTCCGTCGTAGTCAAAATCGTTTATTTAGATGCGGCGACAGCGAGTCGGTTGCTAAGTTCTGCTTCTGCCCGGAACCAGTCCTCGTCGGCCGAATCATTCGGGCACCCGCGCTCCTCCCAGTAGAAATAGGCAAGGCGGCCGATGGCTTCTTGATCCAACGCCGGATGTTCAATGCCGCCAGTCACCTCGTCGCTTCTGTGACTACTCTCGGTTCTTCTTGTGTCTTCACAATGTCTTCTTTGACTGCCATTCACTTTAGGTCCAGCAAACGCAATAGGTTGATGCAGCAGAGCACCCCGCCGCACCAGGCGCCGACGGGCCTCGCGCCAGTTTATTTCGGAGCTACGCCTGTCGTCACATCCAATTCCCCCTTGGCGAGCAAGTAATTCAAATCGGCGCGCAACAAGCTGGCCTGAGCAGCAGCTTCGCCTGCCTTCGCCCGCCAATCTTCGGAAGCCAAGCTGACTCCCGCGATGTAGCGGTCACGGTCCAGTCGCCTGGTTTCGCGGGCCTGTTCCAGTGCGGCACGAGCGGTGGTCGCCATTTCTTTCGCGAGTTCCAGGTTGCGGTAACTCTTTTCCACCTGAAGCGTCACGCGCCGCGTCAGCCGCTCGACATTCTCTTCGGCCTGCGTCAACCGAGTTTCCCCTTCTCCAATGGCGGCAGACCGCTTTCCCCAGTCGAATACACTCCAACTCATGCGCAGGCCGACAGAGCCGTTGTTGTGAACGAGGAACGGCACTCCGTTCTGATATGTGTACTGCGCAAAAGCACCGACATCAGGAACGTACGCCGCTTTGCCGATTCTGACGCCTTCCCGCGCTTTCTCAGCACCTACCCTTGCGGCCTGAATTTCGGAATTTTGATTAGTCCCCTCGGTGCCTTCCTTCAAACTCTGCTCGGAGGCGGAAACTTGAAAAGCCATAGCCTGCATTTCCAAGCGCCCGATCAGGATACCTATGTAGACTTGGCGCACTTGCAGCGCGACCTCGTTTTCGGCTTTACGCAAGTCGGCCTGCGATGCTCTCACATCTGCCTGGGCAGCACGACGGGCTGCTCGAAGCTTGATCAGGCTAGTCGCAGCAGCGAACTTCGCGCGGCCGAGTTTGGCGATTCGCGCTCTCATGTATTCTTCAATCGCCGCCCGGCCCTTGACGCATTCTCCGGTCGCCGCGCAGTCGAGTGCGTGCTCCGCATAGGTTGCCACGATCAGGGCGGCCCTGCCATCTTTCATGCCCGTCACCCAAGCCTGATTTCCAGCATCGATGTCTTTTCTCGCCGCCGGCTCGATGGCCTCTGTCTGAGCCGCTGCAGTCGCCGCGAGAAGGGCGCCCAATACTAAAAAGCCCGCCGCACTGATCCCGCCTTTTCCCATGAATCGATCTCCCTGGAAACGAGCATCGTATAACTCCAGCGTTGCGGGCAAGGTCGCCGCCGCAGAATGGCCATTCGTCGCCACTACTCAGATGCGGCCTTTCAGAAGCGTCGTGCCCACTGAGGTCGCCGTGAAGAAATCAGCCTCGTGAATCTGGCGCCAGCAGGAGGATCTTCCCAATGCCTCCTTTCTCCCCTAGCACATGCGCTTCAGCCGCATCACACAATGGCATCCGGCGACCAATAGGCAAAACGAACCTGCCATCGCGCACGTCATCGGCGAACTCACGCACCTTGGACGGATCAGGCTGCGCGAGCACACGCTTAATCCTCACAGTCGGATTTTGGGCCGCCGCGCTTTCCGGCAAGACAGCGGTGTAGCCAAAGGAACCGCTCTGCTTTAGCTTCACGATTAACTTCGCGGCTACCTCACCACCAACGGTATCCGCAATTGCATCTACTAAGGGGAAGGCCCCAATCGCTTCATCGTCATCGATCGCTAACACACCAGACACACCGAGGGAGCGGGCATCATCCAACTCTTTCCCGCGAACACCTGCAATCACCTGCGCGCCTATCTTCTTCGCCGTATGCACTGCCGCGCGCCCAACACCGCCCAAAGCTCCTGTTACCAGAACAACTTGTCCCTTTTGCACGTTTGTCGCAAGGCGCACAAGTTGGTCTCCTGTGAGTGCAACGAGCGGAATCGCCGCCGCGTCCGCCAGGTCCACGCCATCCGGCAGATGGGTCACGTCCGAATCGTCCACTGCCACCAACTCGGCATAGGTCGCGTTGGATAGCGCAAGAACGCGGTCGCCGGGCTTGAAGTGCTTCACATTTGTGCCGATGGCCCGTACGACACCACTCACATCGCGGCCCAGAATCGCAGGAAACGACAATGGAAAATCCTTGCGCCGCATCCCTGAACGCAGCTTCCAGTCAATCGGATTGACGCTCGCCGCGGCTGTCTCGATCAGTACAGCGCCTCCGCTAATCTGAGGTTCGGGAACGTTGTCTTCAAATCTCAGCTTCTCGGGCCCGCCATACTCATGCAGCACCACTGCCTTCATCGCGTATCCCCCAGCCGCACACCTTCGGGCATATATCTGACGAGATCATAACCCGCCCCATGCCCTGGTTTCAACGAAGTCGGACCCAACTCCCGGGTAGTCGGCAAACTGGACAGAGGTGGGACCATGTGGCCGCTAAAGCCGAAGTACGAGTGCCGCGTGATCCGATCGAAGGAACACAGTTTTAGCAGTCACAAGCCGACGTGCAAGGACTAGAGCGTGAGCGACCCACACCGTTTAGCACAATATGCAAACATTGCGAGGCCTCGGAACGACCCGGGGCCTTGCATTCCGCTCAGCATAAATAGTCCAACGGCAACAATTAGTACTTCATATTCGCCAAATCCTCGATCAGCCCCGGTCCAGTCGACTCCCACCCCAGCGTCTTGCGCGTCCACTCGCTCGAAGCCGGCATATCTAGCGTCGCAGCGTGTCCGAAGAACATCCCGAAGTGTTCTCCGGCCTTTTCAGCCGGGATCGAAACCAGTGGCACCTTCAACCCCTTAGCGATCGTCTGCGCGATATCCCGCAGCGTGACACCTTCTTCCTGCACCGCGTGATAAGTCGTCGCGCCGGGGCCCGTCTTCTCGACCGCCAACCGATACAGGTTCGCTACATACTTCAGCGGAGCAGCAGCCCAGCGTTTCGCGCCATCGCCCACATACGGCGAAACAGCCTTCTCGCGCGCAATGGAGAGCAAGGGCGCGCAGATCCTGGAGATGATCACCCGCGCCAACGGTGCAACGCTCACCGAGATCATGAAGGCAACCGACTGGCAGGCGCACAGCGTGGGTGGCTTCATATCGACCGCCGGTAAGAAGCACGGTGTCGAAATCGAGTCGGCCAAGAACGACGCGGGCGAGCGTACTTACAAGATTGCGAAATAGTTCGTACCATCCCACAAGCCGCTGGCTCAAAGCCGGCGGCTTTTTTCGTGTGTGCCGAGCATGTTCGACAGCTCGGGGGTGAAAGTCCCCTTGACAACCTGATGGAGGTGAAGTCATAGGGAAGCGCAAGGGCGATCCGGTGACGGAGGGTAAGAAAGAAGCGTGGAGCAAACGTGCGAGCCGATGTACAAGAACCGGATCTGAGGCATACGGTGCTGGGCGAGCGGGCACGTGACCGCGAAGCCCATATCCATCAAAGGCAGTGGTTGTAAATTCGGCGGTGGCGTGCGGAAGGCTGTCGAGCTTACCTCGGGAGATCTGCTGTTTGTCCGGGAATGAGAGTTTCGGCGCGGGTTCACGGGCGCTTCCGGCTTTGAGTTTTCACTCCCCGAGGGAACGCCGCCTTCGCCCGAAGCAATGAAAAAGGCCGTTGAGGAACTATTGAAGCATCCCGAAAACATGGGCCTCTCGAACATCTCCGCCGGGAATGCCACGATGGACCTGTTTCGTCAGGATCTGGAGCGCGGGCTCGGGCGACCGGTGATTGACGAGACCGGCCTCGAAGGCATTTACAATCTCGAAGTTCACGGGAATGTGAAGGACACCGAGGAGTTCATTCGAATGCTTCGGGAGCAAACCGGACTAGTGCTGATGCCAGCCACCAGAAGCATCGAAATCGTGACGCTGAGATCTCTCGACTGACCCGAGCCTGCCCGGGAGTTTTGCAAGGCGCTGAATTTTGAACTGGACTAAATCGGACATCGTTGCCTCTTAAAGGATAGCGCCGCGAGATGGCAATTCGAAGGAAGGTCCTAGCATCGACGCGTCGGTGGATCGCGAAGAACCGGCGGACAGGGGGCTGGACGGGACGCATGCCTGGCTACGGCTGCTGTGGCAGGCATCATCTATTGGGGTACGTTATTTCGAAACCACATACCTGTGGAGTTGAGGCCCCACAGAATTGGAGAAGTTGTAGTTCCCGCGGCGGTCCGCGTCGATGGTCCAGAACATCGCCCCAATCATAGCCGGGTATCCGGCCGGGTTGCGGAGCTTGTACTTGGTTCCGGCTGGAGCGTTACCGGTGATGATGTAGTCCATTGCCTGATTGACGATGCCCGGTGTGGTGTCGCCGGTCAGAAATCCAACTGCAACTTTCCCGGCCGGCATTGGCGGGAAGAACTGCTCGGGGTCGCCTCCGACGTTGAAGCCGTGCAGCAAGAGTTCGGTCATGGCGGCGTGATAATCGACCGTACCTGGCTGATAGATCTCGCCATCCAGTCCTTGGAGCGGCGGGGTGTTGTAGTCCTGTACGTCGATGAACGAAAGAATGTCGCGAAGGGCGTAGGCGATCGGGAGATAGGAGCCAAATTGTCCGCCGTAGCTGGGGTAACCGGACGGAATCTGCGTCCCTTCCGGCACGAGGCTTACCATGAAATGGGCACCAAAATGTGCTCTCAACTGGCGCACGGCCGAGATCAAATTGATGATCGATGGTGTTGTCGGATGTCGAAAATCCGTATCTCCGTGTTCGATCGAAAGAGACGGGCTCTCAAAATCAATATCGATGCCATCGAAGCCATAATCGGAAACGATCTGCGTGACCGAGGAAACGAAATTTGGAACGCGTTGCGGGTCGGCAAGCGTAAAGTGTTGTCCCCCTCCGCCGAGCGATATCATGACTTTCCTGCCCAGACTTTTTAAGTAAGCGATGTCGGCCTTAAACTGTTCCGTGTCCAGCCCGGCGGGCGTGTGGAATTGCATGGTTCCCTCCGCCGCATTCCGATCAGGCGTCGCAAACGCGACAATAACCACGTCCCACTGAGGCGATACCTCGCGGAGCGGAAAGGTGGATCCCGCGGCCCCGTATCCGGCCCAGTAACCGATCAGTTGGTGTCTGTTGGGCGTTCCGCTTCTGGGCACGGCCGCGACTTCCGGCTTCGGCGGTGCAGAGCCGTTGCCTGATCGTCCACCTCGCGCCGCGCATGGCGTCGCTGCAATCGGAAGGGCCTGTGGGTCAGGGAAGCTGAACACGTTACCGAGACCCTCAGCGGCACCTGTGTACCAAGGCAGCAAAGCAACGTTCTGCAAGTGATATCCAGTGCCTCCTACCGTAGCGAGAAAGGATTTCGACGCGGGAATGTTGTTCTTCGGGTTCGTGTTCGTCGGTTCGAGAAGGAAATAGGTGCTGGCGACACTCGTGCCTCCGCAGCTTCCTTGATCGCCTGGGCGCTGAGAAGCTGGTCTCATCCAGGCGGGAAACGCATTTCCCGGAACCTTAGCGTTGCGCCCACCGTGAACCAAAGGATCGTGCAGCGGATCTTTGATAAACTCCGCGAGCTGTTGCGTAAGCGGTTGCACGTCATCGTCTTCGACGACGGGTGGTGCTGAATGAAGATAAGAGGCGAGGATGAAAGAGGTGCCGGTGGCGGAATCCACTCCGTGCCTGCCCCAGGAGCAACATACCGTGGCGTCGCCGAGAGAGTAATAAGCGGCGTTGTGCGTGATCGCTAGGACGAGCTTACCCTCTTGCTTTGGAAGCTGTTTGAAAAGCTCCCGTTGCAGAAACTCGATATCGACGATGGCGAACGATCTTCCGGAGGCTTTCGATGTGAGGACATAACCGTAGCCGACAGGAACGGTGATCCGTACGGCCTTCACGTCCGACTTGCTGAGCTTCGTATGCCAACTATCCGCCGCGGGAAAGGTGGTGCGCAGCATTGCGTCGACATACTGGGTAGTTCCTCCGCGGGGGAACCGGAAATTTGAGAACACGGGCGAATCTAAGACGCGCGGAATGTCCGCCGCCGCGTCCATAACAAATGCTTTTCCGCCCGTCTTCTTCGCCTCGAATGCGAGCGTAACCGGCACGAGCGTTACAGAGATGGTCGTACTACCTCCCAGTGCTGGACTGTCGCCCACGAGAACATACTTTGCCTGGCCCACCGAATGCTCAAACGTGGGCACGGTTCCTTGAGCGCACGCCAGAGGCAACGGCAGAACGACTGGAAAGAGCGAACAGATACACTAGATTTTCATAGCTAGCGTCAAAGTCGACTTTGATGAGGGTGGAGCAATAAACCTTCGCACGTTTAAATTCTCGCGCACACGGCTGCGAGCCTGGGCGGCGATCGCGGCGAAAAGCCCGCGCTTCCTTATGACTCCAGACAGAACACTTTGAGCAGTTGGGTCGGCCGGACTCCCGAAAGCCTCCGCCGCGTAAATCCGGTCCTTCCGCCGAGGCCGCGAGGGTTAGCTCCACCAACTCTCCCCGGCGGCCAGATGGGCCTTCGCCACGTCTGGATTCAATTCCGCCCCTAACCCCGGTTTGTCGGTCACTTGCACAAAGCCATCTTTTATATAGGGGCCGTCGAGCAGCAGCAGTTGGTCCATCCAGCCGCCAGTACCGGT
>Ga0209006_10003397_pt1 | contig 14487 bp, 10 predicted proteins | sample JacPin_JW_Ref_O2_FD_188567 | JGI IMG/M metagenome (GOLD analysis project Ga0209006, IMG submission 188567) | Forest soil microbial communities from Algoma, Ontario, Canada - Jack Pine, Ontario site 1_JW_Ref_O2 (SPAdes) (version 2) | ecosystem: Environmental > Terrestrial > Soil > Boreal... | reverse complement strand
CATAATTTCTGCATGTGCATGTTTTTTAACAGGAGTGGTCCTACCACGGGATGCAGGAAGCGAACCTAAGGTTGAATTGTAAAAGTCGGTAATCTCGCCAGTTTTGGCTTGACAGTATTCGGCTAGACCCACTATATGTGTAACCCGCGAGTCGAGTGGTCTGACCTCATAAAGGCTCCGCGATATAAGCCCAGTCCGTAGGGATGAAACGATGATGACTCAAATCAGGACCATGTCCGTCCTGTCCGCTGCCCTCCTGCTGTTGTTCAGCGCTTCCGCTTTCGCTCAACTTTCCGGCAAAGGTGAAATCTCGGGCCGCGTCTCAGACCCGAGCGGAGCAATGGTCGGAGGCGCGACGGTCGTGGCCAAATCGACGACTCGGGGCGTTACCTCGACGACGGTAACGAGTTCCGCTGGAGACTACACAATCTCCCCGCTCGATGCCGACACCTACATAGTGACAGTCACCGTCAAGGGATTCAAGACGACGACGCAGGAGAATGTTGTCGTCAACGCGCTTGAGATCGCGACGGTCAACATCGCCATGGTGCTGGGGCAGGCGACCGAAAGTGTGACCGTGACGGAAGCGCCGGAACAGCTGCAGACCAGCGATGCCACGCTGGGCGCGACCATGTCGCAGGAGACGTATTCCGAATTGCCCATTGCCATGGGCGCGGGCGGGCAGCCCGACCAGCGCCGCGCCAGCGATTACGTGCTTCTCATGCCGGGCGTGCAGAACAACGAAACCAACAATAACCTGACCGATAACACAGGCCCGATTGACGGTTCAGGAAGCAAGGGCGGCGCGTCGTCCGTATATATCGAAGGCATTCCGTTTTTCAATGTTTCTCAGGAAGGCGACAATCGCTTCATCTGGTCGGCGATTTCAGTGGATGCAGTCAATCAACTGCAGGTGCAGACCTCCGGCTATTCCGCGGTGTATGAAGGCCAGGGTGTGCAGAATTTCGATTTGAAGCGCGGTACCAATACTTTTCACGGTGCGCTCTATGAATATTTCCGGAACACCGCGCTCGATACCTGGGGATTCTATGCGCCGGCGCTTATCAGTCCAATTACAGGGACGGCCGTAAAGCCGGTTGAGCATATGAATGAATACGGCATCGTGCTGGGTGGGCCCATCGTGAAGAACAAACTTTTTGTCTTCGGAAACTACGATGGCTATCGCTATGCCAAGGGCGTTGTCCCAACGCTGCAGGCCTATCCCACCATGGCGGAGCGATCCGGTGACTTCAGCGCGCTGGGAGTGAACATCTTCGATCCTTCAACCGGATCGAACGCTTCGACGCGGACGCAATTCATGGGGTGTAACGGCACGACGCCGAACGTAATCTGTCCTACTGAATTTTCCAGCGTTGCCAGCACGATCAACAATCTGCTGCCGCCGGCAAGCATGTATGCCAATCAGAATCCGGGCAACAATTTTCTGGCGGGATTGCCCTTCGGCCTGAGCAACTTTACCGCAACCGGCCGGGTCGACTACACGATGAGCGACAAGCACAGCATGTCCATCATCATTGCCGCTGGCCGCCAGGCTTCGATCGGACCGGCCGCGCAGACGACTTCTGGCAGAAACAACGGACCGCTGCCTTTTAACTACGGTCAGGGATACGCCCCGAAAACCAAGACCGAGATTTTCGAAGATACGTACGCGATTAATCCGCATATGGTGAATCAGTTCAAGTACGGATTTGCGCGTTACTACAGTCCTTCCTTCAATCTCGACAACACTCCGGCTTTTGCGGCTACAGCGCTGGGCATTACCGGCGTCCCGGCAGGGCAGGCGTCGACTTCGTTTCCCGAAGTGACCTTTGCTGGGACGGACGCGCCGTTTACCTGGGGCGGCGACACAGGCAGCAAGAAGATCTCGAATGCCTATTACCTGATCGACAATTTTCAGTGGGAGTTCGGGCGGCATTCGCTCACCATCGGCGGGCAAATCGCGTGGCTGCAATATCAGTACACGCTCGATACTGGCGGCAGCAGCCAGCTTCTGCTTGCGGCGTCTCCGAATGAAACTGCCGGCTACACCACTGGCACGACGCTGGACTCAGGCGAGGGCCTGGCTTACGCGAGTTTTCTGGTCGGCCAGATCGATGCAGCGAGCCTGACGCAGAATTTAGTTCAGGAAACCGGCGCGCGCTTCCGTCCAATCTCGCCGTATGTGCAGGATGATTGGAAGGTGAGCTCCAAGCTGACCCTGAATCTTGGGCTTCGCTACGATTTCTTTCCAACCTACAGGGAAGCCAACAACGTGCTTTCGTTTTTCGATCCCAACGGCGTGAATGCTTCGGGAACCGCGGGCACCTTGCAGTTTGCCGGCAGCGGCGCGGGAACCTGCAACTGCAGGACGCCGGTGCAGAATTACAAAAAAGGATTTGGGCCGCGCGCTGGCCTGGCTTATCAACTGCTTCCACGGACTGTCTTACGCGCCAGTTGGGGCGTGATGTATACCCATGGAAATGCGGTTGCGGGAAGTTCTGTTTCGCAGAATGGAACCGGAATTCTCGGCTTTCAGGCCTCGCCGAAAACGAATTCAACCAACGGCGTCGCCGAATACAGTCTGGATTCAGCTTATCCCGCGTATACGCCGCCGGCGGGAGTCCTCTCCGGCCCTAACTACGCGCTGGGATTTTCAACGGTCTCCGGATATACGGGCTCGCCGCAGAGCGTGACTTACGGTGATCCGTACTACGGAGGACGGGCGCCTCAATATGTTGACTACAACGTTGGCATTCAGCACCAGATCACGCAAAATCTCGTCTTCGGACTGAGCTACGTTGGATCGCAGGGGCACTTCGAAAGCCCGGACAGCAGCACGGCGCGAGGCCAGTGGATCAATCAGCTGAACCCGCAATATCTTTTCCTGGGATCGATTCTCGGAACGCAGGTGCAGAATCTGACGTCAGCGCAGCTCGCCACTTTGGCCGCCGCCAATATCACGATCCCAGCCAATTTCAATGGCGGACAAAACGTGCAGCAGGCGCTGGTGCCTTTCCCCAATTACAAGACCATCACCGATGCCTACGGAAACGTGGCCAACTCGGACTACAACTCGCTGCAGGTTTCGTTAACGCAGAGGGCCTATAAGGGTCTGAGCTTTATGTTCGATTACATCTGGTCGAAAGCGATCGACGACGGAGGAACCTTCCGCTCCGGCTATGCCATTCCGGCCGCGTACTCGAACGATGGCAGGTCATGGGCGGCCGACCGGATCGAGCGCAGCCTTTCCACGACCGACCAGCCGCACCACGTGATCGAGACGGCAGTGTGGTCGCTGCCCTTCGGCGCGCAAGGTCTTGGCTCAGGAAACCGGGTCGTGCGCGCTTTGGCCAGCAATTTTAAGTTCTCTGAAATTGTTCAAGCCTTCTCCGGTTCGCCGCTGGCGATCACCGGTTCGGCTTGCCAGACCAATCCCGCGGAGAGCGTCTGCATGCCCACGGTAACGCCCGGCTTCACCGGTCCGGGCAGGATTGGCGGCAAGTGGGGCGCGGGGGCAACATCCTCCAGCTCTCCGAGCTATCTGAACTCGGCGGCGTTCGTGCCAGTCTCGACTTTGACGGCGAGCGGCTCGCCGTATGCTTATACATTTGGCGATTCGGCCCGCACGGCGCCGTTTGGCATGTTTGGTCCGGGCAACTACGATATCGATATCAGCTTGCGGCGGACATTCAACATAGTCGAGCGCGCGCATGTAACCTTTGAGGGCGACCTCTATAATCTGACCAACCACACGCAATTCCTGGTGGGAGGCACGGCGTTTGGCAGCGCAAGTTTCGGCACCGTGAGTGGCCAGGCCAATAGTTCGCGGGATGCTCAGCTGTCATTGCGTATCGAATTTTGAAGCAAGCGCGGCACAACCAAATCGATAGACAGGGACTTGATGGGATATCCGGGGCTTGAACTTAATTCAAAGACGGCGGTCGTAATCGGCGGGACGTCGGGAATCGGACTGACGCTGGCCAAGGGGCTGGCCAAGGCCGGCGCCAATGTAGTTCCTTCGGGAAGGCGCCGCGATTTGGTGGAATCGGTCGCCAACGAGATTAAGAAGCTCGGACGCGGCTCGCTGGCCGTTCCGTGCGATGTGGCCGATCGCTCCAGCCTGCAGAATGTTCTGGACGCGGCCTGCGCGGAGTTCGGCAAAGTGGACATTCTTGTGAACTGCGCGGGCATCACCCAGCGCACGCCGATTCTCGATATGAGCGAGCGGGATTGGAATGCAATTCTTGATACCAATCTCAACGGGACGCTGCGCGCCTGCCAGGTATTTGGCCGGCACATGATTCAGCGCCAGTATGGCCGCATCATTAATATTGCCTCGCTCACGTCTTATTTAGGACTGTACGAGGTCGCAGCTTACGGCGCGAGCAAAGCGGCTGTCGCGTCTCTGACGAAGTCGATGGCCGTCGAGTGGGCGCGTTACCGTGTGTGCGTGAATGCCGTGCTGCCCGGAGTTTTTCGCACCGACCTGAATGCGGCGCTGCTGGATGGCACGCCGCGCGGCCAGGAATTCCTGACGCGGACGCCCGCGGCACGCTTTGGCGAACTCGAAGAGTTGGTGGGCGCCGCGGTGTTTCTTGCCTCGGACTCTGCAAGTTTCGTCACCGGCCATCTGCTTGCCGTGGATGGCGGCTTCCTTGCCAGCGGCGTAAACCAGTGACTATAAAGTATTGAGAGAATTGTTCTGCGCCGGGTAATCCTACGGGCTCTATGCGTCCCCTGTCTGCCGCAAAATCCGGTTCCACATCGAACGCCAAGGCGACAGCAACCGGAGTTGCAGTCCAAGTGATGCAGCGCGTCGGGCGCTTTCGCTGGGTCATTTGCACGGTTCTTCTTCTGGGTGTGACGAAGAACTATATGGATCGCCAGGTGATTGGCGTCCTGAAAACGACGCTGCAGCATGATCTGGGCTGGAACGAAATCGACTACGGCAATCTTGTGTTCGCCTTTCAGGCAGCTTATGCGATCGGCCTGGTGATTGTCGGCCGGATTATTGATTCGGTGGGGACGCGCCTTGGCTACGCGTTTGCCATGGCCTTCTGGAGTCTGGCTTCGCTGGCGCATGGAGTTGTCACTTCGTTCCACGGATTTCTTGCGGCGCGTTTTGCTCTGGGATTGGGCGAGTCCGCGGTATTTCCAGCCAGTCTGAAAGCGGTTTCGGAATGGTTTCCGCAAAAAGAACGTGCGCTGGCAACGGGCATCTTTAATGCGGGAAGTAATCTCGGTGCGATTGTTACTCCGCTGACCGTTCCTTGGATTGCTGTGCATTGGGGATGGCGCTCGGCGTTTTTTATTTTGGGCGCGACTGGTTTCTGCTGGCTTGCGGTGTGGTTGTGGTTTTACCGGCCCCCGCAGGAGCATAAGTCTTGCTCTCCCGCGGAACTCGAATACATTTGCAGCGATCCAGTCGCTCCGCAGGTGCGCGTGAGCTGGTCGAGGCTGTTGGCGCATCGCCAGACCTGGGCGTTCGTGCTGGCGAAGTTTATTACCGATCCAGTGTGGTGGTTCTATTTGTTTTGGGTTCCTGATTTTCTGCAGCGCGAGCATGGGCTGGCGCTTTTGAATATTGGTCTGCCCATCCTCGTGATTTATTTAATCTCCGATGCAGGCAGCGTGGCTGGAGGCTGGCTGTCATCATCGCTGATACGAAGCGGTAAGACCGTCAATGCGAGCCGGAAATTTGCGATGCTGGTGTGCGCGCTTTGCGTGGTTCCCATTATCTTCGTGCCGAAGGTAGCATCGATGTGGACCGCGGTTTTTGTAATCGGCGTGGCGGCTGCGGGCCATCAGGGTTTTTCGTGCAATCTTTTTACCACCGCTTCCGATATGTTTCCCGGCAAGGTGGTAGCGTCGGTGGTCGGTATCGGCGGTATGGCTGGGGCGATTGGAGGCATGCTCATCGCGAAACTGGTTTCCTATTGCTTGCAGCGCACGCACAGTTACGTTGTACCGTTCTTCATCGCCGGTTCTGCTTATTTGATTGCGTTAGCAGTTTTGCATGGCATTGTTCCCGGGCTGCAACCAGCTGAGTTGAGCCCAGCAAAAGTTTAAGAGTTTGGTGCGTATAACGAATGACGACGACGAAAAATAAATCCGCAGCGCCCCTCACCATCAAATCGGCAGAGCACTGTGAGTGGGATCTGGTCAGTCTGGGCGAAGTTATGCTGCGCTTCGATCCCGGCGATCGCAGAATCTGGACCACGCGGCACTTCGAGGTTTCTGAAGGCGGCGGCGAATACAACGTGGCCCGAGGACTGAAACGATGCTTCGGTCTCAACACCGCCATCGTCACGGCTGTCGTGGATAATCCCGTCGGGCGCCTGCTGCAAGACCTCATCTATCAGGGAGGCGTCGATCAATCGTTGGTTCGCTGGATCGATTTCGACGGGGTTGGGCGCGCCGCAAGAAACGGGCTGAATTTTACCGAGCGGGGATTTGGCGTGCGTCCCGCGTTGGGAACTTCTGACCGCGGACACACCGCAGTCTCGCAATTAAAACCGGGAGACATCGACTGGGAAGAGATTTTTGGTAAGCGCGGTGCGCGCTGGTTTCATACTGGAGGGATCTTCTGCGCTTTGTCGGAGAGTACGGCGGAAGCGGCGCTGGACGCAATGAAAGCGGCGAGAAAGCACGGAACCATCGTTTCGTACGATCTGAATTACCGCGAATCGCTATGGAAAGCGATTGGCGGTAAGAAGCGCGCACAGGAGGTGAATCGGCAGCTGGCTCCGTTGGTTGATGTGATGCTCGGCAATGAAGAAGATTTTTCTGCGGCGCTCGGTTTTCAGGTGCCCGGGCTCGATGAGCACATTTCCAATGTTGAGGTGGAATCCTTCAAGAAAATGATTGCGATGATGGTGAAAGAGTTTCCGTTCGCGGTTGTTGCAACCACTCTGCGCAAAGCCAAGACTGCGACGGTAAATGACTGGGGCGCGATCTGCTACGCCGGCGGCGATTTCTATGAAGCGAAATACCGGGAGAATCTGGAAATTTTCGATCGCGTCGGCGGCGGAGATTCGTTTGCCTCCGGCCTCATCTACGGGTTCCTCAGCGGCCAGGGCCCGCAATGGGCCGTGGAATGCGGCTCGGCGCACGGCGCGTTGGCCATGACCACTCCCGGCGATACGACCATGGTGACGCTGAAAGAAGTGCTCCAGGTCATGAAGGGCAAGGGGGCGCGCATCGCGCGATGAAGTAAGAAGGTCTTTCGGTGAAGAGCATGGGTGAACAGCATGGATAAAGAGCAAGTTGCGAAAAGAATTATCGAGATCGGAATCGTTCCGGTCGTGCGTGCGACTTCCGCGGAGAAAGCCATGCTCGCGGCTGAGGCCGTGTGTCGCGGGGGAATTCCGATTGTGGAAGTTACGATGACTGTGCCTCGCGCGATCGAAGCAATTTCTTACCTGGCGAAGAAATTGGGAGACGATGTACTGATTGGAGCCGGGACCGTGCTGGATGCAGACACGGCCGAACGCTGCGTCTCGGCGGGCGCGGAATTCATCGTCAGTCCGGGATTCGACCTGGAGACGGTGAAGTATGCGAATCGCGCGGGCAAGACCATCATGGCGGGTGCGCTCACGCCCACCGAAGTGATTGCAGCCTGGAAGGCGGGGAGCGATTTCGTCAAGATTTTTCCCTGCGGAAATGTTGGCGGGGCGAAATATATCAAGGCGTTGAAGGGGCCTTTGCCGCAAGTTCCCATGATTCCTACCGGCGGGGTCAATCTCTCCACTGCCGCCGAATTTCTCCACGCCGGGGCGGCGGCGCTGGGTATCGGAGGGGAATTGGTGTCGCCCTCCGCACTCGCCTCGGGGGATGCGTCTCCGATTGTTGAAGCAGCCCGTGCCTTTCTCGCGATTGTGAAAGAAGTGCGCGAGGCTTCCCGGGAACGGAGAGTTCATTGACCTTCGTTACCGAGAAATTTCTGCTGCATTCCGAGACGGCACGCCGGCTCTATCAAGACTATGCCGCGCCGCAGCCCATCCTCGATTATCATTCGCACCTTTCTTCCGCCGATGTGGCACAAGACCGGCGCTTTCAAAATCTGTTCGAGATTGCTCTCGAAGGCGATCACTACAAATGGCGCGCCATGCGGGCCAACGGCGTACCTGAGCGTTTTTGTACCGGCGATGCTACGCCGAAAGAAAAGTTCATGGCTTGGGCGCGGACGGTTCCGCATGCGCTGCGCAATCCGCTCTATGACTGGACGCATCTTGAACTGAAGCGCTATTTCGCCATCGATGACCTGCTCGATGAAAATACCGCGGACGTGATTTGGGAGCGCGCGAACTCCATGCTGCAACATGGCGATCTAACGGCGCGAGGCATTCTCCGCAAATTTAACGTTCGAGTCTTATGTACGAGCGATGATCCCTGCGACAGCCTCGAGCATCATTGCCAGGTCAATCGGAGCGATAGCGGCTTTCGCATGTTTCCCACTTTCCGTCCGGATAAGGCGCTTCGCGTATCCGATCCGGAGGCATTCAATGCGTGGGTGAAACGCCTAGAACAAGCAAGCGGTGTGCGCATCTCCGATCTAAAAAGCTTTTTGCGCGCCTTAGAATCGCGGCACACATATTTTCATGAGAACGGCTGCCGCCTTTCTGATCACGGATTGGATTACTGCTATGCAACGCCGTGTACTGAAAGCCGTGCTGCTGCTGTCTTCGTCGATGCACGGGCGGGAAAAAGCGTCAGCGCCGAAGATCACGAAGCCTTCGCCTCATTTTTAATGTTGCTTTTTGGACGCCTCGACGCAAGCCGGAACTGGACCAAGCAACTGCATCTCGGTGCGCTGCGCAACGTAAATACGCGGCGGCGGCGTGAACTCGGCGCCGACACGGGATACGATTCGATCGGCGATTGGCCGCAAGCCGCTGCGCTAAGCAAGTACCTCGATCTGCTGGAGCGGGAAAGTGCGCTGCCCCGGACGATCATCTACAACAACAATCCGGCCGACAATTATGTGTTCGCGACGGCCATCGGCAATTTCCAGGATTCAACTACGGCAGGAAAGATTCAGTTCGGCAGCGGCTGGTGGTTTCTCGATCAGAAGGATGGAATCAAGTGGCAGTTGGATGCGCTTTCTTCCGTCGGATTGCTTTCGCGCTTTGTCGGCATGGTGACCGATTCACGCTCCTTCATGTCATTCCCCCGGCATGAATATTTTCGCCGCGTGCTCTGCAATCTGCTTGGGGCTGAGATCGAACGTGGAGAACTGCCCAACGACGAAAAATTAATCGGCTCCATGATTCAAAACATCTGCTTTCACAACGCCCAGAGTTATCTCCAACTCGAACCGGGCGATGCTTCCAAAGCCGGTTAGACCCCGCGGGTTTCGATGATTTCCCGCGCCGCGCGCTGACCGCTGGCAATTGCGCCGTGGACGGTTCCATTATTTCCGGTTGTGTCGGTGGCTTCGCCGGCGAAAAATAAAGTGTTTTCCACCGGAGCTGCCAAGGCTTGCTGCGCGCCATCCGCGCCCACTTTGGCGTAACTGTAGGCCCCGCGAGAGAACGGGTCGGTTTGCCAATCGTGAAAGTAGGCGGATTCCAGCCAGCTTTCCAGATTCTTCAGATCCACTTGCAGCTGCCGGGATAACGACTGCAGGGCTTGTTGGATGACTGCCTCTTGATCCTTTCCGGATAACTTTTCCGCGGAACGAAACGGCGCCCAACCCGTAATCACAGGTTCTTTTCTGGGCATGGTGGTCCACCACGTGGGGAACAATTCGTCTTCGGAAAGCAGGAAGCTCATGTCGGACAAAGTCGCTTTTTCGCCGGGAGGAGAAATGGTGTCCCAAAACCGGTGGCGAAAACGGAGTACGATCCGGATGACTTTTCCCATCTCCAATTTGTCGAGCGCGGCCAGCTTGCTTTTCGGGAGCGGCGGAACGAATTCCACGGCTCCGAGTTGCAGAACAGAAAGAGGAAGGGTAACCAGAACTTGCGTGGCCTCAAACACGGACGGGCCGCTTTCGCCTGAAGCTTTAATTTGTATGGCCCCGGATTTCCAGGTGATGCTTTCGACGACCGTTCCAGTCTGAATCGTCACGTCGTAGCGCGCAATTTGCTGGCGATAGATATTGAGCAGATCGGCATATCCATTTCTGGAGCGGAACGCGCGCTGGCCTTGAATTTTCTCTTCGGCGCGCATTTCCGCAACCAGCCAGTGCACGCTTACGAGCCCGGGATCGGCGGCGTTAAAGCCACTGACGTATCCAATCGCGTGACGTTTCGCTTCATCGAGCGTTGCGTCATGCGACGGATTGGGAAACTCGCGCTCCAAAAAATCAAGAAATGACTCGTCGGGAATTGAATCGTCCATCGCAGCAAGAATCGAATCGACCTGGGGGAAGAAAGAGCATGGAGACAATCCAACTGAGGATGCGCACCAGTTCTGCCCATCGACTTCTTCAATTTCTGATTGCTGAAGTTTTTCCAGAGTTTCAGGGGGCAGGCCGTGGATAAATTCCGCTCCCAGCTCGATGGGATAACCGATGGCTTCCTCTTGTTGCGTAAGAATGCGCCCGCCAATGCGGTTTCGTGCTTCGAGAATGACGACGGAAATATTCGCCTGTCCTAATTTCTCGGCAGCGGCGAGGCCTGCGATGCCGGCGCCTACGATGACCACGGGTTGGTCGTGCTGATTTGTCCGCATCATGTTTGTTTGCACAAGAGGGTCGCGATCGAGACGATTGAAGACGAAAACCTTCTCCATCATAGCTGTCTTGACTTCCCACCCGCCATTCGCAACACTACTACTGCGCGTCGCGTTTATTTCTATTCAGGATTCAACTTCCGGCCTTACTGGTGAATAAAAAACGATCTCTAAAAAACCGGAAAACAATCGTCATTGAGTGGGGCGATTGCGATCCCGCTCAGATCGTATTCTTTCCACGCTATTTTGCTTTTTTCGATGCCTGCACGACTGCGCTTTTCAAGAAAGCGGGTTTACCCAAGCAGAAGGCGATCAAGAAATACGGCATCATCGGTATACCGATGGTCGCAATCGAGGCTTCGTTTCGATCGCCTTCGCGGTTCTCTGACGAAGTTGAGGTCGTCTCTGAGATAACGGAATTTCGCCGCAGCAGTTTTTTCGTCCGGCATCAGCTTTTCAACAAGGGCGTCTTGGCCGTGGAGTGTCTCGAAACCCGAGTGTGGGCCAGTCCTTCCGCGAAAAATCCGGAGAAGATTGAGAGCACGCCCATTCCTCAAGAAGTGATTGAGAAATTTTCCCGCACGAGTCAACCCCTTAAGGCTAGCCGAAAGCGCGGAGCCGGTGGAAAATGACCAGTCACGCACTCCAGAGGGTGAGCGTGGAGCGAACTTCCCGATGAATCCAACGATGCGGACACAGGTGGGCATTGTCGGAGCCGGGCCTGCCGGATTGGTGCTCTCGCATCTTCTGCACCTGGAAGGAATCGATTCGGTCGTTCTGGAAGCCCACACGCGCGAGTACGTGCAGGAGCGCGTCCGCGCCGGCGTGCTCGAACAAAATACGGTAGACCTGCTGGTTCAGTCAGGGGTGGGCGCGCGAATGCAGCGCGAAGGCCTGATTCATCATGGCATCGAGTTGCGTTTCAAGGGGCATGGGCATCGCATCGATTTCCAGGAGTTGACTGGGCGAGCCATCACGATCTATGCCCAAGGCGAGGTCGTCAAAGATTTGATCGATGCCCGGCATGCCGCAGACGGAAAACTAATTTTTGAAGCTGCCAAAGTTTCTGTTCACGACTTTGAAGGCTCGCTGTCTTCGAATCAGAAACCCTCGATTCAATTTCAGAAAGACGGTGCGGCGGTAGAGCTGGCCTGCGACTTCATCGCCGGTTGCGACGGGTTTCACGGAATCTGCCGCCCGAGTATTCCTCGCGGAGTGTTGACGGCGTATGACCGAATTTATCCATTCGCGTGGCTGGGGATTCTGGCTGAAGCGCCGCCTTCGTCCGAGGAGTTGATTTACTGCTACCACGATCGCGGATTCGCCTTGCTCAGCATGCGAAGCCCGACGCTGAGCCGGCTTTACTTGCAGTGCGCACCGGACGAATTGATTGAGAACTGGTCCGATGAGAAAATCTGGCGAGAGCTGCAGACCCGCCTGGCTTGCCCGGGGTGGACTCTCACCGAAGGGCCCATCGTTCAAAAGGGAATTGCGGGCATGCGGAGTTTTGTCGTAGAGCCCATGCAATATGGAAGGCTTTTTCTCGCGGGCGATGCCGCCCATATTGTTCCGCCGACCGGCGCTAAAGGACTGAATCTTGCCGTCGCGGATGTTCGCGTGCTTGCCCGCGCCATTGCCGAGTTTTACCGTTCAGGAGATCGTTCGCAGTTGGAGCATTATTCCGAAACGTGTCTGCGCAGAGTCTGGAAGGTCCAGCGATTTTCGTGGTGGATGACGTCGATGCTGCATCGCTTCGATTCCGACAATGCTTTCGACCAGCGGCGACAGATCGGAGAGCTCGATTACGTCACCAGCTCTCGCGCGGCATCGCAGAGTTTGGCCGAGAATTATGTCGGACTTCCGATGGACTGAGTATGAAGCAAACATTCAAGGTGACAGGCTACCGAAGGCATGAGGCCGCCAGCCAGCCGACTTCGCTCTATCCGCCTTATCGTGGAACTGTCCTGCGCACTCCGCGGCAACCGCTGATTTTTCTGCCACACACTCTGTCGGAGGTCACTGGTCCGGTGTATGGTCACAGCGACGTAGTGGCGTCTGACAGCGACCTGACGCGTCAACATTCGGGTGAACCGCTGGGCGAGCGCATCATCGTCATGGGACGCGTACTCGATGATGGTGGCCGTCCGGTTCCGCATACGCTGCTTGAGATTTGGCAGGCCAACGCAGCGGGACGTTACGCTCATCATGGGGACGATCATCCTGCGCCGCTCGATCCCAACTTCACCGGTGCGGGACGGATTCTCACGGACGCGAACGGTCAGTACGAGTTCACGACGATTAAGCCGGGAGCTTATCCGTGGCGCAATCATGACAATGCGTGGCGTCCCGCGCACATTCATTTTTCACTCTTCGGTCCCGCATTTGCCACGCGGCTCATCACGCAAATGTATTTTCCCGGAGATCCCTTGTTTGCGCATGATCCAATATTTCAGTCGATACCCGACGAAAATGCGCGCCAACGATTGATTTCAAAATTAGATCTCGATGTCACTCGGCCGGAGTGGGCGCTTGGGTATCGCTTCGACATTATTTTGCGCGGACGTGAGGCGACGCCGTTCGAGAGTTAAAAATGGATCTCACTCCTACACCTTCGCAGACTGCCGGACCTTACTTTCATCTCGGCTGCACCCAATTGCATTCCGTCCAACGCATCGCCGGCTCGCAGGCCAAAGGCCAGCATCTGCGACTGATTTGTCGTGTCCTGGATGGCGACGGGCGCCCGGTTCCCGATGCGATGGTCGAAATCTGGCAGGCCGATGCGGACGGCAAGTACAACCATGCTGAGGATTCTCGTGCGGGAAGTGCGGATCCTCATTGTGCCGGTTTTGGCCGCATGCCGACCGACGAGCAAGGCGTGTGTCAGTTCGAAACCATCCAACCCGGTTGTGTTCCGGCCGCCAATGGAATGCAGGCGCCGCATCTCAGCGTTTCCGTATTTGCGCGGGGCATTCTGAAACGGCTGGCCACGCGAATCTATTTCGAGAATGATCCGGCGAACGCCGCGTGCCCAGTCCTGAGTCTTGTGCCCGCGGAAAGACGCGGAACTTTGCTCGCCACTCAGCATTCTGTTCACGCGGAGGTTTGGCATTTCGATATCCGCCTCTGCGGCGAACAGGAAACAGTATTTTTTGATGTATAAAGGTGCGTCATGGCGTTGGGCTGGCGGCATCACCCACCCCGCAGGCCATGGCAGGAGCGTGGATGCCGGTCGCCCTCATTGACAGTCTCGGGTGCACAGAAGCGATGGCGGAGTTGTTTTCCGATCTGTCGATTCTGCGTGCAATGCTCGATTTCGAAGTAGCGCTGGCACGAGCCGAGGCTAAGGTGGGAATTATTCCGCAGAGCGCTGCCGAAGTGATTGCGGCTGCCGCGGATCCCTCCGCCATCGATGCGTCCGGGTTGTCGCGGGACGCGTTGCGCGCCGGAACTCCCAGCATCCCGCTGGTGAAGCGGCTTACTGAAATTGTCCGTTCTCGAGATGAGTCTGCAGCGGCGTTCATTCACTGCGGCGCGACCAGCCAGGATGTTTCCGATACTGCGTTGGTTTTGTTGCTCAAGCGCGCGCAGGTTTTGATCGTGGCCGATTTGCAGAGCGCGGAAGATTCCTTACGTGCGCTTTCGCAGAAGCATAAAGACACAATCATGCTGGGGCGAACGCTGCTGCAACCCGCGCCGCCCATCACTTTAGGATTAAAAGTTGCAGGGTGGTATGGGGCAATCCGGCGGGGCAGGGAACGCTTATCGGCAGAATTTCGAAATGCACTGCTGCTGCAGTTCGGCGGGGCAGTG
>Ga0209006_10003396_pt1 | contig 14491 bp, 12 predicted proteins | sample JacPin_JW_Ref_O2_FD_188567 | JGI IMG/M metagenome (GOLD analysis project Ga0209006, IMG submission 188567) | Forest soil microbial communities from Algoma, Ontario, Canada - Jack Pine, Ontario site 1_JW_Ref_O2 (SPAdes) (version 2) | ecosystem: Environmental > Terrestrial > Soil > Boreal... | reverse complement strand
AGGATGAGTATCGTCCAGCTGCTTATCACGGCGTAAATAGCCGGCTCCGCGAAGGAAGCCACGCCGGCCCCACATTTTCGAGAGCATGGTGAGCCATCCAATGAATCCGCATTCTTCCTTTACCGAGGCAGAGCGCGAAGCGGTCTACAGAGTCATCGCCGAGCGGCGCGATGTACGCCGAGGCTTCCTCGGCACCCCTTTACCGGATGATTTAATCGGGCGTTTGCTTGCCGCGGCGCACAGCGCGCCGTCCGTGGGATTGATGCAACCAACCCGGTTCGTCGTCGTCCGCGATTCCGGCATTCGCAAAGCTGTCCACGACATCTTCGAGACAGCCAACAGACAGGCTGCCGAAAGTTATAAGGGCGAGCAGGCCGAACGATATTCCGGGCTCAAGTTGGAAGGAATTCTCGAAGCCCCGCAAAACCTCTGCGTCCTATGCGATCGCGAGAACGAGCGCGGCCACGGACTGGGGCGGCAGACCATGCCGGAGACGGCAGTGTACTCGACTGTTTGTGCGATTCAGAATTTCTGGCTTGCCGCGCGCAGCGAAGGCGTCGGGGTGGGATGGGTCAGCATTCTCGATCCGGCGAAGCTCTGTGATGTTCTCAAGATCCCGGCTCATCTGACGCTGGTGGCGTATCTGTGCTTCGGTTATGTCGAAGGCTTTGCCTCCGAACCCGATCTTGAACGGGTCAGATGGGAAAAACGTGTTGATCTTAAGACCGTCGTCTCCTACGACTACTACTCCGAGGACGGTGCGCCGTGACAGGCATAATAAGGATCAGCTGCGTAACTTAGAGGATTTTTCGGGCCGACCTTACAACTTCATTCGCATTTAGACGAACTAGGGCATGGGGGCGGCCTTAACATTTCGTCATCCGAGAATTGACGTTATTCTTACCAAACGGGTAGTCTGTCGACAAATGAAACGCAACGCCCCTACGAACTTGGGATTACGCAAGCCGCCCACATTAAAAGAGCACGTGGTGCAATGGCTAACGGATGAAATTGTTTCCGGCCAAATTAAACCCGGCGAGAGATTGTTCGAAGCCCGCCTTGCCGAGAAGTTCAGCATCAGTCGCGCGCCCATCCGGGAAGCTTTAAATAAGCTGCAAGAGCTGGGATTAGCTGTCAGCCGGCCCCGGCATGGAATCTCAGTGGTGAAACTCGATGAGGAGGATCTACAGAAAATCAATAGCCTGCGGATCGTACTCGAGAGCGAAGCGTTGCGCCTGTGCCGGGCGAATCTTACTCCCGAGGCGGAAGAAGAGTTAGAGCGCCTGATGAAGAAGATGGACTCAGCCAAGCCGCTACCAGCCGTGGATGCCATGCAGTTAGATCTGGATTTCCATCGTGCAATCTGGCGCATGACGGGCAACGAATATCTGGAGAAGTTTCTTACCAGCCTCACTGCTCCGTTGTTCGCGCAACTAGTGTTGCTGATGCCAAAGGAAGAAAGAGCGCGAAAAGTTGTGGCGTCCCACCTCTCGTTGATGCATTTCATTCAAGGCAAAGTGAATCGGCCTGCGGAAGAGATCATGCTCGACCTGCTCTCCGTCCGGTGGACGGAACCTGGGCGATTTTCCAGTTTCGCCCGGAAGCGTGACGGGGGTCCGCAATCTGTGAATTCCCGAAAAAGCTGTTTGCTTCCGATGAGTTGAAGAATCTCCAGCCTGCGGATCGACCGCTGGCAACCCTCCGAATCTTCAAGAGAGTCCCCGCCGCGCTAACCTCGGCGGAAGAAAGAGAATTTCTTTTAAAATTCTGTTTGCGTATTTTGTCGACAGTATGATAAGTTTGGGCGCGCTCACGGTAAAGGCGCGGCTCATCAATGGAAATCACTCGATTCGCGATCTGGGCTCCGCATCGTAATGCGCAAAATTCAGGGGCTCAACGAGGCGGATCTGTCATAACTCTTCAGGGTCCGCATCCGCTGCGGCGCCACCTTCCGATTCATCAATCGCGTCTCCGAATCTTCGATCGCTCGCGGCTTTTGCCGGCCGCTTCCTTACAAAGTTGCGTTCCTTTTCATGGAAAATTATGCGCCGAGTTGAATTAGCCAAGAAAGATTCTCAGCGAAGAATTCAGCGTTCGGATGGAAGTCCAAATCCCCCATCCAGCGCCCCGCCGGAGGGTATTGAAACCCACGGCGGAGAGGAAAAGGAAGGGAACTCGCATTCAGGCTTCCTGGCAACCGGGCCCGTCCATCCGATAACGAACGATATCTTGAACAGATTCGGCCCGATCCGAGTAACGCACGAATCTTCAGAAGATGCTTTGGTGCCATTGATGGCCGGCGCCATCGGCCTGATTGTTCGCGGGAACACACCCGTGTCGCGCCGCGTAGTGGAGGCTGGCGAGCAGTTGCGGGTGATTGGCAGGAGTGGCGTCGGTTGCGACAATGTGGATCTGGCCGCCGCAACCGCGCGCGGAATTCCTGTGATCTATACACCGGGAGCGGCATCCCGCGCCGTCGCTGAGGGGGCCATGGCTTATTTGCTGGCTTTGGCGAAACGGCTGACTGAGCTCGACGCGAAGACCAAGTCAGGGCACTGGAGGACGCGGGACCAGATGCAGGTCTACGATCTGCAGGGGGCGACGATTGGAATCGTCGGGTTGGGCAGAATTGGCCAGGAGTTTGCATCCCTGCTTAAGCCGTTCGAGATGCGAGTCCTCGCGTCAGATCCTTATGTTCCAATCAAGCAGGCGGAACGGGTCGGCGCCGAACTGGTTGACCTGGAGCGGCTATTCTCCGAATCCAATTTCGTAGTTCTGGTCGCTCCGCTGACCAAAGAAACTAGAGGAATCGTTAATCGACGCCTGATCGAATTGATGAAACCACGATCGGTCCTGATCAATGTTGGGCGCGGCGCTCTTATCGAAAGCCTGGATGTGCTTTTCGACTCGCTGAAGAATGGGAATCTTGGCGCTGTCGGTCTGGATGTTTTTCCGGACGAGCCGCCAGACGTTTCTCATCGCCTGTTCTCGCAGCCGAATTTTCTGTGTACGCCGCACATTCTGGGGCTTTCCGTTTCGGCCACGCGAAATATTTTCAGAATGATGAGCGAAGGCATGGCCGCGATCCTGGACGGTAAAGTGCCCTCGAACGTCGTGAATCCCGAAGTTTTTCAAAAGCAGTCGGTGCCCAGCGTATGAAAGCGGGGCGGTCGCAGTTTGAATCGCTAAGCTGGAGCGAAATCCAATGACGGTTGTAGCCGCAAGCGAACTGGCAGAGCAGGAACAGCCCGGGTCATTTTATGTGTATTTGATCTCCGCTGTTGCGGCACTGGGCGGCCTCTTGATGGGCTACCACCTGGTGATCATTGGTGCGGCGATTATTTTTTTAAAGACTGCCTTCGATTTAAGTCCGGTAGCGATCGGTTTTGCTGTCAGCAGCGCGGCGATCGGGTGCGTCGTGGGTCCGGCGGTTGCAGGGAGCCTGGGGGAGCGGATCGGACGCAAGTGGACCCTCGCGATTGCCGGTTGCTTTTTCGGAGCCGCCGCCGTCGGAACGGCATTTGCCGGCAACCTCGTGCAGTTCAACGCCTTCCGAATTCTCGGTGGATTGGGTGTCGGTATCGCTTCGGTCAGTTCACCGATGTATCTCGCCGAAGTCGCGCCCGCACGCATTCGCGGAAGACTTGTCACCTGTTATCAATTGGCAGTTGTCACGGGAGGGCTCGCATCCATTGTCGTCTCCTATTGGCTCGCGCCCAGCGGCAACTGGAGATGGATGTTTGCCGCGCAGGTGATTCCTTCGTGCGCTCTGCTCTTTGGATTGCTGCTGGCCCCGGAAAGTCCCAGATGGCTCGTGGAAAAGGGCCGTCAGCCGGAGGCCCTGCGAATCATGACGAGAATAAGTGGCTCGCGCGAGGCCGAGATAGAAATCGAAGCGATCTCCCGCTCCCTTGCGGTTCCGGGGGAAACTGGACGAATGTCAGAGCTGTTCCGGCCAGGAACGAGAGTTGCGTTGCTAATCGCGGTCTCTTTGGCCGTATTGCAGCAGTGGACAGGCGCGGGCACTCTGTTTTTATACGCGCCCGTGATCTTTCAAAAAGCTGGGTTTTACAAGGCTCAGGATGCGTTGATGCAAACGATTCTACTGAACGTGTGGAATTTGATTTGCACGCTCGTCGCTTTCTGGCTCGTCGACCGGGTGGGAAGAAGGCCGCTCCTGCTAACGGGCATAGCGGGGATGGCCGCCGGCTTTGTTGGCATGGGAGCGGTGTTCAAGTTTGGTTTGTCGGGTGGATATGTGCTGGGGATCATGCTCGTCTGCGTCGGTACCTACGCCATCAGCTTAGGTCCGCTGCCATGGCTAATCATGTCTGAAATATTTCCCACCCGGTTGCGAGGGAAAGCGATGGCCATCGGCTCTCTCTCGGTGTGGCTTGCGCTGTTTGTGGCAAACCAGGCGTTTCCGCCTCTGGTTTCTGATTTGGAAAAGAAATTCGGCACGCCCGCATTGGCGTTTTGGGTGTTCGCCGCCGTTTGTTGCGTGGCTTTCGTCTTCGCCTGGCAGATGGTTCCCGAAACGAAAGGCAAGACTCTCGAGGAAATTGCGCGATCGTGGACTCCCGCTGACGATCGGCGCATTCGGTCGCAAGCGTAACGAAAGCGGTTCTTCTGCAAGGCGCAGCGAAAAACCTTTTTGCATTGACTTTGCAAAGGGTGGATGATAATGATTTTTGTCGACACTATACATTTGATTCGAATCGATTGGAGGGGACAACGTGCATAGGAGAAAGTTCGTAGCGTGCGTAGGTGGTGCCGTCGCCGGGATGATGCTTCCGACTCGCAGGCTGTTCGCCGCCTCCGATGCGGCCTCGGCACGGCGAGTGACTGATTTTCTCCCCGGCGGCGTGCCGGGGAAATTCGCCGCCAATCTTGCCTCCGGGCTGGGCATTTCTTTTTCGCATTCCGGCCTCAAAAATGCCGAATGCATGTCCCGTCTTGGAGCCGGTCAGGAAGAGGACGCATTAGACGACGGGCATAAAGTGAAGCGGATCAAGTTCGAAGATCGCGAACAAGGATTGCGGGTTGTACTGGAATACACCTTGTTTCCCGAGCATCATGCCGTTGTTTACGGTGGAACCGTTGAGAATGTCGGTTTCAAAAATATTGAGCACCTCACGGATCTGCTCTCCTACGATCTGCGTTTTGCGCCGCTGCAGAAAATCGGGGACCCATTGGTTCACATCAGCAAAGGGGGCCCTGCATTCGATATCTATCCGCCGCCTGCGTTCACGCTCGGCGAAGTGCAATTCTTCGGCCCGCAGGATTTCACCCTGGAATCCGGGCCCTCCGGCAGATCTTCGAATGTCGAACTGCCGTTCTTCCTGGTCGAGGACGGGGATGGATCGTCGGGAATTTTCGGGGGACTGGAGTGGTCTTCGCTCTGGCAGTTGAAATTTAAGCGCCAGGAAGTGCCCGACATGGAGCATTACGGAGACTGGGGACCAGATAAGAGTTTTTCGATTCAAGGCGGAATCGACGGAGTGGATTTAACCCTGCAGCCAGGAGAAACTTTTTATATTCCACGGGTGCTGCTGGGATTTTATGAGGGTCCGTTTGATGAAGGGCGCCTTGCGCTGCGTAATTTTCTTAAAGATTGGGCTCCGCCGCTTCCAAAAGATGCGCCTGACCCGCACGTGCAAGCCACTCCCGGAGGTGAACTCACCACGCGGAACGCCACCATTGACAAGAACGTTCGCCTGAATGCCGCAGCCTCCGCGGAAATCGGCGTGGAGTACTACTGCCTGGAGCAATGGGAGCCTTGGTACCCTTACGTTTCAGAAAATCCGCAGACGAATGAGATGACCGGATGGTCGCGCGGAAGTTGGGTTGCGGACGTCGAAAGGTTTCCCGATCTCGTCGCCCTCGCGGATTATGTCCGCTCTTTGGGGATGAAATTCGGTTTGTGGACGGACATCGAGGTCGCTGAGTCAGGGTCTCTTGTCGAGCGTCACCATCCCGACTGGGTTCTCCATTTACCCGGCGACAGTCGTATGGGGCTGCTGAATTTCGGCGTTCCTGGCGTCCAGAAATGGGCCATTGCGACTTACGACCAGATGATTGAGCAATATGGTCTCAAATGGATTTTCTGGGACAACAATATCGATCCGGGGCCGTATTGGATCGCCAACGAAGCTTCCCATCGCCGCGGATGGTTGCAGCATAATCACATTCGGGGCGTATGGGCTGTGCGGGAAGCTTTATTGTCGCGGCACCCCGATGTTCTGATCGAGAACTGTTCGTCCGGAGGACGGCGCATCGATCTTGGGATGTTCAAGCGGGCGCATTTTCACGTGCTGAGCGATCAGTTCTGGTATCCCGACGCGATTCGATATCAATTTTCGGGAGCGGATTTCCTGCTTCCGGCCAATCGCATCAAGAGCATTGTCGATACGCCGAAGAGCCCGCTCGATGACAATGTTTTTCACGCCAATTTCGGCGGACTGCTTTCGATTACCGAGAACATAGAGACCTGGAGCCCCGAGGAAAAGAAAAGGGCCAAACAGCATGTTGATGTTTACAAATCCATCCGGCATCTTCTGAAAGAGGATTTTTACCCATTATTTCCTCAGCCTCAGACGATGAAGGAGTGGGACGGATGGCAGTTTCACAATCCAAAGACCGGAGAGGGATTCATCCTGGCATTTCGAGTTGAGTCGCCCCAGGCTGCCGCGAACCTGAAGCTCAAGAAACTGCAGACGGGCCGCCGCTATGTACTGCAAGATCCTTATCACGGAACACAGCAAACTGTGGATGGGCGCGCTCTAATGGAAACAGGCTTGCCGGTGAAACTGGACCTTCGCGGCACTACGCTGTGGAAGTATAGTCCTCGTTAACTGCGGAACCATTCGGCTGCGGGCGGCTCTCGTCCGCAGCTGGATGGATCTCCGCAACGATCCGCATAGTTCCGCCGAGAGGAAAGCATGGATGCCAGCCGAGGACTGAAGGACCAGGTAATCATTATCACCGGAGGATGCGGCGATATTGGCAGCGCTACCGCTCAAAAACTGGCTGCGTTCGGAGCGCGGGTCATTCTGTGGGACATTTTGGACGATGATGCCGGCAGAAGCCGCGTACAAAAAGTCGGCGCCGCAGAGTATCGGAATGTCGATCAAGGAAACTCCGCGCAGGTTCACGAAGGTGTTCAGGACGTAGCAAAAAGATTCGGGCGCCTCGATGTTGTCATTGGAAACGCGGTAAACGGGTCCCTTGGCCGGCTGCTCGACCGCAGCTGGGAAGACTGGCAGGAGTCTTTTCGAGTCAACGTAACCGGCTGTGCCATGCTGGCCCAGGCAGCGGTGAAGATTATGCTGGCGCAAACACCGAATGCCGACGGGATACGAGGCAAGGTGCTGTTCACTGGTTCATGGGTGGGAATTTATCCCTATCCGGGTTCCATTGACTATTGTGCCAGTAAGGCCGCTTTGGCCCACTTAATCCGGCTCATCGCGCAAGAATTTGCCTCGCAAGGCATCCGTGCCAACTCGGTTTGTCCGGGCATTCTGAATGCAGGTTCTTCCCGCAAGGCGTTGGAGCGGAATCCAGATTTGCTGAAGATGATGCTTGCTTCCGTTCCTGCCGGAGAATTGGGTACGCCGGAGCAAATCGCGGACGCGTACGTTTTCCTGTGTTCCAGGGAGTCCAACTACATGACGGGTCATGTCATGTTTGTGGACGGGGGCGCGTCTCTCACCAAGCGCGAGTGATCCCACTGTCACACCGCGATACCGAATGCAGTCGGCACCAAGCCGATTCAGTTCAGAAAGTTGAATGCATGTCTCCAGAGATTACAGATACGCCGCCCATTACGGCCAATACGAAGGCTCTCCTGGATTTGTACCGGCAAATGCTGACCATCCGGGAGTTCGAAGAGAAGGCCCAGGATCTTTATTCCAGAGCATTGATTCCTGGCCTTCTGCACAGCTCGGTGGGCCAGGAGGCCGCGGCCGTCGGAGTTTGTGCGGCCCTTCGTCCGGATGATTACGTTGCCAGCACGCATCGGGGGCATGGACACTGCATTGCCAAAGGCGCCGACCTGGGGAAAATGTTTGCTGAACTTTTTGGGAAGGCCGAAGGCTACTGTCGTGGAAAAGGGGGTTCGATGCACATCGCGAATCCCGATGTCGGAAACTTGGGGGCGAACGCGATCGTGGGCGGCAACATTTCAATCGTCACCGGCGCGGCCCTGAGCGCAAAAATGCGGGGGACGGATCAGGTCGCGGTAAGTTTTTTCGGCGATGGCGCTTTGAATCAGGGGATTGTGCTCGAGTCGATGAATATGGCCGCAATCTGGCGCCTGCCGGTGATTTTCGTGTGCGAGAACAATCAGTACGGGGAATACACCCCCATGGAGCAGGTGACTGCCGGGGAAGTGATTCAACGAGGAAAGGCTTTGGGCATTTCTTCCGCCGCATTCGACGGCATGGATGTTTTAGAGGTGTATCGCGCCACGCGCGAAAGCGTGGAGCGCGCCCGCCGTGGCGAGGGTCCCAGCTTTCTGGTGTTCTCCACCTATCGTTATTACGGCCACGGGATGAGCGATCGCGACCGGCCGTATCGTACGCGCGAGGAGGAAAAAGAATGGCGGCAGAGCCGCGATCCTCTCGATCGATTCGCCGCCCATTTGATGGACAACGGTCAAATGACGTCCTCGGAAAAAGACCGGCTGCATAAGGAGATCGGAGAGTTGATTCACCAAGCTGTGGAGTTCGGAATGGAAGCTGCCTACCCAGATCCTGATGAGGTCTCAAAGCATGTCTACTCCGACTGAAGGCCGGGAGGTTACATTTGCCCAGGCGATCAATGAGGCGATGCATGAGGAAATGGCGAGAGATTCCAGCGTCTTCGTCATGGGGGAAGACGTTGCTGTAGCCGGCGGCGTGTACAAGCTCACGCGGGGGCTGCTCGATGCTTTCGGTCCGGAGCGGGTTCGCGATACTCCGATTTCTGAAGCGGCGATTGCCGGCCTGGCAGTGGGCGCGGCGATGACCGGTATGCGTCCGATTGCCGAAATCATGTTCGGTGATTTTCTTGCCCTGGTGATGGACCAACTGGTGAACCAGGCGGCCAAAGTTCATTACATGTCAGGAGGATCTCTGCGAGTTCCCCTGGTGATCAGGACTACGATGGGCGCCGGGAGGCGGGCTGCAGCTCAGCACTCGCAGAGCCTGTGCGCGTGGCTGGCGCATATCCCGGGCTTGAAAGTCGTCCTGCCATCCACGCCGTTCGATGCCAAAGGTTTGTTGAAGACGGCCGTCCGCGACAACAACCCCGTCATCTTCTTTGAAGACAAAATGATGTATCAGAAGAAGGGATTGCTGCCGGAAGGGTCGGCCGACTACACGGTTCCCTTCGGCTGCGCCGACGTCAAACGAAGCGGAACCGATGTCACCGTGATCGCGACTTCCAGTATGGTGCACGTTGCCCTGGAGGCGGCAGATGGTTTGGCGCGCGAAGGCATCGACGCTGAAGTCATTGACCCGCGGACGCTCACTCCCCTCGACGAAGAGACTTTGATCCACTCGGTCAAGAAGACTTCGCGCTGCATTGTGGTCGATGAAGGTTATCAACGCTTTGGTGCAACTGCCGAAATTGCCGCGGTCGTCGGGGAAAAAGCTTTCTATTACCTCGACGCTCCCGTCCATCGAATCGGTGCCATGGATGTTCCGATTCCGTTTTCGCCGGCATTGGAAGATCAGACCATTCCGAGTCCGGAGACGGTGATGACGGTTGCGCGCAAATTAATGGGTCGCTAGGGGACGCCGTGGCAAAAGAGATCGTGATGCCCGCGCTGGAGATGGCGCAGGAGGCAGGCACGCTGGTTCGGTGGCTGCAGCCTGAAGGCGCATCTGTGCGCAAAGGCGATCCGCTCATGGAGGTCGAGACGGACAAGGCCGTGATGGAGATCGAAGCTCCAGATACGGGAATACTGGCGAACCTCTCTGCCCGGCCGGGCGATAGCGTGCCTGTGGGGCAGGTTATCGGCCTTCTTCTCACGGAACAGGAACATGCCCGGAGCGCCGAACCGGCGGAAGCAGGGAAGGGAACTCCTTCGGATGCCTCAGCAGAATTTTCTCCGAAGGCGCCTGGAGCTGCCACACCCACACATCCTCAAGAACAACCGGTATCTTCGGGAATATTTTCGCGGACCGACGCGGTCACGCCGCGGTTGAGTCCTGCATCTCCCAAAGCGCGGCGCCTGGCAGCGGAAAACAGGATTGACCTCTCAGGGCTCTCCGGCTCGGGCGTTGAGGGTGGAGTCGTCACCGCCGATCTGAAGGCCTTGCTCACTCGGCCACAGATCGCGCAGGGAGAGTCAGAGTATGTAGCCGTTCCCGCCACCAGAATGCGCGCATTGATTTCAGAGCGTCTACAGCGCAGCTATCAGGAAGCGCCTCACATCGGTCTGACTCTCTCCATTGATATGGGAGAAGTTCTCAAGCTCATCCAGATTTGGAATAAGCGAGCGGCCCGCGCCCCGCTCAAGGTTACAGCGGTCCTGGCAAAAGCGATTGCCGCAAGCCTGGTGGAATTTCCGAGGCTCAATGCTCACCTTGTGAACGGTGAAATACGGGAGTTCAATACGGTCCACCTGGGGTTTGCCGTAGCGCTTGAAGATGGCCTACTGGTTCCGACTCTTAGAAATGCGGAGCGAAAGAGTCTCCGGGCGATTCAATCGGAGCTGGATGATCTTTTCGCGCGAGCTCGCGCCGGGCGTCTGCGACTGGATGAGATCAAGGGAAGTACTTTCACGGTATCGAACCTGGGAATGTTCGGGATTGAGCAGTTCTCCGCGATTCTGAATCCGCCCGAGGTGAGCATTCTGTCGGTCGGCGTAATCAAGGATTCGCCTGCCGTTGTCGGCGGGCAAATCGTCGCACGCCCGCTTATGCAGGCAACGATCAACGCCGATCATCGCGCGGTTGACGGAGCGAGTGCGGCGCGGTTTCTGAACGGCGTGAAACAGAGGCTGGAAGACCCCGGCTTTTCTGCCTCCGAACTTACCGAGGCTGGAGCGTAACCGTCTCGATTGGATGAAACTTCCGCTGGAAGGAACATATATCTACGAGGTGGCTCTTCTATGAAAGTGGTGACCAGGCTGGATCACATCGCGGTTACGGTAAGCGATCTCGACCGATCGCTGTCTTTCTACAAAGACATACTAGGTTTCGAGGAAGTGGAGAGGCATCTGCTGGAGGGAGAAACCATTTCCACGATGGCTGGTAAACCTGGCGTCGTCATGCAGGTGGTGCGGCTCCAGGCGCCCCAGGGACCGCAAATTCTGCTGGACCTTCAGCAATACGTGAAACCGGCGGGAGTCGTCTCGAACGCGAAGCTCGGCATGGCGAATCACTCGCATTTCTGCTTCGGTGTCGAGAATATGGATGCTGCTTACAAGGAGCTCAAAGCCAGGGGCGTGGAGTTTGTTTCGGCGCCGGTCACGTTTGATTTAGGCGAGGACTGGGATTACGGAGCCCTGCGCGTAGTCTTTCTGAAAGATCCGGACGGCTTCATTCTGGAACTGGTGGAATCGCCCGAACGTGCTGCTCACTGAATCTCACATTTTCGTATGGGGTCATCGCTATGGGTAGATACCAGGAAATCAAGGGCAAGATCGCAGTTGTGACGGGAGCGGGACGCGGCATCGGCAAGGCCATCGCCCTTCGCCTGGCGGCCGAAGGTGCAGCGGTCTGCGTAGCCGATGTCGATTTGGCTTCGGTGAACGAAGTGGCACAGGAAATCAATTCGAGCGGCCGGGCGCTGGCTTTGAAAGTGGATGTCACCAGTCAAAAAGATATTGACGAGATGATTTCCCGGACGGCCAGCCAATTCGGCGAACTCAATATATTTGTTGCCAACGCGGGCATCGGTGCGATTGCTCCCCTGCTCGATACGGACGAGCAAACCTGGGATCGCATTATGGCAGTGAATGCCAAAGGTACGTTTTTGACTTGCAAAGCGGCGGCAAAGCAGATGATCAAGCAAGGCAAAGGTGGCCGGATCATCATCAATGCTTCCGGAGCCGGAAAAATTGCGCCCGGGAAAGCGGTTCCACTTGGCGCCTATGCCGCCAGCAAACACGCCGTCGTGGGCTTAACCAAGCAACTCGCTCTGGAAGTCGCCGTTCATAAGATCCTGGTCAACTGTTTGTGTCCGGGCATTGTGGACACACCTCTGTGGGATCAGATCGATCGGGAGACGGCAAGAATTGAGGGCATTCCGGTTGGCTCGGTAAGAGAGCGGTCGGTAGCCAGCGTCCCAGTGGGGCGCATTCAAACCCCCGAAGACGTTGCCAACGTGGTTGCCTTTCTGGCCTCCGACGATGCCAGCTACATAACCGCCGACGCGATCAATTGTGCCGGAGGGCTTCTCCCGTATTGAAGTGGCGCGGCTTTAGGCGGATCAATTTCTTTGCCGATGCAATAGAGACAGGCGGCAATAAAAACAAACGCAAATGAAAAACATTAAAGAACGTTTAAAGAACGACGAAACATTGATCGGTTGTTTTCTGAATCTGGGATCGTCTTTGACTGCCGAAATTATCGGGATTGCGGGCTTCGATTGGGCTCTTATCGACTTGGAGCATGGCGCCGGCTTTGAGTCGCATGTTCTTCATCAGTTGCAGGCGCTGGAGGCTACCCCCGCGGCCGCCCTGATTCGAGTGGAGTCGATGGAGAGGCAGCGTTTTCATCGCATCCTCGATCTGGGCGCTCACGGGATTATGGTCCCCAGGGTCGACAACGCAGACGACGCGCACAAGGCCATCGCCGCGATGCGCTATCAGCCGGAAGGTGTTCGGGGAATTGCACAAATGAATCGGGCCGCACGTTTCGGCAGCGATTTTGCAAAATATTTTGCTTCCGCCAACACGGCTTTGCTGACGATTCTTCAGATCGAGACCCAGGAGAGCTTGCGCAATCTGGACGCCATTGCAGCGATTGATGGATGCGATGTGCTCTTTATCGGACCAAGCGACCTCACGCAGAGCCTCGGGATCATGGGACAACTGGAACATCCCAAATACCTGGAGGCAGTGAAGGCCACGGCGGATGCCGCTCGCCGGCACAACAAAGCTGCGGGTATCCTGGCCAGAAACGCAGAAGACTGCCGTCGCTATTGGGATATGGGATACCGGTTCATCGGATGCAATTCCGATTCCGGTTTGTTGAACCAGGCGGCGCGGAATCTTTCGAGTTCTTTGCGATCGGCCCTTCCCAACCGTTCTGCTGGTGATTGAGAATCCCGTTTCCCCGCGCGCCTTTAGCCACGGATTCATGCAGGTGGAAGCTCATCCCTACCTCCGGACGGAACGCAGGCTGCCAGTGATTGGCTTTCATGCGCCGACCCCATCAACTATTGAGGATGCTACAGATGGGCACCAGTTTGGCCATCTCGAAATGTACCCACGAAAGCTCTTTTCCCTTGACAAGGTTCCCGCCAGTAGCCTACCTTACGTGGCGACTGGCGACTGTCGACAAAAGTCAATCTCGGAGCCAAGATGCTCGCGGAGGGATTTTCGATGAAACATCATGCTTGGCTGTCGTTCGTACTTGCGGTGGCGGTTTTGGTTGTGCCGGCGTTCGGGCAACAAAATGTGTCGAGCTTAACGGGAACGGTGCAAGATCCATCGGGGGCTGTCGTCGCTGGAGCTTCTATCACAGTGGTCTCCGTGGAGAGCGGGATCACCGCTAACGCACTCAGTAACAGCGAGGGTCTATACACTTTTCCCAGTCTTCCCATTGGAACGTATGTCGTGACCGCGAAGGCCAGTGGTTTTGAAGAAACCCAGGTGAAAGGCGTGCGCTTGATCGCCAGCCAAACCACAACCACCGACCTCCGGCTGGCGGTGGGCAATGCCTCGCAGGTCGTCACCGTCACCACGGCTCAGTCGACCGTTGACCGGACTGTCTCCGACACCGGGCAGACCAGAGTCACGGAAGAAATTTCCACCTTGCCGCTTACGATCTCCGGAGGTTCCCGAGGCGCGCTGGATTTTGTGCAAACCGAGGCGGGCGTCCTGGTAAACGTTGGCCAGCCGGGAATTATTCAGGATGAGCGCGCCGTGGTGCAGGGCGTGGGCGATGGTGGAATCTCTCATAACGCGACCAGCTACATCATCGATGGCGTCAGTGCCAGCCAGAATTTGGCCCAGGGCCCGCGAGACGAATCCGGACCCATCCCCGACGAAATTGCGGAAATGCGCGTCTCCACCAATCTCGACGCGGAGTATGGATGGAACATGGGCTCCTCGATCGAACTTGTATCGAAGTCGGGAACCAACCGCTTTCATGGAAGCGCCTTCGAATACCTGCGAAACGATGCGTTGGACGCCCGCAACTGGTTCGCATCGACCGTCACGCCAGAAAAACAAAATGAATTTGGCGGAGTCCTGGGCGGCCCGATTATCAAAGATAAACTCTTCTTTTTTACCAGCTACGACGGATACAGACTCAGAACCACCGCCTCCGGAACT
>Ga0209006_10003395_pt1 | contig 14493 bp, 11 predicted proteins | sample JacPin_JW_Ref_O2_FD_188567 | JGI IMG/M metagenome (GOLD analysis project Ga0209006, IMG submission 188567) | Forest soil microbial communities from Algoma, Ontario, Canada - Jack Pine, Ontario site 1_JW_Ref_O2 (SPAdes) (version 2) | ecosystem: Environmental > Terrestrial > Soil > Boreal... | reverse complement strand
TGCCTGCGTGTCAATCTCTGTCTCGCCTCCAGCAGGAAGTCTGCGGCTGACTCGATCCTCGATGGAAAGGTGACACGCATGAAATCCAAGTCGATTCTACGGAGTTTCGCATTGCTCGCGGTGGTCGCGCTGGCCGTACCGGTGTTCGCAAAGCCGGTCAACAAGACGATCAACATTAACCAGTCCGCCAAAGTCGGAACGGCCAAGTTGGACGCGGGAGAGTATCGCTTGTCGATCGACGGCACCAAAGCAACGGTGCAGAAGGGCAAGAACGTCGTCGCGACGAGCGAAGGACGTTGGGAAGATCGCGATGCGAAATCGAACTATGACGCGGTGTTGCTCAACGACTCCGGCCAGGTGACCGAAGTCCGTTTCGCGGGACAAAAGAAAGTTTTCGTCTTCAGCGAATAGTTGACCTGTCTCTGATTGTGCATACGAAGGGATGCGCTTCGCCGCATCCCTTTTTTTGTCCCCATTGTGTTGGCTATCGCCGCATTCTCTACGATGACCACCCTGTAACCGCGCTCGTTTTTCGAGCGCGGGGTTTAGATTCAACCTCACCCACAACGCGACGACGATCACCTCATCCGGCATTTGGGCGCCGCACCCTATTTGGTTATGAAAGTGTGCGGTTTTTTCCACCCGCAACCGACCAACACAACCGCCGTCTCCCCATTTCTTCTTGCGGAGTCATCGGTCTCGACCTAACGAATAAGCATGCAGTCGCCGTAACTGTAGAAACGATATTTCGCCTCTACCGCATGGCGATAAGCCGACATCGCGTTTTCTTTGCCCGCAAACGCGCTTACCAGCGCCAGTAGCGTCGAGCGGGGCAGATGGAAATTCGTCAGCAGCCCATCCGTGACGCGAAATCCAAAGCCTGGACGAATGAAAAGGCTTGCCTCGGCGCGACCGGGTAAAACAAGTGAATTTGCGTTTGATTCAATCGCTCGCAACACGGCCGCTTCCAGCGCTCTCACTACCGTCGTGCCGATTGCTACGATGGGTCTCTTTGCCTCGCGCGCTCTCTGAATCCGGTCCGCCACCTCTTCCGAAATTTCGAACGACTCCGCGTGCATCGCGTGCTCTTCGATTTGTTCCGCGTGGATCGGTTGAAACGTGCCGAGGCCGACGTCAAGCGTCAGCTCGCAAATTTCGATTCCCCTTTTGCGAATCCTCTCGAAAATCTCTGGTGTGAAGTGCAGGCCGGCCGTCGGCGCGGCAATCGCTCCTCGCTGCTTCGCGAAAACCGTCTGATAGCGGTCGCGATCCGACGTTTCGTCTTCGCGCTCAATGTAGGGTGGCAGCGGGATGTGCCCCAGCCGATCAAGCAGCTCTTCCACCGATTCGCTCGTGTGCGACTCAAACCGCAGCGTTCGCAGCCCCAACTCGCCGCGGCTGAGAATCTCCGCCTCCAACGCTCCTTCCCCAAAGCGAATGCGCTCGCCGACGGGAAGCTTGCGGCCCGGGCGCACCAACGCTTCCCAGGTACCCGGCTCGACCTGCCGCGTCAGCAGAACCTCGACATTGCCGCTGAGATGCTCCCTGCGAGTGGCTTTGGAGGGCTGCTGGGAGTGAACACCCGCCCGGTGACCAAACAGGCGCGCGGGGATCACCCGGGCGTTGTTCAGGACCAGAAGCTCATTCCCGCGCAGCAAGTCTGGAAACTCCGAAAAAGTGTGGTCCCCAAGTGCGCCAGATTGCCGATCGACAGATAACAGCCGCGAGGAGTCCCGCTTAGAAAGAGGCCGCTGCGCAATCAGCTCGGACGGGAGGGCGTAGTCAAGCTCGTCAAGACGCATGGGTTAGCACAGTGTAGCAGGGCCGCGCCGCCTTGTGCTAAGCACTGCTTCCGGCATCTAATCGGGCCGGGGATCAAGTCTGGTAGTGCAGGATTTTTCATAAGTCTATGAAGAACCTTGGGTTAGAGGATATTCCGGTCCCCCACAGTGAATCTAACCCGCATAGAATCACACTCTTGCAAGAAGTGCGGAATAACTTCCCTAGAATGATACTCTTACAAAAAAGTGGGAGGGATGGTCGAAGGTCAAATAGTACTTGACAATAATACGCTCATATTATATTATCGCGATGTAGTCAGTTGCGACTGAGGGGGACCTGAACCAATGAAGACATTTACGGCTTTCCGTGGCCAAGCCACTTTGCAGGACCAGATCAATCGCCTGTTCAACGACGCCTTTGAGCGCACCAGCAACCAGGAATCGAACCTGACGACTTGGGCGCCTGCGGTCGATATCCATGAGAACGAGCACGAACTCGTCGTCAAGGCCGACCTGCCCGGCGTCGAAGCGAAGGACCTGGACATTCGCGTGGAGAACAACATTCTGACGATCCGCGGCGAACGCCGATTTGAGAAGAAGGTGAACCAAGACAATTACCTGCGCGTCGAGCGTGCGTATGGCTCGTTCAGCCGCAGCTTCTCGCTGGCGAACACCGTGAATCCGGACGGCATTGCGGCCGACTACCAGAACGGTGTGTTGACCCTGAACGTCCCGAAGCGCGAAGAAGCCAAGCCGAAGCAGATCAAGGTGACGGTTGGAACGTCCACCGGCGCTCCAGCGGCCGCTGCCGCGGTGGCTAGCGCGAAGTAACACCTGCTGCCCCTCAGCAGGGCATAGAAAATGAGAGAGGGGCCGGCGAAATTCGTCGGCCCCTTTTTTACGGGGCGCTCATCAAATTTTAGAGCAACATACGAAAGTCCGGCGGTTACCGCTGGGCGAGGAAATCGAGAAAGAGATTCGAGAACGAAAAGATTCGAGAACTGAAGGAAAAGAAGAACATGCTTCGATTTGAAAAAATGACAGTCAAGGCTCAGGAAGCCTTGCAAAGCGCGCAAGACATTGCCGCGACTCACGAAAATCAGGCGATCGAGCCGGTTCATTTGTTGTCGGCGCTGGTTGCGCAGGTGGACGGAGTGGTGTCGCCGCTTTTGGCGCGGCTCGGGATTCGTACGGAATTACTGAACCAGGAATTGCAACGCGAGATCGGCAAATTGCCGCGTGTGACTGGATTCGCGCAGCAGAACATGAGCCGAGCGCTGAACGATGTGCTCGAGCGCGCATTCAAGGAAGCTGAAAACTTCAAGGACGAGTACGTCTCGACCGAGCACATGTTCCTGGCGGTCGCCGGGCAGGAGCGCGATCCCGCGGGGCAACTGCTGAAGAAACAAGGAGCTTCACACGAAGCGATTTTGCAGGCCCTGACTGGGCTGCGCGGGAATCAGCGTGTGACGTCGCAGAATCCAGAGGCGACTTACGCGGCTCTGGAGAAATATGCGCGCGATCTGACGGAACTGGCGCGGAAGTCGAAGCTCGATCCGGTAATTGGGCGCGATGAAGAGATTCGGCGCGTGATGCAAATCTTGGCGCGACGCACGAAGAACAATCCGGTGCTCATCGGCGAGCCAGGCGTCGGCAAAACGGCGATCGTCGAAGGATTAGCGCAGCGGATTGTGTCGGGCGATGTGCCGGACGTTTTGAAGACGAAGAAGCTCGTCGCGCTGGATTTGGCTGCGCTGGTTGCGGGCGCGAAATTCCGTGGCGAATTTGAAGAGCGGCTCAAGGCCGTGCTGAAGGATATTTCGGAAGCCAACGGGCAGATCATTCTGTTCATCGACGAGCTACACACGCTGGTGGGCGCGGGCGCGGCGGAGGGGTCGATGGACGCTTCCAATATTTTGAAGCCGGCACTCGCGCGCGGTGAGCTGCGTGCGATCGGCGCGACCACGCTGAACGAATACAAGAAATACATCGAGAAGGATCCGGCGCTGGAACGCCGCTTCCAGCCTGTGTTGGTGAGCGAGCCAACTGTTGAAGATACGATCTCGATTTTGCGCGGATTGAAAGAACGCTACGAGATTCATCACGGCGTGCGGATCAAGGATGCGGCGATTCTCGCGGCATCGACTTTGTCGCATCGCTACATTTCGGATCGGTTTTTGCCGGATAAGGCGATCGACTTGATCGACGAAGCGGCGGCGAGCTTGCGCATGCAGATCGATTCCCTGCCGGAAGAGATCGATGAGATCGAGCGGCGCATCATGCAGCTCGAAATCGAGCGGCAGGCGTTGCTGAAGGAGAAGGATTCGCACTCCAAAGAGCGACGGCAGCAGATCGAGAAAGAGCTCGCGAAGCTGAAGGAAGATTCGAGCGCGCGGAAGGCGCGATGGCAGGCGGAGAAAGATGCCATCGGCAATATTCGGAAGCTCAAAGAGCAGATTGAGCAGCTCAACGCGGAAGCTCAGCGCTATGAGAGGTCCGGTGAGCTCGCGAAGGTTGCGGAGATCCGCTACGGACGAATCGCGGCGGCGGAGCGCGACCTGAAGCAGGCGGAAGAGCGTTTTGCGAAGGTGCAAAAAGACGCGCCGATGCTGAAGGAAGAAGTCGACGAAGAAGACATCGCGAAGCTCGTCAGCAAGTGGACGGGCATTCCGGCGGGACGACTGCTCGAAGGCGAAGCGCAGAAGCTTGTGAAGATGGAATCACGGTTGCGTGATCGCGTTGTGGGTCAGGAAGATGCTTTGGCACGAGTATCGAACGCGGTGCGACGCAGCAGAGCTGGATTGTCGGACACGAAACGGCCGATCGGGTCGTTCATATTTCTCGGCCCGACGGGCGTCGGAAAAACAGAGCTGGCGCGAGCGTTGGCGGAGTTTTTGTTCGACGACGAAAAGCTGATGATTCGCATCGACATGTCGGAATACATGGAGAAGCACAGCGTTTCGCGGCTGATCGGCGCGCCTCCAGGCTACGTTGGCTACGAAGAAGGCGGCCAACTGACTGAACAAGTGCGGCGGCATCCGTATTCGGTGGTGCTATTCGATGAGATCGAAAAGGCGCACCCGGATGTGTTCAACGTGCTGCTCCAGATTCTGGAGGACGGGCGTTTGACCGACGGCAAAGGGCGCACGGTCGATTTCCGGAACACGGTGCTGGTGATGACGAGCAACGTCGGGTCGACGGCGATCTTTGAGCTGTCGGATAAGGATCCAGAGCGGGCGCGGAAAGAAGCGCTCGAAGCGTTGCGCGCAGCGTTCCGGCCGGAATTCATCAACCGCATCGACGAGATCGTGATTTTCAATCCGCTGGGCAAGGCGCAACTCGAGAACATCGTGACAATGCTGCTGAAGAGCGTCGAGAAGTTGCTCGAAGAGCGGAAGATCACGCTTGAGCTAACGCCTGCGGCGAAAGCGTTGCTGGTCAGCGAAGGATATGATCCTGCGTTTGGCGCGCGGCCGTTGCGGCGCACGATTCAGCGCATGATTCAGGATCCGCTCGCGATGCAGATACTCGAAGGCAAAGTTCTGCCGGGCGAGCACATTCGAGTGGATCGTGACGGTAAGAAGGAAGCTATGAAGTTCGAGTCGGTCGCGGCGAAAAAGCCTGCGGCTGCGGCGGTTACTTCGTAACACGCCAGGCCGTATCACACGGTGGGGAGCCGCTTGGTTGCGACTCTCCGCGGTGAAATGCGTGTTTAAGAACTAGAGGCGCTAGACGGTTTGAATTGCACTTGGAACAGTTGGACGCGAGAGTGAGTCGGTAACCCTATGAGGATTTTTCGGACTGGATTGCTGTTGATTGTGATGAGCGTATTGCTGGTTGTCGCCGGCGGAGCTTTGGCCGGGCAACGCGGCATGGAGATCGCGCTGATCTTCGCGGTCGTGATGAACGCGATTTCGTATTTTTTCTCAGACAAGATCGCGTTGAAATCGAGCGGAGCTCAGCCTGTGACGCGCGAGCAGCTTCCACGTTTGTATACGGTGATGGAGCGGCTTGCAGCTAAGGCGAGCCTGCCTGTGCCGAAGCTGTACGTCATTCCGGAAGAAGCGCCGAACGCGTTTGCGACGGGTCGCAATCCGCATCATGCGTCCGTTGCGGTCACCGAAGGTTTGCTCAATCTGATGAACGACGACGAACTCGAGGGCGTCATCGCGCACGAGCTTTCGCACGTTCGCAACTACGACATCCTGACGACTTCGATCGCGGCGACCCTTGCCGGCGCGATCACATACATGGCTCACATGGCGCAGTGGGGCATGATTTTCGGCGGCTACGGGGGACGCGACGATGATCGCGAAGAGGGCGGCGGCGCATTCGCTGCGATCGCGATGATGATTCTGGCGCCGTTCGCGGCGCTGCTGCTGCAACTCTTTCTTTCGCGCACGCGAGAATATTCTGCCGATGAAACCGGCGCGCGCATGGTTGGTCAGCCGTACGGCTTGATCAGCGCGCTGCAAAAGCTCGGCGCTTATAACCAGCGGATTCCGACAACGTCAATGGCTCCGGCTACCGCCGCACTTTGCATCGTCAAGCCGCTCTTCGGAACCGGCGGGATTTCTTCACTCTTCAGCACCCATCCCCCACTCGAGGACCGCATCGAGGCGCTTCGTCGCATGACGATCGTGCCGAGCCGCTAAATCGGCGAGACCTGTTCGCTCAGCTTAACTTTTTTCTTCCGATTGCGGCGAACTTCTCAGCGACCCGCGGCGTCCAGTTGTTGACGAGAACTTTGTTCCTCGTCAACTCAACGTCGAGAGTAGAATTCCGGAATGAATTGGCAAGATCGAGTTAAGCACTGGCTCAGTTCGGTCCGGTCGGATTGTCGCTTCGCAGTTCGTCAGCTCCGCAAATCGCCAGGCTTCACCGCGATCGCTTTTCTGACTCTCGCTTTCGGAGTCGGAGCGAATACCGCGATATTCAGCATCTGCGACACGGTGCTTCTTCGTCCGCTGCCCTACCCACACGCCGAACGACTCGTGAAAGCCAATGTATACGATCTGAAATCAGGAGATTTGTACAGCGCGACCTCTTATCCAGATTTCACGGACTGGACCGATCAGAACCATTTTTTCAGCAATCTCGCGGCGTACGAATCCAAGACATTCAATCTTTCCAAGGCGAAGGAACCCGAGCACGTCAAAGGTGAGATCGTCTCGTCTGACTTCTTCGAAACTCTCGGCGTTCTTCCCTTCCTAGGTCGATCTCTGGCTGGTGAACGAAATCAGCAAGCCGTAGTGCTCAGCTACGCGTTGTGGTCACGCTCCTTCGATTCCGATCCTCGCGTCGTCGGTCGATCGATTGCGCTCGACGGTTATAGTTACGAGATTGTCGGAGTCATGCCGAGAAGCTTTCAGTTCCCGGTCCCGGAAGTGGAACTGTGGGCACTCATCACTTCGGTGCGTCCCGATTTGCGTGAAGAGATCACCGCCAGAGGAAATCTTGGATTCTTTGTCGTTGGTCGACTCGGCGCCAACGCGAGCATGTCTCGGGCGCAAGCCGAGATGACGGCAATTGCAAGCCGCCTGGAACAAAAATATCCGGAAGCAGATCGAGACCTGGGAGTCAGGCTCGTATCTTTGCAGGAAGATATGGTCGGGAAATTTCGGCCTGCGCTCCTTATTTTGATGGGCGCGGCGGTTCTTGTGCTGCTGATTGCATGCGCGAACATCGGAACATTGCTCCTGGCGCGGGCCGGCGCCCGGCAATCGGAAATCGCGATACGTTCGTCGCTGGGAGCGAGCCGAAACAGAATTCTTGCGCAGTTGCTGACTGAGAATGTCCTTCTGGCGCTTGTTGGCGGAATATTCGGCGCAATCTTTGCGTTTCCGCTCATGAATTTAGCCCTTGTCTGGGCGCCTGCGGACATCCCCGGACTTTCCTCCGCACACATCGATTTACCAATGCTCGCTTTTGCCGGGCTGACTTCGTTATTGACCGGACTGTTTTTTGGGTTCGCGCCCGCCTGGCTGAGTTCGTTCCGGAACCCCGATGCGGCGCTTAAGCAAATCGGACGAAGTCGCGAAGGACGCACGCCTCTCACCCAAGCTTTGGTGGTTGGCGAATTCGCGCTGTCGCTGATTTTACTGGCGGCAGCTGGTCTGCTCGGCAAGAGCTTGTTTCTTCTCAACCAGGTCAATCCTGGTTTTCGCGCCGACCATTTGTTGACGGTAGAGATTTATCGCTCCATGTCCGACGACAGTCCAACTACGAATTGGAAGAATTGGACGGGCTTCTACCAGCAGATCCTCGCGCGCGTTCAAACGCTACCGGGAGTGGAGTCCGCTGGAGCGACGCTTGCGCTGCCCATTCAAGGGCGTGTCTGGAATATCAGTTTTAGGATCGACGGCCGTCCATTCGGTCGCCCGTCGGAACAGCCGCAAGCCGACTCACGCATTGTTTCGAATAATTATTTCGACGTGATGAAAATTCCTCTGCGCACGGGACGATATTTTTCGGAGCACGACACGAAGGATGCGCCTCACGTTGCGGTCATAAACGAAGCGTTAGCTCATCTCTATTGGCCAAACGAAAATCCAGTCGGCCGTTTCATTGAGATGGGAGCTTTTGGCGCGGGACGTTGTGAAATCGTGGGCGTCGTCGGAGACATTCGACAGACAAATCTGGGCGATGAACCGGCTCCGGGGATATACGTTCCTTACACGCAAGAGATCATGCCGTGGCAGACACTGGTGATACGAACGAAGAACGACCCGATGGCGCTCGCCCCGGCAATCCGACGTGAAGTTACGGCGCTGGCCCCGGAACAACCAGTGGCTCGCGTTGCGACGATGGATGACTTGAAAGAGGCGTCTACAGCGCAACCTCGATTTCGTACTTTTCTTTTGGGCGCTTTCGCCGGCAGCGCATTGCTGCTGTCGGCGATCGGAATTTACGGCGTGATGGCTTACGCAGTCAGCAGACGTACGAGTGAGATTGGCATCCGGATGGCGATGGGAGCAAAGCCGGTAAACATTCTCAGACTGATTGTCGGTGAAAGCATGACGTTGACGTTGCTGGGCGCTTCGCTGGGCCTGGGCGGAGCTTATGCGGTAACGCGTGTGATGAAAAGCCTGCTCTTTGGCACCACGAGTTCAGACCCCTTCACGTTCGCGGGCGTAACTTTGCTTCTTTGGTTCGTAGCGCTGCTCGCGAGTTTTATCCCGGCTCGACGGGCGTCTCGGATCGATCCATTGGTGGCGATCAAATATGAATAAGTGCCCTCGTCGCAATCGCGCTCAGGGCAGCTTGTCGAAGAAGAGATAGAGCGTGGCGATGCGACCGTCGCGGGCGATGATGAAATCTGTGCCAGCGTAGGCCGGCGCTTCACCCGGACGGCCCGATACCCATCGGACTCTTCCGCCATTTCCCAATTCCTCGGGTTCGCTGATGGGCTGATAGCGAAAATCGGGGTGAGTCGCCCTGATGATTCCCGCGACGCGGTCGATCTCGGCTTTGCCACGATAGACTCCCTTGTTGGGGTCGTAGAATACGCAATCTTCGGTGAAGAGTTCGTCGATGGCCGTGCGACGGCGCACCGGGTCGTTTTCACCGAAGACGTCCCGAAGATTGCGCTTCAACAAAACTGAAATGCTGTTGGGCATGATTTTCCGTCCGTCACGCGCGCGGCTGCAAGCGCGCCTGGAACAGCGGGGAAAAGGCCTGGCGGTGGTCGATGAAGACCAGGAGCCACAAGACGGCGACGAAGAGGGCGAGCGGCAAACCCGCCGGCGCCATGAGGATGTGGAACGAAAGAATGTTGACGATGACGGCCGCCAGAATCGTCAGTGCCAGCGGTACGTAACGATTGGCGAGCAACAAGACTGCGGGCAGTATCTGTAACGCGAAAATCACCACGTAAAGCCGGGACACAAACAGCGCCCCGAAAAACTGTGCGGCGACTCCGGTGGGCGGCGGCATATGAATGAAGTTAAGAAACCCGTTCAGCCCGAACGTCAGAAAAACCAAACCCAACAAATAGCGCGAGATCGTAGAAGCGATCTTCATGTTCATCTCCTCGTGGCCCGGCTCTCTGGCCTGGGCACGGTCTATATTGATGCCGATTATATTGATATCGATACATTTAATAGACAACTATTTTGAAATGCCTCAGGATTGAGGTATGGCGAGGAAGCCCGATCCCACGCATTGCTGGCTCGTTTGGATGAAAGCTCACGAGGCGGCTGTCGGTTATTTGCTTCGAGGGATTGAGGAAACGGCGATTTCATTCACCGACTTCCGGATCCTTGAGGTATTGCTGCATAAGGGGCCGCTGCCGGTGAATACCATCGGACCGAAGGTCAACCTGACTCCGGGCTCTATCAGTGTGGCGGTCGATCGACTGCTCGAACGAGGGCTCGTGAGTCGCGTCGAAAGCCCGGAGGATCGAAGGGTGCGAATGGTCGCGTTGACCAAGAACGGCAACGACCTGATCGCCCCAATTTTCCGAAAGCATGCCGCGGAAATCGCGAAGGTGTTTTCCGACGCCAGCCCGAAAGAGCTTGAGATCCTCGAAACGGTTCTTAAGAAGACGGGCAAACGAGCGGAATCGCTTGGGACAGGCGCCAAACCTTTAGGGGAAGCGCAGAAGAATCGGATTGGAGCTAGGACCTCCTAAGCGGGTCCCTCGTGTAAAGATTCCCTTATCTACAAGCCTCAACTCCGGCCAAAACTCGGACTCATCGGCTCAAAGTGACTGATTACACGGCTGTTACCAAAACTGTCCGGTCGTACAGCTCTTTGGACGAGCAAATGCACCTGGAATGAGTGCTCGTGAATGGGACCGGGGCGATGTCCAGATACGGGGAACAATGAGCTGTAAGGACACAATCCATCTGATTTGCTGGTACTTAGAGCGAAAACTATCCCCTTCGGTTGAGAGCGAGATCGAGCATCACCTTGCGGAATGCCGCGATTGCCACCTCGTTTTCGACGCCGCCAATTCCACGTTAGACCGCTACTTCGGGCCAACCCGAACCCCCGAAAGCGAAAACGAACGCACAGCAGCTTAGAAGGCACACCGTTAACTTTTGACAAATGAGTCATTTGAGGCTGTGCACCGAAAGTGCACAGCCTCTTTCGTTTTTTGGGCCTTCGGACGGGCATTTTCTAGCGTGTCCAAAACCGTACTCCAGCAAAAATGCTCGCCGGAAGGGAGGAACGGTAATCTTTACTGGTACTAGTACATTCAGCAGAATGTGTGGGTCGGGGCTTCGAGGCTTCTAACCTCGTTATAGTACTGGAATTAGCCTATTTCCACAGCACATAGGGCATTTGGTGTAACAGGTGCTCCTTTCAAGGCTGCGTGGCGGGAAGCCGCCAAAGGAGACGAAGTCCATGAGCGAATTTCAGGAACCCATTCACCACACGACTGCGGAGACCCCACGTTGGGTGGGTCTGGCGGTTGCACTCCTGGGAGGAGTATCACTCGTCGGCGTGGGCCTTGGCTGGAGCGCGATTAACAAGACACAAGGGATTCAAGAAGCGACCGCAGCATCGGTGAAGCAGTCGAACGACGCGATCCAACAGCGGCTGGCCAAGGAAGAAGAGATCAATCAGCAGCTCGTGAGCGACCTCAAAGTCGTGACCGACAAGCTCAACCTGACGCAGACGCAGCTCGTTTCAGCGCGCAAGGCCAACAAGGCGACTACGGTGGAAGTCGATAAGAAGCTGACTGGGCTCGAGACTTCGGTCAACACGCAGCTCGCGACGAAGGCGAATGTCGATGACGTGAACAAGCTGAACGGCGACGTCAGCGGCGTGAGGACGGATCTCGACGCGACGAACAACAGCATCCAGATGGCGCGCAGCGAAATGGGCACCTTGATCGCGCGCAACCACGACGAAATCGATCAGCTCCGCCGCATGGGCCAGCGGGACTACTACGAATTCAGCGTGACCCGTAAGAACGGCGCCGAGCGCGTCGGTTCGATCATGGTCGAGCTGAAAGACATCAATACCAAGAAAAACCAGTACACGATCAACGTGCTGGCCGATGACAAGAGCTTTGAGAAGAAGAACCGCTCGGTCAACGAGCCGATTTTCTTTTACACCGGCGGCAGCAAGGCGGCTCTGGAGCTCGTGGTCAACAAAGTGAGCAAGACCACGGCGTCGGGCTACCTGAGCGTTCCGAAATCGGCTGGGACAGCCTCGGCGAGCGCTTCGGCGTCGGCTCAGTAAGATCCTCTGACGCTGACCCACGGAACGCACGACTTTCCTGCGTACCTTGAGAGCACACCAGGGAGGGCTTCGAGAGAGCCCTCCCTTTTTCTTGTCATCGGGGAATCTATGCGAAGCCTTCGGTATCTCCAATTCGCTCCCAGCCCAAAGCGTAGGGTGCCCGCGGCCTGACGTGGTGAGACAATAACGGCGTCAAACCCTGGGCCCGACATGATAGAAACCCGAAAAACGTACGTCTTCGTATTCGATGGATTTGCGGATTGGGAGCCTGCGTCGGCACTCGCCGAACTGCGACGGACGTTTGGATTCGCCGTCGAAACAGTGGGTCTCACGAGGAATCCTGTTCTAAGCATGGGAGGGATGAAAGTTCTTCCCGATCGGCTCCTATCTGAGGCCAAACTCCAATTGGCAGATGTCTTGATCCTGCCTGGTGGTGACGCTTGGATGCGAGGCGAAATTGAGGAAGTCACGAACGTCATAAAAACCTTTGCAGATGCGGGAAAGCCGATTGCTGCGATTTGCGCAGCGACACTGTCTCTGGCGCATGCGGGCCTTCTTGATAATCATCGGCACACAAGCAACGGAGACGACTTTATTGCAAAGTATGTGCCTGGATACAGAGGTGAAGGGCTATATCAAAGAGTCAGCGCAGTATCCGATAGAAATGTGATCACCGCGAACGGCCTTGCCCCTTTTGCCTTTGCGGCAGAAATTTTCCGCGCCGTAGCACCGGATCGCGAAAACGATATAGCCACGTACCAGGCGCTTTATTCGCGGGGCCTGCTGGACTGACAGGCATTGCCAGGCCATCCTTTGTTTTTCTCTGGGTGTGCGAATTGAAACGGCAGCTTTGTTGCGATCCAACTTGCGAAGTTTTCGTTTGATTTTGAGCGGACATTCGATTTCCGCTACGATATTGGCGCGGCCATGACGACAATTCTTCTTCACACCGGTAGAGCGATCACTCCCGCGAGCGAGATTTCGGACGCAGGGATCCTTATACGCGATGGTGTGATCGAAGCGGTCGGCGCGCGAGCGGATGTCAGCCTTCCGGCGGGTGCGATTGAGATCAAGGCTACCGATCAGATCGCGGTGCCGGGCTTCATCGATGTGCACATCCACGGCGCGGGTGGCCGCGATGTGATGGAAGGCAGCGATGAGGCGCTGTCCACCGTTGCGCGCACGGTGGCGAAACGCGGCACTACTTCGCTGGTGGCGACAACGGTCACGGCGGCTCCGGACGACATTGTCCGCAGCGTGGAAGGAATCGCGAATTTCATCACGAATCAACACAGCGGCGAAGATCCGCGGCGCGCCGAGGTTTTGGGAATTCACTACGAGGGGCCGTTTATCAGCACAGTGCGACGCGGCGTTCATCCGAAGGAGTGGGTGACGCTGCCCAACAGGCAGCTTCTCGATCGGATGGTGACGGCGGCAGCGGGAAATGCGCGCATCCTCACGATCGCGCCGGAGTTGCTGGGAGCGATGCCGTGCATCGATGCGGCGCGCAACGATGGAATCGTCGTTGCGATCGGACACACCGATGCGACTTACGAACAAGCGCGGGCGGCGATCGCACATGGCGCGCATCACGCGGTTCACGTTTACAACGCGATGCGGCCGTTTTCGCACCGCGACAGCGGAGTGATCGGTGCGGTGCTCACGTCGCCCGAGGTCACCGCAGAGCTGATCGCCGACGGAGTCCACGTTGAGGAAGCGGCGATGCGAATTTTGCTGCAAGCGAAGGGGCCGAACTGCGTGATTCTGGTGAGTGATGGAATCTCCGCGACGGGGATGCCCGACGGGCAATACAGCCTTGGCAAATTTGATGTGAACGTCGTCAACGGAGTGGCGCGCAATGCGGAAGGGAATCTGGCGGGGAGCACGTTGACGCTCGATCGCGCGCTGCGGAATATCGTGCGCATGGGATGGTCGCTAAGCGATACGGTGAAGATGCTGACGGCGAATCCGGCGAAATTGTTGGGAGTGGAATTCAAGAAGGGCGCGCTTCGCGCGGGAGCTGATGCCGATATTGTTTTGCTGAATGAGGCGCTGGAAATTACGAACGTGTGGGCGCGCGGCTTGCCGCTGAATTAATCGAAAAGACGAAAACCGGTCGTGCAAGAGGTTAACGCCCGGGCAAGCTGGGGCGCACCCTTCGAGGCTCAGGGTAAAGCAAAGCTGCACCCGTACGCAGAAATGGTGTGGGCGGGGTGCTGCTGAATTAGAAAGATTTGAGTTTTACGGATTCAGAGGGACGTTCAACTCGTGGGCGAGTTGAGTGGCGTTGAACGGGCTGCATGCGAAGTAACGATCGCCAACCTTCAGAGTAGGGACTTTCCGCTTGCCATTGTTGGCCTTGATTACGATTTCTTCCGCGTCGTCGTCTTGTTCGATGTTGATTTCGCGATAGGAAATGCCGCGCTGCGTCAGAAAAGATTTCACGCGACGGCAATCGGGACACCAGTTCGTGGTGTACATCGTGATGGTTTCCATCAGGCCCTTGTTGGATGCATGG
>Ga0209006_10003394_pt1 | contig 14495 bp, 15 predicted proteins | sample JacPin_JW_Ref_O2_FD_188567 | JGI IMG/M metagenome (GOLD analysis project Ga0209006, IMG submission 188567) | Forest soil microbial communities from Algoma, Ontario, Canada - Jack Pine, Ontario site 1_JW_Ref_O2 (SPAdes) (version 2) | ecosystem: Environmental > Terrestrial > Soil > Boreal... | reverse complement strand
AGGACTTCGCCAAGGCGTCCACCGAAATGTAATCCGGCATTTCCACCGGAGTGCTCTCGGTCTCGGGCAGCCGCGTCATCGGACCGAAATACTTTTCGGCATTGCGGTCCACTTCCAACGCCGCCAAGAAGGCCACGTAGAAGTTGCGCGAGGCAAAGCCGAACGTGGCGCCTTGATAGCGCTTCACGATCACGGCGATGTCGCTCGTGCCGAGCTCATCCTGCGCGCGCCGCAGTCCGCCCGGCCCGTGGTTATAGGCCGTGACGGTGAGCGGCCAGGTACCGAGCAGCCGGTAGTTGTAGAGCATGAGGTTCGCGGCCGCCTCGGTGGCGCTATAGGGATCCAAGCGCTCATCGACGATGCCGTCGACGCGCATGAAGCGCTTCGCGGTGGACGGCATGAACTGCCAGAGACCTGCGGCGCCGACCTTCGAGTAGGCGAACGGGTTGAAAGAAGACTCGACGTGGGGGAGCGCCGCGATCTCCTCGGGCACTCCGTGCTGCTTGAGCACGCGGGCGATGTGCGTCTCCGGGTCGAACGTGAAGCCGACCGCCACGACATGCGGCGTGTTGTCTGCGCGCAGTGTGGTCAGCATGGCCAGATGGCGCTCGGTGAGGAAGGCCAGCGCTTCGCTGGTCAACCGCGTGGTCGACGAATTCGCCATCGCAGACCACGCTAGCGCAGGGGATAGTCTCCAGGCGTGGGCGACACGGGCACCGACATGGTGGTGATCTTCGGCGGCCGCAGCGAGATCGGCACCGAGCTCGCGGCCCTGCTTGCGCCCGGCGCGACGGTGGTGCTGGCCGCCCGCGACCCGCAGAATCTCGACGAGCAGGCCGACGCGGTCCGCGCCGCGGGCGCCGCGGCGGTGCATGCCGTGGCCTTCGATGCCGACGATCTCGCGGCCCACGGCGCGCTGGTGGATTCGCTCGTCGCCGAACACGGTCCGATCACCACCGCCGTGCTGGCGTTCGGGATTCTCGGCGACCAGCGCCGCGCCGAGGACGACGCCGCACATGCGGTGCAGATCGTGCAGACCGATTACGTCGCGCAGGTCAGCCTGCTGACGCATCTGGCGCGGGCCATGCGCGCGGCCGGCCGCGGGCGGTTAGTGGTGTTTTCCTCGGTGGCGGGCGTGCGTGTGCGCCGCGCCAACTACGTCTACGGCTCCGCGAAGGCCGGACTGGACGGATTCGCCAACGGGCTGGCCGACGCACTGCACGGCTCCGAGGTCCGGCTGCTGCTGGTGCGGCCCGGCTTCGTCATCGGACGGATGACGAAGGGCATGACCCCGGCGCCCTTGTCCAGCACACCGCAGCAGGTGGCGGCCGCGACGGCTCGCGCGTTGGCGAGGGGTCGCCGGTTGGTGTGGGTGCCGTGGGTGCTGCGGCCGGTGTTCTTCGCTATGCGGCTCCTGCCGCAGGCGGTGTGGCGGAGGCTGCCAAGGTGATCGTTGTCGTCGGCATCGGCGCGGACGGGATGGCCGGATTGTCGGGGGAGGCCCGTGCCGAATTGGCGCGTGCACAGACGATCTACGGCTCGCGTCGGCAGCTGGATCTGCTCGACGACTCCGTGTCGGCGCAGCGGCGCGAGTGGCCATCGCCGATGTTGTCCGCGCTGCGTTCGCTGCCTGCTGGCGTGCACGTGCTGGCCAGCGGCGACCCGCTGCTGCACGGCGTCGGCGGCACCCTCGTCCGGTTGTTCGGGCCGCAGCAGGTGAAGGTCCTACCCCATATCTCGAGCGTCACGCTGGCATGCGCACGGATGGGCTGGACCGTGCCCGACACCGAGGTGATCAGCCTGGTGACGGTGACGGCCGAGCCCCACACCGCGGTCCGCCGCGGCGGGCGTGCCGTCGTGCTGTCGCGCGACGCGTCGACGCCCGCGACACTGGCGCGGCTGCTCACCGACACCGGCCGGGGTGACTCGCGGCTCACTGTTCTCGAGCAGCTCGGCGGACCGGCCGAACGCCGCCGAGACGCGACGGCCTCCGACTGGGCGGACCAGCCGCCCGGTGACGTCGACGACCTCAACGTCGTCGCGGTGCACTATCTGCCGGACAACCGCGTCGCGTCGTCGCCCGACGAAGCGTTCGACCACGACGGGCAGATCACCAAGCACGGTGTCCGCGCGGTGACGCTCGCGACCCTCGCGGCGCGCCCGGGCGAGCTGCTGTGGGACGTGGGCGCCGGGTCGGGCAGCATCGCTGTCGAGTGGGCTCGCAGTGCAACCGGCTGCGCTGCCATCGCGTTCGAGCGTGACGAACAGCGCCGTGACCGGATCAGGCGCAACGCCGTCGCATTCGGCGTGCGCGTCGAGGTGCGCGGGCCTGCGCCCGAGGCATTCGACGGTGCCGCAGACCCCTCGGTCATCTTCGTCGGCGGCGGCCTCACTCAGCCCGGCCTGGTGGACGCCTGCGTTGACCGACTGCCCGTCAACGGCCGGCTCGTTGCCAACGCCGTCACCGCCGAGTCCGAAGCCGTCCTTGTGCAATGGTATTCATTACTTGGTGGTGAGTTGCGGCGGTATCAGCACTATGCGGGCGAGCCGCTGGGCAAGTTCACCGGCTGGCGGCCCGCGATGCCCGTCACGCAGTGGGCGGTCACGAAGGGATGACCGTCTACTTCATCGGTGCCGGACCGGGGGCCGCGGATCTGATCACGGTGCGCGGCCAGCGGCTGCTCGAGCGCTGCCCGGTGTGCCTGTATGCAGGTTCGATCATGCCCGAGGAGCTGCTCGCGCTGTGTCCGGCGGACGCCCGCGTCGTCGACACCGGGCCGCTGACCCTCGATCAGATCGTCGAGGAGCTGGCGGCCGCGGACGCCGCCGGTCACGATGTCGCCCGGCTGCATTCCGGGGATCCGTCCTTGTACAGCGCGGTAGCCGAACAATGCCGGCGCCTCGACGCGCACGGCATCGACTACGAAATCGTCCCGGGCGTACCGGCTTTCGCCGCCGCGGCCGCAGTGCTGCGCCGCGAGCTGACGGTGCCGGGCGTCGCGCAAACGGTCACGCTCAGCCGAGTGGCAACCCTGTCGACGGCAATGCCGCCGGGGGAGGACCTGACGACGCTCTCGGCGCCGGGTGCGACGCTGGTGCTGCACCTTGCCGCCGCCCAGATCGACACCGTCGTGCCACAGCTGCTCGGCGGCGGCTATCGACCCGAAACCCCCTGTGCGGTAGTGGCATTCGTGAGTTGGCCGCAGCAGCAGGTCCTGCACGGCACGCTGGCAGACATCGCGGGCCAGATGCACGCCGCGGGCATCACCCGCACCGCGGTGATCGTGGTCGGCGACGTCCTCACCGTCGACGGGTTCGCCGACAGTTATCTGTACTCGCCGGCGCGCCGGCGCACCGGGCGGCACTGATGCGCGTGTTGCTTCTGGGCGGTACGGCCGAGGCCCGGGTACTCGCCGAGCGCCTGCACCCCGACATCGACGTGATCAGCTCGTTGGCCGGACGCGTGCCCAACCCCGCACTGCCGGCAGGCGAAGTCCGGATCGGCGGGTTCGGCGGCGCCGAGCCGATGCGGCAATGGCTTGTCGACAGCCGCGTGGACGCCGTCGTCGACGCGACGCATCCGTTCGCCGCGGTGATGACCGAGCGGACCGCCCGGGTGTGCGGCGAGCTGGGGCTCCCGCACCTGGTGCTGGCCAGGCCACCGTGGGATTCAACTGATTCCATCGTGGTGGGCTCCGCCGCGGAAGCCGCTAAACACATTGAACACCAACGGTATTCACGTGTGTTTCTGACAAGCGGGCGATCCACCATCGGTTCATTCGCACATTCGAATGCCTGGTTCCTGATTCGGGTGGTCATCGCACCCCACGCCGACTCGCTTCCGATGCGTCACACCCTGCTGATGTCTCGCGGGCCGTACAGCTATGAAGACGAGCTCGCCCTGATGTTCGAGCACCGCATCCACGTGCTCGTCACGAAGAACAGCGGCGGCGAATACACCCGCGCAAAACTGGACGCCGCCGCCGCGCTTTACATTCCCGTCGTGATGGTCGACCGGCCGCCCCTGCCGCCCGGCGTCGCCAGCGTCGAGACCGTCGACGAGGCGGCCGCCTGGCTGGCGGACGTGCGCGAACGTCAGGACGGGTAGTGGCGCGGGGTGAAGACGGTCTCGCCATACCACTGCGTCTGCGAAGAGCCGACGATGAGCAGGCAGCGCATGTCGACGCTGGCCGGGTCGAGATCGGCTAACCGCACGACGCGCACGTCTTCCTCGGGGCCCGACACATCGCGCCCGACCACCACCGGCGTGCCCGGATCGCGGTGGGCCAGCAGCAGGTCCCGCATCGCGCCGACCTGCCATGTGCGGCTCTTCGACGCCGGGTTGTAGATCGCGAGCACCAGGTCGGCCTGTGCGGCCGCGGCCAGCCGCGCCTCGATGACCTCCCACGGCTTGAGCCGGTCCGACAGCGACAACACGGCGTAGTCGTGGCCCAGCGGTGCCCCGACCCGGCTGGCGACCGCCTGCGCAGCCGTCATCGCCGGAATGACCCGCACCCGCACGCCGGGCCACTGCTTGGCCTCCTCGAGCACCGCGGTCGCCATCGCGAACACGCCCGGGTCGCCCGACGACACGACTGCCACCGCGCGGCCCTGCTCGGCGAGTGTGCAGGCCAGCCGGGCGCGGGTCGGCTCGTCGGTGTTGTCGCTGGGGTGGCGGCACTGCCCGTCGCGAGGGGGCACCCGGTCCAAGTACGGCCCGTAGCCGATGAGATCGGTGGCCGCCACGAGTTCGCGGCGGCTCTGCGGCGTCATCCAGTCCATCGCGCCGGGACCCAGGCCGACCACGGCGACGCAGCCCACCGATGCGCGTGGACGGCGAGTACCCGGCACCAGAGCCAACGAGAAGTACGGCACCGAACCGTCATCGACCGCGGCGGCAGGTAGCACCCGCTCGGCCGATGTGCTGGCCCGCTCGACATAGAGCGCATCGTCGAGCCGGCCGGCAAGGGAAAGCGCCTCCCTCACAGCGGGATACGACCGACCCAACTTGAGCACCACGGCGGCGTCGGCATCCAACAGATGCCTCGCCAGCTCGGACACCGGCAGCGTTCCGGGGAGGATCGCCAGCACCTCATCGCCGTGCACCAGGGGCGTCGCGGTCGCCGCTGACGCGGCGCTCACCGACGTCACGCCCGGCACGATCACCGCGTCGAAGCGTTCGGTGAGCCGGGTGTGCATGTGCATGTAGGAGCTGTAGAACAGCGGATCGCCCTCGGCGAGCAGCGCCACATCGCGGCCCGCCTCCAGGTGTGCCGCGATCCGGTCGGCGCACTCGCGGTAGAAGTCCTCCATCGCGCCGGCATATCCACCCGGGTGGTCGACGGTTTCGGTGGTCACCGGGTAAACCAGATGCTCCTCGATCTGGCCCGGCCGCAAGTAAGGCTCCGCGATGCCGCGCGCGATGCTGCGGCCGTGGCGCGCGCTGTGATACGCCACCACATCTGCCTCGCCGATGACGCGCGCCGCCTTGACCGTGACGAGCTCGGGGTCACCGGGCCCCAGCCCCACCCCCCACAGCGTGCCCTGGGTCGTCACGCCGCGCCGCCTGCGATCGCATTCACCGCGGCCGCGGCCATCGCGCTGCCGCCTCGCCTTCCGGTCACCAGCAGATAGGAGATGCCCCGCGGGTGCGCGATCAACTCCTGCTTGGACTGCGCTGACCCGACGAAGCCGACCGGCCCGCCGAGCACAGCCGCCGGAGCGGGCAGGCCCTCGTCGACCAGCTCCAGCAGCCGGAACAACGCCGTCGGGGCGTTGCCGATCGCCAGCACGGCGCCGCCGATCCGATCTGCGGCCAACTCGACCGCGGCCGCCGACCGGGTGGTCTGCAGCCGGGCGGCCACCTCGGCGGCACGGGGATCGGCGACCAGCGAGACCACCTCGTTTCCGCACGACAGTCGGGTGATGCCGGCCGCCACCATCGACGAGTCGCAGAGCACCGGCGCGCCTGTGTCCAACGCCTCCTTGGTCCTGGTCACGACGTTGTCGGTGTAGGCGACGTGCCCGGCGAGGTCGACCTGGCCACAGGTGTGGATCAGCCGCACCACGACGCCTGCGACATCGTCGGGAAACCGCGACAGGTCGGCCTCTTCGCGAATCGTCGCGAACGACTGCCGATAGATCTCGGCCGGGTCCCGGATGTAGTCGAGCACGCGCTCACCCTACGAACGCACGCGCCGGTATCCGTCACCGGTGGCCACCAGCACCTCGTCGCCGGCCCGGCTGCCGCATGCCCGCTCACAGCCGACGTAGTGCCGGTGGCGCCCACCGACAACGTCCAGAGCATTCGCCGCGTCTGCGCGCACATCGGCGGCGGAGTGCGCGCAGCCGGGGCTGCCGGTGCACGCGCTGACGCCCAGCCACGGTGAGTTCTCGTCGAACACCAGGTCCATCGGCGCCAGCACCCGCAGCGACGTGTCGGCGACCCCTTCGTCGAGGTCGCACACCAACACCGACCGCCACGGCGTGATCACCATCGGCGCGTCGATTGCGGCGAGGAGTTCGGCGGTGCGGGCGGCCAGCACGCCAAGCGGAACCGCGGCGCCCAGCGTGACACGACCGTCGTTCTGGGTCAGCCAGCCGACGCCCGCCCGCGTCACCGGGCGCCACGTGGCTCCCGGCTCCGTCGAGACCGTCAGTCCCCCGAGCAGCGCACCGATATCCGCCAATTCGCTTACCCGCCACGCTGTTCCGCGCACGCTGGTGAAGCGGGTCGCGACGCTGACCAGCGTCGTCACCACCTCGTCACACGGCACGCGAACCCCGGTGTCACGCCCGGCCAAGAGCAACGCCGCGGTATCTCCGACGACATGCGCGCCGATGTCAGGCGCAAGACCCGATACGTCGCCGCGCCCGTCGTCGATCCCGAACCAGAACCGTCCCGATAGCGCGGCCAGCGCCTGCTCGGCCCGGATCGCCGCGTCGAGCTCGCTGACCCACGACCGCACGTCGGGGTGATCACCGACTCGACCGGACAACGGCGAGGCGACGATGTTGCGCACCCTCTCGTGGGTGGCCGACGGCAGCAGACCCGCGGCGGCCACGGCCCCGGCCACGGCGGCCTCGTCGGTGATGCCGCGGATCTGGATGTTGCCCCGGGACGTCAGCTCCATCGCGGGGGAGCCGAAGTCCGTCGCCGCTTGGGCGAGAGCCTTCAGCATGGGCGCCGTGATCATGCCGCCGGGCAGCCGGATTCTTGCCAGCGATCCGTCCGCGGCGCGGTGTAACGACAGCGCGCCGGGGCAGGCGTCGACGTCGCGCGTGCGGACCATCTCCTCACCGTAGGACACCGCAACGTGCCACCATGGAGACAGGATGGTGCCTATGCCCGATAGCAATAGGGCGCGCATGGTCGCTCTGATCGCGCTGTTGGTTCTTACTGGCATCGCGCTGCGCGGACACCTGCCGGGCGTGGACCGTTCGACGTCCGCGCCGCCAAGCCACAGCCCCGCGCCGACGATCGCGGTGATCGCGCTGCTCGGCGCCGCGATCGTCATCATCACGATTGCGATCGTCGCGACACTGCGCGAGCCGCGTCCGCCGCGGCAGGGCGCACAGCACCTGGACAGAGCGTCCGGCGGGGATCGCAAGCGGCCGTCGCTGCGGATGCTGCTGATCGTGCTCGGCGTGATCCTCGCCTGGCTGATCGTTGTCGTGCTGCTGTTACAGCTCAGCGCGGTCGCAGATTACGGTCACCCGTCGGCGACCAGCGCCCCGGCCACCGCTGCCCCCGGCGCCAGTCCGGCCCCGCCGCCGGCCTCGCCGCCTCAGCCGCCGCAGCAGCCGGGCGGCGACGCGTTCTGGTACATGTTCGCCACCACCATGTTCATGCTGGTGTTGTGGGCTGCCGGGGTAGTCGTCGCGCTGGTCCGGCACCGGCGCGCACCGAAACTGCAGCCCGTCACCGGCGAGGCCGCCGAGCCCGCACCTCAGCACGCCCCGCACTCGCTCGCGGTGGCGGCCGAGCGCGGGCTGGCCGAGATGGGTGACCTGAGCCGCGAACCGCGCGAGGCGATCATTGCGTGCTACGCGGCGATGGAGGACGCGCTCGCGCACTCTGGAGCCGCGCCACAGGACTCCGACACGCCCTCGGAGGTGCTGGCCCGGGCCGTCGACCACGATGCGATTCACGCAGGCACCGCGACCGAGCTGGTCGACCTGTTCGCCGAGGCCCGTTTCAGCCCGCACGTGATGAACGAAGGGCATCGGGAGGTCGCGGTGCGCGCTCTTCAGCTGGTGCTGGCGGAACTGAAGAGCCCGGCATGAACAAACTTGTTGTCCTTGGCCTCGGCCTGGTTGTGGCAATGGAGACAATGGCGTTTGTGATGGCCGAGCATCGCTTCGTGATGTGGGTTTCGGGTGCGGCGGCGGCGGTGGTGTTGTTCGCCGGCCGCCGGCTGCTGGACCGCGAATCCGGCGCGCACAAACCCGACTTGCTCGCCGACGGCCCTGCCGAGTCGATGCGGCGTTGGATCGCCCGGACCGAGACGATGATCCATTGGGCCGATTCCAGCCGGCGGGACTGGGATCATCACTTACGGCCCAGGCTTGCAAGAGAATTCATGGTGGCCACCGGCCAACGTGTGGGTAAGGACCCGTCGTCGCTGCAGGCGACGGGCCGGATGGTCTTCGGCGACGAGCTCTGGCAATGGGTCGATCCGAGCAACATCGCGCAGACCGGTGGCCACGAGCCGGGGCCGGGACGCGGCGCGCTCAGCGAAATCCTCGAGAGGTTGGAGCGGGTATGACGATGCCGGCGCCGGTGACCACCGCGCACTCCGAGGCGGTGCTCGACGAGATCGAGCGGGTGGTGGTCGGAAAGCGTGCCGCGTTGACGCTGATCCTCACCACGGTGCTGGCGGGCGGGCACGTGCTGATCGAGGACCTTCCCGGCCTTGGCAAGACGCTGATCGCGCGGTCGTTCGCCGCGGCGCTGGGTCTGCAGTTCACCCGTGTCCAGTTCACGCCCGACCTGTTGCCCGCGGACCTGCTCGGCTCGACGGTCTACGACATGCAGTCGGGCCGCTTCGAATTCCGGCGTGGGCCCATCTTCACCAACCTGTTGCTCGGCGACGAGATCAACCGAACGCCACCCAAGACGCAGGCGGCGCTACTGGAGGCGATGGCCGAAGGCCAAGTGAGTATGGACGGTGAAACCCACCCGCTCCCTTCGCCGTTCATCGTGTTGGCCACGGACAACCCCATCGAGTACGAGGGCACGTATCCGCTTCCCGAGGCGCAGCTGGACCGATTCGCGATCAGGCTGGAAATCAAGTACCTATCGCAGCAAGACGAGACGTCGATGTTGCGCAGGCGGCTGGAAAGAGGCTCGGCGCAACCGAAAGTGAACCGCGTCGTGGACGCAAACGATCTCCTCGGGATGCGCGAGTCCGTCGAGCAGGTCACGGTGCACGAGGACATCCTGCACTACGTGGTCTCGCTCGCGGCGGCCACGCGAAACCATCCGCAGGTCGCGGTCGGGGCCAGCCCCCGGGCCGAGCTCGACCTGGTGCAACTCGCCCGCGCCCGCGCACTGTTGTGCGGTCGCGACTATGTGATACCCGAGGACGTCAAGACACTCGCCGTCGCGGCGATCGCACACCGGATCAGCTTGCGGCCGGAGATGTGGGTGCGCAGCGTTCACGGCTCCGATGTCGTTGAGCAGCTGTTGGCCCGCCTGCCGGTCCCGCGGGCGCACGGTCGAAGTGAGTGAGATCGCGGACGGCGGCACATACGCGCGCCGTACTGACATCGAGTTCCGCTGGGGAACTTCACGATTGACCAGGGCGATCGCCACCTGTGCGGCGGTGGGTCTGGCCGCGGCACTGATCGACGGACGCTGGCACATGGTTGCGTTCGTGGCGCCGCTGCTTGGGGTGTTGTGCTCGATCCCGTGGCAGAGAAGTGCATCAAAGGTCCAGGTCCACGCAAAGCCGGGCCTGGCGCGCTGTTTCGAAGACGAAGAGGAAACGACGACCGCCTGGGTAACGACGGAGTCCACCGACGTCGCGGTGGAGTTCGAGATCGCGGCACCGGCGGCCATGGAGATCGACGTTCACGAGGACGGCTCCGCCCGGCTGAAAACCGTTGCCGCTCAGGCCCAGCGGTGGGGCAGGTACCCGCTATCCGCCCAGCTGAGGGCCATCTCGGCCGGCGGTCTGTTGGCAGGGACGGCGACGGTTGAGATCGCCGAGATCTTCGTGTTCCCGGTGGCGCCACCGCAGTCGACGGGAATTCCTCGCACCGAATTGCCGGACCGCCTCGGCACCCATCTCACCAGGCACATCGGCCCGGGCGTCGAATACGCCGATATCCGGGCATATCTGCCGGGCGACCAGTTGCGCATCGTCAACTGGGCGGTGAGCGCCCGGCGCGGCAGCCTTCATGTCACCGAGCGGTTGACCGACCGCGCCGCCGACGTCGTGGTGCTGATCGACACCAGCACGCAGGCTGCGGGCGCGGCGACGGAGTCCGCCGAGCGGGCGGTGCGCGGCGCGGTGCAGGTGGTGCAGACCGCGCTGCGCAACGGCGATCGGGCAGGGATCGTCGGGTTGGGTGGTCGTCGCCCCCGGTGGCTCGGCGCGGACATCGGGCGGCGACAGTTCTACCGCGTGCTCGATGCGGTACTGAGTGCTGGAAGTGAATTCGAAGTCACCACAGGCACGTTGGCGCCCCGGGCCGCCGTCCCGCCGGGCGCGATCATCATTGCGTTCTCGACGCTGCTTGACACGGAGTTCGCGCTGGCGCTGATCGATCTGCGCAAACGAGGGCACATGGTCGTTGCCGTCGATGTGCTGCACGGCGCCCCGTTCGAGGAGGAGCAGGACCCGATCATCACGCGAATGTGGGCGCTGCGGCGGTCTGCGATGTATCGCGACATGGGGGTGATCGGCGTCGACGTGGTCGCGTGGCCGGAGGAGGTCGCGCTGGATCAGTCGATGCGGCTGGTGCCAGATCATGGCCACCACATGGCGGGACGGCGATGAGATGACGTCCTCGATCCAGCCTGCACCGCTCGCATTCTCGACCGCATTCGGATTGCTGATGGTGACTGCCGCGGCAGTTCACACCAACCGAGCCGGGGTTGTCGCGATCGGAGTCGCTGTCGTTGCCCTGCTTGCCGGACTTCGATATCGAGGCGCCGCAACCTTTTCCGTGCTTTCGGTCATAGCCGCAATCGTGTTGTCCGTTCCGCCGCCGCTGTTCGCGGCGCTGTCCGGGCTGTCGGCCGCCGCCTATCTCGTCATCCGGCACGCCGCCGGGGCAGGGGTCGTCACCACGACTCGCCCGACCGTGATCGCGATGGTCACGTTCACCCTCATCGGGATCGGCGCGACGTCGGTGCCGCTGCACCTGCCGTGGCTGCCCCTGGTGGCTCCGCCGGCGGTCGTGGTGATGTTCCTGCTGGCCGCGTGGCCGTTCCTGCGCGGTCAGCGGATCAACCCGATAGAAAGCGGGCCTACCGGTGCCGGATGAGGACCTCACCCGGGCCTGGGACGACCTGATCGGGCGGCACACCGCTTACCCGGCGGCAGCCGCGACGGGGCGGGGCGTGCTCGCCCGCTGGGCCGAGCCGCACAGGCGATATCACACGCTCAGCCATCTTCGTGGCGTGCTCACCCGCGTCGAAGAAATGGCTGACCACGCGGTCGACCTCGACGCGGTTCGGCTGGCTGCCTGGTACCACGACGCCGTCTATCAGGGCCAGCCCGACGACGAGGAGCGCAGCGCGCAGCTCGCGGAGGCCGATCTCGCGGCGCTGGGCGTCGACCCGTCGCTGGTAGCCGAGGTCGCCAGGCTCGTGCGCCTGACAATCAGCCACCAACCCGGGCCCGGCGACCGCAGCGGAGAGGTGCTCAGCGATGCCGACCTCGCGGCCCTCGGCGTGGAACCGCGTCGCTATCGCGCGAACTCCGCCGCAATTCGGGCCGAGTACGCCCACGTGCCCGACAACGACTTCCGTGCCCGACGGGCCCGCGTGGTTCGCACGTTGCTGTCAGGTCCGGCTGTGTTTTATACGCCGTTGGCGCGCGGCCGCTGGGAGTCGCAAGCGCGGGCCAACCTCATCGACGAACTACGTGCGCTCGAACAATGACGTCGTAACGAACTTGTCGGTGGCTCCGGCTATCATCGAACGTATGTTCGAGTCGCTCGATGACGGCGCGGTGGTGGCGTCGATGGGGGTGGCGTCGCGTGCGGAGAACGCGGCGTGTGCGCGGCGGTTGGAGGCGATGGGTGAGCTGTATGCGCGGCGGGCCCCTGAGGACGATGTGGAGCGCATCGACTGGGCGATTGACGGGCATGAGAGCGTGGTCGCCGAGATTTCGGCGGAGTTGCATGTCAGTCGGGGGCGTGCGCGGGGGCAGTTGGGTTATGCCATCGATTTGCGTGAGAAGCTGCCGCGGGTGATGGGGGTGTTTAAGACCGGGGTCATCGATATGCGGATGGTGATCGCGCTGGTGAACGGTGTGGGTCTGATCAAGGAACCGGCGGTGATGGCCAGGCTGGATGTGGTGTTGGCTAAGTGGGCGCCGAGGTGGATGCGGTTGTCGGGGCCCAAGCTTGAACAGCGCGTCGGTTGGTGGGTGGAGCGGGTTGATCCGGCCGGTCGGCGGGTGCCCAACCCGCAGCCCGAGGACCGCTACGTCGAGTGGTTTCCGGCCGCAGCCGGATTGGTCAGCATGTGTGCACAGTTGCGCGCGACCGACGGCGCCGCGCTGGATCAGCGGCTTGACGCGTTGGCCGATGGTGTGTGTCGCGGTGATCCGCGCACCCGCGAGCAGCGGCGCGCGGATGCGTTGGGGGCGTTGGCGGCCGGGCTGAGCGGGTTGCGCTGCGAATGCGAGTCGCCGGCGTGCGCGGCCGCCCAACGGCCGACGGGCACCAGCATTGTCGTGCATGTGTTGGCCGAGCAGCCCACCGTGACGGGCACCGGTGCTATGCCCGGCTATGTTCGCGGGTTCGGGCCGTTGCCGGTGAGCGCGGTGCGGGAGCTGGCCGGCACGGCGAAACTGAAGCCGCTGAACATCCCGCAGCCCGCCACACCGCCAGAGTCTGGTTATCGCCCGTCGGCGGCGTTGGCCGAGTTTGTTCGGTGCCGCGATCTGACGTGCCGGTTCCCGGGCTGCGAGCAGCCCGCCGAGTTCTGCGACATCGACCACACCGTGCCCTATCAGGTTGGCGGGCCGACTCATCCGTCGAATCTGAAGCTGCTGTGCCGGTGTCATCGTCTGCTGAAAACTTTCTGGGTTTGAAAGACAAGCAGCTGCCAGACGGCACCGGCAACCGCCCACCGGTCAAAACCGCGAAAGAAATAGGCAGAGGAGTCTTTCAGCCCCGACCTGCGCAAGTTTGCGGGAAGCAAAAACGCCCAGGTTGCAACGCTTACTGAGAACATGGCGGCGACTGGGGCACAAGACTGTGGAGGCCGCGCGGGCTCGGGGCTATGACCGATTCGTCTTCGTCTGGGAGGTTGAGCCGCCGTCGGGCTTTACACTGGGAGGGAAATGAGCGCCTATCAGACCCTGGTGGTGGGCACCGATGGCTCGGACACGTCGTTGCGTGCGGTGGAGCACGCAGCCGCGTTCGCCGCGGAAAATAATGCGAGGTTGATCATCGCGATGGCGCACTTGCCTGAAGTGGACAAGGGAGGCTGGGGAAGACCAGCCCGGCCGGATCGTGTGATTGATGGCCGCGCCGAGGTCACCCTCGGGGGCGAGGGGGACTACAAGATGCACGGGAGGGCCCCCGTATATGCGATCCTCCAGGAGGCCCGCGACCGGGCCAGGGCGGCTGGGGCGAAGAATATCGAGACGCGACCGATTCCGGGTGATCCGGTACACGCGCTTTTCCGCCTCGCCAAGGAGGTTGAGGCCGATCTGTTGGTGGTTGGCAATGTGGGACTGGGCGCGCGCAGCGACAAGTGGCTTGGCTCGGTGCCCGGCAACATCTCGCGCAGGGCCAAGACCGACGTGCTGATCGTCCACACCACCGACTGAGGCATCGTTAAGAATCGTTCGGCGCCGGGCCACAACCTGTATCTCAGAATTAGGCGCAACAAGACACACGCCGACAAATACCGCCCGGGGCGACACACTTAGAGTGTTGTTTGCGTAATCGGTAACATCACTTACTGAAAACGTTCTACACCGGTAGCGGCGGCTGGGCCGACACACAGCTGCCCGATGGCACCGTGGTCTGGACGGCCCCCACCGGACGCACCTACTCCACCAAACCCGGCGGGGCCCTGTTCTTCCCGATATTGGCCACTCCCACAGGCGAAGCCGCGATCCGCAAACTCACCACCGAACCGGGCCAGTACCGCGGTGTGATGATGCCTCGACGCAAACGCACCCGCTACCAGGACCACCAGGACCGCGTCACCGCCGAACGGGCCATCAACGAGGCGCGCATCGCCGAAGACCGGCGACAATACGAGGCCTGGCTCGCCGCCACCTACGAACCACCACCCTTCT
>Ga0209006_10003393_pt1 | contig 14495 bp, 14 predicted proteins | sample JacPin_JW_Ref_O2_FD_188567 | JGI IMG/M metagenome (GOLD analysis project Ga0209006, IMG submission 188567) | Forest soil microbial communities from Algoma, Ontario, Canada - Jack Pine, Ontario site 1_JW_Ref_O2 (SPAdes) (version 2) | ecosystem: Environmental > Terrestrial > Soil > Boreal... | reverse complement strand
ACTCCCCCTGGTACATACACTGTGCTCGTGACCGGCACTTCAGGCAGCGCTCGACACGTCAGCTCACTTAGCTTAGTTGTGCAATAGGCGAGTCTCATTGCAGCTCGTCGAACTCCTCTTTCGAAAACACCGACGATCGAACTGGAGTCCGGTCGAGCTACTGGTCAAACGCAAATCCGTTGTCGATTGACGACCACTACCATGAAGAACCTATCTCCAGAACCCGCGGATCGAAGAAAGTACCAACGGCACAGAGTCTCTGTGCAAACCGAACTCACTATTCCTGACCAGGACAGCCCGATGCGGGCCGAGACGTCAGATTTGAGTTTGGGAGGATGCTACATCAAGACTCCGTTCACCATGCTTGTCGGTACGAGGCTCGATGTCTCTCTGCGGCTTGGAGACGAAAAGGTGCGGCTCGCCGGTATAGTCGTGACGTGTTATCCAAATATTGGCAACGGCATTCAGTTCCTCTCAATGCCTCAATCCGACCGTGACCGAGTACGAACCTTCCTAGAATCTTCAAGGAGTTCGGATTCGCCCGAACTCTAGTTGCACCGACCCCGCAGCGCATTCGAAACCGCGGATGCGGAACAGGTCCTCAACGTGCGTCTCGGCCCAACGCGCGTCAAAGCGTGCTTGACCTCTTTACCTAAGGATTTCTGCACTGATGCCTGCCGTCAGGACGCTTCCCTTAGAGGGCCTCGAGCTAGGCGGCTAATTTCGTGGGCAGTGTTGCGGTAAGCGAAGCGACATCGACGTACCGTTCGGCGATTCTGTTCGATGGGGACATAAGCGTTGGGCAAATCATGGTGGCATTCAGCTTCATTAGCGACAATGCGCACCACACTTTCAACAGGATGGCTCGGTTAATGACGTCGAGTCCCGCCGATACAATTTCCGCATCCGAATGAGTTCGCACAGTGCGGCCGATGACCATCAGCAGAGTGGCGTTCTTAGAAATTACGGAGATATACATTGCCGCGGCGCGCAGCCGAGTTCGTTGAATTCTCCTGAACTCCCTTGGCGAGAGATTGATTCGGAGGTAGCGCATCTCTTCTGGATCGGTCAGATTCCGAAAGGCTTCTAAGTCCACTGGGGATAGATCGTCGACTGCTCCCTCTCTGCCCGCTTGCAACCAAAGCTGGTAAGACAGAAAGAAAAAAAAGGCCATCGCAACTGTGGCCAAAGCAACAATTGGAATCACCGCCATGTCACCTTCCCTAACTCCACGGCCAATTTACGAGCATTCAGCACAGAATCGTCATCGGCCGCGGGTATAACCCTCTCTTGTCGGATTGCGAAGCCCAGCCAGATCAGGACCGAAACATGGTAAACGCCCATTTGCAGGAAATCTACGGCTTGTGGGTTCAGGATTTGGAAATCTTTCAGAGCGTCCAGCAGGGGGTCAAGACCGGCGACCAAACCCACGCCCAGCGTGATGCCAATCACAAAATCCTGCATTTTGAGATGCAGGAAACGATACCACAGGAAAACCAGCCCGAGCAGGCCACACTGCACGATATCGAAGGTATGTTTGACTGCATAAACGGGGAAGATCATCTCGCTCACGTTCCAGGAATACGCCGCGCCGATGAATAAAGCCGCAAGCAAAGCGAGAAAGGCCGTCGCGCATTTGAGCATCCAGGCTGTCGTTCGGCGCAATGAAGGAGAATGCGCAACCGATGCTTCCAGGATCTCCTGAATAATCGCAAAGCGAAAGGCGATGCTTCCTGCGCGGCCGAGCAGATCGACCTCTCGGTAGGTTGCTACAGAAACGGAGGTCAACTGGCCCATTGCGAACAGCACGCAAAACTGGAAAATCTCGAACAGGAGATAGGCGAAAAACAGCGGGAAGTCCCGGTGCCGCCGCCTCCAAAACATCGCGGCCGCCACGCCTATCAGCAGCACATGGGGAGCTACCCAAAGGTAGACCCAGATAAAATGCTGCGAAATCATGCGCTGAGTGCTCCCGTCCGAAAACTGTATCATCCGAATCCGGCAGCACTCAAGCGCGATTTTGTTGACTATTAGCCCGGAGGTTGGCAAAGCGGGCGACAGGTCGGGGTCGGGTTTCCGTCGGGTTTACGTTCCATTGGAACTACGGCCAGAGTTGTCAGTACGAACAGAGCCAGGGTTATTCTTGCTACCAGTGTCTTCACAGGGTATCCTTTCCTCAACAAGAGGCGAATTCGATACCCGCTAGTTTGGGTCTACGAACTAATTTCGCGGCATGGTTTTGCAGCGACGGAGTTTTCTGGAAAATGTATCGGACGATGAAAAGGTGTGAGGTATGACACTCAAGTCTGCTTACGACGACCTTCGTCAAAGAACGATGGAGAAGATCCCCGGCACCTTGGAAAGACTTCAATACGTGGCGGGATTACGCTCCTCGAACAATGGCTACAAACACTGGGGATTTGAACGACAGCATGGAAATGAGGAGACCCAGGGTGCATTCACCAAGGTCCACAAGACGCTGGTCAGAACAGTTTTGCGGACTCCATTGAATGTGTTACGGGGGGATCTCGAACTGTCCAGCGTGGCGCACGCGGCTAATCCCCTGTCTTATGCTTCGCAACTGAGCACAGGTTCAGATCGGCTGTTACCTTCAAAGTGTCCGAAAGAGACTGAGCTGCACTTGGTCTCGGTTCTGCAAACTCTCTTGGTGCTTGCAAATCGAGGGGACGAAAGCTCCCGATCCGCATAGCGACCCCGACCACTTGCCCGATAATTTCTGCTTCCTGGGGATGCTTGAGAACTCGCACCGGAGTCGCAGAAAGAGGGTGCGGTTGTAAGACTAGCGAGTTGAATCGGAGTGAGCACCAACAGCAAGTGAATCCGTCCCGTGTCTCCACAAAATAGATTGGGCGCTCGTACTCCGATCGCCACTGTTGGTCCACCACCGTCCTCTTCGACTCATCCACTTGAACAAATGTTCCGGGCTGTAGAATCGGGTACATCGTGAAGTCTTCGCTGCCGATGAAACCGTAGATGTACCTTTGAGAAGCCAACCGGCCCAGCAAAGAGAGCGGGACTGTACCCCATTGCTGCACCATGCGGCCCAGGTCGGATGTCTCACGCAAGTCGAATCCCGGGTCCAGTTTGACCGGCATTTCGAACACATTCTGCTCGCTGTCTAACGTGACCAAGTGCGATTTGGCAGGCCGTGACGCATCCCAGTCGGCCTTGGTCTCGTCCAAGTCGATCCCATAGAGCCGTAACAGTTCTCGCGCCGGTCTGTGATAGATCGCAGCCAGGCAATAGAAACGGAACACACTGGGAACAATTCCCTTGGTTTCGATGTCGGAGAGTCTACTGGGAGGGATCAGGTATTCCTGACTGTCACGCTGTTGCGCAATAATCGCGCTGGCGTCCTCAACGTCCCTCATCGTGAGGCCCAGTGAATCGCGAATCTGTCGTAAGAACATCCCAGCGGACAACATTTCAATGCTCCTGGCCTGTCGAAACAGATCAGTGAAGGCTATCCAACGTCACAGCTGATTTGAGGCAAGGCAAGTCGTACCATCGGGCGCCATTGCAGGCACATCCCGCACGGTTGAAATCTGCTCCGAATCGTCGCCGCGCCAGAACCAGATGCTTCAGACATGAATTTGTTTGCACACCCTCTATTCGCCTTATACCAAGTTCTTGACCGGATTTTCAACCACATTGTTCGGTTTTCGTAACACAGTGGAGCAGCCTCCTGCTTGCTGTTTCCACATCGCGCTCCTGCCGAGATTCCATCATTTGACGGCAAAACCTGCCGGATTCACTTGGGCATTTTCCGGAATTCGTAAATCTTAGAAGCCCTTCGTACGGATCTCGCCTCATCCTGCTAGCTTACGACATCATCGGTGTTGTGGATACATGTGAGCGATGCTCTCCCCCGTCGTATCAGTGCGACTACAACATGATCGAATTAACGACCGCTACTCCTGCCGTGAGATACCCCCTCAAAGGAGCGGCGGTCGTTGATCCGAGCCACCGCCTTTCAATGGCTAAAGAAACGAACCTGTTCTGGGAAATTTCCCGCTCACGCTACGCAACCCAAAAACAGATTACGGCATCTCCGTTTTGCTTATGTCCGACCCCGTTCATTTGGTATTGGTGATTGATCGTGATGTCGTAGTCTCGGAAGAAGTGGGCCGCGCACTCCTGGGGTTGCCGGTGGCTGTGTTGCGCGCTACCGATCGGGTCGAAGGGATGGGCTTTTATCTCCGTTTCCTGCCCCAGATGGTTTTCATGGATTCAGAGTTTGATGACCCAAAAGTTCCCTTGCATGATCTATTTGCCGGCGATTCCGCACTCGATGTGGTTGTGATGACCACGAAATGGACCGAGGCTCTCGCTCTCGATACCGTTGCTAGAGGGGCGAGCGATTTGCTCGCCAAGCCGTTGGATCCTGCGAAATTGCGGCAATTGGTTTCTGGTTTCATTGCGCAGGCCGACACCCGACGGCAAACCGGAGACCTCGACAAGGACCTCCTGGACGTATACCAGTTTCAGGGCATGGTGGGTCGAAGTCCAAGAATGCTGGAGGTATTTTCCAGGATTCGCCGTGTCGCCGCTCTATTTCAGACCGTGCTGATAACCGGGGCCACTGGAACCGGGAAAGAGCTCATCGCGAGGGCGCTCCACAACTTAAGTCCGCGTTCCCGCGAAAAATTCGTGGTTTGTAATTGTTCGGCATTGACGGAAACTCTGCTGGAGAGTCAATTATTTGGACATGTGAAGGGAGCTTTCACAGGTGCAAGTCATGATCGAGCGGGATTGTTTGAATACGCCGATCACGGCACCCTATTCCTGGATGAGATCGGTGAATTGTCGCTAGGGGCGCAGGCGAAATTACTCCGCATTCTACAAAGTCAAGAATTGCAGCGCGTCGGTTCGCCCGTTACCCGCACCGTAGACGTTCACGTCATCGCCGCCACGAACCGGGATGTGCGAGACCTTGCGGTGAAAAGGCAGTTCCGGCAAGATCTCTTTTACAGACTGTCAATGATTGAAATCCAACTACCTCCTCTTGCCGACCGAATGGAGGATCTGCCCCTCTTACAACAGCACTTCTTACGATATTTCTCGACCAAATACGGGAAAGAACTTAAAGGGATTTCTCGACGCGCCCAAATTGTCCTGGCTCGCCACCCATGGCCGGGAAATGTCCGGGAACTGGAAAACGTGATAGGGAACGCTTGCATTATGGCGCAAGGGAAGATTGTCAGCGAAGACGATCTGCCAGAAGCCATCCGTGCACCGATCACTCCCCCTAAAGCCGCGGGCTTTATGACGCTACAAGAAGTCCAGGTTCGCCACTTGGAATACATCCTTAAAATCGTCGAAGGCAACAAGGCTAGGGCCGCAGAAATTCTCGGCGTAAGTCGGGCAACCGTATACGACATGTTGGCACGCCGCATTCGACAATTCGATCCGAAGAACGATCTCTCCGCTTGACGTAAAAACCCACATCCCTTTTCGCTCAGTTGAAGCCGACGTCGTCTCGTGCTGGGTTCTACGAAGGAGGCTGCAAACCTCGCCTCTGCTATCGACAGCACATTTTCTCCAGTGCGGTTTGCGAGCCAGAATCTGGAGAGTTGCGCCCATTTCGCGCAATTTCCGAAGAATCCAGGCGAATTTCTCTACACGTCGACTCCTCCTACGTTGCAAAACGCTCGTGTGGAATATGCCTCTGTATACAGGTTGCAGGGTATGTACGAGTTTCTTGCAACGGAGCATCCTTGTTCGTGGGCAGGCCAGAAGCACGTCGCCGTCTCTGGTTTGGAAGAGCCTTCGAAAGGAAACGCACTGTGAAATCTTTTGGACTGATCGTATCGTTCGGTGCTTTGTTCTTAACCCTCGCTTGCTCAGATCAAAACTCTGTCGCATACAAGGCGTCAGTGGAAAATGCTCTTAAACAGGCCGATCTTAGCGCCGTTTCGGTTGCTGAAGACAAAGACAAGAACACCATAACTCTAACTGGGACATTGCATTCGGATGATGCAAAATCCAGAGCGGCGGATGTCGCGAAGTCAGCTGCTGGCAGTCGAGTGGTCGCAAATGAGATTAGCGTACAGCCGGTGGGAGCCGAGTCCGAAGCCAAGGACATAGCGTCCAATCTGGACGACGGGATCGAGAAGAACTACAAAGCAGCGTTGATCGCTAACCATCTTGATAAACAGAAGATAAGTTATGACGTCAAGAACGGTGTGATTACGCTGACGGGTAGCGTGCGGACGTCTAGTGAACGGCAAACAGCACAGAGCCTGGCAAAGTCAACTCCGAACGTCCAGCAAGTTGTCGATCAACTCGAAGTGAAATCGAAAAGTTAGTTTGATCCGAGATCATATGGCGTAATCGTGTCCCCGCTGGGTGATCAGTAAGCATCACCCGGCTCGGGAGACACGCTTTTATGAGAACCACAATTCTTATAGCTACGTTGATAGTCTGCATCTCGGTGCCGCACCCGACCTCCGCCTATGCAGTTCTTTCCCACGAAGCCATTATTGATAGTGTTTGGGACACGAATCTTAAGCCCTTGCTCCTACAGCGATTCCCGGGGGCTACGGCTGAACAACTGAAAGAAGCGCACGGATTCGCCTATGGTGGCGCGATCATCCAGGACATGGGCTACTATCCGCATGGAAGTTTCTTTTTCAGCGACCTGGCTCATTACGTGCGAAGCGGAGATTTCGTCCTGGCGCTTTTACGGGATTCCTCCGATCTTAATGGATACGCCTTTGCGCTTGGCGCCTTGGCTCACTATGCCGCAGACACTGATGGGCACTCGATGGGCACGAACCGCGCAGTGCCGCTCTTATATCCGAAGTTAGCTAAAAAGTACGGTCAGTCGATCACCTACGAAGAAGATCGTCTGGCGCACGTAAAGACGGAATTTGGATTTGATGTGATTGAAGTGGCGCAAGGCCGCTACGCGCCCGAAAGTTACCATGATTTCATCGGCTTTGGAGTGCCGGCCCCCTTATTGGAGCAAGCCTTCCGCGAAACCTATGGATTGGAGCTGAATAGCGTTCTTTCCGACGAAGACAAAGTTCTTGCCTCGTATCGTCATGATGTCAGTCAGCTGATTCCGAAGGCGACCCGCATTGCCTGGAGTCTCAAGAAAGACCAGATCATGAAGGACCAACCGGGCATGACTAAGAAAAAGTTTCTTTATAACCTTTCACGGGCGAGCTACGAAAAGAATTGGGGTACCCATTATCAGCACCCGAGCTCCGGAGAGGCTTTCCTCGCCTTTCTCGTTCGGATTTTGCCAAAGGTTGGACCACTTAGGGTTTTGGAACTCCGAACACCCACCCCTGAAGCGGAACGCTTGTTTGAAGCAAGCTTCAATGCGACATTGGATCGATACCGACATTTGCTGGACCAGCTCCGATCGAGCCAGCTTACTCTTGCGAACGACAATTTTGATACCGGTGACATTACCGGTCCTGGCAAGTATCACCTCAATGATGAAACGCATGCGAAATTGCTTGATGCGCAGTCGAAGCAGAATTTCAGCGAGGTATCGCCGGAAATGAAAGCCGAACTCCTGGAATTCTTCGGACATGCTGACGCTCCGTACACGATGAAGCGAAATCCAAAAGATTGGGCGACGGTTCAAGCCGAGGTTGAACGATTGAAGAATACGACTTTGCCCTCAGCAACGAAAAGTGTCGGGAAGACACGAATAGCGTCTCCGGCCGAGTAGCTGCCCAGCCGCGGGCAATAAGCGGATAACGACCGGTGCGATTCTTTCCATTATCAGTTCGTTGGCCACAAAAATATGAGCAAAAAGAAAAAAAGTACGGGTTCACTTGCTGATCCATCCCGTTTACCGTCCTTGGACAAGAAAGATGACGCGATTCTCCAGGTAATTATTGAGACACCGAAGGGCAGCCGTAACAAATACGCATTCGATGAAGAGCAGAGAGTTTTTTCGCTAAAGAAAGTGCTGCCTGCCGGGATGACCTTCCCGTATGACTTCGGATTCATTCCCCGCACCAAAGCAGAAGATGGCGACCCGACCGACGTTCTCGTTCTTATGGATGAGCCGGCTTTTCCGGGCTGCGTCTTAAAGTGTCGGGTCATAGGAATCATCGAAGGCGAACAGGGCAACAGTAAAATCACGGAACGGAACGATCGTGTGGTTGCCATCGAGAAAGCGAATCACAGCTTTGCCGACGTCAAACATATCGATGATTTAGGCAAGCAGTTCGTGCTAGAACTGGCGGAGTTTTTTGTGAACTATCACAAGCTGAGCGGAGAACAATATCGGGTGATCGCCGTGAAGGGTCCAAAGGAAGCGAGGAAGCGGATCAAGGACGGTATGCGAGCCGGGCGTCGGGGATGATTTGTAGATAGCTACTTTACAAGTTCCGTTTAAGAGTCCACCTTGAGTCCGCGCAATATCTCTTGCAGTTTGACAGCATTGGGAACGGCGAATCCAGAAGCAGTGTTGTCGAAGATGCACCATACCTCGGCGTCGGCGCATACTTCAACCATCCGCACTGCCAGCGAATGCAAGTAATCGTCAGAGTATGGCGAATAATATATGCGCGGCGAACCGTGCAGCCGAAAATAGACTAGAGACGATCGACCACCCGGTTGCCCAGCCGACGGAACCCTAGCCGGATCCGCTGCAACCCGAGACACTTCGAATTCCTTCAGCATCGAGTCGGCTTTTTCAGTAAACCAGCTCGGATGACGCGGCTCCCACACTGCATCTCCCGCATAGAGTTGTCGAACAGAAGCTAGAAATCGTTTCGCATGAGCGGGTTCGAACTCCAATTTAGGAGGCAGCTGGAACAAAACTGGACCAAGCTTATCCTTTAGATAACTGATCTGGTGGAAAAACGGACGTAACAATTCCTCGCCACACTGCAGAGCCGATGCGTGAGTGATTGTTCTCGGTGCTTTCACCGAGAACCGAAATTCAGCGGGAACAGAGTTGGTCCATCGCTCCCAGGTTTCAAGCTTGTGTGGACGATAAAAGGACGAGTTGATTTCGCAAGCATTGAACGTCTGTGCGTAACGTTCGAGATGACTCGGGCCGGCGGGGAAGAACTCCGTCGTTTCGCGCGCAATGCTCCATCCCGCGCATCCGATTCGTAGCGGACATTTCGAGCAAGACGCCTCTAACAAAGGATGCTCTCGGCTCACCGTGGAGATCGGCGAGTTTTTCGGCCGAATCCAAACAGCTTTGCATCAGGATTTGTGATCCCCATCATCCGATCCGGAATGATGGCACTCGCAATCGCGGCAAAAGTGATTCCGTTGCCGCCGTAGCCCAGCGCAAATTGTGCTCCGGGGAAATCCTTGTGCGGCCCAATGTAAGGCAGACCATCTTCCGACTCCCCGAAAGTTCCCGTCCAGGCCGTGTCCAGTTTCCATGAAAGCTGAGGAAACATTTTGCGGATTTTTCGTTCCAACGTTCTGGTTTTACTCGGCAACAAGCGGTCTCTCTTCTCCGCGTTCACAAAATCGACGTCCTCACCGCCGGCTATGATCCGCCCATCGACGGTAGTGCGGACATATAAGTAAGGACGCGCGGATTCCCACAGTACAAATCCTCCAGGAAACTGTGTGCCGGCGGTCGATGCGATGGCATAGCTGCTGGCGAGACGTACTTTCTTCTGATGCAAAAGTTGTTGTGTTTCGTATCCAGTGGCGAACACAACGTGCCGAGCGCGAACTTCACATCCATCTGCGGTGGTGAGAACAGATTCGCCTTTTTCGCGCCGATAGTCTGTGACCTTCGAGTGGCAAAAGACTTTCAGCGTCTTTCGTTGTGCGCTGCGGACCAACGCGAGCGTTAGTTTGAACGGATTTACTTCGGCCGCTTCGCGGGTCAATATTGCACAGGGTGCTTTGATCGAATAAGACTTCGCGAGCTCGCTCCGGCTCAGCAACTCGACTTTGAAGTGATGTTTTTGCCGAACTATACATTCGCGTTGCACGATCCCAGCATCTTTACGTCCGCTGGCTAAGTACAAGCTCTCGCGTCTTCTGAAATCACAGGAATTGTCCAGTTGTGAGATCGTCCGTTCCAGCATGTCGATCGCCTCAAGGCCTACCCGGTAAGCTCTGACTGCACGTTTTTCTCCGATTTGTCGAATGAGATCGATCAGATGAACATCGGGTTCATAGGACAGAATGGCGGTGCTGGCCATCGTGCTACCCATGCCGACCTCGCGACTATCGACTAGGACGACTTCCATTCCCAAATGAACGAGTCTGTGGGCGATCAACGCGCCCGAAACCCCGCCGCCGATAATTGCTACTTCGCTGCGGATGTTCCGTGTGAGCTTTGGGTGCTTCACACTCTTCGGAGGACGGATGAGCCACACTGAACGCCCTGTCCGAAGATCCAGACTCATCATCGAACTATACGCGGATTTAGTTCAGTATGAACGCACGAGCATGGAAGCCTGGATAGCAATTCACACAATCCTTGTCAGTCGATGTTTCCGATTTCAAACAGCAGGATGGTAGCCTCGACCAGAGTTCCCGGCTCGGCTCGGGTCATTTTGAGGTCGCCGCCAAATTGTTTCAGGCGTTCCCGCATTCCTCCGATTCCGGCTCCCGTCGCTAAGGGCAGCGTTCCCGGCATCAGGTCCGGTGCTATCCCCTTTCCAAAGTCGCGCACTTTAACAATAACCCTGTCGGGCTGCTGAAGTATCTCGATGCGGGCGTCGGGACTCTCAGAGTGACGGTAGACGTTCGTGATGCATTCTTGTAGGACTCGAAAGACTGTGGTCTCGACGTCTTTGGAAAGCCGGGGAAACGGGTTCGGTTTGGCCTCCAGAGTAATGTTGAGATTACTCCTTTTCCTGAATCCTTCTACAAACCAATGAATAGCTGGGAGCAAGCCCGACTCGTCAAGCAGGGGAGGATGCAACAAATAGGAAAGATTTCGAACTTTCAACATCGCCGCGTCTGCCATCTCTGCCGCCTGAGAAAGTTCGGGCGACTTCGTCCGCTGCATGCCGATATCCAGATTCAGTTTTAACGCTGTCAGGTGTTGTCCCAGGTCGTCATGAAGTTCGCGGGCAATCCGACGACGTTCTTCGTCCTGGATGCGAAGCAGCTGAGCTGACAACCGTTGCAGCTCCAAAGTCCGAAGTTCCAATTGAGTACGGGATTCCACGAGCTGGTTCATTCGGTTGCGCAGTTCCTTGTTCAGCTCCTGCTCGCGCTCTTCAAGCCGCCGACGCTCCGTTAGATCTCGAGTAACTTTGGAAAATCCTCGGAGTTCACCGTTGGGGTCGCGGAGGGCTGTAATGGTGACTGACGCCCACAGCAACGTGCCGTCTTTGCGAACACGCCAGCCTTCATCAGTGAAGCGTCCCTGTTGAGACGCAATCTCCAGCTCGCGATCAGGCCAGCGACTTTCTCTGGCCTCCTGCGTATAAAAGCGAGAAAAGTGCTGACCAATGATGTCAGCCGCTTGGTAGCCCTTAATTCTCTCGGCACCGGCGTTCCACGTCATCACCTGCCCCGATGGACTCAGAAGGAAAATCGCGTAGTCCTGGACACTCTCGACGAGAAGACGAAAAGATTCGTCACTTAGCTGCCCACTGTGACTTGAAGAGCGTGTTGTCTTTTCTATCACGAGCTAAGAGGACCGATCCTTTCCTTTGCCAGAGAGTTCGCGCCCACCCGCGAGTTGGGATGAATGTAACATGTCGATTCCGGGACACGCATACACTCTTTCCCGTAGTGGGCGAGCCTGCAAACTAGGATTTCCTCGCGAATACATATCGTCTAAACCACGCTCGGTAACCGCACGCCCAAGTTAACGGGGATCATGAGCTCGAGAAGAGTTCCCGGGTCAGCGTTACTAAGTCGCAATTGTCCTCCAAATTCCCCGGCCCGCTGTCTCATGCCACCGATTCCGACCCCAAGGCTCTCCGGGCGGAGATCCGCGATTTGTTTATCGATTCCTCTCCCGTTGTCCAGCACCGTAACCTTAGTCTGATCGTCTTTGTAAGCCAACGTGATCCAGACCTTTTGCGCCCCTGAGTGCCGAAACACATTAGTCAGGGCCTCTTGAATAATTCGGAACACGGCCGTCTCGATGGGACTTGCGAGCCGAGGGAATTCCACCGGTTCGACGACAAGAATTGTCTCAATGCCGCTCCTCTTGCTGAGTCCCTCGACATACCACTCCAAGGCCGACTGCAATCCGACCTCGTCCAGCAATGGAGGATGGAGCAGATGAGACATGGTGCGTACTTCCTGAATAGCGCGATTGATGATAGAGCTGGCCTGTATCCATGTTTGCTCGTGGGATTGAGCGGGCCTTTCCATATACATCTTGTCCAGTACCATCTTGGCCACTGCCAACTCCTGGCCGAGGCCATCGTGCAAATCACGGGCAATTCGCCGTCGCTCCTCATCCTGCATAGTCATAAGCCGGACTGACAGGCGTCGCAATTCGTTCGTCCTTCTATCAACCATTTGTTCGAGTGCAACTGCATTATCGCGAATAGACTGTTCCAACAGTTTGCTGTCGTGAATATCGGAACAAGTGCCATACCACTTCACAATTCTTCCTTCAGGATCTCGAATCGGAACCGCCCGCGATCTGAACCAACGGTAGTGACCGTCTTTCGACCGCAGACGATATTCCGTTTCATAGCGCTCGCCCGCGACCACAGATCGGATCCAATTCGTCCTGCTGGACTCGACATCATCGGGATGGACATAATCTAGCCAATTTAAATTCTCGCCAGAGGCCGCGGAAGAGCCGGTGTAGTCGTGAAATCTTTCGCTCACATAGTCAAAACGGGCATCTCCGCGACTGCTGAAAATCACATCCGGAGCGGTACTTACAATTGCGTCGAGCTCCTGGTTCTTCCCGATCAGCTCGACGTTAAGCCGCAGTAGCAAGTCAGCTTTGCTAGCCAGCTCCTCAGTCCGTTCCAACACCCGGCGTTCAAGGTCACGATTTAACGTTTCCAGCTGGCGCGTCTTGCGGTGCAACTCAGCGAATACCCGAACTTTCGCCCGCAAAAGTTCTTGCACCACCGGAACCGAAATGTAGTCCACAGCGCCATGTTCGTAGCCTTTAAGCCGGTCCATATCCGTCAAATGGACGGCGGAGATGAAAATGATGGCGGTTCGTTGAAAACGAGGATGCTGGCGAATCATATTAGCCAGTTCGAAACCGTCGAGCTCTGGCATGCTCACATCCATCAACACGACCGCAATGTCGGTCTTCAAAAGAATCTCGAGCGCCTTTTTCGCCGAAGTGGCTTTGATCAGGTTCTCTCCCAGTTCGCCCAACATCACCTCATAGCTAAGTAGCTTGGCAGGCTGATCGTCCACCATGAGGATGTTGACTTGGTTTTCTTTAGCCATCATTTTTTCCATAGCCGGGTCCGGAGGACTTCTATCTGTGAAGCCACATGCGAAGCGATGATAGCAATTGTTCGGTATTGACCGGTTTCGCCAAATATTCGGACGCGCCCGCTTCCAAACATTTCTCGCGGTCTCCCTTCATAGCTTTTGCGGTCAAAGCAATGATAGGCAGGCGCTGCAGCGAAACATTCTGCCGGATTACTCGCATGGTTTCGTATCCGTCCATCTCCGGCATCATGATGTCCATCAGTACGATCGCGACCTCCGGCGTTGAATCGAGCTTTGCTATTGCTTCCCGGCCGGTTCCGGCGGTAATTACATCCATGCCACGGCGTTCAAGTACGCTGCTGAGAGCAAAAATGTTGCGCACATCATCATCGACCACGAGCACTTTCTTTCCGATCAGGGCATCGTCGGAATGGTGCAGCCGGTCGAGCATTCTCTGCTTTTCTGGAGGCAGATCTGAAACCACTCGATGCAGGAACAAGGCAGTCTCATCTAACAATCGTTCAGGAGATTCGACTCCCTTCACCACTACGCTTCGAGCCAGTGCGTGCAAACGAGCATCTTCTTCGGGCGAAAGTTCCTTGCCTGTGAATACAACCACGGGCAAGTCGCACAAAGATGGCGTGTCGCGGAAGCGCTCTAGTACCTCGAAGCCCGAAATATCGGGGAGACGCAGATCAAGAACGACGCAATCGAACATCTGTTCACCGACAGCAGCGATCGCTTCTTCACCGCTTGATGCGGTCGTGACATCGATGTCGTCATAGCCGAGTAATTCCCTGATACTAAGTTGTTCGGCTGGATTGTCTTCCACTACCAGTAACCGCTTCCGTCGAGGTGCGGAGTATTCCTTGATGCGAGTTATTGCGGTTTCCAACCCGGCGGGTGTAGTTGGTTTGGTAACGAAAGCAAAAGCGCCGCGGGCGAGGCCGTGGTGCCGGTCTTCGTCAAGGGTCAACATCTGAACTGGAATGTGCCGTGTGGCCGGATCCTGCTTTAAGTGATTCAGCACCGTCCAGCCCAGCATGTCGGGGAGGAAAACATCGAGGGACACTGCCGTGGGGTGGTACTCACGCGCCAGCGCCAGCGCTTCGGCGCCGCGCAAGGCCACCAGCACTTTGAATCCC
>Ga0209006_10003392_pt1 | contig 14500 bp, 16 predicted proteins | sample JacPin_JW_Ref_O2_FD_188567 | JGI IMG/M metagenome (GOLD analysis project Ga0209006, IMG submission 188567) | Forest soil microbial communities from Algoma, Ontario, Canada - Jack Pine, Ontario site 1_JW_Ref_O2 (SPAdes) (version 2) | ecosystem: Environmental > Terrestrial > Soil > Boreal... | reverse complement strand
AGGCATGGGGGTTCAAGTCCCCCCTTCCGCACCATCGATTGAGGTTTTCATGATCTGGTTTGTAGGTACGATTCATGTGATTGTTTGCCTTATCCTGATTGGGGTTGTTCTTCTCCAACAGGGTAAGAGCGCAGACCTCGCGGGCGCCTTCGGCGGCCAGGGGTCCCAGACAGCTTTCGGCCCTCGTGGGGCAGCCAACCTGCTGACCAAAGTGACCACCTGGGCTGCCATCGTCTTTATGTTTACTTCGATTGGGCTTACGGTTCTAATCCAACGAAGCAGCGGTCCGCGGTCGGTGTTGTCAGGCATCAAGACAACGCACACCACCCCGGCCAAGCCGGCGGCTCCTGCCAAGGCTCCCTCTAAGTAGAGCATCAGGCCATCAGCGGGCTGCTCAGCCCGCGGTTCGCTTCCAACGGGCGACCGCCACGATCAACAGGCCCGTTCCAAGGAATAAAAGCATCAGCCCCGCAACCCGGGCGAGCACGCCTGGGTAACCCAGCTCGTTTACGTCCACAAAGGGGTAAGGGTAGAGACCGCTCACCGCACCCCGCGCCAGCGTATAGGTCAGGTAGGCTCCGGGATAGACCAGCCAGCCGATCGCGTTCGTCCAGGTCAATTCGTCGTGAGGCGCAAATAGCCACCAGTAAACGACATAACCCACCGGAATGATTCCGTGTAGAAGTACATCGGCCACCCACTGCGCTCCCCGCGGATTCCACAGGTGTCGCAGCAGCACTTGGTAGACAATGCCCACGATAGCGATGTAAACCGCTGTGCTGGCTTGCACCGATGGGCGGAGCGCCGACTGTCCCCACGCAGCGCGAGGACGTAAGGCCGCAGCGGTAAAAACCGTCGCCACCAGGAAGTTGGTCAGAATGGTGAAGAAACTGAAGTAGGTAATGACCGCACCCAGCATGGCAGTGGGGGCCTGCACCAGCATCAGATAGAGCTGTAAAACCAGGGCAAACCAGCCAAGGAACGCCCCAAACGCTGCGTAGACGCGCATGGTTCGCATTGTAACCAGTGACAGACGGCGGTTCGAGCAATCTAAGATTGATTCATGATTCTTGAAAGCTTTCCTGTGGGTCCACTGCGTTGTAATTGCACCATCCTCGGGGACGAGGTTACCCGCGAAGCCATGGTCGTCGATCCCGGCGACAACCTTGCCGAGATTCTCTCCCGGCTGCAAAAGCACGGGGTCACGCTGCGCCAGATTGTTGTGACCCATGCCCATATCGACCACGTCGGCGGGGCTGCCCTGCTGAAACGAGCGACCGGGGCGCCGGTGTTGCTGAATCAACGTGATCTGGGCCTGCTGGGCGCGATGGAAATGCAGGCTGGCTGGCTTGGCGTCCCCACGCCCGAAGTTGCACCGCCGGATGCAAGCGCCGAAGACGGTTTGACCGTCGGACTAACAACTCTGCCGGCTGAGGTAATTCACACCCCGGGACATACGCCGGGTAGCATTTGCCTGCTGTTTCCCGCGCAGCATCTGCTGATTGCCGGAGACACGCTGTTTGCCGGGTCGATCGGAAGAACCGATCTGCCGGGAGGCGACGGGCGGCAAATCCTGCAATCACTGCGCGATCGCTTGTTGGTATTGCCCGATACGACCAGAGTTTTACCTGGACACGGTGCGGAAACTAGTATTGGACAGGAAAGACAATCAAATCCGTTCCTTCAGCCGGAATTCCGAATGTGACACATCAACATATTCCGCAAGTGATGTAACTTTTGATTCCAAACGGTACATTACGACGGAAAAAATGGAGATCTTTTACTGCAAAACAACCTTGTAATCTTGCATTTATGATCGATTACATAAAGCTTCAATTGAATGACGCGAAAGTATTAGTAACGAACTTGAGTCCTTATTTGCACAGGACAAATTCGCGTTTGGTCATCAAAATGCTTAGGTGAAGTGATTGAGGATTGCTTGAATTCCTGCGGTGAACTCTCCCTCAGGCGCCAGTAGAGTTACCACCAACCACCCTTGCCCCGAAAAGCCAAAGAACCCCCCTGGGTGGACCACCACTGCTCGTTGCCGCAGGAGATCCAGCGCCAACTGCTCTTCCGATTGCACCTCAGGAACCCGTAATACCGCATACCAACCCGCTTCCACCTCGAGCCGTGTCACCAGTGTCTGGCGTAGAAGGAATTGGTCGAGTAGCCCCAGGTTCCCTTCCAGGCGATGCTTGATTTGATCCTGGATCGCCCAGCGCTGGCTCAACCAGACCGGAAGTGCATGCTGAATGGGAGCGCTCATGGAGAGGAAGGTGTCCGAGATAACCTCCAGGCGCCCGAGATCCGCTGCAAAGCAGGCTACCCAGGCTGCTTTCATCTGCGGCAAGGCAGCGACTTTGCTCAAGCCGCTAAGCACGAAGGTCGGTACCGGATGGGGGCCGGTGGCAAAACTCCTACCGTGGCCGGCACTGACCCGGTAGTCAAGAAACACCTCGTCCACGATTAACGCCAAGCCGTGCTCGCGGCACACTTCTTCGATTGCGGCCCGTTCCGAGGGGCGGGTGAAGTGTCCGGTTGGATTGTTGGGATGCACCACGGCAATAGCTCGGGTGCGAGAGGTGACGCGCCGGCACAATGCCTCCAGATCGAGGTGCCAGCCATGATCGTAAAAAAGCGGGTATGGGACGAGGCGCACGTCATCCAATTGGGCCAGAAAGTCGAACAATGGGTAGCCAGGTTGGCCGATCAGCACCTCATCACCCGGATCGCAAAGTAGGCGGAAGAGGAAGCTGTAGGCTTCGCTGGTACTGGTGGTCAGAAAGATCTGGTTGGGATCGACGGTGGCTGCGTGGTCCCGATAATAGAGGCTGACGGCCTCGCGCGCGCACTGTAAGCCCCTGGGATCCGGCTCGTACTCCAACGCGGCTGGGTTTTTCAGGGGCGCAAGAATCGACTCAGCATCGTAGGCAAAGCCGCAGCGCGTCGGGTTGGAAGCGGTCAGATCGAATAACGGAGTGCCCGCAGAACGCAGCCGGGAAAGTTGCTCGGCCCAGGGTGTCTCGGCCAGATCCCACTGGGTTCGCGCCGACCACTTCATCGGTTACCTCCCTTGCTGCATGGTGTAATAGCAGTGGCATCATCTCATTTCTGGCATCAGGAGCCCGTACCACATGGATCTGCAAGCCGTAATCTTCGATTATGGGGAAGTACTGAGCGGGCCGCCCGACCCCGAAGCGCATCGCGAGCTGCTGGCCATCTCTGGCGTGCCCGAGGAGGCTTTCAAGAAAGCTTACTGGGCTCACAGACTGGACTACGACGCCGATATTTTGAATGGCCAGACCTACTGGCAGACGGTGGCGCGTGATACCGGGGTCGAGTTTAGTGCACAGCAGATCGTCCAGGTGCTGGAAGTGGACGCCCGTATGTGGGGCAATCTCAACCCGGCGATGATCGCCTGGATTCCCCGGATCAAGGCTGCAGGTTTTCGGCTCGGGATCCTGTCGAATATGGGTCATGGGGTGCTCGAGTATCTGAGGGCGCGCTACTCATGGCTGGATCAGTTCGACCAGCTCACCTGGTCGTGCGACCTGGGAGTGGTTAAGCCCGATCCGGCTATCTACCTGCATACGATCAAAAAGCTGAATGTAAAACCTGAACAAGCACTTTTTATCGACAACTTACAAAAGAACATCGTCGGTGCGGAAGCAGTTGGGCTGAATGCGGCTCTCTTCGAGAATGTAGAACAGTTGCAGAGTGACTTGGCTCGACGAGGGTTTCCTTTACCGGTTCTCGAGCCTGTTGCCGCCAGAAAGACTTAGCGGGTGCCAGGCTTGGCCATCGACAGGCCAACCTGATCGACAATTTCAAGGTTGAAACCTTGTAGAGCAGGCACGTGCGTCGGGGTGTTGGAGAGCAGGCGAATCTTGCGAATGTTCAGGTCAGACAGGATCTGACCGCCCAGCCCTACCTGGCGCAGAATTCGCTGGTGTTCGCCGCTGCGTTCTTCACGGTGCAGGCAGAGACGGGGCGGTACTGAGCTGCGGTCAATCTCGAACCCCCTGCTGGTGTTGTGCAGATAGACCAGGGCGCCTCGCCCCGCCTCCGCGATCATCTCCAGCGATCGCTGCACCACCTGGTGGCAATCGCAGAGCGTGGTGCCGAATACATCGCCCGCCAGGCAGTGAGAGTGTACCCGCACCAGAACCGGTTCCTGGTTCAGCTCGGAGTTCACATCGCCACGGACCAGCGCCAGATGGCTCTCTCCCCCATTGACTTCGCTTTCGTAAGCGATCATGCGGAAATCGCCGAAACGAGTGGGCATGATCGATTCCGCCACGCGGAAGATGTAGCGTTCGTTCTGCAGACGGAAACGGATCAACTCCGCCACTGTGAGCATTTTCAGCCCATGCTGATTGCAGAACTCGACGAGGTCGGGGACCCGCGCCATGGTGCCGTCGTCCTTCATGATCTCGCAGATCACTCCGGCAGGAATCAGCCCCGCCATGCGCGCCAGATCGACCGAAGCTTCGGTTTGGCCGGCGCGAACCAGCACCCCGCCGCGACGGGCGCGCAGGGGAAAGACGTGCCCGGGCCGTGCCAGATCTGCCGCGGTCATGGTGGCGTCGATGGCCACGCGGATGGTGTGGGCACGATCGTAGGCAGAGATGCCGGTGGTCACTCCCTCGCGGGCCTCGATGGTTTCCGTGAAAGCTGTCCCAAAACGAGAGGAATTCTGCTGGCTCATCGGCCCCAGGCGAAGATAGTCTGCCCGCTCCTCGGTCAGGCTCAGGCAGATGAGCCCGCGCCCGTGTTTGGCCATGAAGTTGATCGCTTCCGGGGTGACGAACTCCGCCGCAAGCGTGAGGTCTCCCTCGTTTTCGCGATCCTCGTCGTCGACCACGACGATCATGCGCCCGGCCTTGAACTCGGCCAGGGCTCCCGGGACATCGGTAAACGGCGGCTTTGATTCCATGACTGGTATTCTCCCCTAGATTAGACGCCAGAGGCAAAAAACGCCGCCCCATAGGGCGACGTTTTTTTACTTCAGAAACTGCCTTCCCATTTACAGGGTGGATTCGATTTCAAAACCCCAAGCCTCAAGAAGCGCTTCCGGGATATACTTCGAATTCTTGTTCCGCCGGGCCCACTCGCGCAACCGCGTAGAACGCACATATTGATCGGGAGTTAGTTTGAACTCTTTGACCACCTGTTCGAAAGAAGTAACAGTCGGGACTACCGGGCCGATAGGCTCCGGTTTACCCCAGTTGGGATTACCACGTCGTTTTGCCATTTGATCCGTTATCCTCTAGGGAGATGAGCAACAAAACACCGCCCAGCGGCATTGTGGTTCCAGAGAGTCGAACCCGCCGGGACATGTCAAAGTTCTTATTTTAAGGATTTTTTCTCCAGAAATCAATAGCAAAATCGAGCTATGTGATTCTCCTACTGCAACCTATCCGGTCGCAGTGCACTCCAAATTGAATGACTTAGTTGCTATTCGTGAAAGGTGAATAACCATGAACGCAGTTCGTTATTGGGCAGTTTTCTCTCTCGGGGTAGCCGCCGGTGCGGCTGCGGCCCTTATTTACGCTCCCCAAACCGGGGAAAAGACCCGCAAGCAACTGAAGCGTCATCTGGAAGATGCGAGTGATTACATCAAGGACACCACGGACGATCTGAGCAAACATGCCACCCGGGTCTACAAGTCGACCAGGGATGCAGCCGGAGACGTGGCTTCGCGCGTCAGTTCGGTGGCCGGCAATGTCAGCTCCGTAGCCGGCAACATCCGGGACAAGGTAGGCGACCTGGTCTAAAGTTTTTCCAAAACCTGCTTCGCCGCCCGGTAGCCGGAACGCAGAGCCCCATGGACCGTACCCCAATGGCCGCTGATATCTGTATGCTCACCGGCGAAGAACAACGTCGACTCCACGGGGAGCGACAGCTCATCGGACGCATGAATCGCTCCCCGGGAAGCATAGGAATAAGCGCCCAGGCTGTGAACGTCGGTTTGCCAGTCGTGATGGTGCAGGCGCAGCAGCCGCCGCGGCGCATCGATCCCCAAAATCTTTGATAACGCAGCCAGGCCGGCATGGGGCAGGCTGGATGTGTTGAGCTCAGACAATTTGCGGCCAGCCATCCAACCGGTCAGCAAGGAAGTAGGTTTTGGGTTGGTCGTCCACCACGTCGGTGGCGTCACCTCGGGAGCGAAGAAAAATCCCACATCGCCGGGCCAGAACCTGGTGTCGAACTGGTAGACCACGCGGGCAGCCGGTCCCATGACGAGTTGATCAGCCACGGCAAGATTTTCTGGCCGGGGCACGAATGAAACCGTTCCCGCCTGCAATACGCCCAGCGGCAAAGTGACGATGACCGCGGTTCCCTGGAAAGTTCGGCCGATCTCTGTTTCCACTCTGGCCGAGCCCGGCTGCCAGGAAATGGTGCGGACCGGCGCAGAGGGCACGCACTCGCCTCCAGCTTCCAGGAATCGTTGCAGCAGAAACTCCGGAACCCGGGCATACCCTTCCACCACGCGGAACACCCTGTCCCCTGAAATCAGGTCTTCGGCAGCCTGCTGCTTGGCAAGCGCGAGGATGCTGATGCGATTGGCGTCCGCCGCGTTGAAGCCCTCGACATAGTTCGTGGCCAGCGTTGCGGCTTCCGGCGAGAGGCCGCATTGAGCGACGAATTCATTGAAACTGAGGTCGGCCTGCAGCGGATGGAAGCTGCCGAGCTGATCGAACAACTGATCTACCTCGCGCTGGGGACCGCAAGGTTCCAGCCGGCCGGTTCCATGCCATTCCCGAAAACAGCGAGTTTCCCCTTCCAGCTCAAACCGGGTCAGGCCGGCCTCGTCGACGAGATCGATCAGCTCCTGGGGCAGACCATGGATAAATTCTGCTCCGAGCTCGATGGGAAGCTCATCGCCGGGAAGGGTGTAAATGCGTCCTCCCACGCGGTCCCGTGCTTCTACAAGAGTCACGCCAAGGCCGGCTTCGGCTAAGGTTCGTGCTGCTGCGAGACCTGCCATGCCAGCGCCGACGACAATCACATCCTTGGCTGGGCTCATTGCGCTCATTGGACAGTCCAGGTCATGGTTTCGGTGCGGGGCCCGTGGGCCGGCACGGGATGCCGCAGAGAGTGAATGGTCCAGGACTTGCCGGCGAGAGCAGCCACGGGAGTGAAGCGAATATGTTCTCGATCGAGCCGGATGTTCACCCGGGGCGCGCTTTTAGCGTGAGGCGAGGATGGGTGGGCAAGCGGAATCTCCACCTCCCCGGTAAGACCGCACACCAGGTATAGCGACAACAGATCGCAGAAGCCCAGAGCTGCCGTCCAGCCTTCAATGTCCGGATGGAGTTCTGACTTACTCGCCTTCGAGCCGTTAAGAAAGTGCCGGTGTTGCACCGGATCATGCTGGGCCAACAGAGTGAAATGGCGGCTGACCACGTTCGCTCCCATCTCAGAAAAACCCGCCACCGCATCGATCGAAGCGGTCCACGCTTCTTCTGCCTCGCGGGGCGGGATGGCGAGAAAGGAAACGGGAAGCTGGGCCCCCGCGTTGGGAGCGCGAAGCCGCTGAATCTGATGCGCATCGCTCGAGGCCCATCCGGTGTCGTGCATTTGGATGGCGCGAATGATTTCCGGAGGCAATTGGCCGAAGCAGGTCAGGTCCGTTGCTATTTCTCCTGCCAGCACGGCGTGCGCCGGCTGAGGGATGAGACGGCAGGGCAGGCGGAGCTGGCGTTGGGACGCTTCCACTTGCCCCCAGGCAGACATGGAAGCCTGGTCGGTGCTTTGCGGTTCTGCTTGAGACCACCCGATCACCATGGGAATCCTATTTTTGCCATCAGGCCATTATCAGTTAAGCTGAGCATCAGTTAAGCGGAGACGGAGACTTTCTATGATCCTGCAAGAGCAAACGGCTGTTGATCTCGCCACTCCTACAGGCCCCATGCGGACCTACATCCTTCGCCCCGCGGCCGAGCGGAAGTATCCCGCAGTGGTGCTATTCTCTGAGATTTTCCAGGCCACGGGACCGATTCTTCGTTTTGCTGCTTTTATTGCCGGCCATGGCTACCTGGTCGCGGTTCCGGAGGTTTATCACGAGCTGGAACCGGCAGGGACCGTGCTGCACTACGATCAAGCGGGATCGGACAAAGGCAATGCCGACAAGTATGCCAAACCGGTTGCCTCCTATGACAGCGATGCGCGCTGGCTGCTGAATTATCTGAGCGACCGCGAGGATTGCACCGGGCGGCTGGGAACCATCGGCATCTGCATGGGCGGGCACCTGGCGTTCCGCGCGGCGATGAACCACGATGTACTGGCCACGATTTGCTTTTACGCCACAGACATTCACAGCCAGAGCCTGGGTTTGGGGAAGAACGACGACTCGCTGGCGCGGGCGGGTGAAATCAAGGGCGAACTGCTGCACATTTGGGGACGCCAGGATCCACATGTTCCGTTGGCGGGACGCAACCTGATCAAAGCTCGTCTCGACGAGGTTGGCGCGAATTTCCAGTGGGTAGAGGTGAACGGGGCGCACGCGTTCATGCGCGATGAGGGATACCGCTATGATCCCGAATTAGCCGCGCTCTGTCTGCAGATGACATTGGGTCTGCTGCATCGTAGATTGTGCTCATGACTGATCAGGAAGTGAAAGAAATACCACTCAAGCCACCCGAAGATCCCTCGAGTGATTTGGGGTTTGGCAGAGTCATCTCACAGCAGCGTGAGCTGCGTCTGCTGAATCGGGACGGTAGCTTCAACGTGCAGCCACGCGGCCGCGGGCTGAATGCGTTTCTCGCCTATTCCAACTTGGTCAGCACCACGTGGAGCCGCTTCTTTCTCTTTGTCGCCATTGTCTACCTCACGCTCAATGGCTGTTTCGCCTTGATGTATGTAGCTGTCGGTTCGAACGGGCTGGTCAACACCCTCAATACCGGACTCAACACCCCTTTACAAAAGGCCTTCTTCTTTAGCATTCACACATCGGCGACGATTGGCTATGGAAGTGTCGTGCCGGTGGGATTGGCCACGAACATCCTGGTCGCGTTAGAGTCCGTGGTTAGTTTGCTCGGCCTGGCGGTGGTAACCGGGTTGGTGTTTGCACGCTTTTCCCGGCCGGTGGCTGACATTTTGTTTAGTAAAAACGCGGTGATGTCATGGATGGGCAATCTTCGCTCGTTCCAGTTCCGCATAGTCAACTCGCGCAATAACCAAATCATTGATCTTCATGCCCGGCTGCTGGTGTCACGTTTTGAGAACAATGCCAGCGGGAACGCGGTACGACGCTACTATCCTCTGCAGCTTGAGCGCGAAAGCGTGGTCTTCTTTCCTTTGTCATGGACGATCGTGCACACGATTGATGAGAATAGCCCGCTGTTTGGGATTACCGAAGATGAGCTATGCGCGAGTGGTGCAGAGTTTTTGATCCTGCTTACCGGGATGGACGAGACGTTTTCGCAGGTGGTGAACGCGCGGTCGTCTTACCGCGCGAACGAAGTAATCTGGGATGCGAAATTCACCGATATTTTTGTGTACGACCCAGAAGGCAGGATGGCGGGCATTGATATAACACGCTTTCACGACACAACGGCGATTGCAAAGCGGCCGTAGGAGGAGTGGGTGTTCGGGTTGCTCACCGGAAGGTTAACGGCTTGGATGGAGGGAAAGAGCGGCCACTCCGCAGCACCTGCAGATCCCTCGGTCCCCTCGGGATGACAAGGGGAGAGGGGGCGGCTCAAGTGGGAGCTGTTATTGGATAGAGAAACAGCGGCGTCCCACCACAACGTTTCTCTCTGTCGGCGGCCACGGTCCTCGGGAGAGGCCTCACAAAGCTTTTATCCTTCGATGAGGCGGGAGCCCGTTGGGCCCGCAACTACGGCAACGGATGCCAGGCCTAAAAAGAGGCCATGCTCCACCACGCCGGTCAAGCTCTTCAGGGTTTGAGCCAAGGCTGGCGGGTCGAGAATCTCTCCGAAGTGGCAGTCGAAGATGTGGTTGCCCTCGTCCGTAATGAACGGGGAGCCATCATGGCCAAGGCGCAGAACTGGATTTGCTCCCAGCCCTTCCAGCTTTTTCCTGACCGGACCAGCGGCAAATGGAATGACTTCAACCGGCAGCGGAAAACGGCCCAACCGCTGAACTACCTTGTGTTCGTCCGCCACGATGACCAGGCGGTGAGAAGCGGCCGCGACGATCTTTTCGTGGAGTAAGGCGCCCCCGCCTCCCTTGATCAAGGCCAAACCAGGAGCAACTTCGTCGGCACCGTCAATGGTGACGTCGGTGTGATCAACTTCATCGAAACTAGTGAGAGGAATTCCAAGAGATTGCGCCAGCTCGGCACTGGCACGTGACGTGGGAATTCCACGAATCTTCAGTCCTTCCCGGACCTGCTGTCCGAGAAACTGAATGGCAAAGGTCGCGGTTGTGCCGGTGCCGAGACCAACCACCATTCCATCCTTGACATACTCAAGACTCTTTTTCGCAGCCGCAGCTTTTTCAGTGTCTTCTAGATTCATGACGCACGCAGTGCCCGGGAATACATCAGGCGGGTGAAACCACTCATTAAGAGATTGATGCCGACAAGGGTCCCCAGGGCCCATACTGCGCTGGCCGGCCAGCTACGCCATATCAGCACCGCCAGGATCAGGGTCACAATCCCATCGAACAAAAGCCATCCGGCGCCGGGTGCACTACGCACCTGGAACCAGGTCACGATATGAAAAATACCTTCCACGAAGAAGAGGACAGCCAGAGCTAAGGTAAGCGACACCAGGCTCAACGTGGGATGGAGCACAAGGTAGACGCCGGCGATCAGGTAGGCACAGCCTACCAGCAGGCGCCAGAAGAAGCCTCCGGTGGTGCGGGCGGCAAAGCTGCCTGCAAGATGGGCTACTCCGGCCACGATCACCAACAAGGCAACTACGACCGCAATGGCTTTGCCGGCCTCGAAGGGCAACGCCAGGGCAAAGAACCCGACAATGATAAGCAGAATGGCCCACCAAATGGGAAACGAACCGCCCCTGGCTAACACACTACTCGGGGATGTAACCATTATGTGGCTCCTTCGGACAGCACCGCCACCAGCATAACTGGAATTCGATTTCCCGGGGCATGATTTCAGCATGATACGGGTGGACCGCACGCGATATCCTGATTTTGATCTGCAAACACCGCGATATATCCACTTTAGAGGAGATCCATGTCGAACGATTTGCGCAGTTTTCTCACGCTCAACTATGAAGAGCTCGAAGAATTGAATTTGAAAGCGAAAGAGGAGCGCAGGAATCGCGTTCCCCAAGACAAGATCCGGGAAGAACGGCTCAAATACCTCACCGACGAAAAGCGCATCAAGGCGGTGACCGTTCTGTTTAGCGACCTTGAAGGCCGCTTACACATGCTCGACTACGACAAGAAGTTCATCATTAAGAGCTGGGACAACCTCACGTTTGACGGCTCCTCGATTCGCGGGTTTTCCGCGCAGAGGGAAAGCGACCTGCGGTTGGGTATTGACTGGAGCGCTTTTTACTGGGTGCCCGCGGATTTCTTCGGAGCCGGCAAGGTGATCGTGTTTGGCGAGGTGATCGATAAGAGCGGAGCGGTGTACCCCGCCGACATCCGCAGCGTACTTAAATCCTTTGCCGCCGAACAGCACCAGAAAAATGGCTACACGCTGAACGCGGCCAACGAAATTGAAGGTTTCCTCTTCGAGGGTGTGGACGCCGAGCGACGCTTCCACGACACGGGCAAGTTCGAGTACGTCAATACCGGTGGATACTACCATTCCCTTCCCGGCGATCCGCTGCGCAGCTTCATCGACACCACCGCTGAGGTACAGCGCGCGATGGGGTTCGAGAATGAAAAGGATCACCCCGAGGTCGCGCCGTCCCAGTTTGAGATCAATTACGGATACGGCGAGGTGGTCGCTGCGGCGGATCAGATCCAACTCTACAAACTGATCTGCCGCCAGGTGGCTACCGGCATGGGTTGCACCGCCTCCTTTCTGCCCAAGCCGGTGATCGGCGTCAATGGCAATGGCATGCACACCAACGTGTCCATCAGCAAAGCGGGCAAGAACCTGTTCTGGGATCCCAAGGGCGAAGAGAAAATCAGCGGGCTGGCGTGGTCCTTTATCGATCGCATTCTTTCGAGCGCGAGTGATGTTTGCCTGCTGTTGAATGCCAGTGTCAATGCTTACCGCCGGCTCGACCCGCACTTTGAAGCACCGAATCAGATCAAGGCGTCGCCCATCGACCGCGGATCGATGGTACGGGTACCCCTGGGGAACGAAAGAAGCTCGCGGGTGGAAGTGCGTTCGGTGGGACCGGATGCCAATCCCTATATGGTGATGTATTCGATCTTTCGCACCGGTATTGAGGGTGACATTTCGAAGATCAAGGACCTACGGCAAGCCAAGCGCTATCTTCCCGATAACGTGTATACCGCGATCGACGATTTTCGCCGGTCAAAGTGGACCACGAACCTGCTGGGAGAGGACGTGAAGGCTCGCTATGCCGATCTCAAGCAAGCTTCGGCGGACCGGTGCCCACGGCTGCTCGGCAGCCTGATCAAGGTTCCCGAGATTCAATTCCATCACGATGTGTATAACCAGTACTTGTGGAACCAGTTCTGAGCAAGGCTTCACTGTCACAACTGTCGGGTGCCCAAAGCGGTTACCGCGGGTTAAAGCATCTGTGTTTCCCGCGGTATCCGCTCCCATCCTTCACGTTCTTTTCGAAGGGCGGGATACCGCATCGGTTGCGTCCGAATCTTTCCGACACCTATAGTCTTGTACCGACAATATGAGCATTCATTTTCTAGGCATTGACGTGGGTACAGGCGGAACGCGCGCCCTGCTCATTAACGAATCAGGCGCGGTTGTCGCGTCAGCGATTCATGAGCACGTACCCTTTGCTTCTCCACACAGCGGATGGGCGGAGCAGGATCCTCACGACTGGTGGGAGGCTTGCCAGGGCGCAGTGCGCAAGCTGCTTGCGGAGAGTGGTGTGCCTGCGGCGGAGATTGCCTGCATCGGTCTCAGCGGTCAAATGCACGGCGCCGTGCTGCTGGATCGAAACGAGGAAGTGCTGCGCCCCGCACTGATCTGGTGCGATCAGCGCACGGCTGCCGAGTGTCAATATTTAAATGAAAAAATTGGTCCCCAACGGCTGGTGGAGCTGACCGCCAACCCCGCTCTCACCAACTTCACGCTCACCAAACTGCTTTGGGTGCGGACCAATGAACCGGAAATCTGGCGGCGGTTTCAAAGCTTTCTGCTGCCCAAGGATTATGTTCGCCTTCGCCTGACCGGGGTGCGTGCCATCGATGTTGCCGATGCCTCGGGCACACTGCTGCTCGACGTAGTCCATCGCCGGTGGTCCGATGCTATGCTCGATGCGGTGGGGCTCAAGCCTGACTGCCTTCCGGCTCTCTATGAATCGCAGGAGATTGTGGGCCGGGTGACGGAATCCGCGTCCGCCAGTACAGGGCTGAAGGCCGGTACGCCGGTGGTTGCCGGGGCCGGCGATCAGGCGGCAGGCGCCACCGGAATGGGTATCGTCCGCCCCGGCGACGTGAGTGCCACCATCGGGACTTCTGGGGTGGTCTTCGCTGCCTCGGACGCTCCGGTCACCGACCCGGCGGGACGGCTGCACACTTTCTGCCATGCCATTCCTGGGCGCTGGCACGTCATGGGTGTGACCCAGGCGGCTGGGCTCTCGCTGCGTTGGCTGCGCGACAACTTCGCCCAGTCCAGCGATTACGACCAACTGACCAGCGAAGCAGCCAAGGTTCCACCTGGGTCCGGGAGCGTGCTTTGGGCGCCCTACCTGATGGGGGAGCGAACACCCCATCTGGATCCGGACGCACGCGCAGCGTTGCTGGGCCTGGCTGCCGACCATACCCGGGCGCACGTGGTCCGGGCCATTCTCGAAGGGGTCGCGTTTAGCCTGAAAGACACGCTGACCATTTTCCGCGAGCTTGGTATTCCGGTGAAGGCGATTCGCCTGGGTGGAGGCGGTGCGCGCTCCGCTCTATGGCGGCAAATCCAGGCCGATGTGTACGGGCAGGCGGTCGAGATCGTGCAGGCCGAAGAAGGAGCAGCCTACGGAGCTGCCCTGCTTGCCGGGGTAGGCGCCGGCGTCTGGCGTTCTGTGGATGACGCCTGCGACGCAGTGGTGCATGTGGCCGGCCGTACCGCGCCCGACCCGCGCGCGGTGAATGTTATGCAGGAGAGCTACACGAGATATCGCCGGATCTATCCAGCCTTGCGGAACATTTTTACCGCCTAATTAGGGTCATTCCGGGTCGGATTAGGAACCGGTATGCCCCTTTTTAGGTATGGGGCAGCTAGGTTGAAATGGCGGCAACCGCTTAAACTGGATACGTAGACAGTCCCCCCGCGGAGCGAGCGCGCTTAATGGAACCCACCCTTCTCGCTACACCCCCCAGGACAGCGCTATTTACTGACAAACTGGTCACACGGCGAAACTTTCTTCGCCTGGCTGCCGGCTCGGCCGCCGGCCTAGTG
>Ga0209006_10003390_pt1 | contig 14501 bp, 9 predicted proteins | sample JacPin_JW_Ref_O2_FD_188567 | JGI IMG/M metagenome (GOLD analysis project Ga0209006, IMG submission 188567) | Forest soil microbial communities from Algoma, Ontario, Canada - Jack Pine, Ontario site 1_JW_Ref_O2 (SPAdes) (version 2) | ecosystem: Environmental > Terrestrial > Soil > Boreal... | reverse complement strand
GCATAGGCGACAGGGTGCGCCGGCGGAGGCGCCGTATTCTCTCTTTGCAGCAAAGTCCCCTGGGACTTGAGGGCCTGTTCAAGCTGTCCCACGCGGGAACGCAACTCGGCTATCTGTTCCTCAAGGCTACCGGGAGTATTCGGGTCCATCGCCGATCACTCTACAGTACCGGGGACGGCATTTCCAGCCGCTACCTGGTAAAGATGCTCTTGGGGCACATAGCATGTACGCCGACATTCCCGTCGACCAACTGCGTGATGTCGACGTCCACTGCCACGCTGGTCAGCATATAGGCATCATCGCGGCTGAGGTGTTTTTGATCGACAAGGAAGTTAATCATGTCGCGGACCGCGAGCGTGGTGGCTTCCTTCAGGTCCGGGCTGAACCCCATGCTGATGTAGTGGGTGGGCGTCTCCGCACGCGGCCAGAGCAGGTGCTGGTCCTTGTGGACCACGAAGCGGAAGGTCCCGGTAAGGAAGGTCTCCATGGCGGTGATGTCGACTTCGCCGTTGCCCTGGCCGGCGTGACCATCTCCAACTTCAAAGAGCGCTCCTTTGACATGGACAGGGATATAGAGAGTGGTTCCCGCGACCAGCTCTTTGTTATCCATGTTGCCGGCATGCATCCAGGGTGGCGCGCTGTCGATACGGCCGGCCGAGGGAGGAGGCGCGAGGCCCATACTGCCGAAGAAGGGATGAAGCGGAATGTCGATGGCCGGGGCGAAATGAGCCATCATCCGGGAGCGATCCAAAGGAATAATTTTGGAACCGCCGTAAGGATAATCGTTAGGCAAAAAGCCGCGACCCGCAGCAAAGCCGTTGCAGGCCCACGACGTGTCGATATCGATCTTGAGGATTTGAATCTCGAGCACGTCACCGGGCTCTGCCTCTGCGATAGCAACGGGACCGGTTAAAATATGCCCGCCCGGACCCTTATCTTTCACTTCGCGATAAATATCGGCGTTGTACGAAGGTATGTCCGCTGCCGCGACGCCTTCTTCTTCCAATCGGTCATTGGAACCGCAGGTGGAGAGTGTCTGTATGCGGACTGTGTCTCCCGAGTGAACGGTGAGCACGGGTTTGGCCTTGGCCGAGTAGTAGCCCCAGATGACGGTGGAAGGCGTGGCAGCCAAAGTGACCGGCGCTGATTGACCAGCCGCAGCGGCGGCCACCAGCAACGGCCCTGCCGCGGCAAAGAAATACTTCATCGAACGCTCCGTCGATCGACTGCTTTTTTCCGCAGCAAGATCAGAGTTGTATGTAGCTCATTATGACAACCTGGATGCGAATGTGCCCACCGCTTCCCTTCCCTTCTTGTCCTGCGGCACCAGCCCCAGTTGAGAACGGCCCAGTGGTGTCAGGTCTTCCTCGGTTCCGCGGCCTTTGAAATCAACCTCGAAATCATCCGGCGCGAAGTCGGGCGGAGTTTTGCCGGAGAGAAACGCCGGCGCCTGTTTCGCCAGGTAAGCAGTGTTTTTCTCGCAGCCAGGTATCGAAGCAATGTACATCACATTGCTGTAGCCGCTGCCGCGGTGTTCATTCTCAACTGCGTGCACTACATCGGAGTGCCAGAAGACCGTGTCACCCGGCTCCATCCGCGGGATCGAGGATAAGGCCTCGATCAACATGCTGTGGTACTGGGGATTGACTGAAAGCGCTCGTCCCGGCTGGGCTCCGCAAAGGTCGTCTTCCGGAACATCATCCTGCAGGGCACGCAGCAGCACATAGACCATCGACTCGGCGATGGGAATCAGCTGCAGCGTGCCGTCACCCTTGCCCTGACGGGTGAGGGCCGTCCAGCCCTGAAAGGTGCGAAACATGGAGCACACCGCGGGGGATGGCACTTCGCGGGCCTCGGGACGGTAGGCCGCATCGTAAGCGTTGTATTGGCGCCAGTCCCCGGCGAAGACGTGGCGATAGACCTTGCGGAAATTCTCGTCGAGCCAGCGCTCCACAGACCCTCCGTCCACGTGAGGGGAGAGCCCGAGGGAAGCCGAGCCCGGTGGGCGCCGGCGAATCCGGTCCGCATAAACGGGCACCTGGTTGGCATCGAAATGCTGCCGGCCTTCGCTTTTCGCCTGCCACAGCTGGTTGAGAAAAATGCGAACTCGGGTAAGGGACTCGGATTGCCGCGCTTGCACCTGCGGTCGCGACCAGTAAATCCCGTAGATTTGCGGTTTGGCGGAGGCGAGCGTGCCGAAGTACTTGTCCTCGGCCGCGTTGGCCAGCTTCGCATCCAGGCCGTTCTCTTCCACATAGGCTGCGACTTCGTTATCCCATGCCTCGGCTTGCGCCTGCTCGAACGTCCCCCGAATCACGCACGCCCCGCGGTCTTTAATCTTCGCAATCATCTCCGCCGGCACTGCGCCGGATGCTATTTCTGCGTATTGCACGACTGGTACGACCGCCGCACCTGACTCACGCTCGCGAACGATGGTGTCGACTCGCCGGCGCATCTCCGCTTCGACCTCGCGGAAAATCGCGGCATAGTTGGGCAGCGCCTGGCGCAGCAACTTCTTTGTGCTTTGAATCGCCTGCGGAAGATTGTCTATCTGAAATTCCATGTTGTTTCCCTCGCGTCTTCCACTCTAGCGCTGCGCATAGAGGGCTGCTGATGCAGACGGGCCAACTTCAGATACAATTCGGACAACGCCAACCCATTCTGTGGCCGAATCGGTAATCTATGAAACCGCAATTCGAGCGCGTCACTTTTCCCAAAGGCTGCTCTTTACGGGTTTACAACCGGCGCGTCTCCGAAATTCCCTTCGAGTGGCACCATCATCCCGAGTACGAGCTCACGCTGACCTTGAATAGCCGTGGCTGGCGATTCGTCGGCGATCACATTGGCCAATACCAGGCGCCTGACCTGGTTCTGGTGCCTTCAGACATGCCCCACACCTGGGCTTCGACGGCCACGCTGGATGACAAACATCCCCACACCGCTATCGTGATCTGGTTCTCAGGAGCCTGGGCTCTTCAAGTGGCTGAGATCCTGCCCGAGTACGCAAATCTCCGCAAATTGCTGCGAAACGCTTCCAGCGGCCTGGCGTTCAGCCAGGAAGCCGCTACAGGAATGACAGGCTTGCTGGAAGGACTTTTAGGAGAGAACGACGCCTCCCGGCTTCATACTGCCCTCAACCTTTTGGCGAAGCTTGCGCAGGCTCCGGCCATTCCGCTTTCCAAGGCCGGTGCTACCGTACCTGCCGCGTCCGACGCAGAGCCGGCACAACTTACGCGTGTGCTCAACCATCTCCATAAGCGGTTCTCTGAACCTCTTCGCATCGACGCGCTGTGCAGGATTGGAAACCTTTCGCCACGATCGCTTCATCGTCTGTTCGTCAAACACACAGGCGAGAGTGTGAGTAGTTATTTAAGCAAGCTTCGCATCGCTCGTGCCTGCATGCGCCTGGGTGAGACCGGCCTGCCGGTCAACATCATTGCGCAAGAGGTCGGGCTGCCGAACCTTGCCAACTTCAACAGGCAATTCCGCCGGGTTCGCCAGCTCACGCCAACGGCGTACCGGGAGTATTTCCGGACCCACGGGAGCTCTCCTGGCCGCTCTACCGGGGAGGAACTTTCCGTTCGTCCACCCTCGCTTGAGCGTCGTCGCAGGGCCGGATGACCGGATCCGGACAGCCAGAAGCCGCTTCCGTTATGTCTGCTGCTGTGGTAGATGGAGGGGTGAGATTTGCGTATCCCACCCTTCGCAAAGAGCGCGAAGGATGGGGCACCCGTCTATTGTGGTGGGGATAGAGCCTGAAAAGCTCGTTCATTCCGGGTGCTTCCGGAGCGGGTGTAAGAAAAAGATGTACCCAGGGGCTAAAGCCCGACGTTTTCTCGGTCGTTTTCGGCACGACTAAAGTCGTGCCCTGATACAAACAGAGCTTTTCCTGACCCCGTGAAGTTGTTCCCTGGTACCCAATCGAGTTCTCACTCAGGCTCTAAGCCCGGCATATTCTCGATGGTTATTTAAGCTGCCGAGCCCCAAAAGGGCTGGGAGGGGGTTAACACAATGGAAGTTGCAAATGCAGGGGTTCCACCCCTTTTCCACAGAATCAACCGGTTATCAACCCTTCCGATATTCGCTCAAGTCGTTTATCCTCAGTAAGAAGCAGAGGGCCCCGGGGAATGTCAGATAACACAGAAGTTTTTAAGCATGTCCTGCATAAGAGAATCGGCAACACAGAATATTGGAGGGAAATCGTAATCTTCGAGGAAGGCCCGTTTGTGTTCAGGGTCGTCCAGGAACTTCAATTAAATTTGATCGATAGCACCGGCACGCTTAAGGCCGTGCGTCCCCCCATACCCAGCCGTTTAGAATGGATCTGCTCGAGCAAAGAAGAGGCAACCCAGCAAGCACTCCGGTGTCTGCAACAAAGCAAAGATGACGATTGGTTGCTCCCGCCCACGGCATCGTCGGCGGCCTAACGGAGATCCCTTCTCCTAACCTAACTTGAGCTTCGTACCGATATCTCACCTGCGCGTCTTATCTGTGCCAAAAAGATGTGATCTCCTCGCATCTCTGCACGATTTGAGTTGAAGTTCTGCCCTAAAATTCTTACAGTTACTCCATCCATCACTGCAAAACCACCTTCAACGAACGACTATCTAAAGGGGTTTGACGATGAAAAGCACAACAGTGGGAGTAAAGTTTCAAAACTCAACGGATGGCCGGATTAAAAAATCTTTACGCGCAGCCTTGTTTCTCATGGGTGCCTGTGCGTTGCTACTCGCCGTCTCCCCGGCGATGTATGGGCAAGCCAACGGCAGTTTCAGCGGCAACGTAACCGATAAATCAGGGTCCGGCATTCCCGGAGCTACCATCACCGTCACCTCGCAGGCAACAGGCCAGGAGCGGACTTCCAAAACAGACGGCGCCGGGCATTACCTCGTCCCCTTGCTGCCTGCGGAGCCCGCATTCACTGTGCATGTGGATGCCACCGGTTTTCAAAGCGCTGAATCAAAAGACCTGGTTCTACAGACGGACCAGGCACGCGAAATCGATTTCGCTCTCAACCCAGCCACCGTAACGACAACCGTGAGTGTCTCCGGGGACGCTGTCGTTGCCGACACCACCACCCCCTCGCTGGGCCAGGTCATCACCTCGCAGGAGGTAGCGCAGCTCCCTTTGAATGGGCGCGATTTTGTGCAGCTCGCTACTCTCACCTCGGGCGCCACGGCAGAAACCAACCCCAACAGCTTTTTCACTGGCGCTGCGAGCAGCGAGGTCGCTGCACGGGGATCCTTCTCTCTGTCGGTGGGCGGCTCACGTCCCAACAGCACGGATTGGCTTCTCGATGGCGTCGACAACAACGAATTGACCGCTGGCGGCGTCGGAACCTTTTCCTCGATTGACGACATTCACGAATTCAAGGTGCTGACCTACACCTACTCCGCCGAATTTGGAACCCGCGCCGGACCGACCGTTCTGATCACCACCAAATCGGGGACCAATAACTTCCACGGGTCGCTGTTTGAATTTTTCCGGAACACAGCACTCGATTCCAAAAGCTACTTTGCCACCTCAGCGGAAAAGTTCAACCTGAACCAATTCGGCGGTTCTGTCGGCGGCCCCATCCAGAAGAACAAAACCTTCTTCTTCGTTGACGGCGAACAAAAATATCAGCTGCATGGTATTACGTTTACCGGACTGGTCCCTTCGCTGGCCCAGCGCACCGGCGACTTCAGCAACGACGCGTTTGGCGCCCCCATTGCCAGTCCCGGTCCTGGCATTCCCGGCATAGTGAACCCGAATATGATCGGGGCATCGACGGATATCAATGCCTCACCCAATGTTTATTTTCAGTGCGGCGCCAACGGCAACGCGGCCCCAGTAAATCCTGACGGCAGCCAGCCGCACGGAACCGCCTGTAACAAGATTCCCACTGGCGCGATCAATAACATCGGCCAGGCCATGATCAATCTCTACCCTGCGCCCAACGCGAACGGCGCGGGATACAACTACGTCAACGAACCGGTGCGCCAGCTCAACGAAACCAAGTTCGATGTTCGCGTGGACCACACCCTCTCCGCCTTCGACAACGCATTCGCCCGCTTTAGCTACGACCAGGCCTTCTCCTTTGTGCCAGGCGGCTCGCCGGGATTCGCAGAAGCCAACGCTTTCGGCAGCAATCAACGTATTCGCAACCATGCGCGCAACATTGCCCTTAACGAAAGCCACGTCTTTTCTTCCAATACGCTTAACGAAGCCACCTTTGGTTACAACCGCATCTTCGACTACATCAGCTCTCAGGGGACTGGAACCTGCGCGTCGGCTGCTCTCGGCATTCCCAATGCCAACCTGGGATGCGCTCCCGGCAGCACTACCTGTACTAATTTCTACAGCTGTGGCCTGGTATCCACCATCGTCACCGGCGGCTTCTGGGCCCTGGGCGATCGGGGCTACTCGCCCTTCCAGGGCGGAACCAACGTTTTTTCCTTGCGCGACTCTCTCGACCTCATCCGCCGCAAGCACAACATCCGGGTGGGCATTGATTTCCGCGCCAACCAGATGAACGTCGGCACCGAAGCGTTCCAGGATGGCTTCTGGATAGTCGGAAATGGCGGCAACTTTACCGGTTATACCTGCCCATCGACGGGTGCCCCGCCGGGCTGCGTATCCATCGGCGGGAATCCAGAGGCGGATCTGCTGACCGGCATCACCGGCCTCGCGATCCACGACCAGACCTTCGATGGCGCGGTCACCGGCCGCCGCTGGAAAATGTATCGGCCCTTCGTCGAGGATGATTGGCGAATCAAGAACTCGCTGACTCTTAATCTGGGCATAGCGTGGGATATGACCACTCCGATCAGCGAAGAACACAACCGGCTGTCCAATTACGTTCCTGCAACCGGCCAGGTCTTGATTGCCAATGTAGACGGCGTCAGCCCGTCAGCCGGGGTAACGATGGATTGGAGGGCGCTCGAGCCCCGTGTCGGCGCCGCCTGGAAGGTTTTTGGCAGCGATAAGACAGTGCTTCGTGGAGGTTTCTCTATCTTTCACGATTCCGCCTGGAGCCAGGGTGCGAACGGCTTATGGCAGAATCCGCCCTTTTTGGGTGAATCGGATGCTTTCGCGGGGGCTGGTTGCGCATTCGCCACTTCCTACTGTGCGACGACGTTGGGCGGAACACCCTCCGCGATCAGTCTCTCCAGCGGTTTTCAGCCCATCACTACACCGCCCACCCCGGGGAACTTTACCGGCTCGTTCTATACCCAGCCGACGGACTTCAAGTTGGGCAGAGTGTATCAATACAACGGGAACGTCGAGCGTGAATTGTTCGGCAGTGTTGTGCTCACCGCCGGCTATGCCGGTTCCCACGGCTCACACATCCTGGTGATCGGCAACAGCCTCAACGCTTCCAGTCCCACCGCTTGCGGCACGGTTTCGGGTTACACCCTCGGCTGTAATTCTGATGGGTCGGCTTACAAACCGCCTTATAGCACCGGCGACAGCATTTTCCTCTTTGGGGATGTGGGCCATACGACCTACAACTCGTTTCAAGTAAAAGCTGAGACCAGAACGCCAAAAAACGGCCTCTACGCCCTGGTGGCCTACACCTATTCTCATACCTACGACAATGGGTTATCCGACGGCCTGGGCTCGCTGCTGAGCGCGCCCTTCTTCCCGCTGCCTAACTGGCCCAAGCTGGACTGGGGCTTGTCGCAGATCAATCTCAATAACAATTTCACCGCCAGCGTTATTTACGATCTACCCATTGGCAAAGGCAAGGCGTTTGGCGGCAACTGGAGCAACCTGACCAATGCACTCGTCGGCAATTGGCAGGTGACTCTCATTGAAACAGCGTTGTCCGGGTTCCCGGTGCCCGTGTTCGACAGCAGCAATCAGTCTGGCGTCTACTTCCAGAACGGTGGCAACGGCAATAACTACAACCGCGCTGATAGAGTTGGCAGTTGTAACCCCCAGGTTTCGAACCATGGCACGCAACACCAGTGGCTTAGCCCTACCTGCCTTGTTGCGCCGCCGACTGGCCAGCTAGGCAACGCAGGCCGCGTTCCGGGCACGGGTCCTGACTACGTCAACACCGACTTCTCTGCCATCAAGCGGTTCGCTCTCCCTGGGGAGGGGGACAGAAGCCTGGAGTTCCGCGCCGAGCTCTTCAACCTTTTCAATCACGCGCAATTTGGTGCGCCCATTGCCGATGTGAGTCAGTCTGGCTTCGGCCAGGTGAATTCCACCGTAAACAATCCGCGCTTAGTGCAGTTTGCGCTCAAATTGTACTTCTGAGGTTAAGGGCCCCGGTTTACGGGGCCTCGTTTATCTGGCGTAGTTGCTCATTCTTGACCAATAGCTCTGCGACGAGTCGCTGCAGTCGTGCGTTTTCTCTTTCGAGGTAGACAATTCGCCTCGACTCGTCGCTTTTGATCGAATCCTGATCCAACAGAGCTCCTCCCTTTTTTCCGTATCCAACCCCTGGTTGCCCGACCACGGTCTGCCCCCTTCTTAATTTTGGGTTCGCAGCGAAATGCGAACACGCTTGTACTGCGGTGGGCCTTGTAGCAAAAAGCAGAAAGGCCCCTTTGCCAGACTTGCCAAAGGGGCCCCATCGACCTTGAACGTTCTGTGTCGAGGCTGCTATTCGCCAATCGTGGTGGCGCCCTCTACCCTGTCTTTTGGCTTTTTGTCCAGATTCGGCGTACTCAATGACTGATACTGAATCGTTCGCAGTACATTGCCGGACCGGGTTACATCGAAAGTCAGGCTGGCCCTGGGATGGTCAAGATTGCCGTCTCCGGGCACGAGAATCCAGGTCAGCGGCCGGCTCGCCCTCCCGATTTCTCTTAGGGTCACGAAAGAATTTGTGGAGTCGACCGAGATCGTGTACGCCCCCGCTTGATAAGCATGGTTTTTCGCCACAAAGGCAAACGGCACCTCCACTCTTCTCTGTTCAGCGGCAAAAGCTGCGGTGGCGCAAAGGGCGGCGGATGAAAGAACCAGGGTCCTGAAGCTCATTAGCATGGGGTTGTCCTCCGAGAACAACCCTAGCTCCGTGCCCTACCGGCGCGCGTCAAATTGGTGTCGAGTTTTCGTCCAACTTCTCGAACTGGAGGTTACCGGATTTGTGGGGACCCACAGCAGGTTTGACGGAAACGGCTGTGGTATCCCACCTTTCGCAAAAAACACGAAGGATGGGCACCCGGCGGTGATGGCGGGGTGAGTCCAAAAGCTCGGCTAGGCGCTCTTTAATCGTCCCAGGCGTTGGGCAAACTCATTTGGTTTGAAGCCGCAGTTTTCTACTGCCGTCAAGACTCGTTCTCGCGTTTCAGGACGCACTTTCTCGGGAGAACTGAGAGTGCGGGACACGGTTGCTATCGATAAGGAGGCGCATCGAGCTACGTCCCGGATCGTCGGAGAGGGGGGAGAGCTTTCACGTGATTGCCGCGTGGGCATAGGCATCACTTGTAGTATAGGTCCGAAGGTAGTGCACCTGTGTTAGGTCAAATGGACCATAAATTGGTGGTTGCCATGACTCATCAGCCTGAGGAAATCGACTCGCTTTGCTCTATGCGGCATACTGAACAGAAAAGCGGGAGTCGCAATATGGCGAAGCGGGCGAGCACGATCAAAGTATTGATCGTCGATGACCATCCGGTGGTCCGGCTTGGATTGCGGACCATGCTCGAAAGTGAAGAGAACATCTCCGTGAGCGGCATGGCTGGGTCTGGAAAGGAGGCCCTGATCGAAGTGAAGCGAGTGCAGCCGGATGTTGTCCTGATGGACTTGCGCATGCCCGAAATGGAAGGCACTGAGGCAATCGAGGAGCTGCGCCGCATCCAGCCCGGAATACGTATCCTCGTCCTAACCAACTACGAAGCCGACGAATATGTCTTACGTGCCCTTCAAGCCGGCGCCATGGGGTACCTGCTCAAAAGCACGCCCCAGGAAGAAATTGTCAAAGCCGTAGAGATGGTGAACGAGAACAAACGCTGCGTTCCCCCCAATATCGCGCAGCGACTCTTCGAGACCATTGCCCGCGAGGAGTTAAGCCAGCGCGAACTGGAAGTGCTGACCCTGGTCGCCATGGGACTCACCAACAAAGAGATTGCATTGCGACTCTTCATTAGCGACAAGACGGCCCGCAACCACGTAGCCAGTTGCCTGGGGAAACTGAAAGCGAAAGACAGAACGGAAGCCGCGACGACCGCGATCAAGCGTGGTCTCATCCGCATCGCTGAGTAGTTCATCGCGAATCGACGCCAGGGATAACCTCAGTCAATCGCTTCTTCACCATCCGCAACGATCGTTTTTGCGGTTTCTCCTCCTGCAGCCTTGCGGTTACGCGCACCACAGTCCCGTGTTCTGGCGTGCTCTCAATCTGCAGGTTTCCCGCCACGTCATGAGCTCTTTTCTGCATACCAAGGATCCCGAACCCGGCGTTTTCCGGCCGGTAATCGAAGCCCTGGCCATTGTCTTCTACCGTAAGGCTCACTTTGTTCCCTTCGTACGCCAATGTGATGGTGAGCGCTGTTGGGTCCGAATGGCTGACTGCATTGGCAATAGCCTCCTGCCCAATATGGAGCAGCGCGTCGGCCAGCCGTAGCGCCAACGGGGTGGGGCTGCCCGTCAGCAAGGTAACAATCCTGATCTGGTTGCCCCCTATCTTGCGTGCGGTCTTCTCCAACTCTCCCAAGAGGTTTTCCTGGATGAGCGGGGACGATGCGCTGAACATGGCAATCGTTCTGCTGGCTTCCTCATGGCACTTGCGCACCAACTGATAGGCAACGCTGAGCTGGTCGGCGATCACCCGTGAGTCCTGCAATCCATCGCGTATGACGCTGCGACGGATGCCCTGAATCTGATAGCCGACGCCGGCAAAGCTCTGCGCCATGGTGTCGTGGATTTCATGGGCCAAGCGCTCCCGCTCCTGCGTAATCGCATAGGCCCTCCATTGCTGCATGCGAAAGTAAACCAGTTGTGTCAGCAACGCTAAGCCCAGGATTCCGGCGAACAGCATGCCCAGATGCCAGGGAGTCCACCACGGCGGACCCGAGAACACCACTGGCTGCTCGACCGACGTTGCGTGTTGCGCCAGCGCCTGGTAGTCGCTCCAATTGGCGTTGGTCACGCTGACGTTTCGCCACATTCCGTTGGCGTTCAGCGATCGCAGCCCGATACGCCCGTGCCGGACACACAACCGCTCCTCAAAAGCAACCCAGGAGGTTTGCAGGGTGCTGAGGTTTTGTGCTGAAGCCGCGATGTGGCAGCCATAGGCCGTCACTCGCAACCGGTACCACACAGAAGGAAAAACGCCGCCCGGAATTGGTACCGGCCGCGCTTCGACCCACGCTCCATAATTCGCCCGGCCGATCACCAGTGTACCGTCGAGACTGCGAACGCCGACAAAGTATCCGTTGTAGGCGTCTGTGCCTTCGGTCTCATCGTTCGACCGAACGAGGATTCCCATATCGGCGGCGGCTCCTTCATACCGGATATCCGATTGCAGCGTGTAGTTGCCCCAGTTGGGGGAACCGGCTAACAGTTTTTCGCCGCGCTCGGTGGACATGCTGTACACCAGGTCTTTGTGCATATCCCAGCTGCCACCGATCGATTGCCACTCGCCCATCAGTCCCGCTTGAAAAGGAAAAGAATGCGATGGGACCACTTTCTCCGCGCGGCCCCAGTGGAGCCACGACCACCCAGCAAGGCCCAGAGCCGAGAGCAACAGGGTGACTGCGAGGATTTGCTTCGAAGTTGCCGGCAGCCATTGCAGTCTTTGCATCGCCAGCAATTGTACGGCGTGCACCTGGTTGCGGGTAGGCGGACTAGTAGAACTGTACTAGCGAAAACTAGGCATGATGACCCATATGAGCCGATTTGTGGGTGCCGGCGGGCTGTTCTGTGATTTATTAGGTGCAATGTCCTATGACTATCGAGAGGGTGCGGCAACGGCCGTTCCGTATCCGAGGTTCGTGCGAACCGCAGGTCCCTCCACTACGCTCCCCCGGATTTCCTGTCGAGAACCGTGGCGTTGATGTATCCCGTGCGGCTCTCTTTAAAGAGAGCCGCATACGTGGTCGTTGATAGCGGTGCGAAGTAGGAAATCCGGGTCAGCTCCGGTCGGGATGACAAGGGGAGAACGGGTACTTTCGGAAGGTCAGCGACTTGGATTCAGAAACAGCCGTTGTGGTGTGAATTGGTGTTCGAAAGGAAAGTGAATGTCTGTATTACCCGTCCGGGTTTTGTCTTGGTTGTGCCGTCATCTTCTCACCTTTACTTTGGTAATCGCGGGTTGCTCCGCTGCATTGGCACAAGAGCGGCCACCTGTGGTGCCGCTGGTGACCCACGATCCTTATTTCAGCATTTGGTCCATGGCCGATCGGTTGACCGACATCGACACCCGCCATTGGACCGGCGTGGACCAGCCCCTGGCTGGCTTGATCCGCATCGACAACGTAGCCTATCGATACATGGGCGCCGATCCACGCCAGGTTCCCGCCATGCAGCAGGTTTCGCTCCAGGTGACTCCGCTGCACACCATCTATACCTTCGAGACGGCCGGGGTTCGCTTGCAGGTTACGTTCTTTACCGCGGCGTTGCCCAACGATCTCGACGCTTTGGCACGGCCGGTGGACTATCTGACCTGGAGCGTCACCTCCACGGATAGCCGCCCCCACACCGTTGACCTGCTGCTCGACGTCAGTCCCGTCGTCGCGGTGAATACCAACGATCAGGACGTGACCTGGGGTCGTTCCGTGATTCCAGGCATGCAAGTGTTGCGGGTGGGGTCACGCGATCAACGGGTGTTGAATCGCGAGGGTGACAACCTGCGCATCGATTGGGGGTATTTCTATCTTGCGGTGCCGGACCAGCCTGGCGCTACCCTGGCCACGGTCAACAACGGGATTCAAAGTTTCCTGAGGTCAGGCAGTCTGGCACAATCCGATGACATGGACATGCCGCTTGAGCCGCGAAATCGAGCTGCACACTTGGCCGTCGCTTTCCACGCCGAAGCGTCTCCGACGGGTCCGGTCAACCGGCATGTGCTTCTCGCCTACGACGACGGCTACTCAATCGAGTACCTCGGCCGCAAGCTGCGCCCTTACTGGCGCCGTGACGGCCAAACAGCGGCCGGTATGTTAGCCGTGTCTGAGGCGCAATACCAAAGCCTCGAGGATAGAGGGAAACACTTCGACGCTGAGCTCACCAGCGATCTGGCTCGCGTAGGGGGAAAAGATTATGCGTGGCTCGCGACCCTCGCCTACCGCCAAACCTTCGCCGCCCATGGGTTCGCCGTAGATGTAGACGACACGCCAATGCTGTTCCCCAAGGAAAATTTCAGCAACGGCTGTATCTCAACGGTGGATGTGTTGTATCCCTCATCTCCCTTCTTCCTTTTCTTCAACCCCGCGCTGCTTGAGGCACAGCTGAAACCGGTGCTTGAATACTCTGCTTTGCCGCGTTGGAAATTCCCATTTGCGCCCCACGATCTCGGAACCTATCCCCTGGCGAATGGGCAGGTCTATGGTGGTGGCGAATTAACCGAAGAGAACCAGATGCCGGTGGAAGAAAGCGCGAACATGCTGATCATGATGGACGCGCTTGGCCGTGCCCAGGGCAACCAGCATCTCGCCGAGCAGTATTGGCCGCAGCTTACAAAGTGGGCAAACTTCCTGCTGACAGACGGTCTTGACCCGGCAAACCAACTCAGCACCGACGATTTCGCCGGCCACCTCGCCCATAATGCCAACCTGTCGATCAAGGCAATTGAGGGCATCGACGCATATGCGCAGATGGCAACCAAGCTGGGCAAGATGGATGTTGCCAACAAATACGCTACTTCTGCCAAGCAGATGGCCGGACAGTGGGTGGGGATGGCGCAGGACGGCGACCATTACAAGCTGGCGTTTGATAGGCCGGGCACCTGGAGCCAGAAATACAATCTGGTGTGGGACCTGCTGCTCGGCATGGATCTTTTTCCGTCTTCCGTGCGCAAGACCGAGCTGGCATTTTATCTACAACATCTCAACCAATACGGCTTACCCCTGGACAACCGCGCGGACTATACCAAGCTCGATTGGGAAATATGGACAGCCACCCTGAGCGACGAGCCGTCGCAGTTGACCGCCCTGATGGATCCAATCGCGAAGTGGCTAAGAGAAACCCCAACGCGTGTCCCGCTCGGCGACTGGTATGACACCAAGACTGGCGTGGCGCTCCACTTCCAGGCTCGCTCCGTGGTGGGTGGGGTTTTCGTCAAAGCACTGGCTGACAAAAAGCTCACGGAAAAGTGGAACAGGTTTACCCCGTAGCGGCTTTCGCTTCCGCCTGGCCAGTGCCCTCCACCAGGGTGATGTAGCGGTGCGCGTCAATCCCCAGGGGTTTAGCAACATGGCGTCTGCGGAGTTCGGAGCGATAGCAACTACGTCCGAATCGATATTGGTTTGCGTGTAATGTTGCGCGTACCCTGCAACCGGAGCGATTAACAGCGCGGCTACTGCGAGAAATACACGATGCAAGTTCTTCATGACGTCCACCCCCTT
>Ga0209006_10003389_pt1 | contig 14507 bp, 18 predicted proteins | sample JacPin_JW_Ref_O2_FD_188567 | JGI IMG/M metagenome (GOLD analysis project Ga0209006, IMG submission 188567) | Forest soil microbial communities from Algoma, Ontario, Canada - Jack Pine, Ontario site 1_JW_Ref_O2 (SPAdes) (version 2) | ecosystem: Environmental > Terrestrial > Soil > Boreal... | reverse complement strand
TTCGCCTTTCTTTCTGGCGATTCGGGCCGACGGAATTGCGGGTTTTGCTGTCGGTCGGGAATTTGGCTTTGTTGTGGAAGCCGGTGGTGCACGTATTTGGCGGCCAATATCCGCTATTCGATGTGGGCGGAATGATCGGACTCGCGGGTATGGCGCTGACGGTCGTCGCTTTCACTGTGCGGAACACGGCGCGGCTTTATCGCGAGGAAAGGATTGCGGAATGAGCGCGGCGGCGCAAGTTGGGATTAAAACTCAATCGACGTTCACGCGATGGCTGAAGTTCAACTTCGTCGGCGGGATGGGGGTTGCGCTGCAGTTCGCGGTGTTATTTCTCTTGAAGGGCGAGTTTCCCCTTCACTATCTCTGGGCGACCGTGATCGCGGTCGAAGCTGCATTGATACACAACTTCGTTTGGCATGAGCAGTTCACCTGGGCGGATCGAATGAATCCCGCATGGAGCACCCAAATACGATTACGGTCGAGCATTCGCCGGCTGCTGCGATTTAATCTGGCGAATGGAGCGGTTTCAATCGTGGGCAATGTTGCATTGATGCGAGTGATGGTCGGCGAAGGGCACATGAACTATTTGGCGGCGAACGGAATCGCGATCGTGCTTTGCTCAGTGGCGAACTTTGTGGTCAGCGATGCGTGGGCTTTTGGGGAATAGATGACGGCAGGTGGTGCAGTTGGGCTTACGCGTTAGGCCGATGGAGTGGGATATCCTTCACTCCGCCTGAAGAACGGCTCCGCTCAGGATGACGCCAAGAAAGATTTTTGGGCTCAAACTGAACCACGCGCCACAGTGCGCACTTAATCAATTTTCAGCACGATCTTGCCGTAGTTCTTGCCTTCTTCTAACAGCCGGTACGCGTCGGTCGCTTGTTCGAAGGGCAGAACGTGGCCGATTTGCGGCTCGAGCTTGCGGTCGGCAATCCACGCCGAGAGTTGCTGCCATGCCGGATTCATGATCTCGGGTTTCTGCGAGAGATAGGTTAGCCAGAGGCCTTGCACGGCGGCAGATTTCGCGTACATGGCGCGCAGGTCGAGTTGCGGCGGCTTGCCGGTCGCGGTGCCGTATTGAATGACGCGTCCGAAGTCGCGCAGGCAGCGCGTACTCTTGGCGGTGTGCTCGCCACCGAGCATTTCGAAGACGGCGTCGACGCCTTCGCCATGGGTAAGATTCTTCACCACCTCTTCGTAATCATGCTGCTTGTAATTGATAGCGTGCTGCAGTCCGAGCGCTTTGACGCGAGAGAGTTTTTCGTCGGAAGAAGAGGTTCCGTACATTTCTACGCCGAGCAGTTTGCCGATTTGCACGGCGGCGGTGCCGACCCCTCCCGCGACGGCATGGATCAGAACGCGGGGATGAGGTTTTTTGGCGGGGTCAAAATCCCCACTTCTGCCAAAACCGGCCAGAAGCGGGGCACCCGGCGCATTTTTTTCTGAAGTCATTCCGGCCTGCCAGTAGGCCAGGTACGCGGTGAAGTAATTCACGGGAAAGGCAGCGGCTTGCTCGTCGGACCAGTGGTCAGGGACGGTCCAGAGCATGGAGGGGTAGGCGCTCGTTTTTTCGGCGAAGGCGGCCCACTGCGCGTATCCCATGACGCGGCGGCCGGTGGACTCTTCGACCCCGGCAAACTCGCGGCCCGCAATGAGCGGCGGCGGGGGCGCGCCCGGATAGCCCCCTTTAGACGTCATGAAGTCAGCGAAGTTGAGGCCTCCGGCACGCACGCGGACGATGGTTTGACCGGGCTTCGGCGTGGGCTCGGGCATCTCTTGAATTTTGAGGGAACTTGGACCTGACAGACTGGTGATGACTACGGCCTTCATGTGGAGAGTGTAGCAAGAGCGAGGGATGACTTTCGGCGGAACTTGACTGAGTGTGAGGGAATCCCACCCTTCGAAAACCACGAAGGGTGGGGCAGCCTCATATCCTTGGTTGATTGATTCCTTTTACATCACCACCGTGAGCACAATGGTTACGCCGGGGTGGGCGAGATCGTACAGGAGGTACTCGCCGTCTACGTAGTCGATGTAGCACTGGTCGGTGTAAAGCCAGTCGGCTGGCCACGGATCGGCGATTACGAACCAATATCCGCTGTATTGAAAGCGCGGCTGGCCTTCAACAACCGTTGGGCGATTGATGACCACCGTGTGGGAGCGGCCGAAATTGGCGCGGAACTTGTCGTCGGGAATGCGGCCGCCGCCTTTCGCTGGGCGAGCGCCTTGCGCATGCTCAACCTGTTCCTGGCCACCGGATGTCGGCTGTTTTTCTTGCTGCTTTTGCGTGTTCTTTTCTTCTTTTTGCTCTTGCTTGTCTTGCTGGGGCGGTTTCATCTCATCCTGATTCGCTTCAGGATGAGTTGCTTCCGGCTTCGGCTGTTCGGCCTTCGGGGGCTTTGCTTGTTCCTGCTTCGGTTCGGGTTTGGGTTCCTGCTTGGGCTCGTCCTGCGCGTAAAGCGCGGCGGGGACACCCAAGACCAAGGACAAAATTCCAACTCCTACGGATCCAGAAAGTTTCATGAACTGCTCCTCCTTTGTGTTGTTTGCACGCAACTAGAGTCAGCGAGCGGCCCGACAGAACAGAGTTGAGATGCGGAGAGGAAAAATGGGGCGGTGCAGTAAAGGCTGTAGTTCGAGCGCGCCTATCGGGGAGGGAGTTGCTGCAGCCAGTTCCTGTTAACCGACGAATACATATCTAGGAATGCGGGTAGAAAGTTCGGGTTAGGAAGGAGCAGCGCGGAGACGGCTTCCAGAGCCTAAAGTGACTTAGGCGGGCATAAAGCTTTCCTACTACTACTTAGTATTGATAGGTATATACTCTTTGGCGTTAGATTACTGACCGTCCGGCCTAGCCCCAGCAAGGCCGGAACGGGGCGTATTCATTCCCCTTATCCAACGCCCCGCATACGTAAGGCCGATTCCCGCCGGGGGCGGCGAGAAGTGGGCAGGGGTGCATCCGCGAGGCACAGCGATGTGCGCGGGACATGCATCTTCCGGGAGGTTCGGCGTGGATATCGTTCTTGTACGTCTTCTTCTTATCGTCATCGTTGCTGCGACTTGCTTTGTTATTCATCCCTTCGGCTTGCCGCCCACGTGGGACGCGGGCGTCGGCGCACTCATCGGGACCGTCATTGTTCTGTTCGAATGGAAGTTGCGAACCGTCAGCCTGAAGCGGCTGATCGGGGCAGCGGTCGGCAGCCTTTTGGGAATCTTCGGCGCGTATCTTTTTGCTTTGGTCATCCGCAGCAGTGTGCCTGCCGGAAACACGCAGAGCTTCCTGCAAATCTTGGTCATGCTGCTGATGGCGTACGTCGGGTTGAGCGTCGGCTCAAACAAGGGCGAACTGCTGAATCTGGCGGCGCTGGGCGGCGTCTTCGGCGGCGAAAAACAGAACAAGAAAAGCTACAAGATCCTGGATACCAGCGTCATCATCGACGGCCGTATTGCCGATATTGCCGAGACCGGATTTCTGGATGGCATTATCGTGACCCCGCAGTTTGTTCTTCGAGAGCTGCAACTCGTCGCCGATTCGGCGGATTCGTTGAAGCGCAACCGTGGACGACGCGGTCTGGACATTCTGCAGCGCCTGCAAAAGTCGGCGAACCTGACCATTCAGATTGTGGAAGATGATTTCCCGGCGGTGCGCGAGGTCGACCTGAAATTGATCGAGCTGGCGAAGGTGTATGAGGGGAAGATCATCACCAACGATTTCAACCTTAATAAGGTCGCGCAACTGCAGGGCGTGAACGTGCTGAACATCAATGAACTGGCGAACTCGCTGAAGCCCATCGTGCTGCCGGGCGAGACGATGCGGGTATTCGTCCTGAAAGAAGGAAAAGAATACAACCAGGGCGTCGCGTATCTGGATGACGGCACGATGGTGGTCGTCGACAATGCGCGAAAGATGATCGGCAAAACGATCGACGTCTCGGTGACGTCGGTGCTGCAGACGACGGCCGGCAAGATGATCTTCGGCAAGTGGGACGAGCGGAGCACTTATTCGCGGCCAGCGCCACCGGTATCGGGATCGCATCAAGCTGTGTCGGTGACGGTGCCTTCGGTTCAGGCCGCTGCGCCAGCTCCGGTGGCGACGGTGGAAATCAAGCCGCAGCAGGTGTAGTGGCGCTGCCCATTTGAACTCCTGTCATCGCGGCTCGTATACTTGCAGCCCGCGATGAAAGTTTTCGTAATCATTCCGGCGGCCGGTCTCGGCACGCGTATGGCACCCGTGCCCAGCGGGAAAGACGCCACGTCCGGCAAAGGGCATCCTCCCAAACAGTTCACCGAGCTGGCGGGTACGCCGATCCTCATTCACACGCTGCGCAAGTTTGCCGCGGTTGAAGCGGTACACAAGATCTGGATCGCGTTGCGGGAAAACGAAATCGAGGGGTTTCGCCAGCGGCTGGGCAAGGAAGCACCGACAGTCGCGAAGAAAGTGGACTTGGTGGTCGGCGGAGAGCACCGGCAACAATCCGTACAACATGCACTGAATGCGATCACCGCTTCCGCGGACGACATTGTGCTGGTGCATGACGCGGTGCGACCGCTCGTGACGGCAGAGATCATCGAAGAGGTGATCGCAGCCGCGAAGAAATACGGCGCGGCCATCGCCGGGCTGCCTGCTGTAGATACGGTGAAGCAGGTCGAGCGCACCGCCGACGGAGCCATCATCAAGACAACGATTCCGCGCGCGGGAGTAGTGCTGGCCCAGACGCCGCAGGGATTTCACTACAGCGTGATCAAAAAAGTTTTCGACGAAGCCGCCGCAGATGGATTCATGGGAACCGACGAGGCTTCGCTGGCAGAGCGATCGGGACATCCGGTCGCAGTTGTCATGGGCTCGCCGAGAAATATCAAGATTACGAATCCCGGGGATATGGAACTGGCGGAGTTCTATTTCAGGAAATGAGCCACGGATTTACACGGATCTTCACGGATAAAGCCAGTCTTGTAGACGTAAACTTTCCAGTGATGAATACTGCCCCTGTTGGGCTCAAACACTCTGAGCTAACCGACAAAATTATTCGCGTGTTTTACGACGTCTATAACGAGCTTGGGCATGGTTTCCTCGAGTCTACCTACGCAGAGGCGATGGTCATGGCTTTGGCAGAATCAGGGCTCACGGCGGTGCGCGAGGTTCCGGTCCCTGTATGGTTTCACGGCAAGAGGGTCGGGCAGTACTTTGCGGATTTGCTGGTCGACGGCACAATTCTGCTGGAGTTGAAAGCCGTAAGGGCTATTGAGTCCGCGCATGAGGCCCAACTTCTACACTATCTTCGTGCAACAGAAATCGAGGTCGGCCTGTTGCTCAACTTCGGCTTGCGTCCACAGTTCCGTCGGCTCTTATTTGACAATGACCGAAAAAAGATCCGTGTAAATCGGTGCGAATTCGTGGCTAAGGTTTCTGCATGAGGATCGGCTACGGATTCGACTCGCATGAATTTCGTCCCGGGATTCCGCTGAAGATTGGTGGCGTGTCGCTGGCGCATGACAAGGGCCTCGGTGGGCACTCCGATGGGGACGTGCTTTTGCATGCGATTACCGACGCGCTGCTGGGCGCGATTGCGGCGCCGGATATCGGCGCGCTGTTTCCGCCTTCCGATCCGAAGTGGAAGGGCGCGGATTCTGCCGTATTTCTGCGGGAGGCGCTCAAGCGGGTCGCGGATGCTGGATACGGGGTGGCCAATATCGACGCGAGCCTGATTCTGGCCGCTCCGAAGATTGGGCCCCACGCGGCCGAGATTCGCACGCGCGTAGCGAAGCTGCTTGGCATCGATGCCGGCTGCGTGGGATTGAAAGCGAAGACGCCCGAGGGATTGAATCTCGACCATGCGGCGGTGGCGCACGTGGCCGTGTTGCTGGAGAGAGCCGCTCCGAGGAAAAGATCGACGAGAGCAAAGAAGAAAAAGAAGAAATAAACCTTCGAATTCCCTAGGACTTTATTCTTTCAAAATCACCAGCAATCAACCGCTATTTTGCTTCGCCGCTTTTTTCTTTTGCCGCTTCGATCAGCGCGCGGAAAATCGCGAGCGACGGTTCGTCATCTTCGACGGAGCGCTCGGGGTGCCATTGCACAGCGATGACGAAGTGATCGGCATCAGTCCCTTCGAGAGCTTCGATGATGCCGTCGTCGGGGCAGCGGGCCACGATACGGAGGCCTTGGCCGATTTTTTCTGCTGACTGGTGGTGCGAGGAGTTCACCGGAACTTTGCCATTCGCGCCGATAATCCCTGCGAGCTTCGATCCGTCCGTTATTTCTACTGCATGCGCGACGGCCACCATTCTTCCCGCTGCGTGATTCACCTTCGCTCGTGTCGCCTCGGGAAGAAAATCCGGAATGTGCTGAATCAGCGATCCCTTGAGGTGAACATTCATGCTTTGCAGGCCGTAGCAGATGCCGAGGACGGGCTTGCGGAACTGGTATGCGTCATCGAGCAATAGATCGTCGACGGCATCGCGGCGCGGATCAGCCGTGGCCGTTTGCGGCGAGCGCGCGGCGAGAAAGCGCGCGGGATCGACGTCGGCCTTGCTTCCGGGAAGAACCACACCGTCGCAGTGCGCGATCAGCGTTCTTACTTCTGGGGTGCTCTTATCCAGGGGGATGCGGACGGGTTCGCCTCCCGCGAGGAAGACGGCGCGTTCGTATTGCGGAATCGCGCGTTCCGCATACTCGCGGTCGAGGGAGTGCGGCAGGGGAATGGCGATGCGCGGCGGCATGAAGTGATTGTATCGCCGGTGCGGCGCTTAACTTTCCCGTCTAACTGGCCCGTTCGATTCCGGACAAGGTTTTCATCTGGCGGTAGTGGCGAATTTCCATGCCGAGGGCCAGCGCGAAGATGATAATCCCGGCGACTGCGGCAAATGGAAGAGCGATCATGCGATAGGCAAGGCGCATATCCGGATGAACATGCCGCAGGGCGGCGATGATTACCGTACCGAGAATGGCCAGCAGCAAGCTGACGGCAAAACAAATCAACGTAGCGACGAACGTCACCAGCACAACGCGCACGGGGATGGTGTACCAGTGGGGAATACGGGTTGGGTTCGCAACCATTTCCGCTAGTGTATAAGATAGTAGCGATGTCGCAGGCAGCCCCAGCAATTACGCGGAGCCCCGCGGAAGTAGTCCGATCGACGCCGGTTTCGCAGGCGGCCAACGGAATCTGCTACGCCTCGGCGGGCGAAATCGCGGTCAATTCATTCGATCTCGAGCGCATGGTTGCGGCCGTTCCGACGCCGATTGCGTCGGCTCTGGAGCGTAAAGCCTATTATTTCGTTCCGCTTGCCATCAATCAGGGCGATGAAACCGTGATCGCCGACCGCTATGACGTTGCATTGAGCGATAACGCCGTCTGCCATCGCAATTTGAGCCTGGGCGACTCGCAGTGCGTCTTCATTTCGACGCGGCTGATGGACGACAAATTTTCCGTCGCATTCGAGTTTTACATCAATGTGGGGCACGCGCTGGTGGAGCGCGCCGGTGTTTCGAGCGAGTTCAGCGAGCTGGCGTGGAAGCAGGTGGAAGCGGGGATACGCGGCGAAACCTCGCTTGATGCCTGGGAGGCGCGCAAGCTGGCCACGGCGAACGGTCCGGACGCGGAGCGGTACAAGAACGAATATCTGGAAGCGACTTTCTCGGACACGATTTCGATTTATTTGCTGTCGCTGTATCTCGATGTGGATTATTACGACCTGCGGGAGCGGGATTATCCGCTGCTCGCCCCGTCGGCGCTCGCCGAACGGCTACGCAAGATTGCCGAGATGTTTCCGCCGAATGCGGGATTTGAATTCGCCGTTCTCTACAAGCGGCGGGGGTAGGGCAACTTCTTTTCGCCGCGGATTCACGCGGATATCCACGGATAAACCGAAAAGCGATATACGATCAAAAACCTACCTTGGCTCCTCGATCAAGACACAAATTCCCTCTTCTTCAGCATTCTCAGAATCCAATAGCTGGCCGCGGCGGCGGCAAGATGCTTGAGCGTGTGGCCGCTGACAACCTGTCCCAGTGCAAAAACCCGGCGGTCGGATCCTTCGAGAATTTTGGCGAGAACGTATAAGCCGACGACTACGGCGAAGTCGGCGCTACGGGTGTATCGCGGCTGCACGAGTAGCATCGCGAGCAAAATCAGAATTGCGTAAATCTGCATCGCAGCATAGAAGCGCAGATCGCCGTGGCCTCGAAGTTCGCTGGTTTGCCAGGCAAGCACGCTCGCAATGCCTGTGAGTTCCAGGACGGGTAGCAGCACGAGGCCTGCGAACAAATTGATTCGTTCGCACACCACGGCAGCGACTAAGGCCATCATGGCGATCATGATCGGAATGCGATCCCAGACGAGCCGGGCATTGTCGGGTGCGAGGTGATAGTAGGAGGAGCCGGCGGCGGTCAAAATCAGCCCTGCGAACATGACTGCGTACGGCCAGCGCTCGCGCCTATCGATGAATTTGATCACGCCTGGCGTGAATAAGGCGATCAATCCCCAGATGCCGACGAGGGCGAAGGGAAGGTTTGAAGCGACGTCTCCAAAGTTGGGAATACCGAGCCAGGCTCGATGATCCGCGAAGTTGTGATACGAGAGCGGCTGCGGAATCGGATGCAGAAGCAAAGCGATGAACGCGAGGGCGATGGCCACAAAGATCAGAAGAAGCGGAGCGCTCGAACGCGGGAGCATGGAGGAGGATTTTCGCAGTTTGAAGCGCAAATCAAAGTCCTCACCTCTGGCAAAACCGGCCAGAAGTGGGGCACCCGTCGTAAAATTCCCGCCAAAACCCTTACAATCGTCCATCCATGACAGTAACGGTGCGATCGTTCGCGAAGATCAATCTTGGGCTGCGCATTGGCGCGGCGCGGGCCGACGGCTTCCACGAGCTGCTGACCGTGTACCAGACGATCGGCCTGCATGATCTGATTCGCGTGAGCGTCGCGCGTGGAAGTGGACGGGGTCCACAGATTGAGATTCGGTGTGAAGATGCGCGTGTGCCGAGGGATGAGTCGAACACCTGCTGGCGAATCGTCCAGCGCGCTTTGCAGGTTTATGAAATCAAGCGGCGGGTGGTGATTGAGATTGAAAAGCGGCTGCCTGTACAGGGCGGAATGGGCGGAGCTTCAGCGAATGCGGTCGCAACTTTGCTTGGCCTGGAGCGGGCGTTGGGGAAAAATCTGTCCGCGGCAGAGAAGTTGAGGATCGCGGCGGAAGTTGGTTCGGACTTGCCACTGTTTCTGGTCGGCGGGACAGTGTTGGGGGTAGGGCGCGGGGAGCAGGTGTATCCGCTCGAGGATTTGCCGGCGATGGATTGTGTGGTCGTGACCCCGGAGGTTGGAGTTTCGACACCGAAGGCCTTTGCGGAGTGGGATCGGTTATGTGGCGCGGGCACTCCTGCCCGCGAGGGAGCGCCTCTGCTCCGGAGTTCTGTGCAGAGCCGACAGCCAGGCGAACTGCGCTCGGCCCGGACGGGCGAGAGCGCCCGTCCCCACACAAGTAAAAGTAGAACTGGAGCTAAATTGACTAGGGGAAATCCCTCCGATAGAATGGATGAGCTTGGTCATGGCTTGTCGGCGTGGCTGAGTGAATTGCACTCCGGTGCTCCTTCTGATCGATCGAGACGAAGGGGCCGGGCCGAGGATTCGCTTCTCGCGCTTGTCCGGGCTGGGATAGAGAACGACTTCGAGCAGGTCGTCTTTCCTGAGTATCCCGAGCTAGGTGAAGGTAAACGTGCGCTGGTGCGCGCGGGTGCGAAATACGCGTCGCTGTCGGGCTCCGGTTCGACGTTGTATGGGTTGTTTGCCTCGCGCGACGCGGCGGCGAAGGCGGTGGTTCGGCTGCGGCGGGAAGGTTGGTCGGCGCAGGCGACCCGGACGCTGACGCGGACTCAGTACTGGCGAAGAATTTTTGATTGTTGATTTTCGATTATTGATTGAAAATCTAAGAGTGCCCGCGTTGCGGGTTCAATCAACAATCAAGAATCGACAATCAGCAATTGCTTTTACTGGGCCGTCGACTAATGGTAGGTCAAGTGCCTTTGGAGCACTTTGTCTAGGTTCGAATCCTAGCGGCCCAGCCAGATTTTAGTTGTCTGTAATCAGTCGCCAGAAAAACTGCTGGCCACCGGTTATGGAAAACGAAACGGTACGAACTGAAGGCCAGGAGCCCCGAGATCACCATGGCTACTTTAGTCACGCCGACCGACAAGACGACGGAAAAATTTGAGAAGAAAACGCCCCCGGTGACCGACGATAAGCCAGAGCGCAAACAACGGCAGCGGGTGGATGAGAAGTTCAAGATTTTCAGCGGCACGGCCAATGAGCAGTTGGCTGATGAAGTTTGCAGCTTCCTCGGCATGCCGCGCGGAATGGCGCAGGTCACGCGCTTTGCCGACGGCGAGTGCTATGTGCAGATTCAGGAGAACGTGCGCGGCTGCGATGTATTCGTTTTGCAGCCTACGTGCCGCCCGGTCGATGGGCACCTGATGGAGTTGTTGCTGATGATCGACGCGCTGAAGCGCGCGTCGGCGCGGCGGATTACGGCGGTGATGCCGTATTTTGGATATGCCCGGCAGGACCGGAAAGACAAGCCGCGCAGTCCGATTTCGTCGAAGATGGTGGCCGATCTGTTGACTACTGCGGGCGCGAACCGGGCGCTGATTGTGGATTTGCATACGCCGCAGTTGCAGGGATTTTTTAATATCCCGGTGGATCATTTGTTCGCTTCGCCGGTGCTGGTGGATCACTTCCGCAAGCTGCAATTGCCGAACCTGACGGTGGTTTCGCCGGACGCTGGCGGCGTGGAGCGGGCGCGGTTTTTTGCCAAGAAGGTTGATGCGGCGCTGGCCATTGTCGACAAGCGGCGCGTCGAGATGAATGTGGCCGAGATTATGCACGTCATCGGCGATGTACGCGACCGGACGTGCTTGATCATCGATGACTTGATCGACACCGCGGGCACGCTGGTGAAAACAGCTGCCGCGCTGGTGGAAAACGGCGCAACGCAGGTTTATGCCTGTGCCTCGCACGCGGTGCTGTCAGGGCCGGCCGTCGAGAACATTCGCAACTCGGTGATCAAGGAAGTCGTGGTCACGAACACGATCCCGCTGACGCCCGAGGCGGATGCGGCGCGAACGGAAAAAGGCGGGAAGATTTCGGTCCTGTCGATTGCGGGACTGATTGGCCGGGCGATTCAGGCCAATCACGAAGAGACTTCGGTTAGTAAGTTGTTTACGTAGGGAATAAGAATTTTGCAGGCGCCGGTAAAAAGCAGTTTTCTCGACTGCGCCGTCGCTATGCTCCGGCTCCGGTCGGAATGACAACACTGTAGAGGGAATTGAAATTTTATGGCGACTGCACTCGAAACGAACTCATTGGAAGCGCAACCGCGGGAAGCGGGAACGAAAAATGATGCCCGGCGCGTGCGCCAGGGCGGCAAGATTCCGGCCGTGGTCTATGGAGCGGGCAAGGATTCCGTCTCCGTCAGCGTGGATCCGCGCGTGGTATCGCGCATTCTCCATTCGGAGACCGGCCACAACACGATTTTCGATCTGGTCAATGGTGGCGAGCGCACCAAGGCCATGATCGTCGACTGGCAGTATGAGCCGATCAAGGGCAACCTGCTGCACATCGATCTGAAGCGCATCGCCATGGACAAGGTTCTCACCGTTCGTGTGCCGATCGTGCTGAAGGGCGAGGCCGCCGGCGTGAAGCAGGAAGGCGGCATCATGGAGCAGATTCTGCGAGAACTCGAAATCGAGTGCCTGCCAGCGGACATTCCGAGCCATATCGACGCCGATGTCAGCCAGTTGACGTTTGGCATGGTGCTGCGCGTTTCGGATTTGCCGCCCATCGAGAAGCTGAAGTTTTTGACCGATGCGAATCAGCCGGTCGCGCACGTCACCTCAGTGAAGGAAGAAGTCGCGGCAACGCCTGACGCAACGGCGGCAGATGCGACGGCAACTCCGGCTGAGCCTGAAGTCATGAAGAAGGGCAAGCAGGAAACTGACGAAGAGGGCGAAGCCGCTAAGCCCGAGAAGAAAGAGAAGAAATAATACCGGCCGCGGATCAGCACGGATTCACACGGATCAGAGAAAAGGATTCGTCTTATCCGTGATGATCCGCGAAAATCCGTGGCAAATTCGGCTTTTTTGCCGGAGGCGGTTCGTAAGGCGTGAAACTGATCGTTGGTCTCGGCAACCCGGGAATCGAGTACCAGTTCACGCCGCATAACGTCGGGTTTCTCGCGATCGATCGCATCGCGTCGAATCTGGGCGTGGAAGTTCGGAACCGGCAATGCCGGGCGCAGACGGCGCGAACTGTGATCGCCGATCAGATGGTGCTGCTGGCCAAGCCCGAGACGTTCATGAATCTGAGCGGGGTTTCGGTGCGGGAGCTGGTGAAAGAGTACGAAGCGCAGCCGGAATCGGACCTGATCGTGATTCAGGACGAGATGGATTTTCCGCTGGGCACGCTGCGGATTCATACGCGGCGAAGTTCGGCGGGGCATAACGGGATCGAGTCGATTATCGGGGCGCTCAGTACGCAGGATTTTTTGCGCATCCGGATCGGCGTGGCCCCGGAGCGGAAAGTCAGCGATGGGAAGGAATATCTGCTGGCGCCGATGAAGAAGAAAGATCTGGAAGTGATCGACGGGGTACTCGATACCACCGAAGAAGCTGTGAAAGCGATTTTGAGGGATGGTCCGGCGGCGGCGATGAACCGGTTTAACCGGAAAGAACTGCCGGAGCAGGGCGCAGAAAAAGATTAGCCACGGATCAAAGCAAAAGCTTCTGGGTTATCCGTGAAGATCTGTGAAATCCGTGGCCAAGATTTGGAGATGACGAATGAATCGTACTTATGAGCTGATGTTCATTGTCCGTCCGGATATGACGGAAGAGGATCTGGACAAACTGATTTCGACCCTGCAATCGGTCGTGCCGCCCGCGGGCGGAAACGTGGTGAAGGTCGAAAAGATGGGCAAGCGGCGGCTGGCCTACACCGTACGGCGCTTCCACGATGGCATTTACGTGCTGATGGTGATCGAAGGCGGCGGACCGGTGATGCATGAACTGGAGCGCCGTCTGCGCGTCAGCGAGCCGGTGATTAAGTTCCTCACCGTGCGCATTGATGAAGAACAGAAGCGGCTGGCCAAGATCAAAGCGATCCGGGATTCGCGCAAGAAGGTAAGCGCGCAGCCCGCGGCTCCCGCGCCAGAAGCAGCGGCACCGGCAGCGCCGGCGGCTGAAGCTCCGGCGACGGTGTAGCTGTTTGTTAGGTCGTCATCCCGAGCGAAGCGAGAGATCTCGGGGGTTCCTGCGGCGCCGGCGAGAACCAAGATTCCTCGCTGCGCTCGGAATGACAGGGGATAGGGATTAGAAGAGGAGAAATATGGCAGACGAGACAAAAGCACCAGAGCAATCGGCAGCAAGCGAAAGACCGCGCAGTGAAGGGCGTCCCAGTGGAGATCGTCCAGGTGGAGACCGGCCGCGATTTGGCGGCGGCGGGCGCGGTCCGGGTGGTCCTCCGCGCGAAGGCGGCGGTGGTGGACGCAAATTCTTCCGGCGCAAGAAGGTCTGCAAGTTCTGCACCGAGAGAATCGAAGACATCAACTATAAGGATTACCGCATGCTCGGCCAGTTCGTCGCCGAGAGCGGCAAGATCGTGCCGCGCCGCCTGACGGGCGTGTGCGCGCCGCATCAACACCGGCTGTCGTCGGCCATCAAGCAGGCGCGCAATATCGCGCTGCTGCCGTTCGCGGGACGGGCAAGCTAAAGCAATTGTTGATTGCTGATTTCCGATTGCTGATTGAAAAACTCGACGGCCGATGCCCCTTGGGTTCAATCAGCAATCACAAATCAGCAATCGACAATAGTCGGCCGAATTGGCCGCAGAAATCTGGTCGGACATTGGAGCCATCATGGAAGTCATTCTGAAAGAAGACGTAGCGAAGCTGGGATCGCGCGGCGATGTGGTGAAGGTCGCCGAGGGTTATGGACGCAATTATCTTCTGCCGCGCAAGCTGGCCATCGTTGCCGACGAAGGCAACAAGGCCGTCATCGTGCAGATGAAGTCTGCCGCCGTGCGCCGTTCGGCTAAAGAAAAGACGCAGGCCGAAGAGTTGGCTAAACAGTTCGAAAACGTGTCGGTATCATTCACCCGCAAGTCGGGTGAAAACGATCAACTCTTCGGATCGGTCACCTCGGGCGACATCGCTGAAGGCCTCGAGAAGAAGGGATTGAATATCGATCGACGCAAGATTCAGCTGCACGAGCCGCTGAAGACCGTCGGCGAGTTCACGATCCCCATAAAGCTGCACAAGGACGTGACCGCGCATTTGAAGGTCGTGATTGAGAAGGAAGCGGCGACAGAGTAGTTTTTTCGTCCCGTGATACCTTCGTCATTCTGGGCAAAGCGAAGAACCTATGTATTTGCCGGCAGCAGCGATACCGTCGGCGAGTCCATAGGTCCTTCGCTTTGCTCAGGATGACAATCAATTTTCGAGGAATGCCTTCCCAAGGCT
>Ga0209006_10003388_pt1 | contig 14507 bp, 15 predicted proteins | sample JacPin_JW_Ref_O2_FD_188567 | JGI IMG/M metagenome (GOLD analysis project Ga0209006, IMG submission 188567) | Forest soil microbial communities from Algoma, Ontario, Canada - Jack Pine, Ontario site 1_JW_Ref_O2 (SPAdes) (version 2) | ecosystem: Environmental > Terrestrial > Soil > Boreal... | reverse complement strand
CGCGAGCCATGTGCTCGAATCGTCGGGCGATCTGCGCGCCGTGCAGGAGTTGCTGGGCCACGCCGACATCGGCACGACGCAGATTTATACGCATCTAGACTTTCAACACCTGGCGCGCGTGTACGATGCGGCGCATCCGCGCGCGCGGCGGAAGGCTTAGGAACTGGGTAATCGCTTGGGTTTAAGTGCTTGTTCTGTGCGCATTACGTGCACGACGTATACGCGATTCTTCTCGGCGCGATAAAAGATTCGGCAGGGTTGTTCCATGATTTGTCGGTAACGCTGGCCCTGCAATTCGCGAGGCCGCGATCCGCTCGACGGATGCGTCGACAACTGTCCGATATGTCTGAAGACGCGCGCGACCAATGCCTTCGCGGCAACGGGATTGTCCAATGCAATGTAATCGGCGATCGAGTCCAGATCGGACAGCGCCGGTTCCGTCCAGATTACTTCAGCCATCGTGCCATGCGCGTTTTCGCCTGCGCATGACTGAGCACGCGTCCTTGTTCGATCGCGCGTTCGCCACGCGCGATTCCTTCCAACAGCGCCATCCGTTGCTGCTGTTTTTCATATGACCCGACGTCCACGATATACGCGCTGGGAATGCCGTGCTGAGTGATGAGCACGGGTTGCTTGTCCCTTTCAACCTCGTCGAGAATCTGCGTCGCTCGACGTTTCAGCGTGGTGACTAATTCGGTTCGCATGAAGTGATACTAAAGTAGCACTTTCTAAATGGCAATGGATGGCGGAAACGTGCGCGAGAACGGCCTTGCAAACGTGACGGGCGAACCCCAACTGTCAGAATTCCAAAATCGAGGTTTGCAATGTCCGATTCCTTCCACGCCACCACCATCCTCTCCGTGCGCCGCGACGGCCAAATCGTCATCGGCGGCGACGGACAGGTCACGCTTGGCAATACCGTCGTCAAGGCGAACGCGCGCAAAGTGCGGCGGCTGGGTGACGGCAACGTCCTTGCCGGTTTCGCGGGTGCGACGGCCGATGCATTCACACTGTTCGAGTTGTTCGAACAGAAACTGGAAAAACACGGCAACAATCTCACGCGTGCCGCCGTCGAGTTGGCGAAAGACTGGCGCACCGACCGTCGCCTGGGACGATTGGAAGCGATGCTCGCCGTCGCCGACAAGGAAGCGTCGCTGCTCATTTCCGGCAACGGCGATGTGCTCGAACCGGAGCATGGGCTTATCGCGATCGGTTCCGGCGGCCCTTACGCGCAGTCCGCGGCGAAGGCTTTGCTCGAGAACAGTTCGTTGACGGCGCGCGAGATCGTCGAGAAGGCATTGAAGATCGCCGGCGACATCTGCATCTATACCAATCACAACATCACGATCGAGGAACTGTGATGGGAATGGAAATTCGCAACGACGAACTCGTGCCCTCCGGGATTACGATGTCCAACTCACCCCAATCCGGATCCGTCATGTCCGAACTCACGCCGCGCGAAATCGTCAACGAACTGGATCGCTACATCATCGGCCAGCACGCCGCCAAGCGCGCGGTGTCGATCGCCCTGCGCAATCGCTGGCGCCGCATGCAGCTCGATCCGGCACTGCGCAACGAAGTTACGCCGAAAAATATTCTGATGATCGGCCCGACGGGCGTCGGCAAGACGGAGATAGCGCGGCGTCTGGCGCATCTCGCCAACGCGCCGTTCATCAAGGTGGAAGCGACGAAATTCACCGAGGTCGGCTATGTCGGCAAGGACGTCGAGCAGATCGTGCGCGATCTGGCCGATGTTTCGGTGAAGATGATGCGCGAACAAGCCAAGGCGCAGGTGAAGTCGCAGGCCGAGGATCGCGCCGAAGAACGCATCCTCGATGCGCTGATTCCGAAGCGTCAGCTGCACGGATTCATGGGCGAGGCCGGCCAGGCCGACCACAGCGATTCCGATACGCGCCAGAAAATGCGCAAGCAATTGCGCGAAGGCGCACTCGACAGCCGCGAGATCGAAATCGAAACGTCCGTGAACATCGGTGTCGACATCGTCGCGCCGCCGGGCATGGAAGAAATGACGCAGCAATTGCGCGGCATGTTTTCGTCGATGGGCGGACAGAAAACGCAGAAGCGCAAACTGGCGATTTCCGCCGCGCGCCCGTTGTTGATCGACGAGGAAGCCGCGAATCTCATCAACGACGAGGAAATCAAGGAACGCGCGATTACTGCGTGCGAACAAAACGGCATCGTCTTCATCGACGAAATCGACAAAGTCGCGCAACGCGGCGATTGGCATGGCGCGGGCGTCAGCCGAGAAGGCGTGCAGCGCGATTTGTTACCGCTGGTCGAAGGTTCGTCGGTGTCGACCAAGTATGGCATCGTGCAGACCGATCACATTCTGTTTATCGCATCGGGCGCGTTTTCGCTGGCGAAACCGTCCGATCTGATTCCGGAATTGCAGGGCCGTTTTCCGATTCGAGTGGAATTGTCCGCGCTCAGCGCGGAAGATTTCGCACGCATTTTGAGCGAGCCGAACAATGCGCTGACGAAGCAATACAGCGCGCTGCTGGCGACCGAAGGCGTCACATTGGAATTCAAGGCCGATGGTGTGCGCCGACTCGCCGAAATCGCGTTTCAGGTCAACGAGCGAACCGAAAACATCGGCGCGCGGCGGTTGCACACCGTTCTCGAGCGGCTGCTCGATTCGATCTCGTACGACGCGCCTGAACAGCGGGGCCAACACCACGCCGTGGACGCGGCTTACGTGGACAAGCACCTGGCGGCGCTGGTACAGGATCAGGACCTGAGCCGATATATCCTCTGACGGCGTCGCTGAACCAGTTACAATACGCGTTCGTTATGGCGACTACTCATCATCCTCGCGAAAACAGCAACGTCCTCGCGTTCCGCGGACGCGGCGCGCGTGCGCAACTGCGCGAAGCGATGGAGTCGCGCACGCCCGTGCGCGTGGGGCGCGAGAACATTTCCGACGCGTGGGTGCACGGTTTCGTGATCGGGCTATCGGCGGAATTCTGCTTGATCGCCGAAGTCAGCGACGCGATGCACTTCGACGGCTTCCTCGTTGTCGCCGCCGGCGACGTGACGACGGTGGAACAAGACCCCGGCCGAGCGTTTGTCGAAAAGGCGTTGGCCTTGAACGACGAATCGATTCCGCAGGTGGTGACGTTCGATTTCAATGACTGGGCGAGTATCGCGAAATACGTTGCGCGCGAGCATCCGCTGATATCGCTCAACATGCTTGACGAAGGCGAGGGCGAGGTGAGCTACATCGGCCGGCTCGCGTCGACCGTGCCCGACGCGCTCGTGCTGCAGGAAGTCGATCCGAACGCGACGTGGTATCCGGACACCGGCGAATACGAATTCGCGGGCATCGGCTCGATCAGTTTCGGCACGCAGTACATGGCGCTGCTGGCCCGCATCGCCGGGTTGCCGCCCGTTCCGGTTCCCGCCGGCGAATTTTCCGTGTGAGCAACGCTCCGCGCGTCACCGGCATTACGATGCATCGCGCGTCGCACGTACTGGAAGTTTCGTTCGACACCGACGAAACGTTCAATCTACCGTTCGAATATCTACGTGTGAATTCTCCGAGTGCGGAAGTGCAGGGCCATGCGCCCAGCCAGCGCGTTCTTCAGCAAGGGAAGCAGAACGTGAATATCGTGGAGATCGTGCCGGTCGGCCGTTACGGCGTGCTGTTGAAATTCGACGACGGTCACGACACCGGCATCTATTCGTGGTCGGTTCTGCACGATCTCGGTGTGAATCAGGCGAAGAATTGGAACGAGTATCTCGAGGCGCTGCGCAACGCAGGTCTTCAACGCTAGAGCTTTACCGGCGCCGTGTTTTCCGCCTGGAAATAATCGAACGCACGAAATCCGAACGGCTTCGCGATCAACACGTCGGGGAAATTCTGTATCTGCGTATTGAACGCGCGCACCGCTTCGTTGTAATCGCTGCGCGCCGCTTGGAGATGACCTTCGACGGCGACGAGTTCGCGTTGCAGCTCCAGAAAATTCTGACTTGCCTTCAGGTCCGGATAATTCTCCTGAATCGCGAGCACGCGATCGACTTGCTTACCAAGCCGGGATTCGATCTGCGATTTCTCCGCGACAGATGATTGTTGTTGCGCCTGCGCGCGCAGTTCGGTGATCTCGGTCAAAGTTTCGCGTTCGTGGGCGGCATAGCCTTGCACCGTCGCCACCAGTTGGGGAACCAGATCGTGCCGGCGCTGCAGTTGCACGTCGATATCGGCCCACGCGGTGCGCACGCGGTTGCGCGACGCGATCAGCTCGTTGAATGTGATGCCGACGAAGAACGCCAGCGCAATCAGCACGCATGCAACGATCCAGAACGTCATTCTCGATCCCATGGATAATTCGCGGTGGCCCGGATTCCCCGCGCCGGATGCGCAATAATACGGCAACCCTCGATGGAGCAGCGTCATGCCTGAAGGTCCCGAAGTCGACACCGACAACCTGCGCGAAACGATCGACGAGGAAATCGAAAAAGAAGGCAGCGATCTTCTTCGTACCGTCGCGCTGACCACGGCGCTGTTCGCCGCACTCGCCGCGATCGCCTCACTGCAGGCCGGCGGCACGGTCAACGAGGCGCTGGTGTTGAAAACCGAAGCCACGCGACTGCAGGCCGAAGCGTCGGATCAATGGGCGTATTACCAGGCCAAAGGATTGAAGGCGACGGTCACCGAGCTGTCGAAAAATTCGTGGGCGGCGATCGACAAGACACCGCCGGATGAACTCGGCAAATCGCAGGAGCGTTATCTCGACGATCAGCGCAAGAGCAAGGAAAAAGCCGAAGAGCTCGAAAAGCAGCGCGACGAAAAAAGCACCGAAGCCGATCACTTGATGCATCACCACCATTTCTTCGCGCAATCGGTGGCGTTGCTACAAGTGTCGATCGCGCTGGGTGCCGTCGCCGCGCTGACTCGCAAACGGCTCGTATGGGTGGGATCCACCTTGCTCGGCCTGATTGGTGTCGGGGTTTTTGCGTGGGCGCTATTCGGCTGAATCGGCCGTTCGACAGCCTTTTCGCGGTTTGGGCGATCGCTTCGTGCGGCCCGCTGATGGCCGCGACGACGGAGATCGGTCCCGCCGACGACTTCCGCACCGCCATGCAGAGCTTGCACGCCGGCGATACGCTGATTCTCGATACGGGCACGTACAACCTCACCAGCTATTTCGAACTCGATTTGTTCGGAACGGCGAGCCAGCCGATCATCATTGAATCGGCAGCCGGACAACATCCTGTCGTCAGTTACGTCGGCACGTCGCAAAATATTATAAATATCAACAATTCCACATTTTTGACGTTGGACGGCATCGAATTCACCGGCGGATCGCGCGGTCTGCGCTTCGATGGCGGCTCCGACATCACCGTACAAAATTGTATTGTCCACGGCACCGGCGCCAACGCCATCGCTGCGAACGACACGGGTCAGGACTATGCGCGTTTCAGTTTCATCCACAACGAGATCTACAACACCGGCGTTACCGGTGAAGGCTTTTATCTCGGTTGCAACGGCGATGCGTGCCGCATCCATGATTCGCTGATCGCCAATAACTACATTCACGATCTGCAAGGGACGGATCCGCTCTATCAAGGCGACGGCATCGAGATCAAGAAAGGCAGCTATGCGAATGTCGTGCGCGATAACGTGATCCGCGATACGAACTATCCCGGCATCACGATGTACGACGTGAATGGCAACGGCGCGCCGAATATCATCGAGCGCAATATCATCTGGAATTCGAACGACAGCGGCATCCAGATCACGGCGGATGCCATCGTGCGCAACAACATCGTGCTCGGCGCGGCGAACAATGCATTCTTCTCCAACAACATCGACGGCGGCAGCGCCGCGAACCTGACGATCGTCAACAACACGTTTTTAATGCCGGGCGGCGACGGTATCCGACTCAATAGCGTTACCGGCACGGTGACGATCGCCAACAACGCGATCTATTCGCCGACCGGTTACGCGATTCGCGCGAGCGGCACGTTGACGGGCGTCAACGTCATCGCGAACGCGGGACAGGGTGCGCTCAATGGTGTCTCGAACGGATTCGCCGCCACCGGAAACGTGGGCGCGGATTTCTTCGGCGCTTCGTTATCCGGTGTGCCGCCACAGAATTTGATACCGATAGGTTCTCTGCTCGTCGGCGCGGCGAACGCAACGTATTTGCCGGCCGACGATTTCGATAGCTATTCGCGTGCCGGCCATGTCGATATTGGCGCATATCGCGCGAACGGGACGCCGGGATGGACGATCGCGCCCGCGTTCAAGCTCGTCGACGAGATTTTCCTCGGCAATTTCGAACCATGACGCGCTACGATACGCGCATGGACGAGCCCACCACCCACTTCGGTTACCGCGACGTCCCCGTCGCAGAGAAGGAAAAACTTGTCGGACGCGTTTTTACGTCGGTAGCCGCCAAATACGACGTGATGAACGATCTCATGTCGTTCGGCATCCATCGCATCTGGAAACGATGGTTCGCATCCACGAGTGGTATTCGTGCAGGCGACAGCGTGCTCGATTTGGCCGGCGGTACCGGCGACATCGCCGCGTTGCTGCTGCCGCGCGTGGGCGACAACGGCCGCGTCATACTCGGCGATATCAATGCCGCGATGTTGCGCACGGGGCGCGACCGCATGATCGACCGCGGCTTCGTGCGCAAGCTGGATTACGCGCAGCTCAATGCGGAGTCGCTGCCATTTCCCGACGCGAGCTTCGACGCCGTGACCATCGCCTTCGGATTGCGCAACGTCACCGACAAGGATGGCGCGCTGCGCGAAATGCATCGCGTACTCAAGGTCGGCGGCCGCGTGCTGATTCTGGAATTTTCGGCCGTGCAATCGGAATTTCTCAAACCCCTGTACGATTTTCATTCGTTCAAGGTGTTGCCGCGGCTGGGCGAACTCATCGCCAATGATGCGGAAAGTTATCGCTATCTCGCGGAATCGATTCGCAAACACCCGGATCAGGCGACGCTCAAGGCAATGATGGAAAGCGCGGGTTTTGCCAGCGTCGATGTCCGCAATTTGAGCGCGGGCGTGGTGGCGATTCATCGCGGTTACAAGGTCTGAGGCGAATTCTTCGTCTTTCGTTTCAGCGTGCTTTCATCGAGCGCTGTTACCGTGGTGCGATGAAAAAATCGTTTCCGATTCGTCTCGCGCTGGTCGCAGCGCTTGCGTGCGTCACGTCCGCTTACGCCGATCCGCCACCTCCGGACCCCGCATCGCCTATCAACACGACCACGCTGGACACGGTAATGGTTACCGGCGAACAGCCCGGCCCCGGATTGTGGAAAGTGTCGAACGGCGATCACGTGCTGTGGATTCTCGCGACAGCGTATCCGCTGCCGAAGAACATGGTCTGGCAGTCGAAAGAAGTCGAAAATACGATCGCGCAGTCGCAGGAAGTGATCGCCAATGTATCCGGCAAGCTCGACATCAGCTTTTTCCACAAATTGACGTTGCTACCAGCGGCGATGTCGGCGCGCAAGAATCCCGACGGAAAAACATTGAAGGATGTCCTGACGCCGCAGGACTACACGCGTTGGGCGACGTTGAAAGCGAGGTACATCGGCGCCGACTCCGGTGTCGACAAGTTCCGGCCGATGGTCGCCGCGCAAGAACTCAACCAGAAGGCGATGGAAAAATCCGGATTGGTGGGAAACGGAGCGGTCTGGGACAAAGTCAAAAGTGCGGCGAAGAAAAATCACGTGCGCATCGTCGAACCGGAAGCGACGATTCCCATCGACGATCCCGGTCAGACCATCCGCGACTTCAAGACGACCACGGGCGATCTCGACGCCGCCTGTCTCGTGGCGACGATGCGTCGGTTCGAAGACGACATGAGCGTGATGCAGAAGCGCGCGAACGCGTGGGCTGTCGGCGATATCCAAGCACTGAAGACGTTGCCGCTTCCGCAAGTGCGCGACGTCTGCGTGCAGGCGCTGCGCAGCAACGATCGCCTGTCGGCGCAAATGAATGTCGCCATCGACAAATTGGTGGGTGCTTGGACTACGGAAACGGAAAGCGCGCTCGCAAAGAACACCAGCACGTTCGCCGTTATTCCGATGGAAAACTTGCTCGCCAAAGACGGTCCGTTGGATCGACTGCGCCAAAAAGGCTATACGGTCGAAGATCCTGAGTGATCGATTTCAGGCGACGGCGGCTTGGCCGGTGTCGCGCTTGTGCAGGTTCGGCAGCAGCACCGTGAGCAATCCGAGCGCCGGCAAATACGCGCAGAGTTGATAGACGAACTCGATGCCCTTCGCGTCGGCAAGCTGTCCGAGCAAGGCCGCGCCAAGACCGCCCATGCCGAAGGCGAAACCGAAGAACAATCCTGCGATAGTGCCGACTTTGCCAGGCATCAATTCCTGCGCATACACGAGAATTGCGGAGAACGCGGACGACAGGATCAACCCGATCACAACCGTCAGCACGCTAGTCCAGAATAGATCGACATGCGGCAACAGCAGCGTGAACGGCAATACGCCGAGAATCGAAACCCAGATAACGTATTTGCGTCCGACACGGTCGCCGACCGGACCGCCCACGAGCGTGCCCAACGCAACCGCACCGAGGAAGTAGAACAAATGCACCTGTGCGTTCTGTGCAGTGATATGGAATTTTTCCATCAGATAGAACGTGAGATATGTGTTCAAGCTTGCCAGATAAAAATATTTCGAGAAGATCAGCACGAGCAACACGCTCACGGCGATGACGATCTGCCGTTTCGGAAGCGTATTTTCCGTTGTCGCGGACGATGCATGTTTCCCGCGCGCGACCGAGTTACGGCCGTACCACCCGCCGACTTGAAACAACACCACAATCGCCAACAGCGCAGCCACCGAAAACCACGCGATACTGCCCTGTCCATTCGGCAAGACGACGAATGCGGCCAGCAACGGCCCGAGCGCCGAGCCTAAATTTCCGCCGACTTGAAAAAACGATTGCGCAAATCCGTGACGGCCGCCGGACGCGAGCCGTGCGATGCGCGACGATTCCGGATGAAACACCGACGAGCCCGTACCCACGAGCGCAGCGGCGATCAGCAGCCACGGATAGCCGACGCGTGACAGCAGCAGCAGTCCCAACAACGTAAAGCCCATGCCGATGGCCAGCGAATAAGGCATCGGACGGCGATCCGTGTAGGTCCCCACCACCGGCTGCAATATCGACGCAGTGAGCTGGAACACGAGCGTTATCAAACCGATCTGTCCGTAATCGAGCAGGTATTTTTCGCGCAGCAGCGGATAAATCGCCGGCAGCAGCGACTGGATCATGTCGTTGAGGAAATGGCAGAAACTGACTGCGCCCAACACGCTGAGCACAGTGCCGGCGCTGTTGCGCGCGGCTACGGATGCGTTCATTCGGATCGCTCTGCTGTCGGCCCGTCCGGCAAAACGACGAGCGCGCGAATTATATCAAATGAATGTCCATCGGTTACGGCGAGTCGTCGGCATGGTGAGGCGGATGAAAATCTTTTAATACTTCGCGCGTTCGCAGGCGTCCGAGTTCGATCATTTCTTCCGCGCGGTGAAATTCGTAAAACGCGCACGCGTTGCGCGGAATCGGAATGACGAGATCGGGCGGCTGCGCGGCGAGCTTGAAACGCGTCACCGTTTCCTGCACCACATCGAGCGAACGCGCGAACAATTCCATGATGCCCGGATCGGCTTCCGTCGCGATTTCCTTTTCGCGCTTGCTCATGAAGTTTTCCAGAAACTCACCGATCCTTTGCCGGTAGCTGCTGAACACTGTCGGTTCGCCGGCGGCCGCCAACGCTTGATCCGGCGGCGCATCCAGCATCGGCGTTTCGCCGGCCGCGCCCGGACTCGTCAAACTGCCGAACGTGGCGTCGGACGATTCTTTGTCCGGATTGGCTTCGACGGAGCCGTCGCCGCAGTGCGGCTCGGCTTGTGCGTTCACGTCGATGGCGATCGTGCAATCGGTAAGATCGCGTAGCGTCGGTGTGATCGGCACGGGATTCAGCAACGCGCCGTCGACCAACGTGCGGCCTTGGTAGTGATGCGGACGCAGCAATGCGGGAATCGCAATGGATGCGCGAACCGCATCGAACAACGATCCGCGCGAAAACCACACTTCACGCTGTGCCATCAAATCGACGGCGACGGCGGTGAAGCTGATCGGCAAATCCTCGATGTTCACGTCACCGATCAAGTCGCGCAGCTTGTTGATGATGCGGTCGCCCTTGATCAGGCCGCCGCGGAATGTCCAGTCGAGCAGGCGCAGCACGTCGAAACGCTGCAATGCTTTTACCCAATCGCGATAGGCCTCGAGTTTGCCCGCCGCGTAGATGCCTCCGATCAGCGCGCCCATCGAACAACCCGACACACTGCGGATGTCGAAACCCTGCGCACACAACTCTTCGATGGCGCCGATATGCGCGTAACCGCGCGCGCCACCGGAGCCGAGCACCAATGAAATTGTCGTCTGTGTCATGTTTCCACGCTGTTTGTCGTATTCCTAGCAACTCAACGCTATCAGCTATTCTTCAGAGCTGCGGCGCCGTTTACCATAGGCTTGCCCTCGGGAGACTTCCATGCTCGATTTTCGAACCGGCCAGATATTCGGCCTGCTGATGCGCACCATGCCATTCCTTTTGCTGCGCATCGCCGTCTACATCGGCATCACGATCGCTTACGTACTGGCCGTCGGCATCGGCGGCGGCATCGGCATGCTGTTCGGCAAGATCGGCGGCAATACCGGCGGCGGCGCGGGCATCGGCGGATTGATCGGGTTTGTCGTCGTCAGCGGCATTCTGTTCTGGGCGCGGCAGTATCTGCTGTACTTGGTCAAGGCCGGGCACATCGCAGTGCTGGTCGAACTGCTCGATGGACGGCAGATTCCCGCCGGCAGCGGTCAGATCGGTTACGCGACGAACATCGTCAAGCAACATTTCGCGACTTCGTCGGCGCTGTTCGGTCTGCATCAGCTCGTGCGCGGGATTCTTAATGTCTTCAATCGCATCACGATCAGTATCGCGTCCTGGTTGCCCATTCCCGGTCTCGACGTGCTCGTGAAGATCGTCGACAAAGTGATCAACACCAGCCTGAGCCACCTCGATCAGGTGATCCTCGCGCAGATCCTGCGCAAGCATACGGACAATCCATGGGCCGTCGCGCGCGACAGCGTGGTGCTCTATGCGCAAAATTATAAAGGTGTACTCAAGAACGCCGTGTTCCTCACTTTCATCGTGTGGGCGCTCACGCTGCTTTTGTGGATCGGCGTGGCCGCGCCCATCGCGGCGCTGATCGGATTGTTCCACGTGCAGGCCGGAATCTGGACGCTGGTGCTCGCCTTCATCGCCGCGCTCAGCATCAAGGCGGCGTTGATCGATCCGTTCGCGACCGTTGCACTGATTCAGGTGTACGACAAGGTCACGGCGGGCCAAACGCCGAATCCGGAATGGAGCGCAAAACTCGAATCGGTATCGAGCAAGTTCCGTTCCTTGGTCGACCGCGCTCGCCAGAGTCCGACACCGCCTCCACCGACACAGACGGCGCCGACTCAAATCTCGCCATGAGTTGATGCCGCGCTATCCGGTGACGACGTGCGTTTGAATCGCGTGCGGCGGCAACTGAGCAGCGTGTGATTCGTTGTCGACGGCGATCGTAATGTCGCGTGGAACATCGCCGGGATTTGCGATCATGATTACGCGACTGCCGTCGGGATTGGCGAAGGCGATGTGTTGCACGGAGTTATCCTCGCTCGTCGATGCAAGCCGCCGTGCTCCGGCCTGTACGATTTTGCTGAAGTGCGCGATGTAATAGAACGACGGTTGTACACGCACATCGCCGGATTTCGTATCGACCAGCACTGGCGCGTGACAAAAATTGCCGACGTGATTCGGGCCGCCTTGCGTATCCAGCGCGATGTTCCAGTCGATGAATCCGCAGACTCCATTGCTGAAGTCGCCGATCATGTTGCGCGCGTAGCGTTCGGCTGGTTCCCATTCGTCCAGATGCGGGCCGCCTTCGACGCAGCCTTCCGTGAACAGAATCTGCGTGTTCGGAAATCGCTTCAGCACCCGGCTCGATGCGGCGAAATCCTCTTGTTGATACCAATGCAGCGCCAATCCGGCCAGATATTTCGCACTGTCAGGGTTGCCGAGCATGACGACCGCCCGTTCTTCGAGTCCGCTACGGTTGTGATCCCAGCCGAATAATTTCACGTCCGACAATCTTGCTGTTTCCAAAGCGGGTCCGAGAACTTCCGCGATGAAATCGCGTTCGTCGCGCGCCGAATACAGGCACGATTCCCACGCCTGCGCGGCATCCGGCTCGTTCTGCACCGTCAGCGCCCAAACCGGAATTTTCTCGTCGTCCCGCATCGCCTTGACGAAGCGCACGTAGTAGTCGGCCCACGCGCTTTTCGCGTCCTCGCGAAGCTGGCCGCCGTGAATCATTTCGCCGTTGGTCTTCATCCACGCGGGTGGACTCCACGGGGATGCGACGAGCTTGAATCGATCCTTGCCGACGAGCTTCTGCACATCGCGAATCAACGGCAATTGTTCGCCTTTCATCGGAGTCAACGAAAATTTCTTCAGACTCCGATCATCGGCCGCATCGTCAAGCGACCAACTTTTCAGCGAGAAATCGCAGCTCGTCATGTGCGTGCGCGCCAGCGTGTAGCCAATGCCGTCTCGCGGGTCGTAGTAACTGCGCAGCACTTGCGCGCGTTTGTCCTTCGGCAATTGCGCGAGGACATGCGCGGCGCTTTCCGTGAGAGCGCCGCCGAAGCCGATCACGGGAGGACCGAGCTTATCGGCGCTTACCTCAATCGTTGGCCGCGCCTGCGTGGGCAGCGGCGCGTCAATGGGCGACAAACGGTGTCCGTTGTCTCGCGCCGTTTCGCAGACTGCCCAACGAGGAATCGGTTCCGATGCAAAACCTAGCGCAGATTCTAATGAAGTCGCTGTCACCGCCAGCGCGGATAGGCCGCCCTTGATCAGCGTGCGGCGAGTGATCGCGGACTTTTCAGCGCCTTTCTTCATCGTTCAAAGCATCAACGCTTATTGATACGCCCCAACCGCCAACTGCAGCATGATCTTCATTTCCTCGCGCAACGAAATCGGCGCGACGACTTCCGCGTCGGGCCCGTACTTCAGCACATCCATCAACAATTCGCGCGAATTACTGTACGGCACTTTCAACTCGTAACGGCCATCTTTGAGCCACTGACCTTGTTGCTGCGAATGCCAATGCTCGTCGGCAACCCAACGTGCGGCGTGCGGGGAGAAGCGGATCGTCGCCCACGCTTTCGGCGGCCCCGAAAATATGCCGTAGCTCGATGCGAGATGCTGATTCAATTCGTTCTCGGCGCGATCTTCCGCCGCTTCGTCGAGCACTTGCGCGTGCGCAATGCGGTCGAGCGCGAAACTGCGCAAGCCGTCGCGGCCATGATCCCATGCGTCGAGATACCAGTTGTCGCGATAATGCGTGAGCCGTTGCGGTGATACCGTGCGCGTAGTGCCTTCGTCGGTGGAACGCGCGCGGTAATCGAATTTCAGGCGGCGCCGTCCGAGCACGGCGCTCGCGACGTGGCGAAATGTCGCTTCGTCGACTTTGCGTGTGCCGCTGCTGATGACGCGAATGCGATCGACCGGGAAACTTTGGCCATCTGTTTGATTGGATAGCAGCCGATCGATGCGCGAACGGAACGGCGCAAGTGCGCTGGCGAGAATGCCAGGCCCAGTGCGTCCGACCAATTCATTCAACGCGAGCAGCGCCTGCAATTCCTCGCTGGTAAGCCACAGGCCCGGGAGTTCGAAACGGTCGAGTTCGTCGGGTGCGTAGTGAAAGGCGGCCTGTTCGCCGTCGCTGTCGATCGGCGCGCCGAGTGCATCGCGCAGAAATGCGATGTCGCGATACGCGGTGGCGCGCGAACAGCCCAGTTCGTCCATCACGCGCGCCAACGGCAGCGGATACCGCGCGGATTTCAGCATGCGGTGCAGCGTAAGAATGCGTTCGTAGCGATCCATGTGTCTATGCTACGCGAAGCCGGCAGCGTACGGAGGATCCGGGTGCATCCGTTATGATGCGTCGCATGTCCCACGCGAAACTCAATATCAACGAGCCGGTCGGCGACGAGGTCAAGACGACCACGTGCTACATGTGCGCGTGTCGGTGCGGCATCAAAGTGCACATGAAGGACGGCCGCATTCGCTACATCCAGGGCAACGCCGCGCATCCGGTCAACAAAGGCGTGCTGTGCGCGAAGGGTTCGGCCGGCATCATGCAGCAGTACTCGCCGGCGCGTTTGTCGAAACCGCTGTTGCGCGTGGGCGAACGCGGCGCGGGCGAATTTCGTGAGATCGAGTGGGACGAAGCGCTGGCGCTGGCGACGCAATGGCTCGGCGACATCCGCAAAACGAATCCCGACAAGCTGGCGTTCTTCACGGGGCGCGATCAATCGCAGGCGCTCACGGGCTGGTGGGCGCAACAGTTCGGCACGGTGAACTACGCCGCGCACGGTGGATTCTGCTC
>Ga0209006_10003387_pt1 | contig 14515 bp, 12 predicted proteins | sample JacPin_JW_Ref_O2_FD_188567 | JGI IMG/M metagenome (GOLD analysis project Ga0209006, IMG submission 188567) | Forest soil microbial communities from Algoma, Ontario, Canada - Jack Pine, Ontario site 1_JW_Ref_O2 (SPAdes) (version 2) | ecosystem: Environmental > Terrestrial > Soil > Boreal... | reverse complement strand
TCAGGTCAGTTGTCGTGGAAATCGCTGAGCCTTCAAACTATAACTTCATTTTGCGATTTGAGATAGACAAAATGTTGGTTCGTTTTGCACAGATGGGAATCAGAGGGCCATCATCGGGGATGACGTCGTCGGAACAGTTCATGTGGATAGAGCCGCCTCGGCTGTCCGGCCAGGGCGAAGCCGGGCCCCAAACCATCGATGCGGCGTATCCTAAATTGTCTTAACCTTGTATCCCCCCAATAAAAAATGGGCACAGCTGTTTTGCCGTGCCCTTCCCAGGAGACAAGAGGACGCACACACCGAATCAGACGAGAAACTTAAATCGGGCCCGAATCCGATTCAGCCCCAGAGATAGAGATAACCGGAGCCGGAATCCTGATCGCAGGTATCCGGGGAATGTTCACCACCGGAATCCTCACCGCCGGAACATTCACCCGCAGCCGCGGACATCACTCGAATCCTTATGGGATCAATCACAACCCGCTCAAAGGCCCGGTCCATCGCCACCGGCGCAAAACGCATGCGGACGACATGCGCGTCGGCTCGCGCCTCAGCCTGGGCTTCAGCCCGCTCCTCACTGGCTTCCAACCGGTCAGCCTCAGCCTCTTCCCGGTCCGTCATGCCCTCGAAGCGGACGATTTTAGTCTGGGCGAATCTGGTCTGGTCCTGCACGAACCTATCCTGCGTACGAGCCATCTTGCCCTGGAACTGCGCCAGAGCGGTCGAAAGGGGGCAGGACGCCGTTTCATCGCGCCCCGCAGCCATGCGAACCTCCGCCACGAACTGGTCCGCGCGGTCAGAAACCCGCTGCACCACAAAATCCGACCGGTCCGAGACGCGCTCGGCAATCCGGTGCGCCCATGCTGCGCCGCCGTCGTGATAAAACCCGTTCAGCCCCAGCGCCACCACTCCGGCCGTCAGCCATGCCCACGCTTGTGTCTTCATCGTCTTGCTCTCCGTATGGCAGATAGACGAACCCCAACGGAATCCGTTAGCGAAGGAAGATACGTGCCGGAAAGCGAATTAGTTCCCGGGGTTGACCGTCAATGAGCACAACGGCATTGAACGCCCGCCATCTTTGAGCCACCGCCAACTCCATGGCTTTCATTGACTTGCCTTCGCATCGCGCCTAGCATGGCACCACTCCATGCTCGGCCAGACCATGATCGGCCAGACCATTTCGCATTACCGCATCGTCGAGAAGCTCGGCGGAGGGGGAATGGGAGTGGTTTACAAAGCTGAAGATGTGCGGCTGCATCGTTTTGTGGCGCTGAAGTTCCTGCCCGATGATCTGGCCGCCGACCCCCAGGCCCTGGCACGCTTTCAGCGCGAAGCGCAGGCAGCATCGGCGCTCAATCATCCGAATATCTGCACCATCTACGACGTCGGAGAAGAGAACGGCGAACCTTTCCGGCCATGGAGTTCCTCGACGGCGCCACCCTCAAGCACGTGATCGCCGGGCGCGCAATGGAAATGGAGTTGACCGGTTGTGATCGTCTCGGTCAAGCGGGAAGTTACCAGCTAGCCGCCAACTCGCACTGGCTCCCGCTCTTTCAGCTTCTCTAGAATCATCGGCCCGAGCTGCGAGACGCTGCCTGCGCCCAGGGTCAGGATCATGTCGCCATCCTGCGCAGCGGCCGCGGCAGCACTCACCGCATCAGCGAAGGAACTTACATACTGGGCGCTTCGTCCGCCACCCCCGGCGTTCGAGCCGCCCGTCGAGCCGATGCTCCGCGCCAGCGCTTCTGCGGTGATGCCCTCGATCGGCTTCTCGCTCGCCGCATAAATGTCGAGCACGAACAGCGAATCCGCATCGCCAAACGCTGCGCGGAATTCTTCCATCAGGTCGCGGGTGCGCGTATAACGATGCGGCTGGAACACCACATGAATCTTCCGGAACCCGCAGGTCTTCGCCGCGGCCAGCGTGGCCCTGATCTCCGTGGGATGGTGGCCGTAATCGTCGATCACGCTCACCCCCGCCGCCCGCCCGCGCAGATGGAAGCGTCGATCCACCCCGCGGAACTGGTCTAGCGCTGCGCGGATCGCCTCGACTCCAACGTCCAGTCCCACGCCCACCGCAATCGCCGCCGTCGCATTCAGAATGTTATGCACCCCCGGCACGTGCAGCGTGAATTCGCCGAGGTCCTGCTTGCGATAGCTCACGCGAAACGTGTTCAAAGGCGGGTGCCCCATTTCTCGTGCGTCGTTTGCGCGAGAAGTGGGGATTTTGATCCAGAAATCCGACCCGCGTTTCGTGCCATAGGTGACCGTGCGCCGTTGCACCTGCGGCAACAACCGCCGCAGCAGCGGATCGTCATTGCAGGCGACGATCATTCCATAAAACGGCACGCGGTCCATGAACTCCAGAAAAGTTTTCTTCACATCGCGCATGTTGCGGTAGCAATCCATGTGCTCGCGATCGATATTGGTGATGACCGAAAGAATCGGGGACAATTTAAGAAAGCTGCGGTCGCTCTCATCCGCCTCGGCCACCAGGTACTGCGACTTCCCCAGCCGCGCGTTCGACCCCAGCGCATCCACGCGCCCGCCCACCACCACAGTCGGATCGAGCCCGCCCGCGGCCAGAACCGCCGCCACCATCGAAGTAGTCGTGGTCTTGCCGTGCATGCCGGCAATGGCGATGCCATACTTCAGCCGCATCAGCTCGGCCAGCATCTCCGCCCGCTGAATCACGGGAACGTGCAGCTTATGCGCCTCGGCCACCTCGGAATTCTCCACCGAGATCGCCGAACTCGTGACCACCACTTCTGCTCCTGAAACATTTTCCGCCCGATGCCCCTCAAACACCGCCGCGCCCAGCCCCGCGAGCCGCTGCGTCACCGCCGAACTTTTCAAGTCCGACCCGGAAACCTTGTAGCCGAGATTCAGCAGCACCTCGGCAATCCCGCTCATGCCGATCCCGCCGATCCCCACGAAATGTATGCGCTGAATCTTGGCAAACATAAGTCAAAATCTTCGCCACGGATTTCACGGATCAACACGGATAAACCTAAAGACGGATTAACTCTAACCTCGAAAAACAAAACAAAAATCAAAAAAGGTCTATCCGTGCAAATCCGTGGCTAGCGTTCCTCCATCCCCGCCACGCGCGCCGCCATCGCCGCAATATCCCGCGCCGCATTGGGATGCGCCATCCCCCGCGCGGCCGCGCTCATCTTCTGCAGTCGCGATGAATCCTGCAGCAGCGCGGCAATCGTCTCCGCGAGCCAGACGCCGTCCAGTTTCGACTCTTCCACCACCACCGCGGCCCCAGCCCGCTCCAGCGCCTCGGCATTCACCCGTTGATGATCGTCGGCCGCCCGCGGGAACGGCACAAAAACCGCCGGCTTCCCTGCCGCCGCGATTTCCGCCACGGTGCTGGCGCCCGAACGGCACACCACCAGATCCGCGCGCGCAAACGCCGCTGGCATGTCCTCAATGAACTTGAACACTTCGAATGTGAAACTCGCCGCTGACTCGCACAAATGCTTATACGCGGCCAGCGCGTCATTATAGTCACGCTCGCCGGTCTGATGAATGATGTGAATCCCCGGCGCCTCCTGCTGCAACACAGGCAAGCAGCGGATCATCGCCTCATTGATCGCGTGCGCCCCCTGACTGCCACCAAACACCAGCAACGTCGGAGTCTCGCCGCGTCTCTTGTTCGACTCTGAAACGGCCATCTCAAAGAACGCCTGGCGCACCGGCACTCCAGTCACTTCCGCGTGACGAAAATATTTCGCTGTCTCTTGAAAGTGCACCGCAGCCGCAGAAACAAATCGCGCCACCACGCGGTTGGCAAACCCCGGCACCACATTTGGCTCAAACGCCAGCGTCGGAATATGTTTCACCACCGCCGCCAGCATCGCCGGACCCGAGGCATATCCGCCCACGCCAATCACCACGTCCGGCGCGAACTCGTTCAACATGCGCCCCGCATCCCAGACCGCGCGCGGCAAATCAAACGCCGTCTTCAGCCGCGTTACCAGACTCACATTCTTGAGCGCACCCACCCGCACCAACAGGAGCGGATATCCTGCCGCCGGCACCAAGCGGTTCTCGATTCCGCGCGCCGTCCCAATGAACAGCACCTCGGCCCCATAACTTTTCTTGAGTTCGTTGGCGATGGCCAAGGCGGGGATCACATGCCCACCCGTCCCGCCGCCCGCCAGAATGGCCCGCATGAAGTGACTATAAACCAGAGATAGAACTTGCCACGGATCCACACGGATAGACCTAACCATAGAACAAGCAAGATCAGGAAGAGAATGATCCGTGAAGATCCCTGCAAATCCGTGGCAAAGGTTTTCTTACTCTGCCTGCTTCGTAATATTCAGCAGCACGCCCACGCAGGCCAGCGTCACAAACAGTGACGACCCTCCGTACGACACCAGCGGCAGCGGAATCCCTTTCGTCGGCATCATGCCCAGCACCACGCTGATGTTAATGAAGGCCTGCAGCACCACCATGCTGGTGATTCCGACCGCCAGATATCGTCCGAAAACGTCTTCCGTGCGCCACGAAGCCCGCATCCCGCGCCACAGGAAAATGGCAAAGAGTGTGACCACGAACATCGCGCCCACCAGGCCCAACTCTTCCGCGGTCACGGCAAAAATAAAATCAGTGTGCGGCTCGGGCAGATAAAAGAGTTTCTGCTTGCCTTCCATCAATCCCGTTCCGGTGATCCCGCCGGTGCTCACTGCGATCAGCGACTGAATCAAGTGGAACCCTGCCTTCTGCCGTTCTGCATACGGATTCAGAAACGCCAGAATGCGGTCACGCCGGAAAGCAACATGAAAAATCAGAAAATAAAGCGGCACCAGCGACGCTCCAACCGCATAGGCGAAATAGCGCAGCCGCATTCCCGCCACATAAAGAATGCAAGCCGCAATGCTCGCGCAGGCAATCGCCGTGCCAAGATCGGGCTGCAACACGATCAGGCCCAGCAGTACGACCACGGGCGCGGCCGCCGGCAGCAGCGTGTTGCGCGCGTCGTCCATAACCTTGGTGCGGCCCGCAAGAAAATATGCCAGAAACAAAATCAGCACCGGCTTGGCCAATTCCGAGGGCTGAAACGAAAACGCGCCCACCCGGAACCAGCGATGCGTGTTGTGCGAGCGGTCAAGAAAAAACACCGAGATCAGTAGCAGAGTAGTCAGTCCCAGTAGCGGAAACACCAGCGCCGGATGCTTGTAGCGCCGGTAATCCACCTGCATCGCCAGCACCATGGCTATCAGCCCCGCCGCCGCCCACATCAACTGCTTCGAGAGAAATGCATACTCCGATCCGAACCGTTCCCGCGCCATCACCGCCGACGCCGAAAACACCATCACCAACCCCACAAACACCAGGAGCATGGTCACAGTGAACAGCCAGCGGTCGACACTCACGCGCTTTGCCATGGGAGTTTCATTTCACCACGCCAGCGGAGACGCACACGGAAGAATTGCTGCTTGGCGATCGCTGGCTGTTGCTTGTCTTGGTTCGGGGACGCGGTGCCGTCCGCGCCACCTGCGCTCTTAACGCCGGCAGTTCGCAGCGGTTTGGAGTCTGCTCCTGATCGCCGGCTCCGAGGGACCTTCCCTCATCTCTCTTGTAGCTTCATACCTCCATACGGTTGGTGTTTATTCGCGGCACACGTAGTGCCTCAGTTTGAAATCTCATAGGTTAGAACGGTAGCCTCAGTGACCCCATTTGGACCTTGAGGAAATCGCGCAGATGGCTGACCACTACGCACCCGTTCCCAAACTACGTGGCCGGTACAAAAGAAGTAGTTCGGCATTTTGTTTTCTGAAATGATGGCTGAACATGGGATACATCTCAAGAGCCGCAGACAGACTCCCAATGTGGGCAAGATTCATTCTTGGGATTCTCGCAGTCGCGGCAATGATCTACGGTATCGCTCGCGATGGTTTCTGGTTCCTGCTGCGTGTAATTTTTAGCCCTGATCTCTAGATTTCAAACTTGAGGCACCACCTAAAGTAGACAGGTTTTGCGCAGGCCCAACCCCTGTGCCCTCAGTGTTCGACCACAAATATCAACGACTCAGCCGCCACCAGTCTGTACTTTTCCCGCAACGTCCCTTTCAGGGACAGTTCGCCGTTTTCTCCCAATTTCCCCGAGCGCGAGCATCGCGGGCGAACCTAGCTCGCAGTCACCAGCGGCGTGCGCTTCGCCATGGGGACGAACTCCCGCACCTCGTGTCCCAGGTAGACCTGACGCGGGCGCGCAATTTTCTGTTCGGGATCGGTGATTAACTCCTGCCACTGCGCCAGCCATCCCACCGTGCGCGGAATCGCAAACAGCACGGTGAACATTTCCGGCTTGAAACCCACGGCCTGGTAAATGATCCCCGAATAAAAATCGACGTTGGGATAAAGCTTGCGCTTGATGAAGTAGTCGTCCTCGAGCGCGATGCGCTCTAGCTCCAGCGCGATCTCCAGTTTCGGATTGTGTCCCGTAACCTCGAACACTTGCTGCGCCGTCCACTTGATAATCTTGGCCCGCGGATCGTAATTCTTGTAGACGCGATGCCCGAAGCCCATCAGCCGGCCGTGTCCTTCTTTCACACGTTTCACATACGCCGGAACATTTTCCTTCGAACCGATTTCGTCGAGCATGCGGATCACTTCTTCGTTCGCGCCTCCATGCAGCGGACCGGAAAGCGCCGCCGCGGCTGCGGCCGTCGACAGAAACGGATCCGCCTGCGAACTGCCCACCGACCGCATAGCGTTGGTGCTGCAGTTCTGCTCGTGGTCGGCGTGCAAAATAAAAAGAATGTCGAGCGCTTTCGCCAGCGCCGGATTGGCGCTGTATTTGGGTTCGACCTTTTTCCACAGCATGTTCATGAAATTTTCGGTGTAGCTGAGATCGTTGTCCGGATACACGTAGGGCAAGCCGGCATTGTGGCGATACGACATCGCCGCGATGGAGGGCGTCTTCCCGATCAGCCGCTTGATTTGCAGCATCCGGTTGCCGGCATCGTGAATCTCCCGCGCCTCCGGATAGATCGTCGACAGCGCGGCCACGGTGCTAACCAGCATCGCCATGGGATGCGCGTCGTAGCGGAAGCCCTCCATGAATTTCTTCGTGTTTTCATGCAGCATGGTGTGGTGCGTGATCTCGAGCACCCAGCTCTTCAGTTCGCTTTCGGTGGGCAGCTCGCCAAAAAGCAACAGGAATGCCACCTCCAGAAACGAGCAGTGCTCGGCCAGCACTTCAATGGGGTAGCCGCGGTAACGAAGAATTCCTCGGTCGCCGTCGATGAACGTGATGGTGCTGCGGCACGACGCCGTGTTCATGAAGGCTGGGTCGTAAGTCATCAGCCCAAAATCTTCCGGGTCGGTTTTAATCTGCCGCAAATCCATCGCTCGGATCGTCCCATTCTCGATGGGGACGGTATAGCTGCGGCCGGTGCGGCTGTCTTTGATCGCGAGGTTGTCTTGTTCTCGTGCCATTTCTTGTGCCATTTCACGTCTCCCCGGGCTTCGTGCGCCGACTCCGCGTAAGGCGCATCCCTGATCAAAATGTTCCAGTCATGATTGGGACACTTTAGATTGTGCCATGACGGTTGGCAGACGGGGTGATTCTAATCACAATCCTGTCAAAACACATTCCGAAGGCGGACGGGGCCCAAAGGTAGACAGGATGCCGGATTTCAGGTCGCAACGGGTCGAAGCCGCGGTCGTCAGGTCGAGCTGACTCTGGTGTCAGCCGCGAGCGCGCGCACAGTTTCTTTGAATGCTTGGCCGCGGTGTTCGTAATTCTTGAACTGGTCGAAGCTAGCGCACGCCGGAGCCAGCAGCACCACGTCGCCGGGCCGCGCCGCGGCATGTGCCTTGCGCAACGCGTGATCGAGCGTCTCCGCATGCACAATTTCAGCCGCTTTAATTTGCGACTCGATCTTCGCTGCCGCTGCGCCGATGGTGTACACGCGCTTCACGCGCTGCCGCACCAGATCGTTGAGCACGGTGTAGTCGCTGCCTTTATCTTTGCCGCCGAGAATCAGGTGAATGTTCGCGGGGAACGACTCCAGCGCTTTAATGGTCGCATCCACGTTGGTGGCTTTGGAATCGTTGTAGTAGTCCACGCCGCCGATGCTGGCGACAAACTCCAGCCGGTGTTCCACCGCCTTGAATTCGCGCACCGCCTGCCGAATTTTTTCCGGAGCGCAGCCCATCAACACGCCCGCGCACACCGCGGCCAAAACGTTTTCCAGATTGTGCGCGCCCTTCAACGGAATTTCGCTTACGAGCATGATGGTCTGCCGTTCGTTCGGCCCAACGAACACGCTGTCCGGTCCGGAAGACCGCACAGGTCGCACTTCCTTTCGGGCATCGCGGAAAACAATCGCTCCATCCCGAACCTCCGCGCCTTGCTGCAGTTCCTTCTCCCGGCTAAACCAGAAAACCTGCGCCCGCGTGCGCGTCGCCATAGCGACGCAGGTGGGATCGTCGGCATTCAAGACGGCGAAGTCGCTGGCCTGCTGGTTCTCGAAAATGCGGGCCTTCGCATCGGTGTAGGCTTCGAACGTGCGATGCCGGTCGAGATGATCGGGCGTAACGTTCAACACAACCGCAACCTTCGGACAAAACGTCTGAATCGTTTCCAGCTGAAAACTCGAGACTTCGAGCACGATCACCGTCTCCGGCTGCGCCTGTTCGGCAAGCGAAATCGCCGGAGTGCCAATATTGCCGCCCACCAGGGCGGGGAGGCCAGCGGCAGTCATGATCTCGCCCGCGAGCGTTGTCGTCGTTGTCTTGCCGTTCGACCCAGTAATAGCCACGATCGAACCTGGCAGAAAGCGCGCGGCCAGCTCGATCTCGCCAATCACCGTGACGCCCTGCGCCCGGGCCTGCGCGAGCGGCGGCGCATCGACCGGAACGCCGGGGCTGACCACAATCATGTCCTGCCCGCGAAATGTTCGGTCACCATGCCCACTGGTCTCGACCGTAATGCCGTGATCGAGCAGCACTGGAATCTCGTTGCGCAGTTCGTCGCCGCTCTTGGTGTCAGACACAGTAACGCGCGCCCCGTGCGCCTTCAGGAACAGCGCCGACGCCACCCCGGACTTGCCGAGGCCGACTACCAGCACGCGTTTGTCTTTTAGATCCATCGTTCAGTGGCTAGTGACTGGTTGCTAATGGCTCGCGTCTAGTAAACCGAACAGCCCCTGATCGCCAGGTTTCGTGCCAGTCACTAGCCACTATTCACTAGCAACTGGGTTTACTCACCGCAGCTTCAACGTCGTGAGCGCGAACAACGCAAACACCAGCGACGCGATCCAGAAGCGCACAATAATTTTCGACTCCGACCAGCCCATCAGTTCGAAGTGATGATGCAGCGGGGCCATCTTGAAGATGCGCTTCTTGCGCAGCTTGTACGAGCCCACCTGTAGGATGACCGAAACTGCCTCGATGACAAAAACGCCGCCGATAAACGGCAACAGCAGTTCCTGTTTGATCATGACCGCGACGGTTCCAATCGCGCCGCCCAGCGCCAGCGAACCCACGTCGCCCATAAACACTTCGGCGGGATGTGCGTTGTACCACAGAAATCCGATAGACGAGCCCACCATCGCTCCGCAAAAAATTGTCAGCTCCGCGACTTGTGGCATACGCTGCAATTCGAGATACGTTGCGAAAGTCGCGTGGCCGCTTACGTAGGTCAGCACGGCCAACGCGCCCGCGGCGATCACGGTGCAGCCGATGGCGAGCCCATCCAGTCCGTCGGTAAGGTTGACCGCGTTGCTCGAAAACACAATCACGAGCGCGACAAAAATAATAAATGGGAGAAACGCCAGCGGCCAGAGATGGGGATGCCGCACCAGCGTTCCAATCACCAAATCCGGGTGAAACTGCTTGAAGAACGGCACGAACAGGCTTGTGGAATACATGCCGTAGGTTTGCATGGCGATCAATGCGACCGCGATCAAAATGCCGGTGGCAAATTGCAGCCCGAGTTTCTGCCGCGCCGTGAGGCCCAGATTGCGGCGATGCGCAACTTTGGTGTAGTCGTCGGCGAACCCGATCGCTGCATACGCGCACGTGGCGAACACGGCGATCCAGACGAAGCGATTGCCCAGATCCGCCCACAGCAGCGTGGGGACGACAATTGCAATCACGATCAGCAGGCCACCCATGGTCGGCGTGCCCGCTTTTTTCTGATGAGCCTTGGGACCTTCTTCGCGAATGTATTGCCCGATCTGAAATTCGCGCAGACGGTTGATGACCAGCGGACCCACGATCAGCGCGGTGAACAGCGCGGTGAGACTGGCAAACGCGGTGCGAAACGTCACGTAGCGAAAAATGCGGAACGGCGGAAAGTAGTGCTGCAGTTTCGTGAACAACAGCCAGTAGAGCAATCAGCCTCCCGTCCCTCGCACGATGTCTACAGACTCAAGATGAAATCTCAACCGCGGAGGCACTGAGTCGCGGAGAAAGCCAGCTTCTTTCAAAAAGCAAACGAGCTAAGATTCTTTTGCTCTTCTCCGTGTCTCCGTGGCGAAACGCTAGCCCCCGCCGCGCTGCGTCTTCCACGTCTCCAAAGCTTTTTCCAGTTTCACGCCGCGGGACGCCTTCAACAGAACCACGTCTCCGTCTCGCGCTTCGCGCGCCAACCACTCGCCCGCGGCTTCGGGTGTGGCCACGAACTCGGCGCGCACGCCGGCCTCGCTCGCACTCTCAACCATGGCTTGCGCCAGTCCGCGCACGCCCACCAGCGCGTCAATTCTTTTCTCCGCCATGTGGCGTCCGCATTGGCGATGCAACTCTTCGCCGGCCGCCCCCAGTTCCAACATTTCTCCGGCCACGACAATGCGGCGTCTGGCGGGCATTGCGACCAAAGCGTCAACCATAGCGTCGAGCGCCTTCGGATTGGAATTGTAGCAATCGTTGACGACCGTGATGTTACCCAGTTGGACAACTTGCCCGCGCTTGTCGGGCGGAGCGAGCGTGGCCAGCGCGTCGACGGCTTCGGAAAGTTTCAGGCCGCGCTCCACTCCAACGGCAACCGCGGCCAGTGCGTTGAGCACATTGTGCGACCCCACCAGCGGCAGGCGAGCATGGGCACGGGAGTTGCCCATGACAACGTCAAACTCCGAACCGTCAGTTCCCTTCGGCTGGACATTTTCGGCGCGCACGCTGGAGGCGGGCTGCGTTCCGTAGAGGACGACGTTGCCGCGGAAGCCGCGGCCGAACTGCGAAACATATTCGTCGTCCGCGTTGAGAATTGCGGTCCCGCTCGCGGGCAACGATTCGATCAATTCGTATTTCGCGCGCGCGATGCCGGCAATGGAATCGAAGAACTGCAAATGCACGGGGGCGACGTTTGTGACCACACCAATTTCCGGCTGCGCAATTTTCGCCAGCGCCCGAATCTCGCCCGCGTGCGACATACCCATTTCAATGACAGCTACGTCCTGCTCAGCTTCGAGTTTGAGCAGCATCAGCGGCAGACCGAAATGATTATTGAAGTTGCCTTCAGATTTCAGCACGCGAAAACGAGTAGCGAGCACGTGGGCGATGGCTTCTTTGGTCGTCGTCTTTCCCGCCGATCCAGTCACGCCCACCAGCTGCTTGCCCCAGCGCTTGCGCACGGCCGTCGCCAGAGTTTGCAACGCGACAAGAGTATCTTCGACGGGCAGCAGTTGCGCGTGCGACGGGTAGCGATACAGGTGGTCTTTTCGGACGACCGCCGCGACGGCGCCTTTTTCGAGCGCGGAGGCCACGTAATCGTGCCCATCCAGCCGCTCGCCTTTCACGGCGAAAAACAGTTGGCCAGGACCAATGGTGCGCGAGTCGATGGAGTAGGCTCGCGCGACCTGTTCGCGCAAGGCGACCGGGAAGTCGCCAGACGCATCGATGAACGCGGCGATCTTGGAGAGTGGCAGAATCATTCTTTGTTCGCCGGCAGATTATTGGGCACGCCGTTCTTCGTCAATTCGGAGGAAGGCTCGTTACACAGAAATCCCGCGACGCGCAGAGCCTCATGCGCAACTTCCACGTCGTCGAAAGGACGCGAGCCTTCGCGCGTGATCTGAACTTTCTCATGGCCTTTTCCGGCCAGCAGCACGATGTCGCCGGGCCGGGCCTCGGCAATGACGAGCGCGATCGCCTTGCGGCGGTCAGGTTCCACGCTGTATTTGGTGCCTGTTCTCTGCAAGCCGACAAGAGCGTCATTAATAATCGCCAGCGGATCTTCGCCGCGCGGATTGTCGGAAGTGAGCACGACGAAATCGCTGCCCCGGCCTGCGGCCTCGCCCATCAGTGGACGTTTGGCGCGATCGCGATCTCCGCCGCAGCCGAAAAGGGTTAGCACGCGCGCGTTCATTCCTCCACGCGTCACGAATTCGCGCGCCAGCGCGGTGAGGTTGCGCAGGGCGTCGTCGGTGTGCGCGTAGTCGACCACCACGGTGAAAGGCTGGCCGCAATCGACGCGCTGAAACCGTCCTGGAACGTGGGTCAGGGCTTCGACTCCGCGCGCAATCGCGGATAGATTGCAGTTGCGCGCATAACACGCGGCCACGGCTGCGAGAATGTTATACACGTTGACGCGCCCGATCAGCGGCGAAAACAAGGGAACGGTTTCCTCCGGCGTCGCCAGATCGAAGCGCGTGCCCCGCGGGGTGATATCGACGCGCGCCGCGTGAAAGTCGCCCCGCTCCCATCCATACCGGAGCACCACGGAACTGCGTTTGCGGCTGAACTCCGCCAGCTTCGCGCCATATTCGTCATCGAGATTGGTAACGACGGCGCGGGGCGCGTCCGTACCGCATCCCTCAAAGAGCACGCGCTTGGCGGCGAAATATTGTTCCATCGTCACGTGATAGTCGAGATGGTCGCGCGTCAGATTCGTGAACACGGCCACGTCAAACGGCACGCCATACACGCGCTCCTGCGCGAGAGCGTGCGAAGAAACTTCCATGACGGCATCGGTTGCGCCCTGTGCCAATGCTTCATGCAAGAGGCGATTCAACTCCAGCGCTTCAGGCGTGGTGTGCGGAGCGGGCAAAATCTTTCCGGCCACGCGATATTCAATGGTTCCGATCAGAGCGCTCTTGCGTCCGGCCGCCGTCAGAATCGATTCCACCAGAAATGCCGTGGTACTTTTTCCATTCGTTCCGGTGATGCCCGTGACCGCAATGCGCTCCGCTGGCTTCTTGTAGAAGTTCGCGCTGACCCGCGCCAAAGCCCGCCGCCCGTGCGGAACCAACGCCCAGGCCACACCTTCGCGAGGTTTTTCCGCAGGAGAATCGGTAACCACGGCGACCGCTCCCGACTGGATGGCGGCGTCAATAAAACGATTTCCGTCGGAGGTTTCGCCGCGCATAGCCACGAAGAGGCATCCGGGCTTCACCCGCCGCGAATCGTATTCCACACTGCTCACATCCGGGTTCCCGCTCTGCGCGAGGATTTCCGCTCCATCCAGAAGATGTTGGAAGGTCATTGCTCAGAATTATATGGCAGCGGAGATTCCGCAGGGATTGATTGGGAAATGAGACGACGCTGCGCGGCCCCGGTCACCGGCATTCGCCGATTACTAAGGTGACGTTCCCGCACCTCTTTCCGGGCGCTAGAGTAAAGACCTAGAGGTGAATCTATGTCCACCGGAACCGGTGCTGGAAAATACCGTTGCGCGCAGTGTGAAAGATCAGAGAGTGATTGCGAGTGCGAAAAGTACTGCTGCCTCTGCCAGACCACACTCGACGACATCCGCCTCTGTCAAGACGGGCTCCTGTATTGTGAATCGTGCCGCAAAGCCTGCGATTACAAGACGTCGAGCTAGAGAATCGAACTCGATGTCGTCCCAAGTGTCGTCCTCAATATCTTCTTAGATGACCACTGCTTCCTTGTACTCGCCGAATACCTTTCGCATCGTGTCAGAAATTTCGCCGACCGTCGCGTAAGCCTCCACCGCAGTCAGAATCCGGGGCATCACATTCGCTCCGGAACGCGCAGCGTCTTCCACGCCTTCGAGCGCCGCCCGCCATGGTCCCGCGTCGCGGTGGGCACGCAGCGCGCGGGTCCGCTCCACTTGTCGCGACTCCAGCGTGGGATCGATCCTCTGAATCGGGATCGGCTTCTCTTCCTCCACCTCGAATCGGTTTACGCCCACCACGATGGCTTCTTCGCTATCCACGGCCTGCTGATATTCGTACGCGGCGTTCTGAATTTCCTGTTGCACGTAGCCGCGCTCAATCGCTTTCAGCATTCCGCCGAGAACTTCAATCTTGCCCAGATACTCAGCCGCGCGCTGCTCGATTTCGTTGGTCAGCGCCTCCACGTAATACGAACCGGCCAGCGGATCGATCGTCTGCGCGGCACCCGATTCATAGGCAATCACCTGCTGCGTGCGCAGCGCGATGCGCGCCGCCTGCTCCGTGGGCAGAGCCAGCGCTTCGTCATAGCCGTTGGTATGCAGCGACTGCGTTCCGCCGAGCACCGCGGCCAGCGCCTGAATCGCCGTGCGCACAATATTATTTTCCGGCTGCTGCGCCGTCAGCGTCGAGCCCGCG
>Ga0209006_10003386_pt1 | contig 14516 bp, 9 predicted proteins | sample JacPin_JW_Ref_O2_FD_188567 | JGI IMG/M metagenome (GOLD analysis project Ga0209006, IMG submission 188567) | Forest soil microbial communities from Algoma, Ontario, Canada - Jack Pine, Ontario site 1_JW_Ref_O2 (SPAdes) (version 2) | ecosystem: Environmental > Terrestrial > Soil > Boreal... | reverse complement strand
CGTCCACCTGCACGTCAAGGAATGCTGTCGGCATCTCGCGGCGCGCACGCTCCGGGGCGTATTTGATCGGCTTCGCCAGTGCGTCCGGCGCAGGCTCCCCGATGGCGTTGTAGATTTCGGTGAGGTGCTTGCGGTAGAGGCGGTCGAAATCCGCGTCGTTTGCCGAGCCGTGTTCCGGACCGAACCACCAACACCAGTCGCTGCCCTCTGCCGCCATCACTGCCTCGTAGGCGCGCTCGCCCGGCGGTGAGAGTTTCGAGGGGTCGAAGGGATCCCTCAGTACGCCCCGCGAGCGGGCACGTTCGAACGCGTCTCGCGCGTCCCGCAACAGATCCCACGCGCGGACGTCTTCGGCGTGACCGATCCACACGTCGAAATTCGCGCTGATCCACGACGCCGGAAAAATTCCTTCCATGCGAGGCGCATCGGCGGCGGCTTCAGCGGCTTCGCTCATTGTCAAAGCTTGGATCTCGCCGTCGTTTGAAATGCGTTCATAAAAGCGCCTCAGGAATTCCCGGCCATTGCCCGGATAATATTCCCAGGCGTTTTCGCCGTCGAGAATCAGACTTACCGTGGCTGTGCTTCCAGACGGTTCGCGATCGCCGATCGCGCGAATACGCCGATGGAGATCCTCCGCTGCGGCTTCGGAACCCATGCGGCTGTAGACAAACCCGACGAGATCCGACAAATAGTGATCGCGGAAGAATCCGGTCATCTGTCGAGTGCCGCGGCTGAACTTCCAGGGGGTGTAGAGCTGCGGCCCGTTTTCAGGATAGCCGGACGCGTCGCGCCAGAAGCCGATGTTGCGGGTACGGCCGAGCACTCCTTCGTCCGTTGCAAACCAGTGAAATCCGAGATCAGCCGCGATTTCGAGGGCCTGGTCGGAGACGGAGCCCTCCGAGGGCCACAGTCCAGCCGGCGGCTTCCCAAAAAGACGCTCGTGGAATTTCCGTGCGCGTACGAGTTGCTCGCGGGCGTCCTCGGAATAGCGAAACGGCGGCTGCGGCAGAGGCGTATGCGGATTTGCAACGCGTGCGATGTCAGTGTCGCAAAGCAGAGGAAGAATCGGATGGTAATACGGAGTCGTCGAGATTTCGATCTGGCCGCGCGACGCTGCGAGCCGATATTCCGGCAGAACCTTCGACAGCAGTTCGCGCTGCCGGTCCAGGAGCAGGACTTTATCCTCTTCGGTGAAGTCCCTCCCTTTCTCGGAAAGTCCGCGAACGGCGGGATCGTTGGCCAGATATTCTTCATCCATCCAGGCGAGCTGGGACAGCAGCTGCAGATCGCGCCACTCGCGCGGTCCCCAGTGCGCGACGCACGCCTGAGCGCCACCCGATCGCAGCTCGGCTTGCAATTCCGAAAACCGGGGCCAGCGGTGTACCAGATTCTCATTTATCTGGAAGGCCCGCTCCAGGGCCTCGCGCTTCTGGTCCGGCCTCAGCGAATCGACAGGAGCAAACGCGATTTCAAACCAGGGCTCTTGAAATCGGCCACTGGCATATTCCTCAATCTGCTCCCCAAGCAATGGGACAATATTGAATGTTGCGTGGACCTTGGGGAATTCCTCCATAATCTTGACCATTCCCCAGTAGTCTTTCAGGGCGTGCAAGCGCGTCCACGGCAGCACGTACTGCCCGTTGGATGGGTCGCGATATTGCGGCTGATGCATGTGCCAAAGAATGACCAGGTTTACTCGGCTCAATCGGCAGTCCCCGGTGCTAAGATAATCGTCGCGCGACTATGCGCCTTCTCGATCGATACATTGCCCGCGAGGTAGTTTCCCACGGCATCCTCGGCCTCGCTGTCTTCACTTTCGTTTTTTTTGTTCCGCAGCTCGTGCGACTCATGGATCTGGTCGTGCGCCACTCGGGCAGTATTTGGACAGTCGCCCTGCTCTTCCTCTGCACCATTCCGCCCGGGCTTGCCTTCACGCTGCCAATCGGCGTCCTTGTCGGGGTACTGATCGGCCTTGGACGACTTTCGGCGGACAGTGAAATCGTAGCGCTGCACGCCTCGGGAATCAGTCTCCGGCGTTTGCTGCTACCGATCGGATTCGTTGCGGTGCTAACGACCGGCGCGACACTTGCGACGACGTTCTGGCTGAGCCCACTCGCGCTGCGCACCGCGACACGGCTTGAGCAGCAGTTGATTTCCTCTCAGGCGCCGTTTGCCGTGCAACCCCGCGTATTCGATGAACGCTTTCCGAAGTTCATATTATACGTGCAAGACGTCGAAGCCGCTGCGACGCACTGGCGCGGAGTTTTCCTGGCGTCCCAGGCAGGCGCGACGGCCGGCCTCTTTCCCCAGTCGGCCAACCAGACGCGCCAATCGTCGGTGACCATCGCCGAAGATGCGCAAATCGTCGCGAACCCCGCGCAGCACCAGATCGTCATTCACCTCGGCAGCGGGAGCACGCACGAATACGACCAGTACGCCCCGGATCAATACAACGTCACTACGTTTGGCGAGACAGACCTGCCCGTCGACATTTCCGCAAGTAGCGCATCGCCCCTGAAAAATACCGCGCTATCGAAGGCGGAAGAACCCGCCACGGCGCTGCTGACCGACAATGGATCGACCTGGCTTGCCTCGCGGATCGAATTTGAGCGCCGCATCGCGTTCCCTGCGGCCTGCATCGTGTTCGCACTGGTCGGGGTTCCGATGGGCGTGCGGCCGCGACGCGGAGGGCGCGCCGGCGGATTGATTCTCACCCTCATTCTCGTCGGCGCTTATTACCTCCTGTTTGTGTCAGGCGACCATATGGCCGCGCAGGGGCGCATTTCGCCGTTCATCGGCGTGTGGGCCGGAAATATCGTCGCGATCATCGTCGGGATCGTGATGCTGGCTCGCGTGGAGAATATTCGCCGGCCCAGCCGCATCATTTCATGGCTCGAATCCGTCTGGGTCCGATCGAAAAAGGCCGTGAATCCGACATTGCCAAACGGTACCCCGGCCGCGGCCCTGCCTGCTGTGGGACTTCGCCAGGCGCTCGCGGCCAGCCGGGCCATGGCTTTTCCGATGCTTGTCGACGTCTACCTGTTGCAGCAGTTCTTCTACTTCTTTTTCGTCTTGCTCGCAGGTTTCGTGCTGATTTTCGACGCGTTCACGCTGTTCGATCTGCTCGGCGACATTGCGCGAAACCATGTTCCCACCTTCACAGTGCTGAGCTATTTCCGCTACCTGATTCCGCAAATGGTCTATCAGCTCGCCCCGCTCGCGACGCTCGTCGCCACGCTCGTCACCCTCGCCATCTTGGCCAAGAACAACGAGGTGATCGCGCTGAAGGCTAGCGGCATCAGCCTGTATCGACTGGTTCTTCCGCTTCTGCTTGCAGGGCTCCTGGTTTCCGGAGCCTTATTTTTGCTCGACGATACCTATCTTCCCTACGCCAACCAGCGCCAGGACGCACTCCGTAACGAAATCAAAGGCCGCCCCGCGCAAACCTATTTTGAGCCCGCGCGCCAGTGGATCTTCGGGGAGAACTCCAAGATTTATAACTACGAGCTTTTCGATTCCGACCGGCAGCTTTTCGGAGGCCTCAACGTTTTCGAGCTCGATCCCACGACGTTTCAGATGCGCCGGCGGATCCGTGCCACCCGCGCCACCTGGGAGCCTACGGAAAGCCTCTGGATTCTTACCGGAGGCTGGGTTCGCGATTTCGGTAGCGACGGCCAGGTGGTGCGCTACGAGCCGTTTAAGGCCACCACGATTCCGGAGCTGACCGAGCCTCCCGGCTATTTCCGCCGCGAGGTCCGCCAGTCGTTCCAGATGAATTGGCGCCAGCTCGGCGAATACATCAGAAACCTTGGCCAGGCGGGGTTCGATACGGCGCGGCTTTCGGTGCAATGGCACAAGAAATTCGCATTCCCTTTGATCGCCGCAATCATCGTTTTTCTCGGCGCCCCATTCGCGTTCCTGGTCGGCACACGAGGCGCGGTGGGTGGCCTGGCCGTGGCGGTCGGCATCGGCGTGATCTACTGGTCGTCCGCGGCACTACTGGAAGCCATGGGATCGGCCGGCCAATTGCCTCCCGTCCTCGCCGCCTGGGGGCCCGACGCAATCTTCGGATTCCTCGGCCTCTACTTCTATTTGAAGATGCCCACGTAATTCTCTGACCTGTACGAAAGTACAGTTCCCCGTTTCACCGCCGGCGCGCCCACTCTCCGCATGATGCGCATGCGATTGCTCTAAGCTATTCCTAAGGCATGCACGAGGAGCGGCCGCTTCGATGAATCGGAACGCGATTCCTCTAGCGCAATCCTACGTTTCGTCGACCAACAGCGCCCGCGTCGAATTCTGGGCGGCGCTTGGGGCGGTGTTCGGCGCCTTCCTTTTCTTTCGCGGATTCAGCATGTTGCGCATGAAACGGCTGATTCTCAATACGCCATCCTAGAAAATTCGCAGCGCCTCGATGGGCCTGGTAGAGATCACCGGCATGGCCACGGGGCCACATACCATTCCCGCCGGAATTACCGGCGAACCCTGCTTCTACTATCGGGCGATGGCCTGGCAGTTGAGGCAGTCGGGCAGAAGCAAGCAATGGAGGAAGGTGGCCGACGAGAGCCTCTACGTTCCGTTTTTCCCGGAGGACTCGACCGGCCGCATGCTCGTCGATCCCCAGGGAGCTGAACTGGACGTCCATCGAAATTTCAAGGGCGAGATAGGCGGGTCCCTGTTCGCGAGCCGCGACATGATGCCCGAAAATATTGCCATGTACCTGCTGCGCAACGGCCTGGCAGGCGCCGATGCCACTCGGATCGAGGAATACTGCATCAAGCCCGATTACCCGCTCTTCGTTCTTGGCACGCTCGGTGAAAACGGCATGCGTTGTGAGTGGAAACCCGTTGCGCAGGCCGGTGCCGGAATCTCGTTCAAGTCCAGGATGAACCCGTTCGGCCCGGCCGGCAATTTTGCCCTCCAGGTTCTCGGCGCGGGCTTCGGGATTGCGGCGCAGGGGGCCGTGATCCAGCCGTCTCGCGTGCCCACGACGCCGGTTACAGCGAGCCCGGCACGTCCCCCGGCGCAATCCCCCGCCGCGCCGCACTCGGCGAACTGGAGTTCGGTGTCGATGGATGAGTGCAATATCGACGGGTTCCGTGCTGCAATCGCGCGCCACAGCAAGCCTGCGCCGGCGTCCACGCTGCCCACCGCCCTTGTGGCCGTGGCCGAGCGCGAGGCAGCTGGGCCGATTGCGCCCATCGCAGCTCGTCCGGCGCCACCGCGTGTCGACGCGAGCGGTTTCGAAATGCGCCCGGCCGTCGCGATCGGCAAAGGCGCGGACGGTAAGCCGTTCACAATTTCGTGCCAGAGCCAGCGCGACCTGGTCGAGGAGCTCGCCTGGAAATCAACTCTGTGCATCTGGGGCGGCCCGATCCTGACGCTCGGTTGTCTCTACATCCTGGGGATTTCGTTTGGCTGGATTTCGCCGTAACCAAAGTCTTACTAAGGAGACTATTGCTGGTCCTATTCATCGTAGGCGGAGCGATCGCTTACTTGGTAACGATCTACAACGGTCTGATCGCCGTGAAGAATAATGTCGACAAGGCCTGGGCCAATATCGATGTCCTGCTCAAGCAGCGGCACGACGAGCTGCCGAACCTGATCGCGGTCTGCAAAGGATATATGAAGTACGAAGGGGGCACGCTCGAGAGGGTGACGCAGGCGAGGAATCAGTTCGCCCAAGCGACAACGGTGGACCAGAAGACCGAAGCGAGCGCCAATCTGTCCGCCGCTGTTGGCCGGCTGATCGCTACCGCGGAAAGCTATCCCGACCTCAAGGCAAACGCCAATTGGCCGGCTCGATGAACCTGCATGCGCGCCAGATGTTCCAAGTGGCTTCTGCGGACAAGGAACCAGTCAGCGTTTCATTCGCCGAGATTTCTCACTAGCACCGGCACGGGCGTCGGAAGCTCGCAAATTGTCGCGCACACCAGGGCACGAGCCCGAACAGGAGCGAGCTGTGAACAGCGCGGATTGCTAGACGTTCTTGAGGGCTTCGCGATAGCTGAGGCCGCTGAGGCGCTCTCGATTCCGCCGCGCGTACCGCTTCACCTCGGCGGGATCGGTCCACGCGTACTGCCGCAGCGCCCATCCGATCGCTTTGCGCAGAAAAAATTCCTTCGAATCCATCGAGGGCTCAATGCAGGCGTAGAGTAAATCAAGATCGGTGTTCTGCTTGAATCCCAGCTGGCAAAGGATCGAAGTTCTCCGCTTCCACATGTTCCCCGACTTGCTCCACGCGAGCATTTTCCGCTTCATCGCTGCGGGATCGTCGCGAAGAATGGGTCCCACGCGGTGCGACGCGACGTCGTCAACGTAGTCCCACCATGCGCCCGTAACGACGATTTCCTCATAAAGAGGCATTGCCGCCGGCGTCTGAAATGCCTTCGCGAGTTGGTGCCCGGTCAGCGCAATGGCTACGTAACGCTCTTCGCGGAATTTCGCGCCGCGCCAAAGCGAAAGCACTTGATCGCGCCAGATTGTACGGGACGGCAATTCGAGACCAGCGAAGATTTTGGTGCACGATTCGCGCAGCAGCGGCGTCGAGACGCCGTGATAGGGCATGACCGACTTCATGTAGGCCCGCGCACCGGCCGCGCGGCGGGCATCGGCGATGCGGCTCAATTCCCGGCGAGCTCGCATCAGCAGAGCGGAGGCTTTTCCCCCAGCGGGGACCGGGAGAGCCTCGGTGACGAGCGTCATGGGCTAGTTCTTGTGCTTCGGCTGTTTTTTCGACTCGATCACAGCCTGCGCCGCCGCCAGCCGCGCGATCGGCACGCGGAACGGCGACGCGCTCACATAGTTCATACCCACGGCACTGCAGAACTTCACGCTTTCGGCGTCGCCGCCATGCTCGCCGCAAATGCCGATCTTCAGCTTCGGACGCGATTTGCGGCCGCTCGCAATCGCCCACTTGATCAGCAGCCCGACGCCGGCAGTGTCGAGGGTCTGGAACGGGTCGTCCCTGAGAATCGCCGCCTTGCTCTGGTCGACGTACTCCGGAAGGAAGCGGCCGGCATCGTCGCGCGAAAGGCCCATCGTCGTTTGGGTGAGGTCATTGGTCCCGAACGAGAAGAACTCCGCTACCTCCGCGATCTCGCCGGCCAGCAGCGCCGCCCGTGGAAGCTCGATCATCGTGCCGACCAGATACTCAAGTTTTACTTTAGCCTGAGCCAGGATCTCGCCCGCCACGCGCCGGGTCAGCGCGCCAAGAATTTGCATCTCTCTCTTGTCGAGCGTGAGAGGAATCATGATTTCAGGTAAGACTTTAATGCCGCGCTTCTGGCAGTCCATGGCAGCTTCAACGATGGCTCGGACTTGCATCTCCTGAATTTCCGGATACGTGATCGCAAGCCGGCACCCGCGATGTCCGAGCATTGGGTTCGCTTCGTGCAACTGCTCGACGCGCCGCGCCACGGTTTCTACCGGGATGCCAATCTTCCTGGCAAGCTCCTCCTGCTTGGCGCGCTCGTGGGGCACAAATTCATGCAACGGAGGATCGATCATGCGAATCGTGACCGGCAGCCCGTCCATCGCTTCGAAAATGCCGATGAAATCGCGCCGTTGGAACGGCAGCAGTTTCGCCAATGCGGCGCGCCGCGCCTCCGGAGTATCGGCAATAATCATTTCCTGAATGGCATCCTGGCGCTCAATGCTTTTTTCCGGATGTTCGAAATCCTTGAAGAACATGTGCTCCGTGCGGCAGAGGCCGATGCCTTCGGCGCCCATTTCGCGCGCCACACGGGCATCGCGCGGAGTATCAGCGTTCGTGCGCACGTTGATCTTGCGGATCTTGTCCGCCCATTTGAGCAACGTTTCGTACGCTTTCGGCGGTTCTGGACGAATCAGGTCGATTTGACCGGTGTAAACGGAGCCGTCGCCACCGTCAAGCGTGATCCACTCGCCTTCGCTGATCGTCTTGCCGCCCACGGTCAGTTTCTTGCCGCGCGCGTCGATATCAATTTTCTCCGCGCCCACGATGCAGCACTTCCCCCAGCCGCGAGCGACTACGGCTGCATGGCTGGTTTTGCCACCGGTGGCAGTCAAAATTCCCTGCGCGACATACATGCCACCCACGTCCTCCGGGCTCGTCTCCCGTCGTACGAGAATTACTTTCTCACCCTTCAGAGCCCAGGCTTCGGCTTCCTCCGCGGTGAATACGGCCTTGCCGACCGCGGCGCCCGGCACTGCATTGATTCCTTCGGCGAGCTTGCGGCTGGCGAGTTCGCTGCGCGCCAGCTTCGGATCGAGAACCGGATAGAACAGCCGCTCGACGTCCTCGGACTTGATCCTTTCAAGTGCTTCTTCAACTTTAATAAGCTTCTCGTTCGTCATGTCGACCGCCATGCGAAACGCCGCCGACGGAGAACGCTTCCCGGTTCGTGTCTGCAACATGTAAAGCTTTCCGCGCTCAACGGTGAACTCCATGTCTTGCATGTCGCGATAGTGGCGTTCAAGTTTCTCGCGAACCCGCTCGAGCTGCTGGTAGACCCTGGGCATGAGTTTCTTGAGTTCGGTCAGGTGCAGCGGAGTGCGAATGCCCGCGACCACGTCTTCCCCCTGGGCATTCAACAGAAAATCTCCGAAGAAGACTTTCTCGCCCGTCGACGGGTCGCGTGTGAAGCAAACGCCCGTGCCGGAGTCGTCGCCCGTGTTGCCGAATACCATTTGCACAACGTTGACAGCGGTCCCGAGCAAACCAGTGATCTTCTCGACGCGGCGATAGGTGACCGCCTTTTCGCCCATCCACGATTCAAACACCGCGCCAATGGCGCCCCAAAGCTGCTCGATCGGGTCTTCCGGAAAATCCTTTCCCGTCTTTTCCTTGAAATAGGCTTTATATTCGCCCACCAATTCGCGCCAGCCCTCGGCCGGGACCTGCGTGTCGTCCTTTATATGGAGCTTGGTCTTCAAAGCCCGCAGGCGATGCTCGAGCTCTTCCTTCGGCAGACCGATCACCACACTCGAGTACATCTGCACGAGACGCCGATAGGCATCCCAGGCGAACCGCTCGTTGCCAGTGGCTTTTGCGAGCCCGTTGACCGACTTTTCATTGAGCCCGAGATTCAGAATTGTCTCCATCATGCCCGGCATCGAGCGCGCAGAACCGGATCGGACGCTCACCAGCAACGGGTCGTCGGCGCCTCCGAGTTTTTTCTTGGTCAGTTTTTCGAGCTTCGCGACGTTTTTCGCCACCGCCGCGCGCAGCTCCTTGGGATATTTGTGCGAGTGCTTCAGATAGTAATCGCACGTCTCGGTCGTAATCGTGAATCCGGCAGGCACCGGCAGGCCGATGCGAGTCATCTCGGCGAGTCCGGCTCCCTTGCCGCCGAGTACGTCCCGCATGTCACCTGTGCCGTCCGCTTTCCCCGCCCCGAAGAAATATACGTATTTCATGTCGCTCCCTGAGATCCTGCTTGAAGTTTCTGGCTCACGCAGATTTTGCAAATTGTCGGCGCGCCGATTGTTCAACCAAAATGTGCATCGTGTTATTTCGCTTCGTCGCTGCCCAGTTCGGAGAAGTCCGCGATCGTCGAGAATTCCTTCAATAAACCACCGAGCAGCGCGAATCGATTTCGACGAACCCCTTCATCATCAACCATCACTAGAACTTTATCGAAGAAGAAATCGACCGCTGGACGCAACTCCGAGATTTTTTCCAGGGCCTTGCGATACTTCTTCTCTTTCTTGAACTTCAGCGCCTCCTCACCAATGCGCTGCGCCGCGGTGTGAAGTTGAAGTTCAGCCGCTTCTTTCAGAAGTTCCTGCTTCACCGCTCTCTGCTCGCGATCACCCTTGACCGCGGATTTCTCGAGAATATTCCGGATGCGCTTGAAGCTTGCCGCCAGCGGAGCGAAGTTCTTCGTGTCGCGGATGGCTTTCACGGCGTCCACGCGCTCGACCGCGTCCCCGAGATCGTCCGCGCCAGCAGCGAATGCGGCATTGATTTCATCGTAGGCGTAGCCGCGGCGCTCCCGCAGGATGTAACGCGCGCGCTCGAGCAGGAAATCGAGCACCTGCTTTTCAACCGCCGGTGTCGCTTCAATTCGCGGGGCGTGCTCCTTCAGGGATTTCGCGGCTGCGGTAATGGCGGCAGAAAGAGAAAGCGGCAGGTCCTTTTCCAGAATGATCTTCACGATGCCCAGGGCGGCGCGCCGCAAAGCGAAAGGATCGCTCGAACCTGTCGGAATCGCTCCTACGGCGAAGCACGCCACGAGCGAGTCGAGCTTATCCGCTAGCGAGACGGCGCATCCGGTCACGTTTCGCGGCAAGGGATCGTCCAGCCCCGCCGGCTTATATTGATCGTAGACAGCCCAGGAGATTTCTTCGGGCTCGCCCTGGGACCTTGCATACAGCCCACCGACCACGCCCTGGAGTTCCGAGAATTCGCCGACCATTCCCGACACCAAGTCGCACTTCGCAAGCTCCGCGGCCCGGTCCGAACCCGCCACGTCGGCGCTGGTGACGCCTCCGGAGAACCACTGCTCGGAAACCCAGCGTGCCAGCGCTCGCATGCGCTGGACTTTATCGCCATAGCTCCCCAGGCGTCGCTCGTACGTAACCGCTGACAGCTTGGGCAAATATTCGCCGAGCTTTATCTTCTGATCGTTCTCCCAGAAGAACTGCGCGTCGGCGAATCGTGCGCGGAGCACGCGCTCGTGGCCGCCGCGAATCAGGCCTTTGGGATCGTGCGGCAGATTAATGACAGCCAGAAAATGTGGAGCCAAATCACCGCTGCGAGCCTCTACGCCAAAGTATTTCTGATGTCCTCGCATCACGGTGATAAGAATTTCGTCTGGAAGCGCCAGATAGGCGGGGTCGAAATCGCCCAGGATCACGCTGGGGCATTCATTCAGGTAGGTCACCATCTCGAGCAGCCCGGCGTCGTGATGTACTTTCAGCGACTTTCGCGATGTCAGCGAGTGAAGTTCGGTTTCAATCTTTTTTCGGCGCGCCTCGGGCTGCACGATTACGAAGTTTTTCTTCAGCTTGGATTCGTAATCGCGCGGGCCGGTCACAGGAATCGATCGTTTGCCCAGGAATCGGTGGCCATGGGACGCATTGCCTGCGCGCACGTCCGCGTAGGTGAAGGGCACAACCTTGCCATCGAGCAGCGCGACGATCCAGCGAATCGGCCGGATGAATCGGGGGCTCTGCGCACCTGTCCAGATCATCGATTTCGGCCATGCAATCTCGCGAATCGCTTCCGGAAGAACTTCTTTAAGTACGTCGATTGCGGGTTGCCCCTTCACCAACTGACGCGCGACTATGTATTCGCCCTTCGCCGTGGCGACGATCGCAAGTTTCGAAACCGGGATTCCCTGCTTCTCGGCAAAACTGAACGCCGCACGAGTCGGCTCGCCAGCGGCGTCAAACGCCACAGCTCTGGGGGGGCCGTTGACTTCGCGGGTGACGTCTTCTTGTTTTAGTTTAATATTCCTGGCAATCGCCACGAGGCGGCGCGGCGCGCCAAGAGTTTCAATCGCCACTTGAGCTGTCGGCTGGTCGACTAATCCGTGCGTCGAAAGCTGTGTCACAAGAATCGCTTTAAGTTCCTGCGATGCTTTCAATATCATTCCGGCGGGAATTTCCTCGCAACCGATTTCGAAAAGGAGATCACCGTGCGACTTCATGCCGGCACCTCGATCAATCGATGTGCGGCGGAGCGTTGATCGAGCCAGGCTCTGGCGACATGCGTCGCAAGTTTGCGCACCCGCGCAATCATCCCGGCGCGCTCCGTTACCGAAATTGCACCGCGTGCGTCGAGGACGTTAAAGAAGTGCGAACACTTCAGGCAAAGGTCGTAGGCCTCGAGCACCGGGAAGCGGATCTTTGCCGCACCCTTGAGGGCATCGTATTCCGCGAGGAGGCGCGCAGCCTCGGTCTCGGTCAGATCAAACTGTTTCCGCGTCGAAACCGTATCGGCGTGATCGAAGCTATAGGCCGAAAATTGCTGCTCTTCCGCCAGCCGCACCTGGCGGTAGGTCATGCTTTTGGACCAGTGCACGTCGAAAACATTGTCGACGCCCTGCAGATAGGCGGCGATGCGGTCGAGCCCATACGTTAGTTCAACAGAAATCGGATCCAGATCGATGCCACCGCACTGCTGGAAATATGTGAACTGCGTGATTTCAAGCCCGTCCAACAGAACTTGCCAACCGATCCCCCAAGCGCCAAGCGTCGGCGACTCCCAGTTATCTTCCTCGAAGCGGATGTCATGCTCTTTCAAGTTAATACCCACTGCGGCGAGGCTCGCCAGATACAGATTCTGAATATCGGCGGGCGAGGGTTTGAGTATCACTTGAAGCTGCGTATGCTTGTACAGGCGATTCGGGTTTTCGCCGTAGCGTCCGTCAGCTGGACGCCGACTGGGTTGCGCGTATACAACGCGATATGGATCAGGGCCCAGCACGCGAAGAAAGGTTTCTGGGTGCATCGTTCCCGCACCGACCTCAATGTCGTAGGGCTGCTGCAAAATGCAATCGCGCGTGGTCCAGTAATGCTCAAGTTTCAGTAGAAGATCTTGAAATGTGAGCCCGCGCAGCTTCCGGGGTGCTTGATGTTTTACCTTCATGTCCTGAGGACCTGGTGTCACGCGGGTGCCTCCAGCAATTCGCGCGATTTGAGCTTGCGATCGATCTGATGTTCGATGACGTCGAGCATGGCGTTCGTCAGGTCACGCGCTGTGCGCACGTTGATCGGATTCGTCGCGTCTTCTCGCACCAGCCGATCCAGTCGGCCGCCTAGCATGCGCCGGGCGGCGAGAAGAGCGCCGGGCGAAAGCGTCCTCATGCCCGGCTTGCGGCACCTGGCGCAGGCGGTCGCCGAAGCTCCGGGCGCGATATGGGCCGCCGCATCATCCGCCAAAGCGCCCCCGCAAAACGCGCACCGATCCAGAGTCGGCAGCCATCCGCCGAGTTTCACGGTCCACAATGCGAAATACGCCAGCGGCAGTTCGGATTTCCCCGTCTGCTTTACGGTCTGCGTCGCGAGGAGCAGCAGGCGGAAGTTCGCATCGGACGCCTCCCGCTCGGGCAGGACGGACTCGGTAATCTCGCTGAACAGGGCCAGCGCAACGCTCGAGGCGTAATCACGAAAAACATCAAGAAACGATTCAATCATTTCGCACTGACTGATCCGCACCAAGTCGCGGGACTCGCGCTCGAAAAACCAGATTCGAACGTGCGAGAGCTTTTCCAGTGTCGAACCGAAGCGGCTCTTGGTCTTGCGCGACCCGGCGGCCACTCCGCGGACACGCCCCATGCTACGCGAAAGGAAACTTACCAGGCGGTCCGCTTCGCCGAGCGGATAACGCTGCAAAACGATGGCCTCGGATTCATGAAGTGGCATCTGAAGTGTCGGCATGTCGACCGGCGGGCGGGCTGACGTTCCGAATCCATCGGAGCTCGAACAGGCCGCGCGCGCCGCGCGCAGCGGGACTAATTTTTCTACCACAGCGAGACACTGGGCGCAATCGCAAACGATGCGCGCGCGAATTATCGGCGCACTCGTTTCAAAATTCGTGCAGGTCGGCTAGAGTAATTCCGCGATGAGCCCCGCGAATCAGCGTCCGCGCGCCGATGTTATCGGCGTAGGAATCAATGCGACCGACACGATTGTGCGCCTGCCCTACTTCCCCGCTCTCGATTCCAAGGTGGAGTTGCTCTCGGCCGATGTAAGGCCGGGCGGACAGGTCGCCAGTGCGATCGTTGCCTGCCGGCGGTGGGGGCTCGCGGCACGCTACGTCGGCAAAATCGGTGATGATGCCGCAGGTCAGCTTCAAATCGAGGAGATGAAACGCGAAGCCGTGGACGCCCATTGGATTGTTGTGCGTGGTTCGATGAGCCAATCGTCGTACATCCTGGTCGATGAGCAATCGGGCGAGCGCACGGTGATCTGGAAGAGGGATTCAAGCATCGCTTTAAGTGCCAAAGATCTCCGCCGCGAGTGGCTCTCGGGCGCTGCCGCCCTGCTCGTCGACGGACACGATACCGACGCAGCAGCCCACGCAGCCCGCTGGGCGCGTCAGGAAGGAATTCCGGTCGTCGGCGACTTCGACAATAAGTACCCGGAAGTTGAGGTGTTACTTGAGTTCGTGGACTTTCCGATTACATCGAGGGATTTTCCTGAGCGGTTGACAGGAGAGGCGGACCTCCTGAAATCTCTCCCCGCCATTTTTCGTCACTTCAAGTGCCGCTTAACGGCAGCGACTCTAGGCCGTCTCGGCGTGATAGCGTGGGATGGTAAGAAATTCCTTCAAGTTCCCGGCTTTTGCGTCCGCGCAGTCGACACAACCGGTGCAGGCGATATTTCCCACGGCGCGTTCTTGTACGGATTGGTTAAGAGCTGGTCATTGCAAGAAGTACTTGAATTCAGCTGCGCGGCAGCCGCCTTGAATTGCACGGCTGCAGGAGCCAGGGGCCACATTGCCACCCTCGACGAAATCGCCGCTTTTCGCAGGTTGGCCGATCGTTCCGAGATCGCTTACTCGACAGAATCGCTCGAAACCGCAG
>Ga0209006_10003385_pt1 | contig 14517 bp, 13 predicted proteins | sample JacPin_JW_Ref_O2_FD_188567 | JGI IMG/M metagenome (GOLD analysis project Ga0209006, IMG submission 188567) | Forest soil microbial communities from Algoma, Ontario, Canada - Jack Pine, Ontario site 1_JW_Ref_O2 (SPAdes) (version 2) | ecosystem: Environmental > Terrestrial > Soil > Boreal... | reverse complement strand
CTCATGCTTCCGTTCGGGCGCGATCTTTCGCTGATGACGCCTCGCCAATTTGCTGAACGCATTCTTAAGAAAAAACTTCATGCGCGCGAAGTGCACGAAGGCTACAACTTCCGCTTCGGCCACAAAGCCGCCGGGGATGTGAATTTGCTGGAGGAGTTCGGTCAGGAAATGGGATTTGAAGTGAAGGTCTATCCCGAGCAGAAGCTGCGCGGCGAGCCGGTTTCCAGCAGTCATATCAGAAAACTGCTTGGCGAAGGACGGGTGAGCCGGGCGCGTCACCTGCTGGCGCGTCCGTTCTGCATTTTGGGGACGCCGGGCCGAGGACGTGGCTATGGATCGAAGTACACGGTTCCGACTATCAATCTGGCGCGCTATGAAGAACTCGTACCGAAGGATGGGGTTTACATCACCTGGACACGCGTGGGCACCGAACTCTTTGAAGCGGTGACGAATGTGGGCAACCGTCCGACGTTTGGTGCAGATTCGTTTGCAATTGAGAGCCACCTGCTGAACTTTCATCCCATCGAACTGACGCCGGAGAGCGAAGTTGAGATTTGTTTTCTTGACCGGCTGCGGGACGAGGTTAAATTTCCGTCAGTGGAGGCGTTGCGGGAGCAGATTGCGAGGGACGTAAAGAAAGCGCAGAGGTATTTTCACTTATTGCGGCTCAACCGCTAATGCGGCAGATCGCCTGATTCCATCGGCAATTTGCCGTCGATGCGCCAACTCACGCCGAGCTCCGAACTTAGTCCGAGATTGCCCGAGTCGAAAGGGAAAGTGCTGGCCGTAGTGGTTACTCCACCGGCTCGACGATAACGGCATCCGCAATTACCCTGCTAGCGGGGCGCTGCACGATTACGATAGCCGCCAGGACCAAAACAATTCCTAAAATCTGAATCGGCCGCAGCACTTCACCGAGCAGCAGGGCGGCGAGAAGAATGGAAAATACCGGCTCCAGGCAGCTGGCGATGATGGCGCGCGTGGGCTCGAGATGCTGCAGGCCGAGGAAGTAAAGGGAGAATGCTCCCAACACCGAGAGCATGGAGAATACGAACAGGAACAGCCATTGCGCAAGCGCATAGTGGGCGGCGACGATTTTCCATGGTGGGTTGACGATGAGCCAGAACACCGCGGCGGCGGTGAGCGTCCAGACGAGCACGCGCCAGCGGTCGTGGCGGGTGAGGATGCCGTGTCCACCGATGTTGTAGAACGCGAAGGAGAATGATGCCAGCAGCGCGGCCATAAGGCCGTAGGGGTCGAGGTGAAGTGCGAAGCCAGAAGGAGATCCGAGTACACCGATGACAAGAGTGATTCCAGTCACCGCCAAAGCAACTGCCGTGACTTTTTGTGCGCTGAGTTTTTGTTGGCGCCGAGCCACCACGTACAGCAGCACCCACACCGGAGCAGTGTATTGCACGATGATGGCCGTCGCGACGTTGGTTCTCTGGATCGCAACATAATAGAAATAATTCGAGACGGCCACGCCAAGCGTGCCCAGAAGAAGGCAATACGCGAGATCGCGAGTCGGCAACTTAATCCCTTGCCATCCTCGAAGAGCGACAAGAAGAGGCAGTAACACGAGCAATGAAAATGTGGTGCGGCTCTGCGAAAGAATGAGGGGATCAATTGGGCGAAGAATGTTGCCGCCCAGCGTCAACCTTCCTGTGAAGACGGCACGGCCCAAAGCCGCGGACACCCCCCAAAGGAATGCGGCCGCAGCGATGAACAAGTAGCCGCGAAGAGGATGCGATTGCGGGCTTTGGCTGGTTGGGTTCGAAATGGCGGGCCTCGCGAACGACTTCGATAATCAAGCAGCCGACAGGAACTGGTCAAGGCGGTCGGGGTCGAATCCTTCAATCACTTCGGCGCCGGATGCGGTGAGGATCACTACAGTTGGGGCAGTGCGACTGTGGTAGGTTTCGAGCAATTCAGCGCGGGCAGTGGTGTCGAGGCTCATATCGCGCTCTTCGAAAGTGATTCCCTTCGCTTCCAGGAAGATCCTCATCACTTCGCAGTTAAGGCAGCCGGACTGAGTGAAGAGCAGAATCGTAAGAGCCACGGAGTGAAACTATTTTACGCGTCTATATACTCGATCTCACTGGTAATTTTCGCGGTTTTTTCGAGCATGGCGGAAACGGAACAGTACTTTTCTTTCGAGAGGCGGACTGCATCCTCGACGGCCTTGCGCGATACTTTTCCCCCGACGCGGTAAATCAACTTGATTTCCGTGTAAACAGATGGCGGGTCAGTGGCACGCTCGGCCTGGGCGCGGACTTCCACGCTGGTGAAAGGCTCACGTTTCTTCTGCAGAATAGAGACAACGTCATATCCGGTGCAGCCACACAGGCCGATCAGGACGAGCTCCATCGGACTGTTGCCAGCAACCTTATCTCCGTCGATGGCGATCGTGTGGCCGCTGTCGGAGATTCCGTTGAATTTTTGTTTCTCGATCCAGGTGGCGCGGGCCTTCGTCATGAGAGCGTACCCCTTACATTCTCTTTATCTTCGATTATCGGTGCTGGGCTCAGGATGAATTAAAACTCGGAAGAGCTCCGGCGCGGCTTGCTTAAAACGAATTTCGAGTTCAGTCTGAATGTCGTGAACCCGCGCGAGCGACAGATCGTCGGAGAACGTGCAATGGCAGGAGACGTAAAGGCGTCCGCGAACTTTCTTGATCTGGACGTCGTGCATGTCGACAATCTCCGGAAATTCCACGGCGAGAGATTTCAGACGGCGCTCGAGGGAGGCGTCGCGCACCGGCTCGTCGCCGGTTTCGATGGTGGCGGGTTCACTTTCGATGTGGGTGAGGATGTCGCCGATCTCCCGTACATCGTGGCGCATGTCGGCTTCGAGTTCGGTCACCTGATCGTGGGCGTTCTTTAGTGTCATGCGCTCATCCAGTTCAACATGCTGCTCGACATGGAGTTTGCCGGCGAGATCCTGCACGCTGATGTCGTGGACGTTCAGGTTGTGGCGGGTAGCGACGGCGCGAATACGGTCAAAGATATTTTCCGAACGTTGAGCGCGAGGCAAGGGTTGAACGGTGACGTCGGCGTCGGGAAGGATGTTGCGCACGGCGGCAGTAACGGCTTCCACCAATTGCTCAGAACGCTGGAAGGTTACGGTGCGGGCCAATCCCACGGCGAGATCAGCGAAGTAGCGGTTGCCGGCACGGCGGATGCGAACGCGTCCGATTTCGAGGACACCATCCACATGTGAAACGGCATCGGTGATTTGGGCGCGAACTCCAGCCGGAGCGGCGTCGAGCAAGGCATCGATGGTGCGCCGGGCCAATCGCCAGCTGACGGAAACGATGACACCAGCGACGAACAGGGCGGTGATGGGATCGGCCAGGCGAAGCCGATCTATGTGGTACACGCGGCCGGCGAGGATAAGAGCCAGTCCAAGGACGACGATGCCCGCGGACCAGACATCCGTGGAAAAATGCAGCGCATCGGCTTCGAGGGCCTGACTTTCATACTTGGTCGCGATGCGGCCCAGAGCGCGGGAGCGCCACCAGTCGACGGCCATCGAGCCTAGCATTACGGCGAATGCCCAGATGGAAGGCTCAACCTCGACGCGACGAAAAAATAGCCGCACGATCGCTTCATAGATCACCCAGATGCAGGTCAGCAGAAGCAGGCCCGTCTCGACGAAAGCCGAAAAATTTTCCACTTTGCCGTGGCCGTATTGATGGTCGGCATCGGCGGGCTTGTCCGAGACTCCCACTGATAAATACGTGAGCAATGCAGCAACCAGATCAAGAGCCGAGTGGGCGGCCTCGGAGAGGATGCCCAGACTGCCGGTGGTGATGCCGACCACCACCTTGCCGCTTGTAATGAGCAAAGCGGCAAGAACCGAGTTTCCAGCCACTGCGCGTTTCTCGGCGCGCATGGCATGAGGCGAATAGAGAGCCCGCGTCCCGGACATGATGGGATTATCGCCGCTAATACGGAATTGCGCCAAGAGAATCGAGTTGGGTTATGACGCCGCAGAGAAAAGCGGTAGTGGTGCAGTTTGAATTGTTACTGAGGGTCATAACATTTAAGCAATTCCTCCACATGGCGTTTTCGAAGTGTACGCAAACTTGATGCGTGTGACGTGGACGCTTGATGATGTTCGCCTCAGATTCGGGACAGTGATTGATAGCCCAGAAACCCCTAATCCCGGAGAAAAGTTTATCGGCGTCTCGGAAGAAAGAGCCGCTCTTACCGTCCACTTGGCGCGTGGCCAAATTACTCCGCGATCAATTCGCTAGCGTCGTTGACAGATACGAGAAGGTCAACCGTACGATTAATGTCGGGCTGAAATTACCCTCCGGCGGTGACGGTGACTCTTAGGCAGCATATATCGATGGATCCCCGACTTTGATTTTCCTGGCCATGCCCACAGTTTCCCACAGCCTGACAAACTGGCAAATACCTGTGAATTTCAAACTGCACCACTACCAGAAAAAGCACGGTCCTTAAGGAGACGGCGGCCTCTATGCTAGGATGCTAGTTCGAGTTTTACAACTTCCTGATGTACCAATCCTGGAGGATTTTTGTATGCGTAAGAGTTGGCTGCTGTGTGTGTTGTTGGGAACGATGGCTTGGGGACAGGTACCATCGGGGCAGGCTCCTGCTCCGCCGCCGGGTCCGGGCCAGGGCCCGAGTGCTACCGCGCCAGCGACGCCGCCGGCGGAAGTGCCGGAGAGCGCGGTGGTGCTGACGATTCATGGGGTTTGCCCGGCCGCTCCGGCCCCGGCCGCTTCCAAGACTGGCGCCAGTAAAGTGGCTACGTCTCCCGCAAAAAAGCCTGCAGACTGCACGACCAAGATTACGCGCGCGGAATTTGAGAAGATCGCCGGTGGCCTATCGCCGACCGTCACGCCTCAGCTAAAGCGGCAACTGGCGACCGTTCTGCCCAAGTTCATGGCGATGTCAGAGGCCGCCAAGGCCAAGGGTCTGGACAAGAGTTCGCAGTACCAGGAGACGCTGAAGGTTGTCAAAATGCAGATCCTTACGCAACAACTGCAGCGCTCGGTGCAGGAGGAGGCGGACAAAGTGCCGCCGCAGGAAATTGAAGACTACTACAAGAAAAATCCTGAGGCGTACGAGCAATTTTCTTTGGAACGGCTATTCATTCCGCGCAACAAACAGGAAACTGCGGAGAAAAACAACGAAGAAAAGTTGACCGACGAGCAGGAGAAAGCCAAGGAAGCAGCGGACAAAACGAAGCAGGAAGAAGGCGCACAGGAGCTGACGAAGCTCGCCGATAGCCTGCGGGCGCGGGCGGCGGCGGGTGAAGACTTTACCAAGCTTCAGAAAGAGGCGTTCGAGGCCGCGGGCATGAAAATGGACGCACCCACGGTTACCATGCCCCCGGTGCGGCGTACCGGCTTGCCTCAAGCACATGCTGCGGTGTTTGATCTGAAACAGGGTGAGGTTTCCCAGGTCATTGCCGACAATGGCGGACACTATATTTACAAAGTGACTAGCAAAGAAACGCTACCTTTGGATAAAGTTACGGAAGAAATTCGTAACACTCTAAAAACCCAGCGCATGAAAGACATGATGGACAAGTACAACAACTCGTACCAGGCGGAAACCAACGAGGCATATTTTGGACCGCCGGGACCGACAGGTCCGGGAGGGCGTCCTGGCCTGGGTCAGGGAGCGTCGCCGCGTATGCGTCCGCAGACGCCTCCGCCTCCAACTCCTCAGGCTCAGCCCCAAAGCGCACCCCCGGCTGCGAATCCACCTTCGCAACCGCCGGCGCAACCGGCTCCTCCTTCCAAGCCGAACTAATGGCGAGCGCGAAACCTGTCGTCGTGGTTACTGGCATTGCGGGAAACCTGGGATCCAGGTTGCTCCCGCTGCTGGGAGACTTTTCGGTGATTGGGGTGGACGTGAGTTCACCCCAAACCGACTTGCCGCTCCAATTCGAGCGTCTGGATTTAGGCGATGAATCCTGCACTCGGGTTCTCTACGAACTGCTGCGCGACAGTCGACCGGTTTCCGTGGTGCATCTCGCGTTCGTCATCGATCCGGTGCGCACAGGCGTGCTCGACACCGAACGTATGTGGCAGATCAATGTGGCGGGGACGGCTAGGGTAATGGAAGCCATCACCGAGGCGAACCGCAGTACCGATTCCGGAATCAAACAATTCATTTTTCCCAGCAGCGTTTCAGTCTATGGGCCAAGCCTTCCCTCACCGGCTCAGGAAGAATCACCCCGGGCGGCGCACACGTTGCCTTATGCCATTCACAAAAAGCAGTCTGACGAGGTGGTACAGCACCGTTCTACGGCGCTCCGGGGATGCAGCGTATACATTCTGCGTCCGCATATCTTTGCTGGGGCCAGCGTGGAAAACTATCTTCTAGGAGCGTTTCGCGGTACGCCCGACGGAAAAGGCTCGCGAGCCGAAAAAATGCGTCGCGAGGGGAAACGACTGCCTTGCATGCTGCCACGCGGGCAACAGTATCTGGATAACAAGATCCAGTTCGTACACGTAGACGATATGGCGCGTCTGCTCGTACATATCCTGCACCGGGATCCAGAGACGCAACGGTTGACTATTCTGAATGTGGCAGGACGTGGCGAGGCCGTTACTTTCGCCCGGTGCATTGAGATGGCGCAAGCGAAACTGATTCGGGTTCCAGGAAAATGGATGATGCGGCTGGTGTTGCAATTTTTGTGGAGACAGAAGATCTCAGCCATCCCACCGGAGGCGCTGCCTTACATGACCGGCGAATACATCATGAATACGGATCGTCTACGAGCCTTCCTGGGAAGCGAGTACGAAAAGGTAATTCGTTACACGATTGCCGATGCGTTTGCCCAGAGCTTCCAAAGCCCCGAAGTATCGGCGCAAAGTGCGGTCGCCAAGTAAGGCTTTGTACTCTCACTTCCTTCCGCGATACAAACCCGCGATGCCGAAAGTATAGGGCGTCCAACTGGCGTCACGAAATCCCGCGCGACGCATGCGGTCCAGCATTTCATGGGGCTCGGGAAAACGTTCGACCGAGTTCGGCAGATACTGGTAAGGGCCACTCACACCGGAGAGCATGGTACCGACACGCGGCAGCACCTGCTTGAAGTAGATGCGATACAAATTACCCATCAAACCTTTGGGTTCGCTAAAGTCGAGAATACCGCACTCGCCTCCGGGTTTTAGGACGCGCACAATCTCGCACAAGCCGGCGTCGTAATCCGCGAGATTACGAAAACCGAAGGCCGAGGTCACAAGACTGAAATGCGCACCGGGAAAAGGAAGGCAGAGAGCATCGGCTTCGATCCAGCCGGGCGTTGCGGACTTGCCGTTCGTTGCCACCTTGTCGAGAGACTTTGAACAAGCGCGCTGCAGCATGGCATGGGAGAAGTCAGCCCCCACGATCTGTGGATGCCGGTCACCTGCCTGCTTGCGAAGAGCGAACGTCATATCGCCCGTACCACAGCAAAGGTCAAGAATCCGGGAATCAGGCTGGGAGAGAATAGGAGCGAAGCTGCGAGCAGTACGCCGCCACCACAGCCGGTCCACGTTAAATGAAAGCAGGTGATTCAGCAGGTCGTAGCGGGGAGCTATCGAGGTGAACATCTCCCGAACCGCGCGCCCAGCGGAGGAAGCATCGGTCGCGCCAGTTGGAGCGGCGCCGACAACCGGCCTTGGGCTTTCAGCCACGCGGTTCATTTCTTCCCTACCCAGCCGCCGTGGGATAGACGGCGCAGTTCTTCGACTGCGTTGATGACAACTTTATCCGGCACATCGGAAGCAATTTCAACCTTGCCGATTTCCCGAGGCAGGACAAAATGTACGGCCCCGTTTTGGGTTTTCTTATCGGACTGCAGGCGCGCGAGAATTTTACGAGCGCTCACCTTCAATTCCGGCAACCGGCCCAGGCTGAGCACGGCGTCAGCGATGCGGCCGGCGGTCACGCTATCCGTGCGGCCGACGGTGAGGCCGATGTTCGTGGCGGCAATCAGTCCCCAGGCGACGGCCTCGCCGTGAAGCAGGCTACGGTAGCCGGTTTCCACCTCCAGCGCATGGCCGATCGTGTGCCCCAGATTGAGCACACGCCGCAGGCCGCCCTCTTGTTCGTCGGCGGAAACGATTTCAGCCTTCAACTTCACGCTCTGCGCAATGAGACCTTCCAATTCGACAGGATCACGTTTCAGAATCTGGGCACGTTTCTGTTCGAAGCGCAAGAAAAGATCGAGATCACCAATGATGCCGCACTTGAGCGCTTCATAGAGTCCTGCGCGATAGGCTCGGTCAGAAAGCGTGTGCAGAACTTCCGGATCTATCAGAACCACGCGTGGATGATGATACGTGCCCAGCAGATTCTTCCCAGCGCCAAGGTTCACACCGGTTTTACCGCCGACGGATGCATCCACTTGGGCAAGCACTGTGGTTGGAATCTGCACCAGGTCGACCCCGCGCATGTAAAGCGAGGCTAATAGGCCGGTGACATCGCCGACCACGCCTCCGCCGAACGCGATCAAAACCGCTTTGCGGTCGGCGCCCAGGCGAACCAATCTCTCGGCCATCGTTTCGATGTTCGCCAGCTTCTTGGAAGGTTCGCCGTCCGGCATCTGCAAAACCTTAGGTTTGAAACCAGCCGCGGTGAGCGAACTCAAGAGTTTGGATCCCCAACGGCGGCGCACTGGGGGAACCGTTACCACAAAAAGTTTGCTGGCTTGCGGCAGCAGTTCGGCAAGCAAAGCGCCCGCCCGCGCCAGCAAGCCGTTCTCAATGCGCGCCTGGTAGGGACGCGGGGGGACGTGGATGGTGACTTGCGCCATGGAATTCCATAATAGCTTATGGGACTGCGCCGGTTTGGTCGAGTGAGACTTGGTCGAATAAGAGCTGGAAGTGGTACCATTTGCCGTCTATGAAAGGGCTTCCAGCCGAGACGGATTTCGTGGTAATTGGCGCCGGTGTTGCCGGCTTGCGTGCCGCCATTGAACTGGCGAGCGCGGGACGCGTCCTGGTGCTGGCAAAAAAAGAAGTCACCGATTCCAACACGCAGTACGCGCAAGGCGGCATTGCGGCCGCACTCAGCGACGAAGATGAAGTCAGCTTGCACCTGCAGGATACCCTGGTCGCGGGCGATGGCCTCTGCTTGCCAGGAGCCGTGAAAGCGCTGGTGGAAGAAGGGCCAGAGCGCATTGAGGAGTTAATTGCCTGGGGAACGAAGTTTGACCGGAGTGGAACGAAACTCGTCTTCGGTCGCGAAGGCGCTCACAGCCGCAACCGGATTCTGCATGCGCAGGGCGATTCGACGGGACGCGAGATCCTGCGCGCGCTCTATGCCAAGGCGCAGACGCTCAAGAATATAGCGGTGCGGGAGTTCGAATTTTCCACCGGGCTCGAGACCGACGCAGGAGCGGTGACAGGCGTTTCTCTGCTCGGTGAAAAAGGTCAGCCCCAGCAGGTTATGTGCTCCGCGGTTTTGCTGGCCACGGGGGGCATGGGGCAACTCTATCGCAACACGACCAATCCCGAAGTGGCGACGGGAGATGGAGTCGCGATGGCGTTCCGCGCAGGCGCGGAGGTCAGCGACATGGAGTTCATCCAGTTTCATCCCACGGCACTTTACTTGAAAAAAGCACCTCGCTTTTTGCTCTCCGAGGCTCTGCGCGGCGAAGGGGCATATCTCCGCAACATCGAGATGGACCGCTTCATGGCGAAATATCACCCACTGGCCGAGCTCGCTCCGCGCGACGTTGTGGCGCGCGCCATTATGCACGAAATGGAAGTGAGCCATGCCAAGGATGCTTTCGTATACCTCGATCTCACCCATCTGAAGGCCAGCCAGGTGCAGAAGCGCTTCCCGCGAATTTACGCGACCTGTCTGCAATACAACATCGACATCACCGAAGATCTGATTCCGATCCGGCCCGCGGCTCACTACTCGATGGGCGGCGTACGCACCGATTTAAATGGCAAGACCAACCTCGCCGGTCTCTATGCTGCAGGCGAAGCGGCCGCAACCGGCGTGCACGGTGCCAACCGATTGGCCAGTAATTCCCTGCTCGAGGGCCTGGTGTATGGGGCGCGTGCGGGAAAGGCGATGCACGGGGAATTGAAACAGCCGCGGAAGTCTGCGAATTCGCCGCAGAAGGCGGCATCTCAGAACGGGCCCGTGGATGCCGGAGTGGATGAGTTGATCGGCCAGATTCAGGACACAATGTGGAAGGATGCGGGTATCGTGCGCACCCGTGTTGGGATGCAAGAGGCGCTAAAACACCTGGAAGCATTGTCCGTGAGGGTGACGCATCCACGCACCAGGCGGGCGTGGGAGGCGGCAAACCTTCATCTTGCCGGATCGCTGGTAGTTCGCGCCGCGCTGGCCCGCGAGGAAAGTCGTGGGGCACACTATCGCACGGACTATCCCACGCACGATGACAAGAAGTTTCTGAAGCACTCCGTGATGAAAGGAGAGAGTTTGAAGTTCGCGTAGAGTAGCCCCTCCAGCTGCGCCTGCCATTTTTAATCTCGAAGAGGCACGCAGACTGATTACTTCTTTCTTATCAGGCGGAATGGTGACTGGACCCCTCGAACGAACTGGGGGTCTCTCCCCAGCCTTGAGCTGTGGCAACATCTCTACTTTCCGAGATATTCGAACTTCACATTCAGGATTGGGTGCTGTTTCCAATCCCGATAGTCGAAGTGCCACCACTGCTTTCCTTAGGGTTAACCTTGAAATGCTGTTTTTCTATGGCTTGGCGCAGAAGGGCACGGCGAGCGCGCTCCTCAGGCGTGCCCCCGGCGTAGTCGGCGAAGGCGCGATCGGTCATTTCGTCGTAGCCACCCTTCAGCACCCATGGATATGTCGCCTTCGGTCCCTTCGAAAACATTCGTGCCAGGAAGCGGTCGAACGCCACTTGCCGGCGTAGGCGCTGCAGGTCAGTGCCTTGCTCGCGCGCTCGAGCCTGCAAGCGAGTTTCGAGCGCAGCACGAAGGGCGCCGGCTGTCTTGTAGGATTTCGCTCCGTCCATCACGCGGGCTGCCCAGCCAACTCCCGAAGCGAACGTTGCAGCTTATCGTCCGGCATGCGATCGATTTCTCTCCTTCCAATGAGGCCACGGCGTATGGCTTCGTCGACGGCTAGCTTCAGTTGGCTCCGGTCCACGTGTCCGCTGCGCAGTAGATCCACGATGGTTCGCAGCGGACGCGTCACGCGGATCCCGTGCATTTCCTGAACTTCGCCGGTGTCGAGTTGTGCCCGGTGAAGCACCATGATCTCCGGAATCCTGCTGTTCCGGCGAAACTCTCTCGGCACGGTCATGTGCAGCTTCGAAGGCATGATGTCCGACAGCTCATGAAGACTAAGAGCCGTGTCATGGCTGTAGGTGCCTTCAGGCACTTCTTGCCGATTTTGGGACCAGAGATACCAAAGCATCAGGTCCGGGCGCTCCGGAGCCGGAAAATCGGCAAGGCGGTAGATCCCGCGGTGCTCACGGATCCAGTTTCCGGCGTTCACATGATAGGAGTGCGTCTTCTCGGCGAACCGCGACCGAATGGCTTGCTTGGTGGTGAAGAGGCCCTGCTGGGATTGGGCTATTTCATGGAGCCGTCGCGCGGCTTCTTATAAGGTCTGAGCATTGCATAATCCCCAACTTTCTTGGGGGATTATGCTCCTTTGCGATACGCGAAGGCAATTGGGAATCATCGAGGATTCGGGTGAGACTTTTCATGCGATTCGGAACATGATCGAGTCGGCTCGCCAAAGGGATATAAGCGCAGCCATTTACCCAGCCGATTTGATGGGTACCAGCAACGATGCGAGCACGGAAACCGCCAGTACTCCCGCCACTACGGCGAGCATAGCCAGCGTCGGAACCTTAAAGTAATCCGCTGCGATCATTTTCAATCCCATCAGGATCAGAATGAGCGCCAGGCCAGTATGAAGGAAACGGAAAACTTTCATCAGCCCAGAGATAGCAAAAAACAATGAGCGCAGGCCGAGTATGGCGAACACATTCGACGCATAGACGATGAATGCGTTCAGGGTGATGGCCAAAACCGCGGGGATGGAATCGACGGCGAAAAGCACGTCGGTGGTTTCGATTACGGCGAGCACCACCAGCAACGGCGTTGCGTAGAGTCCCGAGTTGCCTTGCCATCCGCGAACGAAGAAACGGCCTGCCTGATAGGTATCCGTTACAGGAATCAACCGCCGAATGGTTTTCACGACGGGATTTCTTGCTGGGTCGACCTTGTGTTCGCCGGTGAATCCCAAGCGGATTCCGCTATAGACGAGGAGAGCCCCGAGCAAATAAAAAATCCAGTGAAAGCGCTGGATGAGGCCGATCCCGGCCAGGATAAAAGATGCGCGCATGAGCAGTGCGCCGAGAATTCCCCAAAACAACACGCGATGCTGGTACTCCTCGGGGACGGCAAAATAGCGGAAGATAACAAGAAAAATGAAGAGATTATCGACGCTGAGAGATAGCTCAAGAACGTAACCGGCAACAAACTCGAGGGCAACCTGCCGGCCTTGCCAGAAAAAAACCAGTACGGCAAAGGCTGCCGCCAAGGCTAGCCACAGGCCGCTACGAAGCAGCGCTTCGCGAGAGCGCACGCGGCCGCGCCGGTGGGAGACGCGAAGGTCCAACAGCAGCATTGCGATCGCGAAAAGGTTGAAGATGATCCAGAAATAGATCAAGTCTAATTGCCGATTGCGGAACTACTTCTGCCGGCCAAGATTTCCGTTCTCCCAAGCATCCCACAGGCCAAAGGCCTTGAACATCTCTTCGCTATGAGTTTCGCGCATCGATTCCTCAATCTGTGACCGCGTAAAGCGCGGTCCGATCTTTTCAGGAACAGTCGCGAGCGCAAAGCTGAACTCGGCGGCCTCGGCTACGTGATTCTTGAGTTGCCCGAAGTCCACTTTATCGTAGGTGTCCGAAGTGGCGTGATAGTTTTCCAGATAGTTTGCCTCTTCCTGATCCGCTACGAAAGTTGGAACGCCCTCCAGCATGAAATCGAAATGATCAGTGCCCCATTCCATGTCAGTTTTTAATTCTGTAACTCCGAACTGGCGCAGCGGCGCAAGAATGTTCTTCGCGGTGTTGAGCACGTCCTTGCGGCCGCCGGTAGAGAATCCCGTGGTCTTGCCGGTTCCGGCATCGTAGATAATGACGCCGGCCGCTTTATCGAGCTCTGACCGGTGAGCCGTGGAATAAGCTCGCGAACCGAGCAGACCTTCCTCTTCGCCGGAAAACAGAATGAACCGGATGGAGCGGCGCGGCTTCATGCCAGAGGCTTTAATCGCTCGCAGTGCATCCACCACCAACGCCGCGTTGCAGCCGTTATCGAGAGCGCCGGTGCCCAGTTCCCACGAATCTAGATGAGCTCCCAGAATAACGAATTCATCGGGCTTATCGCTTCCTTTGATTTCTGCGATCACATTCGCAGCTTTAATCGGGCCGCCGACCCGATCGGGAATGCTTAAGTCCGCCCATACCGGATGGCCTGAGCTCAGCAAGCGTCCCATGCGCTCGCCATCCTCGCGCGCCACCAACACTTGCGGGATCCGGTCGATTTCTCCCGCGAAGGAATTGGTATGTCGGTAGAGAATATCGTGCTCGCGCGTAGCGATGAACGCCACGGCTTTCGCGTTGCCTTTCACGGCCGCGGTGATCACCGGCGGAGCCTTCGTATACTCGGCGAAGAGATCGTCCCAGGTCTTCAGCACAACCGAGTGGACAAGTATGATTTTCCCTGCAATATCGCCAGCCTTTTTGAACTCCTCGTCAGTGCCGCCGCCCACATCGACGACTGGCACATGCTTCACGGCAGCGAGCGCAGGGGCCCACGCGATCGAAACACAGCGCACCCGAAATTCGACCTTCGGAATCTGCCTGAGCTTGGGTTCGAACGCAGTCCCAGTGGCGCTGACGGTCATCTCGGTTGAGCCCTCCGCCCACGAATTAGGAATGTCAAACGGTTCAGTGTGAACACTGTCCGCACCGGCGATCTTGAACACCTGCACACCCCAATCGACGGCCCTCTGCATAGCCGGCGTGCCGGGCACGCGACCGCCGATTTCGTCGGTCAGATGACGCAGGTTGCTTTCGATCGGAGAAGGTTCGAGCGCGGCCTGAATAATGCGGGCTCTGTCGTCGGATTCCGAAGCAGGAGTCGCGGAGAAGGAGATGGCACTCAGGAAACAAAAGAGACAGACGGCTTTCAGGTTTCGCATCGAGAGGATTAGAAATTAATTTTCATAAAAGAGCAAAAGTCTTGTCCCTAAGTAGCAATAGATCTCTCGCCGTTCATTTCGGCGGAAGCACATCCATCCTGTCGAGAATGGAGACCGTCTCCAAAATAGTGCTGCCAGCGATTTCCAGGCTTTTGGGGCTGAGCTTATCGACAGTATCTTGCGGGGTATGCCAGAAAACATTGTTATAGCCGTAGTCAAAATCGATCAAATCAGCGCAGGGCACGCCTCTCTGCATAAAAGGAATGTGGTCGTCGGTCACCTGATTGTCGCGGGCGAAGAAATGCGATTGATACCCGAGGCGGGT
>Ga0209006_10003384_pt1 | contig 14519 bp, 11 predicted proteins | sample JacPin_JW_Ref_O2_FD_188567 | JGI IMG/M metagenome (GOLD analysis project Ga0209006, IMG submission 188567) | Forest soil microbial communities from Algoma, Ontario, Canada - Jack Pine, Ontario site 1_JW_Ref_O2 (SPAdes) (version 2) | ecosystem: Environmental > Terrestrial > Soil > Boreal... | reverse complement strand
ACAGTGACCGTCATCCTGAGGTGCCCGCGCTCTTGCGCGGGCCTCGAAGGATGGTCACGAGTTCCTGCATGTTGGCATCCTTCGAGGCTCGCTTCGCTCGCACCTCCAGCGATGAGCGCAATTGCGCTCACGCGGGGATGACGCAGTGAGTCAATGGCGGCGGCCGTTGGTATGACAAGCGGATCGTACGACCGCGTTCATTCGAGCTTCCCTCGGGTGGCTTTTGTTCCTGTTTCACGCAAGAACAGCGCCAGTCCGGCAGCGACAATAATGGCCACACCCCAAAAGCTGGAAGCTTCCTTGAAGTGTGCCAGATGGTTGCCGGTCGATGCGAGCGATCTGCCGATCAGATGGGAGAAGAAAGGCCCCACCGCCGCCGTTACGCCAAACGTGATGAAGTTGATGACACCGACGGCGCTGCCCTTGGCTTTATCAGGATTGACCTCCTTGATGATGGTGTAAGGGATCATCGCCGCGCCGGACCCGACGCCCAGCATGAACATGCTGACGTAGTTCAACGTCCGGTCATTCGTAAAGGCCGTCGCAATCACCGACAGCAGCATAATGATCGCGCCGAGAATCAATGCGGGCTTGCGGCGCCCGATGTAATCGGCCAGCCAGCCGAGCAATGGACACCCGACCACCCAGCCGAGCGGTGTCATCGACGCGATCGACACCGCATGGGCATAATCGACGCCTCGATCCTGCTGATAGAACGCGACCCCCCAGATCATGTCGCCCACCGTCGTCGGCGCAAACAGCAAGCCGGCAATGATGCCACAGAGATAGGATTGCGGATTGCTGAAAACGATTCCGAATGGTGCGATCAGTCCTTCTCTTGCCGGCGCATTATCGGCGCGTATCTCCCTGGGCGTGATCAGGAACAGCGCCACGCCAACCGCGAGGCAGGCGATCGCTGTCGCTACCCAGAAACCCTTCCAGTCCAAAACGCCGTGGATCAACGAGCCCACCGCGAATTGGCCCGCAGATCCGCCGAGCATCCCGAAGCATTGTGTGAAACCGATTGCGGTGGCCAGCACGCTACCCGAAAATCCATGCGTCGCCAGGAAGACGGCGCCGGTGAATGCGAAGGCTGAGCCGGCGCCCTGCAACAGTCGTCCCAAATAGCCCACGGAAGGAATTGAAACGACAAAAAGAAGGCAGCCGATACCCAGAAGGACCGCGCCTAACGCGGTCGGTGCTTTGGCTCCGAAGCGGTCGAGCGTCGCGCCGGCGACAAGGCTTGTGACCGAATAAGTATAGTAATATGCGCCGATGATCGCGCTCACGCCGACCGCGTCGACGCTGAATGCAGTGGTGAGTTCGGGGATCATAACGGCGGGCGCCGATCGCACGACATATTCGAGGAAGTAGAAAATCAGCGCCGTTCCCCAGGCGATCTTGTAGGCACTGATGTGAGAATCCGGTGTTGCCGTACTCAAACTGGCCATCTTTTTTCCTGGCGTTGGCGTCCTGATCAGTCAGGCAGCGCGTCCGCGCGCGCTCATGAACGAAGGCTATGTTAGTTCGTTTCCGGGGAATTGGACAGTCGTGCCGCGCTTTGAAAGATAAGATGATCATCCACAACCATCATCACAACAAGGCGGAGTGGGCTGACCGATAGGGAAATCGTGAAAACCTTGTCAGTCCGGGGCGTCGCGCCGCATGTCTGCCGGTATGCGGCAGCCGTGCCGCAGCGCCATGGCGCGCGCGGCGATCGAACAATCATTTGGAGGAAGCCGAAGGGCGCTGACCCTGCCGTTTGGTAGAGGAGACGCGAGACGACTCTCCCGGCGGCTGCGACAAGGATCGACCGATGCGCCTGAGCATCGCACCCGCCCGCCTGGCACTATGATCAAGCAGCCAACGCCCGAAGGCGGCAGGCGACAGGGCCGGGGCGTAGAGAAATCCCTGAACAACGTCGCATCCAAGTTCCGCGAGCAAATCCAGCTGCCCGCGGGTCTCGACGCCTTCGGCGACGACAGTAAGTTGCAAGCTCTGGCCAACGCGAACCACGGTGGTAACGATCGCTCGCGCACCGGCGTCGTTCTCGACATCCCGCATGAAGCTGCGGTCGATCTTCAGTTCGCGGATCGGCAGATGCGCGAGACGGCTGAGGCTGGAATAACCGGTTCCGAAATCGTCCAGCGACAGCCCAACTCCGAGCTTGCGAATGGCCCTCATGGTCTCGATCGCGACCGAGCGCTCGTTCAGGATCACGCCTTCGGTGATCTCGAGCATGAGCATTTCCGGTGGCAGGCCATGGTCTGCGAGGATTCCGCCGACCGCCGCGGCGAGGTTCTCGTTCTGGAAATTAATGGGGGACAGGTTGACCGACACACAGGGGATATCGAGCCCGGCCTCGCGCCACTCCGCCATCTGCCGGCAGGCTTCACGAATCGACCACAGGCCGATCTGCTCGATCAGTCCGCACTCTTCGGCCAGCGCAATGAATTTCGCGGGCGAGACCTCGCCGAGCACCGGGTCATGCCAACGCGCCAGCGCCTCGACGCCATGGATGGCGCCGTCGATGGTGCGGATCTGCGGCTGATAATGCAATTTCAGGGCATCATTGGCGATCGCGGAGCGCAATGCCGCGCTGTGGGCCAGCCGTTGCTCTGCGAGCCTGTCCATGTCGGCGCTGAAGAAACGAAACGTGGAGCGACCCGCCTCCTTGGCCTTGTACATGGCCGCATCGGCCTGCTGTATCAGGGTATCAATGTCGGTGGCATTGTCCGGGTACATGCTGATGCCGATGCTCGCGGACATCGGCACCTGCCTCGTTCCGATCTGAATCGGTATGACCAGAGCCTCGGTAATCCGCGCCGCGACCAGCGAGGCTTCGGAAGCGTCGCGGTTCGGCAGCGCGATCAGGAATTCATCGCCACCGAGGCGTCCCAGCATGTCGCCCGGCTGAATCTGGGCGCGCAGGCGGTGGGCAAGCTGGACCAGTAATTCGTCGCCGGCCGAGTGTCCGAGCGTATCGTTGACATCCTTGAAATTATCGACATCGAGAAACGCCAGTGCGATGCTTTTTCCCGCGGGACAGGCCTGGGTCGCTTCGGAGATCAGATCGCGCAGGCGCGCGCGGTTCGGCAGGCCGGTCAACATATCGTAATAGGCGAGCCGCGCGATCTGGGTGCGCGCTTCCTTGCGCTCGATCGCCAGCGCGCTGAGATCCACGCAGGCTTCGACAATACGCTGATGCCAGCGGCTCGGCGGGCGGCATTCCCTGAAATAGAAAGCGAAGGTCCCGATCACACGGCCGTCCTTGGCCTTGATCGGCGTCGACCAGCAGGCGCGCAAGCCGACCTCGAGCGGCCGGGCCTTGAACAACTGCCAGCGCGGATCGGTGTCGAGGTCGATCGCCAGCACCGGCGTCCCGTAAAATGCCGCCGACCCGCAGGAGCCGATATCCGGGCCGATCGCCAGGCCATCCAGTGCCTGCGAATAGTCTTCGGGAAGGCTGGGGCCGCCCAGGGAATGAAGCAATCCGCCGGCATCGACGTAGAGAAGCGAGGAAACGACATCAGGCGCGATCTCCTCGACACGCCTGCAAAGCCGGTCTGCGATATCGGTAATGGAGACTTCGTCGGCCAGCGCGCTCATGATCAGTTGCTGCAGCGAGCGCAACTGCTTGGTCTCGGTGATATCGGTCAGCAGCGCGAACATGTGCTTGATCCGCCCGAGCCCGTCGCGGAATGCCTTGACGTTGGCCAATATCCAGATCTCGTCGCCGTTTTTGTCGTAGGTGAGGATTTCCTCCTCGCCGCCGGCTTCATCATCGATCCAGCGTCGCAACCTTGCCAGCGTCCGGCGGTCGGTATGGCGGCCGACCAGCAGCTCGCCAGCCCGCCGGCCCTTCGCCTCCTCCATCGAGTACCCGAACAATGTTGTGAACGCGGCGTTGGCGTAGACAACCCGGAGATTGCGGTCGGTGACAACCGCGGCGCGGTTGGTCCTGTCGGCGACCAACGTGAACAGCGCGATCCTCTCGCGGCGTTCGACCTCGGCGGTGATGTCCCGAACGAATGCGATGGTGCGGCTTTGCCCGCCGAGTTCGACGCTTGAAAGCGACAGCGCGGCGCGGATCCGGCTGCCATCCCTGCGCGCGATCGCGATCTCGGAGCGGTGTTCTTGAGCAGGTTTTTGGGGAGCGTCGTCGCAGTCCCCGAGCCCCAGATGGCCGACATCGCGACCGAGCACTTCAGCGCGATCTTGTCCCCACATGCGCTCGGCGGCCGCGTTGAAATAACTCACGCGGAGATCGGCATCGACAATCACCACGGCATCGTTCGCCCGCTCAAGCGCGGCCAGAAGGAAGTCCGGGGACTCAACCACAGGGTAATCGCGCGTGTCCATCATCCAACCCTGATGCCGGTCAAGAACCCACCGAGGCCCGGCCTCGATGGAAAGGCACCATTTTGACGGAAAGCGTAGGGACAGAAGGGTGTCAAAAGGGTTGTTCGGTCCGATTCTGCCTGGGCGAAGCAGATCATCCTTAAGAATTCGCTACCATCAACTGAAAGATAAGCTTTGCCCGCCCCGCCGGAGGTCCCTCGGTGACATAACTAGCACACGTCACACAGGAACGGGAACTCGGCCACCGCCGGCAATGGCAAACGGGCCTTGGGTGTGGCCATGGATCTTCCTGACCGGGAGGCATCCGGATCTACCGCGCCCGGGCCTCAATAAGTCGGGCACTTGAAAACGACTTTCATCGGAACGTAGCTGTGGCCATCTATGGGTCATTCGCGACGGGAATGGGCGCTCCACGCCATGACCGGTTTATCCCGATAGCGACTGGTTTGGTCTCGCCAGGCAGCGCATTCGATGTTTACGATCCCATGAGTCGTACCGGGTGAAGCTTGGGCATGGGAGCCTGCCATGGGAACAAAAAAACATACCGCTGCACCCACGGCAGTTCTTGCTCTCGGACTTTTCTTCACGCTGCCGGTTTCGATCGTCATCGATGCGATGATCAACACGGTCGTGTCGCTGGTCTCACCTGCCGGCAGCCTCAGCTTCATATCCGCTGCGATGGGTCAGCCGGACGTAGTTACGAAAAAGCAATCGGATGCGCAGAACACGTACAATAAGGCAGTAAGCGATTTCAAGTCGATCCTGGACGAGCGGCGCGCGCAGATCAATTCGAACCAACCGCTGCCGAACCTGCCGGGACAGGCACTCTACCTTGCGCGCATCAACATGATGAGCACATATAAGGACCTCACCGACGCGCTTCCCTCCAGAATCGGCGGACCCAATAAATTCGGGATTCCTCCGGCATATTTCGACGCCCAAAAAGAACCACTGATCGATAAGTACCGGGCTCTCTTCGACGTCCTGGAGGCGCCGCCCGCCAACGCCCAGAAATCAGCTACGCCATTCAAGGACGTTGTCGATCTGGCGGTTGCCATTGCACGAGCCAAGGGACTCGATGCAGCGAACGCCGAAGCGGCAGGCCGGATCAGCCTCGGGCTGTTTTTCGCCGAGACAAATGGCAAGCAAAATGTGGGGAATGGGCGTTCGAATACCTACAAGGGAAGTTTCCAAACCGGCCCATCCGAAGATCAAAATGGTCGAAAGAAATGGGTGGCGATAAAGCCCGCGATAACAGCCCTGGATCCGGCATTGAGCCTGCGCGACGACAAGGAAGAGGCTCGTGCCGGCGATCTCGATCATCGGTTCAACCACTGGACCGCCGTGCGAGACGCACTGATGGGCGAACACGCGGACCTTTTCCCGCAGGTACGAACGATCGCCAAAACGCTGCCGGATCCGATCGATCAGATGAAGCTCTTTGAACTGATCCAGATCGTGCCCAGTCCGATCAGGTCCGCACTCAAGTCAGGCGACCTGGTCAACTATCGAATTTCCGACCCGCGGATCATGGGATATCTGCGGAACAACAGCATCTTCGCCTTTGGACAGGCCGACAGGGCGAGAACGTCCGCGACCGTTCGCGAAATTCTTGATGCCATGTGGCTCTTCAACGACAAATTTGAGCGAGCGCTTTCCAAATTCGACGAGATCAAGGCGCGGTAAAGTGGCTGGATCGCCGAGGCGGCCGCATCATTCATTTTACAGCGTCTCGCCGAAATCGAAACCGCGATATATTTGAGGTAACTCACGGTTCCGAATCCCTGCTAATGTCGACTTGTTCGGCCGTGAAGCGCGAACAGAAAATCGCTGTTGGGGAAAGCAGGGATTGCTGTCGTCAGGAAGAAAATTCGCTGGGTCGGGCTTTGCCTGTTGGCCCCGTCACCTGACCATCATCGCCGCGATGGCCGCGTTGGTGTTTCTGCCGATCGAGGTGAGCGATGCCGGCTGGCGGTCAGACATCCGCAAATCTGCCAAGCACGTCACCTCGCGAAAGCCGGCCACCTTGGCCAGGCATGGCGCCTCGCCCAGGCACCGCACCGTAAAGCCTGCCCGCCCGGGGCCGGCCGCCTTGAAGCCTTCGGCTTTGGAGCGGGTCGGCACGATGTGCGATCGCTCGAAATTCCGGATTGTTCTGGATGTGGGACATACCGCCGCATCAGAAGGCGCGACCAGCGCCCGCAACGTCGCCGAATTCGTCTTTAATCTGCGCCTTGCGCAGCGGGTCGAGGAGAAATTGAAGTCCGAGGGTTTTGCTGAAACCAGGTTGCTCGTGACCGAGGGCAAGGCCAAGCCGAGCCTTGTCAGGCGCGTCGCCGCGGCTAACGATATGAACGCCAATCTCTTGCTGTCGATTCACCACGACTCCGTGCCCGACGCATTGCTTGAGAACTGGGAATTCGAAGGCAAGAAAAGCCATTTCAGCGACCGCTTCAGCGGTTATTCCGTGTTCGTCTCCCACGGCAATCCCGACTTCAGGACGAGCCTGGCATTCGCCGAACTGGTCGGCAGGGAACTGAAGGCCCAGGGCCTGCAATACGCCCGGCAATATACTCAAGCCATCATGGGGCGGTACCGGCACCCGCTGCTGAACCAGGAAACCGGGGTCTACAGCTACGATGAACTCGTCGTGTTGAGAACGACCCGGATGCCTGCCGTCCTGCTGGAGGCGGGCTCGATCATCAACCGGGACGAAGAGCTCAAGATGGGCTCGCCTGAACGCCAGGACATCATCAGCAGCGCTGTCGCGGCAGCAGTGAAGGAATTCTGTCAACCTTTCCTCGGTCCGCCCTGATGGCGGGGCGATGACACCCCCTCGCACCCCTTTTCGGATTTTAACATCGATGCCGGCGAGACGTGTTGCAGGAAAGCGGCGGGTGAGCCCATTTAGCACGATCATCGCGGCCGGCTTTGTCTTGCTGACGACGATTCTGCCTGCTCCGGTTTTGGCCGGCTCCGCGTTGCCCAGGGGATTCGTTTATTTGCGTGATATCGATTCCACCATCGTTCAGGACATCCGCTATGCCGGATCTCATAACTTTGTGGGCCGACCAATAAGGGGCTACCTCGCCGCCGAGTGTATCCTCAGCGCCGCCGCCGCAAATGCCCTTGAAACGGTGCAGAGGATGTTGGCCGAGAAGAAGCTCTCGCTCATCGTCTGGGATTGCTATCGGCCGAAGCGGGCTGTCGAGGATTTTCTTCACTGGTCCAGAGATCCAGCTCACTCCGAAATGAAGGCCGAATTCTATCCACGCACCGACAAGGAAAAGCTGTTCGATCTGGGATATCTCGCAAGACGATCGGCTCACTCGCGGGGGAGCACGGTGGACCTCGGTATCGTCACGATCGCTTTTTCATCCGTGCCGCAGCCTGTTCCCTTGCAGTCCCTCAAGGCGTGCACTTCTCCAAAAGGCGAAAGATTCGAGGATGGAACTATCGATTTCGGAACCGGCTACGACTGTTTGGACGTGCTTGCAAATGCATCAAACTCTCTTGCGGGCCGCATAGCACTGCATAACCGTCAAACGCTGAGATCCTACATGAAAGCAGCAGGCTTTCGTCCCTATGCCAGAGAGTGGTGGCATTTCGAGCTTGTCAATCAGCCCTTTAATGGTGACGGGTTTGACTTCGAGGTATCGGCCTCACCATCATCGAACGAAAGGCGCTGACATTGAGTTGTTCAATCGTCCTTCCGTGATTTGGCGCCGGTAGGGCCAATATCGGGCCCCTTCCTTCGGCGCCGGCAACCGGGTATTTGATTCAGCAACTGCCAGGCGGCGCCTGCTGAACTCACGGCGCCACAAAAATGATCTCAGAGGGAGGGCTCTATGCGACCCGCGCTGCTTTTCACGGCTGTTGTGACCGTTTTGTTGCATGTCGCTGCCCCCGATGTCCGCGCCCAGAGCCTGCCGTCAGCCGCGCCCGAGACGGTCGGGCTCTCCGGCGAACGGCTGGCGCAGATTACAAAAGTGTTCGGTGCCGAGGTGGAACAAGGCAAATTGCCCGGCGCGGTGGTCGCTGTGGCCCGCAGGGGCAAGCTCGTCTACTTCGAGGCCGTCGGCTACCAGGACAGGCCGGCCGACAAGAAGATGCAGAAGGACTCGATCTTCCGAGTCTATTCGATGACCAAGCCCTGGACCTCGCTCGCCGCCATGATGCTGGTCGAGGACGGCAAGATCCAGTTGACCGATCCGGTCTCCAAGTTCCTGCCGGCGTTCAAGCAACTGAAGGTCAGCGTCGCCGCGCCGAATGCGGCCACCGGGCAAACCACCTACGAGATGGTGCCGGCCGCACGCGAGCCCACCATCCAGGACCTGCTGCGTCACACCTCGGGCCTCGCCTACGACTTCATCACCGGTAACGTGCCGGTTAAGGAGGCCTATGAGAAGAACGAGCTGAAAGCCATCGAGCCTGACATCCGGAACAAGCTGACGCCGGCGGAGTTCGTTGAGCGTCTCGCCAAGGCGCCGCTTGCGAGCCAACCGGGCACCCAGTGGGAATACAGCTTGTCGACCGCACTGCTTGGCCGAGTGGTCGAGGCGGCTTCGGGCAAACCGTTGTCGAAATTTCTGGCCGAGCGCCTGTTCCAGCCACTCGGCATGACGGATTCCGGCTTCGTGGTGGCGAGCGAGAAGGCCGCGCGGATTGCGCAGCCATTGCTGCCACGCGCGTTCCCGATGTTCGACCCGACGGTGCCGCCGGCCAACGATCTCGGCGGTGAGGGCGGCATGTCGACAACGATGGATTATCTGCGGTTCAGCGAGATGATGCTCGAAAGCGGCAAGCTCGACGGCACACGCATCGTGTCTCGCAGTACCGTGGCGCTGATGACGTCCGACCATCTCGGCGCCCGGCCGAGTTCTCCGGTCACGCCCGGCGAACTGCTGCTCGGCGTACCCGGCTACACCTTCGGGCTCGGCTTCACCGTGCGCACGAGCGCCGGTATCGCCGGTCTGCCAGGTTCGGCGGGCGAGTTCATGTGGGGTGGCGCCGGCGGCACGCTCTTCTGGGTCGATCCCAAGGAAGAACTTGTCGCGGTGTTCATGTCGCAGGGACCGGCCGAGAGCCGCACCTTCTACCGCCGGCTGGTGAAGCAGCTGGTCTACGCCGCGATTGTCGATTGAAACCGCTCAAGCGACGTTGAACCGCAACGCAACCCAATCGACGCACCATCATCACCGCAGTCTTTGAGATCCCTTCGAAACCAACGATGACCAGATCCATTTTTGTTTGCACTTGGATTCTCGCGCTCGTGACCGCGGCTCCCTCAGGGTTCGCGGGCGACAAAGACGATTGCGAGACCAGGATCCAGAAGCTCGATGCGTCGAACGCGGAGGGTCAGCAGCGCCTGGATGAGAAAAGCGCGGTCATCAATTTCTGCGCCAACCAGTACAAGCACGACAAGACGATCGAGAGACTCGTCGAGGCGTGCGCGAAGTACGAGGAGCAGCCGGTCGTGAAGCAGCAATTAGTGGCCGAGTGCCAGTTGGCAGCTTTCGAGTATGCCAACGCCCTGCGGACGCTGAAGGCGGAATACGGCAAGTAGACACGCGCGAGTGCGCTGCTCCGTGCTGGCATTGGTGTTGCCGGCACGGAGAGCGCGGAAGTTCAGCCAACCCCTTCAGGATATCCCCCCATATTGTTCCATCCCGGTGGCAACGAACCGCCGCGCCTTGCCGGAGGCATTTCCGATTCGGGGGTACGGATGAGACCGATCTGGAGCATGGCGCTCAACGCATCTTCCTGCCCCAACTCCTCGGCAATCCGCCCCTGTTCCAGCCGAAGCACGGTGGTCCCCGCGAACTGCATCTTTCGACCCGAAGCCGCAGGGATCGAACCCATCCGGAAGTCGCTGAAGGCCGGCCCGGTATGCGTACCACCGCCTTGCCATCGGCCGACGACATAGTCGCCTTCGGCAATGAGATCGCCGACACCGCGGAAATTCAGGTCGGGAAAGGCATCGCGAAATTCCGTCATGAAATTCGCAACCGCTTCGCGGCCTTTCTTCGGCTCATGCATCGGGTAATGCACCAATATGTCCGGCGTGGCGAGTTGGTCGATGATTTCCGGATTCCAAGGGTTTCCCCAGAATTCCCTAAACCACCGGCCCACGATTTCCTTGTTATGCTCTGACATCAGACCCGCTCCGTTTGCTGTGCCGGTTTCGCGAAAAGCAAAACCAGCAGCGCTTCGATGTGCGCAGTAAGCAGTCGGGACATCCTCCTCGCCACCCGATTTCCCCACCCGATTTCCGAAGTGCCGTAAGCCGTCCTGTGGCGCTTGTTTACGGACTCGTAGCGGAGGATAAGATGGCAGGTGCCCAATCCGGGAATCGTCCAGGCGCGAATTTACCAACGGGAATCGAAACATTGGCGAACCGGGCCGTTCAAATAACCGAAGATGGCGAACATCTGTTCGCACGGCCCGCCTTTTACGCGGAGTTCGCGCCGCTGGAGAACCACTGCAACCTTGTAGATTCGATCTACGTCCTGAAAGATCGCGGGCTCTTGACTGCGAGCCGCCTGACGTTTGCCTCGCCGTTCAGGGAACTCGCCTTCAGCTTTCCGGAAACCGCCCAAGAAGCCGCGCAGAAAGCCGCCCACGGCTCCGGACACCGGGACAAAATAGTCGTGACCGAACCGAACTTTGGTCATCGAAAGAAAGGCAGGACGTTTTTCGGCTGGCTTATCGGCATCAAGTTCAAGCCGGCATGGTCTGATCGGTTGCGCACGGAAGATCCTGCGATTGTCGCGTGTCAGAATTCCCTGGCGCGCGCCATAAGCGCGAGTCCATCGTCTGTCGACGTCCTTGATCCCCTGGACCGGGTCTTGCTCGCTCTTTCGCAACAGGCCCGGCACAACTCAATCGTTGGCGGCAACTATTTCGAGACATCGCACGACCGGGTTTCCGACCTTGCAAGTCACGTTGGCCGATCGGTGCGAACGCTGCACAGGCGAATCAGAACATCGACGGGTCTTCCACCCAAGCGCTTTTTGTCCATGCAGCGGTTCCGTCGCTCGGTCTACGAAATTGCGACCGAAAATACCGAGCTGTCGCTGATCGCCTTTGATCTGGGATTCTCCGATCAGGCCCACCTGACCAGGGAGTTTCAGCGCCACGCCGGCGTTTCGCCCAGTATATTCAAACGGGCATGGCGAGGACGTCATGGACGCGCCGTCCGATTTCTTCAAGACGCCGGTCCATCCAGTCGTCTAAGGATGGCGGTGTGGCCCGCTTGAGACCACACCCAATCCCGTATGAGTCGATCGCCCTTCCCGCTTGGGCTGGTGCGCGATCGGACATGATGGTCGCCATTCATCGTTCGTTTCGGGTACCACGACATGATCATCGATGCCTGGATGCAGCACCCGAATGCCGGTGGATCGAACCGCGACCCTGGATACGAAGGAAAATTCCGATGCCTTGGACGATCGAGCGCCGGCACCCGCACGTGGCTGTGGTGACCATGAACACCAACAAGGTCAACGCACAGAATCCGGCCTTTTTTGCCGATCTTCATGCGGCATTCGATCATCTCGAAGCAGAGTTCGGCGATTGCGCGGTCGTCCTGACCGGGTCGGGTGCGGTATTTACGGCTGGCCTCGACTTCGACCATCACTTTCCGTTGTTCGCGCGCCGCTCGATCAAGGAGATCGACGCCTGGTTCGACGCTTACCGCGCGACCAATCTACGTCTGTTCACCTACCCAAGGCCCACCATCGCAGCAATCAACGGTCACGCCTACGCCGGCGGGCTAATAACGGCGCTCGATTGCGATCACCGCATAGCTGCGGAAGGTCCACTCCAGTTCTCGTTAAACGAGGTGCCGATCGGCATCCCGATGCCGGCCGTCTACTGCGAGATCATCAAGCATGCGGTCGGTCCGCGCGCGGCATTCGAATTGACCCTGTTCGGTCAAATCTATGATCTCGCGGCCGCGACCCGGCTGGGAATTGTTCAGCAGACGGTCGCGCCGGAAAAATTGCTGGATGCCGCCGTCGCCTGGGCCGCCCTGGTGCCGCGGGATTGCCACGCGGCCTATGCTTTCTCGAAGCGCGCGCTACAGGCAACTACCATGGCGGCCATCGACAATGCCGCTCGCCTTGATCGAGATTGGCTGTCGCGCGGCATGTCGGATCTCGGAAGCATCCGAGCCCATGCCCGTCGCTACAAGGAACTCAAAGGCAAGGATGTCACCTGGCCGCTGCCCGCCTGAGGGTTACCCGAAGAACCAGGATGGAGGCTCATCACCGCGAACAGTCATCGGGAGCGGGCTTTCCGGCAAACCGGTCGCTGGTCCAGTCGAGCACAGCGAGGGTGCTGGCCTGGGCCGCCCTGCCGTGGCCGATGTTCGGCATCAACAGGATGCGCACCTTGCTGCCGGCGCCGCACAGCGCGGCGGCGTAATCCCGGGTCACCCTGGGCCGAATGATGACGTCGTCGGTGCCCTGCGCAAGAAAAACCGGAAGCTCCGGAGGTAAGGTGCCAGGAGAATTCTTGGCGAGCAACCCATGCCAGGGTTCGACATCGGAAGGATGCCTGGTGGTCAGGAAGTACTTTTCAAGCGGCTGCTCGGTACGCTGGCGGACCGCGATGTCGAACGGTCCTTCGATGCATTCCTTGGCGAGTTGGTCGATGGCGGGGATGGCTCTGCGGTCGACCACCTTGTCCATATTGGCATCGAACACCCGCTGCCAGGACCACAGCGTCATCGCGGTAATGTTCTTGCCGCCTACGGAATCGATGTCGTCGTTCATCAGCGTCACGAGATCGGTGGCTGGGGCCGCCGCCGCGACACCGAGAAGTTCCACTTCCGGCGCGTAGATTTTCGCGATCAGGCCGGTGAACAGGGCCGCATGCCCGCCTTGCGAATGACCCCAGACCACAAACCTCTTGCCGCCGCCCGCGCCGGGCAACCGGCCGGCGACACGCACGGAGTCGATCACCGCGCGGGCCTCGCTGGTGCCGACCAAATAGGGGTGCGGCCCCGCGGTCCCGAGGCCGGGATAATCGGTCGCCGCGACGACGTAGCCGTCTCTTATGAACGAGCGCAGCCCCTGGATCTGCTGAAACAGGAAGATCGCCAGTGACGGCGCGCAGCGCGGCACGATGCCGGATGTCGGATGGGCCCAGGCCACGATCGGCCTGCCGCCCGGCGGCGGATCGCCGTGCGGCACGATCACGACGCCCGACACCAGGATCGGCTTGTCGTCCCATCCGGTGGAGCGATAGAGCACGCGGTAGGCGGTGGCGCCCAGCGGCGCACCGTCGATCGGCTCTTGTCGAACGAGCGTGCCCGGCTGCCCGGCGACCGCGGAGGGCGGCCCGCGATAGAAGGCGGTCTGTGCCGCCGCCGCATCCATCACCGCGAGCGCACACAAGATGCCGAGAATGAGTTTGAATTTGGCGCGCATGGCTCACATTCCATAAAGAATTTTCAGATCGCCGCTGACCCGAAGCGCGATGCTCGCTCCATCGGCCAGGAGCTGGATGCTGTCCAGTTTGGCGGTACTGAGCTGGCCTTCCATGCGGAAGCCGTTCTTCAACGGCCGATTCAGGCGCTCATTGGCCGCGTTCAGCAGGTTCTGATACGCCACGCCATAGCTGACATCGGGGATTTCCTTTAACTGCCCGAGAATCTCATTCTGGATCTGCGCCGCCTCCGAACCGTCGGGCAGCGAACTGTTCCCCGCCAGATCTGAAATCCGGACCGATTGCTGGCCGGGATCGACATTCAGCGCGCCGGACAGATAAAACCATTCGCCGGCGGCTGGATCGGTATCGGCGGGCTTCGCCACCCGCACGCCGATCACAAGCTTGCCGGACGATGGATAGATCTGCATCTCCTTGACCAGCGGGCCGGCCTTGCTCGTGGCAACCACCTGCATGATCTTGTCACGCAGGGCGTCATAGTTGACGCGCACCGGAAGCAGGATGTCGAACCTGCCGGGCTGACTGACGTCGTCACCAAGCGGAGGAAGCGGTGTTGGCGTCACAGCACCCGGCGCCTGACCGACCAGCGTCTGTACCGTGCCCGTGAATTCGAGTGAACCCGATAGGTCCTTCGCGTTGGCGTGGATTCCCGCAAAGGCCGCACTTGCAGGGACAATTTGTAGCCAGAGCTGCGGATCCCCGGA
>Ga0209006_10003383_pt1 | contig 14520 bp, 11 predicted proteins | sample JacPin_JW_Ref_O2_FD_188567 | JGI IMG/M metagenome (GOLD analysis project Ga0209006, IMG submission 188567) | Forest soil microbial communities from Algoma, Ontario, Canada - Jack Pine, Ontario site 1_JW_Ref_O2 (SPAdes) (version 2) | ecosystem: Environmental > Terrestrial > Soil > Boreal... | reverse complement strand
CGGCGAAGTTGAGATCGGCGGGCGCGTCGTAGGCCGGATTGCCACCGAGAATGATCAGCAGATCGACGTGGCCGGCTTGAATGTCGGCGGCAAGATCTTTGAGCGATTCGGTTTGGTTGATTGGGTTCGCGTCGACGGGGTCGGTGTAAAAAACGGTTTTGCCGAAATTACCCAAGTTGACGTTTGCTTCCTGAACTGCGGCGTGCAGAGCCGGAGGCAAGTGGTCTCCAGCGATGATGACACTCGAACCCTGGCTCTTTCCCGCGTTCTCAATGATCTTCAGCAGGAAGTCCGGTACCTGCATACCAGCCACGCGACCGGAGGACGTTCTCTCCCTTATCGTGGCCTCGCGTAATGCGTCGGCCAGCGCAGAAATTTCGCTCGCCTTCATCCCTTGGCGATGATCCGCCTTCGCGCCGGTTGTCGTCGGCGTGCTCTCGATCATGTACAGGCGATTCATGTTGCCGTCGGGATCGCGGCGGCTGGCGAAGTCGCGGATGTATTTCGTATTGCCGGGGAATCCGGCGTAGAGGAAGTCGGCGTCGAGCGAGACGATGACGTCGGCTTTCGTGAAGTCGTAGCGCGTTTCGACCGGCTGTCCGAAGGCGAGCTTTGCGCCTTCGAGGACATTGTCGCGATTCACCGGATCGTAGACGTGCCACTTGGCTTCGGGATAAATCTTCAGGAAATTGCGCAGTTGATCGGCGAGCGTGGGCGACGAAATTGTCGGAGTCAGAATGCGGATGCCCGCGCCTTGCAGCGCTTTCTGCGCGCTGAGAGGACCGCGGATAGCGCCCAGAAATGCGGGCCACGAGCGCTGGTCTCCCAGTGACATCACGCTCTGGGAGCGGTCGGGATCGTACATCCCAAGAATTGACGCTTGCGTGAAGATGTCAGTCCCGCCGAGCGAGGCAGGATGCTGGTCGTTACCTTCTATTTTTGTGGGGCGGCCGAGATGGCTTTCAACGAGCACCGGGCTGGCGTATCCGCCCAGCGTTACCGCGGTGGCGTAGAACATCGGGCGGCCGGGGATGACCTCTTCAGGCTGACGCACGTAGGGGACGATCGGCTCCAGCGGCAGGCGGACGCAGCCGGTCATGCCTGCGAGCCCGAGCGATGCGCCCATGACTTTCAGGAATCCGCGGCGGGAAACGGAGTCAACCCATTCGGACGCGCCTTTGGGAAACTCACGGTGCAGCGCTTCCTGGAAATCATCGGAGCCTGCGAGTTCTTCTAGGCTGCGCCAGTATTCAGGGCCGGTTTTCTCTTGTTCGGGCATGCGGGCATCGTGCGCCGTGGCGAAGTCGATTTTTTTCCGGACGGAGTTCAGGTCCAGTTTGCCGTGGCTCGGGCAAACGTCTTCGCGCCTCTTGATATAAACCAGATCTCCCGATTTTTTTCCGTCGTTCGTCATGGGTTCTGTTGATGGCGCGTCTGTCGTCCCTTCGGGACTCGTTCCATATCCTCTTGCACTTACCTGTATGCCGCCCCTACGGGGCTTGAACTCTCAACGATGGCACGTGCTGCAGGTCGTTATATCTTTCACGCTGCGTACGTTGTATTTCTTCAGCAGGGCTGCGCCCAGTTCCGCCTGATCGGTATAGCTCTGCCCATCTACGTTCACAGGATTCGTTCCGGTCGGCTGCTGGTAGCGCATATTGAAGACCTGATCCCTCGGTCGCAGATTCTTTTCCGGCGCGCGATGGCAGCCCAGGCACCACTCCATTTGCAACGACTCTTGTTGGTACATCAGCGGCATCTGGTCGACGGGGCCGTGGCAGGTATTGCAACCAAGCCCCTTGGTGACGTGGATGCTGTGGTTGAAATAGACGAAGTCAGGAAGCTCGTTGACCCGCGTCCACTGCAGCGATTCTCCACTCTTGTAACTGGCGCGCACCGGTTCAAGCAGTTGCGCGTTGGTCCAGATCTGCGAGTGGCAATTCATGCACGTCTTGGTCGGAGGAATGCCGGCAAAGCTCGAGGTCTCTACCGACGTGTGGCAGTAACGGCAATCAATGCCGAGTCCGGTAACGTGATGCTGGTGACTGAATGGAACCGGCTGGGGCTTGCGCACTCCGGCGTAAGTAACGTAGGGCGAACGCTGCACTTCCATCGCCATCCAGGCCAGGGCAGCCACCACGAACACCGCGCCAAAAATTGTGGCACGAGAGAGAGTGTTCGTGCTGCGATGAAAAATCTGAGACATTCCCTTATGAAATCTAGCTGAAGAGACCAGGTGGAACGACTGCTAACATTTCCGATACTGATTCAGTAAGGTGAAAAAGAAAAACACCCACTAGTTTTCTGAGTTGGGTTATGAAACCAGAAATTATAATGACTTCAACGGAGTTTGTCGCGGATTTTCAGATTTCGCGAAAGAAAAATGTTTTGAAACGAGTGCTACTCGAGAAATAACGGGATTTTCAATGCGCCGCGAAGATAACGCTGGGGCTCGGAGAACGGTCGCGCCTACCGCAGATTCATGACTAACAGCTTGGGCTCGGTCATTTCCTCGATGGCATAGCGCAGGCCCTCGCGTCCAAGGCCCGAATCTTTCACCCCGCCGTAGGGCATGTGATCGATGCGGAACGAGGGCACGTCGCCGGCGATCAATCCGCCGACTTCGAGATCTTCGTAGGCCTGGAAGATCAGTTTGGCGTCGCGGGTAAACAGGCCCGCCTGCATGCCGTAGGGAGAGTTGTTCACCTGGCGCAAAGCCTGATCGAAATCCTTGTAGGGCTCGACCGTGACGACGGGACCGAAAATCTCCTGACAGTTCACCTTCATGTCGGGTTTGGTTCCGGTGAGCACGGTCGGCTCGACGACCATGCCGCGGCGTCCTCCGCCACATAGCAGGCGCGCGCCGGAGCGGACGGCCTCATCGATCCAACCCTTGGTGCGGACCGCGTCACTCTCTCGGACCAATGGACCAACATCGGTAGAATCGTCGAGCGGATCGCCTACTTTCAGTTTCTTAACTCCTTCAACCAGAAGATCGGTGAAGCGTCCGTAGACCGAATGCTCGACCAGGATTCGCTGGACTGAGATACAAGTTTGCCCGGCGTAAGCGAAACCGCCTGTGACGCAGCGATCGACGGCGTATTGCAGATCAGCGTCGCTGTGAACGATGACGGCCGCGTTGCCGCCCAGTTCGAGGACGACTTTCTTTTTCCCGGCGCGGCGTTTGATGTCCCACCCGACGGGGACACTGCCGGTAAAGCTGATGAGCTTGATGCGCTCGTCTGTGACAAGGAGGCTGGCGTCTTCGTTCGAGAGCGGCAGAACGTTCAGTCCGCCATCAGGCCATCCAGCCTGCTGGACGCATTCGGCCAGAAGCAGCGAGCAGAGGGGCGTTTGCGGCGCCGGCTTTAGAACCATCGGACAACCAGCGGCGATTGCAGGAGCGACTTTGTGAGCGACGAGATTGAGCGGGAAATTAAATGGCGTGATGCCGGCGATCGGGCCCAGTGGAAAACGGCGCTCGATTCCCCAGCGGCCGGCGGTAAATTCCTGCCAATCGAGGGGAATAAATTCGCCGTAGATGCGAGTGCTCTCTTCCGCAGCCACGTTGAAGGTGAAGATGGAACGTTCAACTTCGATGCGCGCGCTCTTGATTGGCTTGCCAGCCTCGAGAGACAGCGTCCGCGCGAATTCTTCCTTGCGCTCAGCCATGGACGCCGAAATCCGGCGCAATACGCGTTGGCGTTCGAAGGCAGGCAAGCGCCGCGTGGTGCCGAAGGCTTTGACAGCGGCCGCGATGGCGGCCTCGGCATGTTCGCGCCGGCCTTGCACGACCCGGGCAATTACTGTGCCGTCATACGGAGAGCGAATCTCGACCACGTCGCCGTCCTCATGCCAACGGCCATCCACGAAGAAACCGTGCGTTGCAACCGGCGCGATCGTCATCTCTGCCATGATTTTTCCCTGGGCCAGGAAACACCAACCTGGATGATTATAGGACTTTTGCCCCGCCGGGATTTGGAGTGATTTTCTGGAGCCTGAACCACAGAGGACATAGGGGGACAGTGGGTAAAGCATCGTTGCCTTTACAATGGATTTTCTATATGGCTTTCTGCCGGCATGAACGACTCCACGACAATTTCTGAACTTGCGCCGCGCCTGCGGCGAAGGGAAATCTCTCCGGTTGAACTCACGCGCGGTTGCCTGGAGCGGATTGAGAAACTGGATCCCGCACTCAACGCGTTCATTACTGTCATGGCGGAATCTGCGCTCGCGGAGGCGCGGACTGCGGAAGACGAGATTGCGCGCGGCTTGTGGCGCGGGCCGCTGCACGGCATCCCGGTCGCGTTGAAGGATCTCATCGACACTGTGGGTGTTCCGACAACCGCGGCCAGCGCTCTTTATAAAGATCGCGTTCCGAGTCAGGATGCGGATGTCGTGCGCCGCGTGCGGCAGGCCGGCGCGGTGATCATCGGCAAAAATAATCTTCACGAGTTTGCCTATGGCGGCAGTTCGCTGGTCAGCTATTTCGGCGAGGTGCATAATCCGTGGGATCGGACACGAATTGCCGGAGGATCGTCGGGGGGATCCGCGGCTGCCGTCGCAGGCGGAATGGCTTATGCCGCGATTGGGACCGACACCGCCGGCTCGATTCGCGAACCGTCCGCGCTGTGTGGATGCGTCGGGCTCAAGCCGACCTACGGACGCGTTTTCGGCCGGGGAGTGATTCCTCTGTCTTCATCGCTCGATCATGTGGGCCCTCTAGCCGCTACCGTGGAGGATGCTGCCATCGTTCTGCAGGCCATCGCAGGCTACGATGCGGGCGACATCACTTCATCCGACGTACCCGTCGCGGACTACGTTGCGGCGTTGCGCGAGGATGTGAAGTCGTTCCGCGTGGGCGTGCCGCGTGGGCATTTCTTTGACGATCTCGATCAGGAAGTGGGTTCTGCGGTTGATCACGCGCTGCGGGAAATTGGAACTCTCGTTGCCGAAATGAAAGAGGTCCAGCTAGAGGTCCCCACCGACCGCAAACTGCAGGCGGCCGAATCGTATGCATATCACGCGGAGAGTCTCGCCTGCAGCCCGGAGTTGTATCAGCCAGAGACCGTGCGGCGCATTCGGAGCGGAGAAAATGTTTCAGCGGCAGAGTACATTGCCCGGCGGCGTGAGTTGGACGAAGCGCGCCGTAGCATCCGCGCAATCTTCGCGGATGTCGACGTGCTAGTCACTCCGACCATGCCGATCGTCGCTCCGGCGATTGCTGAGTTGAAAGCGACTCCGGACGCGTTGCGTCCCGCCGAACTAAGGCTTTTGCGCAACACGCGGCCGTTCAACGTGTGGGGGCTGCCCGCCATTTCAGTTCCCTGTGGATTCACGCAGAGCGGACTCCCGATCGGGCTACAGATCGCCGGCCCGCAGTGGCGGGAAGATCTAGTGTTGCGGCTCGCTCATGCCTACGAGCAGGCCACGGCGTGGCACAAGCGGCGCTGTCGGGAACTAGAACGTCCGGACTAATCCGTTTCGAGTCAAACGATCCACTCCTGAAATGCGTGCCGTGATCAAGTGTTACACTGCGCCTGCTCGTCAGCAAAAATAAAAGGGGGGCGACCATGACATCTGTATTGATCACTGGGACCAGCACCGGGATTGGCCTGGCGACTGCGCTCGCTCTTGGCCGGGCCGGCCACAAGGTGTACGCGACCATGCGCAATCCTTCGCGTTCTCCTGAACTAGGCGAGACCGCGGCGCAGGAGAATCTTCCCATCAAGATCTCGGTGATGGACGTTGACTCCGACTCTTCGGTAACCACCGCGATCGCGAACATCCTGAAAGATGCGGGCCACATCGACGTGCTGGTCAACAACGCCGGCGTCGAGCGGAACGGATCGATCGAGGAACTCTCCATGGCCGACTTCAAAGCAGTGATGGAGACCAACTACTTTGGTGCCGTACGGTGCATCAAGGCGCTCGTGAGGGACATGCGCCAACGCAAGAGCGGATGCATCATCAACGTGACCTCAGTCGCGGGGCGCATCGCAAGTTCGCCGCTGGCGCCTTATGCTGCGTCCAAGTTTGCGTTGGAGGCGTTGAGCGAGGCTTTGGCGGGGGAGATGAAAACCTTCGGCGTGCGTGTCGCTGTGGTTCAGCCGGGCATTATCGACACTCCCATGGCGAATCGAATCGGGGAACCGGCGAACGGTTCGCCGTATTCACAGCAGAAGCGGTTTGCGCATTTGTTTGAGGCCTCGCTCAAGAATCCGACACAGCCGAGTCTGGTCGCGGACAAGATTCGGGAGATCATTGAGAGCGGGACGTGGCAGTTGCGGCATCCAGTCGGTCCCGATGCGGAGCCACTTCTGAAATGGCGCAGGGATATGACCGACGAGCAGTGGGTAAGCCTGAATGCCGCCGACGACGATACCTGGTACCGCGACATGGAGAAGGACTTCGGGATGGCGATTCGGCCTAAGGGGTAAGGGCCTGGAACAACGTCAAGACCTCAGGCCCGGGGCATATCGTTTGATCGAGATCCCACGAGCGTGTTCTCTTGTTTTCGCAACATCGTAGGCGAGTTGCATCCGAAGAAGATGATCCATGTTGGGGCCGAACGCCTTTTCAATGCGCAGGGCCATCTCCGGCGTTAGGGCTGCCTTGGCGTGCAGAAGATCGGAGAGCGTAGCTCGGCGCACCTGCAAAATCCCCGCCGCCTTCGACACGGTTAGGCCGAGAGCTTCAATAACTTCGGTCCTTATCAGATCGCCCGGATGCGGCGGGTTTTTCATGGGCATTTCGGCGTGTCCTAGTGGTAATCGATCAGGTCAATGTCGCTGGCAGTGTTAGTTTGTTCGTCGTAACTGAAAATCAAACGCCAGTTTCCCGTCACAGTCAGGCTCGAGAATCCCTTTAGATCGCCTTTCAGCGGGTGTAATTTCTAGCCGGGAAACCGGCCAAGCTGTCCCAGTGTCTCGGCGGTTTCGAGGGCGAACAGAAGCTTGCGCAACTTGTCTACCATCGCGGACGGCACACTCTTGGTGCTTCCGTCCTCCCAGAGCTGCCTTAGCCCTTTGTGGCGAAAGCGGACAAGTTGCATGTTGTCCTTTTGACGCAGGCCTGAAACTTTACTTTCCCCAGTCAGACTGCTGTGTTCCAGGGCACGCCTGCGGCTGCGTCCTTGACGCATCGAGCCAAGAGCGGCTGAAGAGAGAACCAGGTCAACTTGCCAATTAAGTATGTACGGTACAACCGTACATGTCAAGCATTCATTTCGAAGGGCTCGAACTCCCGGCGCTTTCAAGTGCCGCCGGGCTTCGCCCGGTCGACAGCCGATGCGGCTGTCGCTACATGTGCTGTCGCGCTTCCCCAGACCTTAGTCGACCGTTCTCACGTCATCGGGCAACGTCAGGACGAATTCGCACTTGCCGGTCGTGATTGAGCACGATAGCGTTCCGCGCCGGAGGACCTTCACCGGTGTGTTGTCCGGGAAGGTGAGATGATAGTCGGCGGCGCGCAGCGCATCGGTGAAGGATTTCAGTTTTTCATCTCCGCTGACGAACTTCACGGTGTCGGCTTTCGCGACCGAGCCCGCGCCTCCGCTCAGCAGGATGAAGAAGTCAGCATTGCCGGTTTGGGTGGCCTTACCCAGGTCGACGGTACTCAGGTGATCGAGTTCTGGTTTGTAGCGCGCGACGGCAGCGTCCGCTTTGGCGTCCCCTCCGGCGAGCGAGGAGAGACGGTCACGGGTTTCGGGGATTGGACGCAAGCCGTTCAACGAGAGCGCGTAGGTGCGCAGCGCGCGATCTTTGTCACCTTGTTTCTCATAAATCTGCGCAAGATGATCCCCCACTTCGCCGTGATGGCCAAGACTCCAGGCGGCTCCAACATATTTCTGGGCATTGTCGAGATCGCCCTCCGCGAAGTGCACCCAGCCCAGCGTATCCCAGTAGGCAATTAACGAGGAGACCAGCGGCAGTTCTTCACGCGTGAGGCGGTCGAGAGTGACGTTGCGCAACGCCGCGGCCGTTGCCGACACGGCCGATTCGGCGTATTGCTGCGCGCGGTCGAGGTGCGACTTCTTGAGCGAAAGTTGGTACGCGATGTTATTCCACACCAGCGGAGTAGCCGAGAGTTCCACCGCGTGGTCGAAGGCGGCGAGCGCTTTGTCGTCCTGCCCCAGATTCAAGTACGCATCGCCCAGGCTCACCTGCAACTCCGCGCTCTCGGGAGTCAGCGAGGCGGCCTTCTCCAGTTCCGGAACGGCGAGATCATATTTGTGCCACTCGGCATACATCGCGCCCAGGTTGGCGTGGGAAAACTTGTCGAGCGGATTGTGCTCCAACTGCTGGTTGAAGGCCTTTACCGCATCGTCATATTTGCGCTGGTTCCAGTAGACGCGGCCAAGATTGTTGTAGGCGTAATCGTCGTAGGGGTTGACTTCAATCTGCTTGTTGAATGCGGCGATCGCCTGGTCGTAATCGCGCATGGTGAAATACACGAGGCCCAGGTTGTTCCAGGCAAATTTATTCTTGGGATCAACTTCAGTCGCGCGTTTCAGGAGCGCGAGCGCGACCGGCAGGTTGCCGCTTTCACCAGCGGCCCGGGCGCTGTCCACGAGTTCGTCGGCCTTCATGTCCGCGGGAGGAACCGGAGCCCCGGTCGTTGTGCTCTCGACTGAGAGTTGTTGCGACAGATCGGAGCCGACCGCGCGGCGGAAAGATTCGTAGTCTGCGGCCCGCGCCACCGGGAGTTCATCCTGGCGAAGCGTGAGCTTGCGGCTTGCGGTGAACACGTCACCATCGACCTTGTAAGTGGCTTCGTACGCCGCGTAGTCGCGCTTCAGAGAAATCGCCAGTGGTGGATGCGCGGAGTACTTGGCCGGCAGCTCCAGTTTAATGTTGTAGGAATACTCCGACTTTGGACCCAGCTTGAGCGGTTCGGTCTCGTCGGTGTCGTCTTCATCGACTTCGGGCAGACTGAACTGCATAAGGGGTAAGACGATCTCCGATTTCTTCTTCGACCAGTCGAGAAAGTTCACCTTGGAAACGTCGTAGGACATGGTGAAGGGCTCGCGCGTCGCCGCCGGATCGCTTACCTTGAGGTTCGTGACATCCCCGCCCAGGCCTGCATTGACGTTCTCGACGACGCGCTGCCAGTTGGCCTGAGGCACGCGGCGGAAGATCGAACGCAGCATCAATTCCTCATCGCCACGAAATTCGTAGTGAACGTGCGCATCCAGCTTGCCGATCTCGTTGACCTTGCCGTCGATGTCGGATACTTCCGTATCGGGCATGGGCGTGCCGGCGGGAGTGGTCTCCAGATGAGGCGCAACGCTGGATGGCGGATCAACCGGTGGAATCACCAGCGCCTGCTTATTGCGCAGCGTGAACGACAGCAGGCGGAAGGGTGCGACCTCGGCAGTGGTGTCCATCCAAACTTCTTCGCTTCCCATGGGGAGCATGGTGATGACGTGATCGAACTGCGAGGGCGAAGGCACATCGGGATCGAGCTTCCGGCTGGAGTTGATGAGCACGGATGACGCATGCAGTCCTTCGGCCTCCAGCAGCGACACCAGCAGAGTGTGCTTGTCTTTGCAGTCGCCGTATTGGTTATGAAGCACGTCGGCCGCGGCGTGCGGCTGGTAGCGTCCAACGCCGAGCGAGAGACTTACATAGCGAAAATTCTTAGCGACGAAATCGTAGAGTGCTTCGGTCTTATCGAGATCGGATGTCAATCCTTTCGTCAGCTCTTGAGCTTTGGCGCGGACCTCGGGCGATGGCGCGCGCCGGTCTTTCTCCAGGCTGGCGTACCAGCGGCCGATCTGTTCCCAGGTTGCGAAAGTCGTCAGCTGAATGTCGGGCCGGTCGTCATCCGGAGAATGCTTCTTCTTTTTCTTCTTGTCTTTGTCCCTGTCTTTTGCTTTGTCGTCGTCTTCGCGTTGGAGGTGAGTGCTGGTCCAGTGATAGATGCGGCGGCCATTGGCTTCGGTGATTTTCGGATCCATCCCCGTCGTGTTCTTCAGCTTCAGCGGACGATCGGACGGGACGTCAACGTCGACCGTTTCCTCGAGCACGATGTTGCTCTTGTCGAACTCGTACTCTGCCCAGAACTGCCCGGCCGCAAGTGGCGTATGAATCAGCGTGACCATGTCGTATTCGAGAACTTCTCCCGGCCGCAACCCAGGCACCGTAATGTGCTTTTGACGGAAGTCGGTGTAAACGGGAGCTTCGTGTTCAACGGGAGCGCTCAAATCCTGCACAGCATCGTCGCCAGCCTTCACCACGCTTCCATCGGCCTGAAGAACTCTCACGTAAGGAATCTCAACCCGTTCGTTGGCCGAGTTGTAACCCATCTGCAGCTGACCCCACTGCTGCACTCCGGCTTCGCTTTGCACGCGAATGCGGGCGACCAGTTCTTTTCGGCCAGTTCCGTCGGATTCGAAGCGATAGTGCGCGTTGAGTTTTTCGATGACGAAAGACTCTTCGGAATAGTCGTGTGCTTTATCGACTATCGATTTATCGACGATCGACTTATCGTCAACCCTTGATGAGGGTTGGCCGGACTGCTGCGAAACAGCGCCAGCCGTCAGCAGACAGGAGAAAAGCAGGGCAAGAAGGCGATTACGCATAATCAGTTAGATACGAGTAAACCAGAATTGTTATTATCCCATGTGCCGGTTAGTCACCGCGAATTGTGGTGCATGAAACGCCGAACCGTAGAGCTCAGATCCTCTTCCAGGGTCTTGCAAAGCGTGATCGGTTCAGATCGGCAGTCGGGTGGTGCTACTCGCTTCGCTCGATGGTGTACGCCTCTACGCGGGCTATTTTGGTGGCAGGACTTACGGCCGTAACATATTTCTCCGCCGGGCCTGCCAATCCGGGTTAAAATCTGTGCAGATTGTCCTGCCGCGCCATGTTGCGAAGGCAGGCGTGACGCATAACGTACTTGCGCCACGATTCTTCCGTTCGGAGGTCGTTTGCATGGAAGATCGGGCCCCAGTTGTATCTTCTACCGAGCAGTCCAGCGTTTCCACCAGTCACCATGAAGGCCGCGGAGCCTGGGTTCTCACCTGTTACGGCATCTGCGGTCTGGCACTGTTTGGGGTGCTAGCGTACTTCTTCTCGGACTTCATCGCTCACTAGTCCGGGGCCGCAGTGGCGAACGGGCGTGCGCGCCCGCGGAATCTCTTAGCGTGTATTCACACCCAGATGGTGTCTTAAATTCCTAACCTCTTTAGGACGCGGTGGGACGCCATGGCACTCGCGCGTGTCTTAAAGACGTCGCTCTGAACGTGCTACAATGAGCGGCCTTAGGAAACCTTTTGCAGCCCCAGCAGCCGGCATCAACCCCACGCAAGGATTACGAGCACTCACGGTAGAAAATCAGTGGCCAAGACTCCCACGAACAGCCCGACTCCGATCACCTACGCCGACGCCGGCGTGGACATCGGCCGCGCCAACCGCACCAAACAGCGCATCAAGTATCTGGCTCACAAAACCTTTACCCGCGGCGTGCTGAGTGAGATTGGAGGCTTCGGCGGCCTCTTCGTGGTCGACAAGACGAAGTACGCCGACCCGGTTCTGGTGTCGAGCGTTGACGGAGTCGGCACGAAGCTGAAAGTCGCATTCGAAATGGGACTGCACTCCACTGTCGGCGCTGACCTGGTCAATCATTGCGTGAATGACATTGCAGTGCAGGGCGCAGCACCGATGTTTTTCATGGACTACCTTGCCACGGGAACGCTCGATCCTGCGATTGCCGAGAAAGTTGTGGAGGGTATTGCCGATGCCTGCAAACATAATGGCTGTGCGCTGATCGGCGGTGAAACGGCGGAAATGCCAGGCTTCTATCCCGACGGAGAATACGATCTCGCGGGATTCATCGTGGGCGTCGTGGATCGCGAACGCATCATCACCGGAAAAGACGTGCAGATCGGGGACATCATCCTGGGCCTGCCTTCGAACGGTCTGCACACCAACGGTTACTCGCTGGCGCGCAAGCTGCTGTTCGAGGTCGCGCATTATTCTCCCGAGACCTACGTCAACGAGATTAAGAACAAAGTTGGCAACGAATTGATGCGCACCCACAAGAGTTACTGGCCCGCGCTGAGGAAGCTGATCGACGCGCAATGCGTAACGGCGTTGGCGCACATCACCGGCGGAGGCATTACGGACAACCTGCCGCGCGTATTGCCGCGTGGGACGGCTGCTCTCATCCAACTGGGAACCTGGCCGGTGTTGCCGATCTTTGAGCACTTGCAACAACTGGGAAATGTCCCGCAAGACGAGATGCTGCGCACGTTCAACATGGGGATGGGCATGCTGATGGTGGTTCCGTCGGCGAAATTCAAGAAAGCACAGTCCGTGCTCGAGCGGGTCGGCGAAAAGGCCTACAACATTGGGCGCATCGTGAAGGGTGAGCGCAAAGTAACCTATAGTTAGGTTGAATTGTTGATTTCTTCCCTGGCCCCATTCAACAATCAGCAGTCAACAATCAACAATGCATTTCATTGGGATTCTCCTTTCCGGACGCGGATCGAACTTCGTCGCGATCGCTGACAGCATCGGCGCCGGTCGCATTCCCGATGCGCGCATCGTCGTCGTTATCTCGAACAAGCCTGACGCGCAGGGGATCGCAATCGCCCGCCAGCGCGGGCTGACTGCACTGGTGATTCCGTCGAAGGGACGCACGCGCGAAGAGCATGACCGCGAAGTCGTCTTCACTCTGAAGGAGCACAAAGTTGACTTGATCTGCCTCGCCGGATACATGCGGCTGCTGTCGCCTTGGTTCGTACAGCAATTTCCCCGACAAATTCTCAATATCCATCCATCGCTGTTGCCGGCATTTCCAGGTCTCGAAGCGCAGGAGCAGGCATTCGCCTACGGCGTAAAAGTTTCCGGCTGCACTGTACATTTCGTCGATGAGGAACTCGATCACGGAGCGATCATCCTCCAGAAAACCGTGCCCGTGCTCGATAGCGATGACGAGCACACGTTGGCAGCACGGATTCTGGAGCAGGAGCACATCGCATACACGGAGGCGATCAGACTTGTTCTCGCGGGTAATTTCGAAGTCAGCGGCAGGCGCCTGCGAAAAACTGAAACCAGGTAGGACTGCGTTGAATTATCGTTTCTTGACTTCCTTCGCCATTCTCACAATCGGCAGCGACTCGCCGTTGCTCAGCGGCACAACCTGACGTTCAAGCTCGACGTATCCTTTTGCGCGATAAAACGCGACGCCGCTCAAGGTCGCGCCCATCTCGAGTCGAGCGAAGCCACCCGCGATGGCCGCGTTTTCACACGCCTCCAGAATCATGCCTCCAATGCCGCGCCTGACCCATTCCGGATGCACGAAGAACGCCCGGATCTTGCCCGCATCATGCCGTGGGTCCAGAAGGGAATCTTCACGCCCTGCGTATTGATCGCCACCGTAGAGCGTTTTGCGTTTGCTCCATCCCCCGCAGGCTACGATGTGAGGTTTTGGTCCTGGTTCAGGGACCTCCGCAACAAAATAAGTTTTGTCCGCGATGAGCTGTGTATCGACACCGTACACTGACTGCAGTGCGCCATCAATCTGAGCGGGCGAATAGTCATCGGTCTGCAATCCCCGCACGGATGCTTCAATTACTTCACGCAAACGTGGAATATCGACCGGAGTTGCATTTCGTATCCGAACCTTCGTGGCGGTCATCGGCTTCGTCTGCTTCCAGCTGATTCTAGCTTCTTCATTCTGAATTCTGACGAGCGCCTCGCGCATTCCTTATAATGTCCTTTCTCATGTCAACTTTCGCACCTGTCGATGAACAACTGATTTATCTCAAGAAGGGCTCTGCTGAGATCATTCGCGAGTCGGACTTGCGGGCCAAGCTTGAGAAATCGCGCGCAACGGGCAAGCCTCTGCGCGTCAAGCTGGGCATGGACCCCACCGCTCCCGACCTCCATCTGGGCCACACCGTCGTCCTGCGCAAACTCAAGCACTTTCAGGACCTAGGCCACACGGCCATCTTTCTAATCGGCGATTTTACGGGGATGATCGGCGATCCCACCGGACGTTCGGTGACGCGGCCTCCGCTAACGCGGGAACAGATAGAGCAGAATGCCGAAACTTACAAGGAACAGGTCTTTAAGATTCTCGATCCGGAAAAAACTGTAATCGATTTCAACCGGCGCTGGATGGGCGCGTTCACTCCCGACGATTTCGTGCGGCTGATGTCGAAATATACGGTGTCGCAGTTGCTGGAGCGGGAGGAGTTTCACAAGCGATTTCGGGAAGAGAAGCCCATCTCAGTTCATGAGTTACTGTATTCGCTGGTGCAGGGATATGACTCGGTGGCGCTCGAATCCGATGTGGAACTCGGCGGAACGGACCAGAAATTCAACTTGCTGGTGGGCCGCGAACTGCAGCGCGCCTACGGCCAGGAATCGCAAGTGGCGCTGACTACGCCGATCCTCGAAGGCCTCGACGGCGTGCAGAAAATGTCGAAGTCGCTGGGAAATGCGATCGGCATCCATGAACCGCCGCTGGAGATGTACGGCAAGATCATGAGCATCTCCGACGAAATGA
>Ga0209006_10003382_pt1 | contig 14524 bp, 11 predicted proteins | sample JacPin_JW_Ref_O2_FD_188567 | JGI IMG/M metagenome (GOLD analysis project Ga0209006, IMG submission 188567) | Forest soil microbial communities from Algoma, Ontario, Canada - Jack Pine, Ontario site 1_JW_Ref_O2 (SPAdes) (version 2) | ecosystem: Environmental > Terrestrial > Soil > Boreal... | reverse complement strand
CACCGAACAGGATCTGGCGGATGCCGCCCAGCTCGCGTCGCTCGCCGACGAGACCCCGGAAGGCCGCTCGATCGTCGTGCTCGCCAAGGAGAAATACGGCATCCGCGGCCGCGACGTGGCCGAGATCGGCGCGAGATTCATTCCGTTTACGGCGCAGAGCCGCATGAGCGGCGTCGAGCTCGGCAGCTCGTGGGTGCGCAAGGGCGCGGTCGACTCGATCCTCAACTTCCTCAACACGCCGATGACGTCGGTCGGCGCGTCCGGCGCCGTTCGGTCGCTCGCGCCCGCGGTGAGCGCGGAGGCGGCGCGCGAGTTGAACGCCATCGCCGAAACCATCGCGAAAACCGGCGGCACGCCGCTCGCGGTCGCGCGCGACGGCCGGCTGCTCGGCGTGATCGAGCTCAAGGACATCGTCAAGGGCGGCATCCGCGAGCGCTTCGCCGAGCTGCGCCGCATGGGCATCCGCACCATCATGATCACGGGCGACAACCCGATGACCGCGACCGCGATCGCGGCCGAGGCGGGCGTCGACGACTTCCTCGCCCAGGCGACGCCCGAGGACAAGCTGCGGCTGATCCAGGAGGAGCAAGCGAAGGGCAAGCTGGTCGCCATGTGCGGCGACGGCACCAACGATGCCCCGGCGCTTGCCCAGGCCGACGTCGGCGTCGCGATGAACACCGGCACGCAAGCCGCGCGCGAGGCCGGCAACATGGTCGACCTCGACTCCAACCCGACCAAGCTCATCGAGATCGTCGAGATCGGCAAGCAGCTCCTGATGACGCGCGGCGCGCTGACGACCTTCTCGATCGCCAACGACGTCGCCAAATACTTCGCGATCATCCCGGCGATGTTCGCGACGCTCTATGTGCCGAAAGGCGCGACCGTGGGCCCGCTCAACGCGCTCAACATCATGGACCTGCACAACGCGCAGAGCGCGATCCTGTCGGCGATCATCTTCAACGCGCTGATCATCATCGCGCTCATCCCGCTCTCGCTCAAGGGCGTCGCCTATCGCCCGATCGGCGCCGGCCCGCTGCTGCGCCGCAACCTGCTGATCTACGGCCTGGGCGGCGTCATCATTCCGTTCATCGGCATCAAGGCGATCGACATCATCGTCACCGCCTTGCATCTGGCCTGACCCACACTGGAGAAGAAGCCATGTTGCGCGAAATCCGCCCGGCGATCGTCCTGGTCATCGCCCTCACGCTGATCACCGGTCTCGCCTACCCGCTGGCCATGACCGGCATCGCCGAGGTCATTTTCCCCAAGCAGGCGCAAGGCAGCCTGATCGAACGTGACGGCAAGGTCGTCGGCTCGGCGCTGATCGGCCAGGTCTTCGCGTCGGACAAGTATTTTCACGGCCGCCCGTCGGCGACTAATACGCCCGACCCGAAGGACTCGAGCAAGACGATCGATGCGCCCTACAACGCCGCGAACTCGTCGGGCTCCAACCTCGGCCCGACCAACCAGGCGCTGAAAGATCGTGTCGCCAAGGCCATGGCCGACCTCAAGGCCGAGAACCCCACGATGCCGGTGCCGATCGACCTCGTCACCACCTCGGGCAGCGGGCTCGATCCCGACATCTCGCCCGCCGGCGCCCTCTTTCAGGTGCCGCGCGTCGCCAAAGCGCGTAATATGTCGGAAGAGAGCGTGCGCACGCTCGTCGCCGAGCATACCGAGGGACGCCTCTTCGGCCTGATCGGCGAGCCGCACGTGAACGTTCTGCAGCTCAATCTCGCCTTGGACGCGGCCGCGAAATAAGACGGCGGACCTCAGGGTCCGCCTGGGGCATCCGACGCAATGGCAGACCAGCGACGCGATCCCGATCAGCGTCCCTCGCCGGAAGCCCTGCTGGAGGCCGCCCGGCGCGAGGAGGGGCGCGTCGGGAAGCTGCGCATCTTCGTCGGCGCCGCCCCCGGCGTCGGCAAGACCTACGAGATGCTGCTGCAGGCGCAGGCGCGCAAGCGTGACGGCTACGACGTCGTCATCGGCATCGTCGAGACGCATGGCCGCAAGGAAACCGAGGCGCTGCTCGCCGGCCTCGAGGTGATCCCGCGCCGCCGCATTCCCTATCGCGGCCAGTGGCTCGAGGAAATGGACCTCGATGCCATCCTGGCGCGCCGCCCGCAGATCGTGCTGGTCGACGAGCTCGCCCACACCAATGCGGAAGGCAGCCGGCATCCCAAGCGCTATCTCGACGTCGAGGAGCTGCGCAATCACGGCATCGACGTCTACACGACGGTCAATATCCAGCACATCGAGAGCCTCAACGACGTGGTGGCGCAGATCACCCATGTGCGGGTGCGCGAGACCGTCCCCGACGAGGTGTTCGACCGCGCCGACGCGGTCGAGCTGGTCGACCTCACGCCCAACGACCTGATCGCGCGCCTCAAGGAAGGCAAGGTCTACGTCCCGCGCCAGGCCGAACGCGCGCTCGATCATTTCTTCTCGCCCGCCAATCTCACGGCGCTGCGCGAGCTTGCGCTGCGCCGCACCGCCGAGCGGGTCGACGACGAGTTGCTCACCGAGATGCAGGCGCACGCGATCTCCGGCCCGTGGCCGGCGAGCGAGCGCATCCTCGTGTGCGTCAGCGAGGATCCGCGCGCCGCCGGCCTCGTGCGCTATGCCAAGCGCCGCGCCGATCGCCTGCATGCGCCATGGACCGCGCTCTACATCGAGACGCGGCGCAGCCTGCAATTGACCGAGGAGCAGCGCGACCGCATCGCTGATACGCTGCGGCTGGCCGAGCGGCTCGGCGGCGAGGCCTTCACCATACCGAGCGGGCTGCGCCGCATCGCCGACGACGTGCTCGACTACGCGCGCGAGAACAACGTCACCCAGATCATCATCGGCAAGTCGACGCGCTCGCGCTGGTTCGAGATCCTGCACGGCTCGGTCGTGCACGATCTCGTGCGCCGCTCCGGCAACATCAGCGTCAACGTGATCGCCGGCGACGAGCTCACCGGCGAGCCGATCCCGAAAAAGAGCGTCAAGGCGGCGGAAGCACCGACGACCTTCGACCCGGTGCCGTACGGCGCCGCGGTTGTCGCGGTGGCCGCGGCGCTCGGCCTCGGCGCCCTGGTCAAGCCCTATTTCGGGGTCGAGAATGTCGATCTCGTCTTCCTCACCGCCGTGGTGGGCATTGCGGTCCGCTACGGGCTGCTGCCGTCGCTGTTTGCGAGCGTCGTCGCGTCGCTCGCCTACAACTTCTTTTTCCTGCCGCCGATCTTCACCTTCACGATCGCCGACCCCACCAACGTGGCGGCCTTCACGTTCTTCATTCTGGTGGCGCTGATCGTCTCCAACGTGGCGGCGCGCGGCCGCACGTCGGCGGTGATCGCGCATGGGCGCGTGCGCTCGATCGAATCGCTCTATGCGTTCAGCAAGAAGCTCGCCGGGGTCGGCACCATGGACGACGTGCTGTGGGCGACCGCCTATCAGGCCGCGCTGATGCTCAAGGTGCGGGTCGTCCTGCTGCTGCCGGAGGCCGCAACGATCGCCGTCAAGGCCGGCTACCCGCCCGAGGACATGCTGGACGAGGCGGATATCGCCGCCGCCAAATGGGCCTGGGACAACAATCGCGCCGCCGGCCGCGGCTCCGACACGCTGCCGGGCGCCAAGCGCCTGTTTCTCCCCATGCGCACCGGCCGCGGCGCCATCGGCGTCGTCGGCATCGACAGCGACAAGCCCGGCCCGCTGCTCACGCCCGACCAGCGCCGCCTGCTCGATGCGCTGATCGACCAGAGCGCGCTCGCGATCGAGCGCGTCAGCCTGGTCGAGGACCTCGAGCGGGCGAAACGCACCGCCGAGACCGATCGGCTGCGCTCCGCCCTGCTCACCTCGATCTCGCACGACCTCAAGACGCCCCTCGCCGCGATCCTCGGCACGGCCGGCACCCTGCGCAATCTCGCCGACCAGCTCACCCAGGCGCAGAAATCCGACCTGCTGGCGACGATCATCGACGAATCCGAACGCCTCAACCGCTTCATCGCCAACCTGCTCGACATGACGCGGCTCGAATCCGGCGCCGTGGCGCCGAACAGCGCCTTGCATGATCCGGCCGAGATCGTCGGCACCGCGCTCAACCGCGCCGCCAAAATCCTCTCGCGTCATCGCGTCGAGGTCGACCTCACGGCCGGCTTGCCGATGCTGGATCTGGACGCCGTCCTGTTCGAGCAGGTGTTGTTCAACGTGCTCGACAACGCGGCCAAGTATGCGCGGGCCGACTCCACGATCACCATCCTGGGCTGGCAGGACAGCGAGTCCGTCTACCTGCAGGTGATGGACGAGGGTGAAGGCATTCCGCCGACCGATCTCGAGCGCATCTTCGACAAGTTCTACCGGGTGCAGAAGGGCGATCACGTACGCGCCGGCACCGGGCTCGGGCTCGCGATATCGCGCGGTTTCATCGAGGCCCTGAACGGCACGATCACGGCCACCAACCGCGCGGACCGCAGCGGCGCGGTATTCACGATCCGCATGCCGATCCCGGCGGCGACCAAGCAGCTGGACACCACCGCATGAGTGCCGCTCCGCTGAAAGTGCTGGTGGTCGACGACGAGCCGCCCATCCGCAAGCTTCTGCGCATGGGATTGAGCACGCAGGGCTACGAGGTTCTCGACGCGCCGAACGGGCGCGTCGCGCTCGAGCTCGTGGCGCAGAAGCCCGATCTCATCATTCTCGACCTCGGCCTGCCCGACATCGACGGCCTCGAGCTCTTGCGCCAGATGCGGCAGGCGAACGAAGGCGTGCCGATTGTCGTGCTGTCGAGCCGCGGCGAGGAGGCCGCCAAGGTGGCGGCGCTCGATCTCGGCGCCGACGACTACGTCACCAAGCCGTTCGGCATGGACGAGCTCCTGGCGCGCATCCGCGCGGCGCTGCGCCACCAGCTGGCGGTGCACGGCGAGCGGCCGATCTTTCGCGTCGGCGACCTTTCGGTCGACCTCGTGCGCCGCATCGTCCGGGTGGGCGAGAGGGACGTGAAGCTTTCGCCCAAGGAATACGACCTGTTGCGCATTCTGGTGCAGCACGCCGGCAAGGTGCTGACCCATCGTTTCCTCCTCCATGAGCTGTGGAACGACCTCACCGACGCCCAGTATCTCCGCGTCTATGTCCGTCAGTTGCGGCAGAAGATCGAGGAAAACCCCGAGCGGCCGCGCTATGTCCTGACCGAGACCGGGATCGGCTATCGCCTGCGCGCGCCGGATTAGCGCATGATCCCGAAAAGTGGACACCGGTTTTCGGAAAAGATCATGCGCCAAGAATAGATTGACCATGGACGTCAAGGATTTCCTCGCTCCTGCCGATGCGGCGATCGATGTACGCGCCCCCGACAAGGCACGGCTCCTGCAGGAGCTCGCTTGCCGCGCGGCCGCGGCGCTGCGGCTGCCCGAGGCGCCGATCGCGCAAGCGCTGGCAAAGCGCGAGGAGCTCGGCTCGACCGGGACCGGCGACGGCATCGCGCTGCCGCACGCCCGCCTTGCCGACGTGAAGAAGCCGTTCGGCATGCTCTTTCGGTTGCGCCAGGCGATCGATTTCGACGCGGTCGACGGCAATCGCGTCGACGTCGTGTTTCTGCTGCTGCTGCCCACGACCGCGCCGGGCGATCACCTCAATGCGCTCGCCTGCGCGGCGCGCGCCTTGCGCAACGCCGAGGTGCTGCGCGACGTACGCGCGGCAAGGAGCGACGCCGAGCTCCACGCGGCGATGACGGGTAAGCGGCCTTCGCTCAATTGCAGCCCGAGCGGCGTTTGCTGATCTATATCTGCTCCTCAAGTGAATGAGGGGCGGGCCGCCGCATCGCCCTGCGCGGCGTACTTCCTTGCCCGCCCGGCGCGGATTTCGTAAGCACTGCGCATCGGCGCACCTGCGTTCCCGGTTCCGAGGATGCCCATGAGCCACAACACCCCCCGCCTCTGCTTCATCGGCTTTGGCGAAGCCGGCCAGGCTTTCGCGGCCGGCCTGCGCACCGCCGGCGTCACCACCATGGCGGCGTGGGACATCCTGTTTCCGCAACCCGCGGGCGCGAAGCTGCGCGCCGCCGGCGACGAGATCGGGGTGCGGCTCGGTACCTCCGCGTCCGATGCCATCCACGGCTCCGACATCGTGATTGCGGCCGTCACCGCGGCCTCGAGCCTCGAGGCTGCGCAGCTGGCAAGACCGCATCTCCAGCCCGAGCAGTTCTATCTCGACGTCAATTCCGTCTCGCCCGGCCGCAAGCAGGCGACCGACCGGCACCTCGCGGGTCACGCCCGCTACGTCGACGTCGCCGTGATGGCGCCAGTGCATCCGGCGCGCCACCAGACGCCCGTGCTGCTCGCGGGCCCACATGCGCCCGCGATCGAGTCGGTGATGCAGGAGCTGGGGATGAAGCCGGCGATCGCGGGCCCCGAGATCGGGCAGGCTGCCGCCATCAAGATGGTGCGCAGCGTGATGGTTAAGGGGCTTGAGGCGCTCACCGCAGAATGCTTCCTCGCCGCGACGCGCGCCGGCGTCACGCCGCAGATCCTGGCCTCGCTGGGAAAGAGCTATCCGGGGCTCGATTGGCCGAAGATTGTCGCCTACAACCTCGAGCGCATGGCCAACCACGGCACCCGGCGCGCCGCCGAGATGGAAGAAGTCGCCGACACCTTGCGCGAGCTCGGCATCGATCCCCATATGGCAGCCGCGACCGTCGCGCGGCAGCGCCAGATGGGCGCCCTCGGCAAGGGCGCGGACGTGCAGGCTGCCATCGCGGAAGGTGGCCCCGCAACTTTACAAGCCGTGAGCGCCGCGCTCGCCGCAACCGAGCGGCCGCATTGAATCCCTCTCCCCGTCACCCTGAGGCGCTCGGCTGCAGGCCGAGCCTCGAAGGGCGACGGCCGAGGTGCTGCAACGAGTCGCTGTACCGACTCCCCGGCCGATCACCCTTCGAGGCTCCCCCGGATCAAGTCCGGGGTAGCACCTCGGGATGACGGGTCTCGATAAACGGAATCGAAGAACATTATGTCGATAGCCGAGGACCAGAAAGAGCGCGCCGACACGCCCGCCCCGAAGGTGAGCTTCGTGTCGCTCGGCTGCCCCAAGGCGCTGGTCGATTCCGAACGCATCATCACGCGGCTGCGCGCCGAGGGCTATGAGCTCACCCGCACGCACGCAGGCGCCGATCTCGTCATCGTCAATACCTGCGGCTTCCTCGACAGCGCCAAGGCGGAGTCGCTCGATGCCATCGGCACGGCGCTCGCGGCGAACGGCAAGGTCGTCGTCACCGGCTGCATGGGCGCCGAGCCCGACAGCATCACGGCGCGCTATCCGAACGTGCTCGCGATCACGGGACCGCAGCAATACGAGAGCGTGCTCGACGCGGTGCATCGCGCCGCGCCGCCGCGGCACGATCCGTTCCTCGATCTCGTGCCGCCGGAAGGCATCAAGCTCACGCCGCGCCACTACGCGTACCTCAAGATTTCCGAAGGCTGCAACAACCGCTGCAGCTTCTGCATCATTCCGCGGCTGCGCGGCGACCTCGTCTCGCGCCCGGCCGCCGACGTGCTGCGCGAAGCCGAGAAGCTGGTCGCGGCCGGCGTCAAGGAGCTGCTCGTCATCTCGCAGGACACCTCGGCCTACGGCGTCGACATCAAGTACGCCGCGAGCACCTGGCGGGACCGCGAGGTGCGCGCAAAATTCCTCGATCTCGCGCAGGCGCTCGGCGAGCTCGGCGCGTGGGTGCGCCTGCACTACGTCTACCCCTACCCGCATGTCGACGACGTGATCGCGCTCATGGCGGCGGGCCGGGTGCTGCCCTATCTCGACGTGCCGTTCCAGCACGCGGCGCCGGACGTGTTGCGTCGCATGCGCCGCCCGGCCGCGCAGGAGAAGACGCTGGAACGCATCGCGCGCTGGCGCGAGATCTGCCCGGATCTGACGCTGCGCTCGACCTTCATCGTCGGCTTTCCGGGCGAGACGGAAGAAGATTTCGCCTTCCTGCTCGACTGGCTCGACCAAGCCGCGCTCGATCGCGTCGGCTGCTTCAAGTACGAGCCGGTGCGCGGCGCCGCCGCCAACGACCTCGCGGCGGCCGTGCCGGAAGAGATCAAGGCCGAGCGCTACGACCGCTTCATGCGCCACCAGCAGGCGATTTCAGCCCGGCGGCTCAGGCGCAAGGTCGGCACCCGCCAGCAGGTGATCATCGACGCGGTCGGCGCGAGCGTCGCCAAGGGCCGCAGCAAGGGCGATGCCCCCGAGATCGACGGCGCCGTCTATGTCGCGGCACACCGCCCGCTGCGGGTGGGCGAGATCGCGACCGTCAGGATCGAGCGGGCGGATGCCTACGATCTGCACGGGACGGCGGTCGGATTTTAGGCGACGCACCATGCCGACAACCTTTGATATAGGATCCGCTTCCTCCGCGCGGTAACCTGCCAGAGCCTTGCAGCGGAGGACCGACCATGCGGTTCGGGCGGATGAGGAGCTGTCTGGCGGCGCTGCTTTTTGCCAGCCTGGTCGTGGCGACAGCGTTCGCCATTGAAAGTCGCGCCTACGGCTTGGTTCCGTACGTATTCGCCGTGGCCCTTGCGCACGCCGTTATGCTTGGGCTGCCGATCTTCCTGTACTTGAACGCGCGGGGCCGCGCGGGCTTCGTTGCGTCGATCGTTGCCGGATTCGCGATCAGCGCTCTTCCGGTTGGCCTGCTTACGTTTCCGCTTTGGTCGGGCACGAACTTCAATGCGTCGACCAACGGCGTGCCTACGGTCATCAACGGCGTCGCGACATTGGCCGGCTGGCTCGAATACTTGCAATACTTGGGCCTTTTCGGCGGCCTCGGCGCCATTGCCGGAGTGACGTTTTGGGCAACACTGCGCGCAACCCGCGATTTCCCCAACCTTGACCGGATGGCGGATGCCGGGCGGTCGCGATCTCGGGCGTTCATCGCAAACGGCCTCGCGATCCTGTCCCTAGTCCTGACCGCCGGGGCGTTCGCGCTTCCGACCATCACCAAGGACCGAACGTGTCACAACATGTTTCGCGACGGCCGCCGCTCGGTGGGCAGCCAAGTGAGGATCGTGCTGCAGGTTGCCGGCGACGATTAGCCTCGGCTGACCCAGCTCTTCCGAGATTTTGCCGCCGCGCACGAGCTTTCATTCCGCGACAGCAGCCGCGCGTCCCCGGGCGTCGTTCAGGTTCTCGGGCTGAGCCTTTGCAACGATCGTGGCGTCAACATCGAGGCGATCGAGCAGATATGGCAGCATGCGGGCTCCATGCCCGCCAGGGACGGCGTCCTGCTCGGCATCTACGAGCTGCACGACGGCTCGGGGTGGCGGAGCCTAGCGCGCGAGCTCGTCGCGCAACTTCAATCGACGTGGCCGCAAAAGCTCGCGTTCAAGGACCACACCGGTCACATCGTCCCCATGCCGGCGGAGCTGCGCGCCGACTGAGGGCGGTGCGTGATGTCTCGATCTCGCCGATCGTCCGCGCTGGACCGCGTCGGCTGCTTCAAGAAACGGGTCGGTGCGGTCGGCGCGACTTTTGCCAAGGGGCGCAGCAAGGGCGATGCGCCGGAGATCGACGGCGCCGTCTATGTCGCGGCGCACCGCCCGTCGGCGAGATCGCGACCGTCAAGATCGAGCGGGCGGATACCTACGATCTGCACGGGACGGCGGTCGGGTTCTGACCGCGGACAGCGGCGAACCCCAGGCGAAGCACTGAGTAGGGTTGACGTTCTAACCTGGGGTAGTACAATTTCGCCCTTGCACGGGAATGATCCGACCCGCTCGGCAATTCTGTCGATCTGAGAAGCGGCGGATTCAATCACGCGAAAAAGATCCGAAGCCTTGCCGGCCTTGCAATCGGATTGAGCTGGAAAATCTGTCCGACTGCGATGTCCCCGGCTCGCGCCGAAGTGAGCAACCAGTTGGGAGCGATTTCCATGGCAAACATCAAGATGGTGCCGATTCGCGGAAGTCAGAAGCGTCCCCTGCCGAACGCCGAAGCGATCGACGCTGCACCACGCGACGAAAGATTCGAGGTGACGATGCGGCTGCGTCCGCGGAAGCCGCTGCCGAAGCCCGCGGAACTGCTGAAGCTTTCATCGGACCGCCGGCAGATATTGTCGCATGACGAGTTCGAGGCACAGTACGGCACCGCCGAAAAGGACCTGGAGAAGATCCGCAAGTTCGCCAAGGCCAACGACCTCGTGGTCACCCGCGAAAGCCCAAGCCGGCGGAGCGTGATGCTGTCGGGCACCGTCGAAGCCTTCGACAAGGCGTTCGGTGTTTCCCTCAAGACGTACGCATATCCGAACGGCACGTATCGCGGTCGGGTCGGCCCGGTCCGCATTCCGGCAAGCCTGGCGCAGATCGTCGAAGGGGTGTTCGGTCTCGACAACCGGCCGGTCGCCAAGCGCCGCGGTCCGGCGGCGCGGAAAGCATCGACCCCGGCCGACGGCGCGCACCCGTTTTCGCCCGATCAGGTCGCGAAACTCTACAATTTCCCGACCGGCGTTGACGGGACCGGTCAGACCATCGGCATCATCGAGCTCGGCGGCGGCTATCGGCCGGAGGATTTGCAGAACTATTTCTCGAAGCTCGGGTTGAAGGCCCCCAAGGTCATACCGGTCTCGGTCGACGGCGCGACGAATTCTCCGTCGACGCCCAACAGCGACGACGGCGAAGTGGTCCTCGACATCCAGGTGGCGGGTGCGACCGCGCCGGGCGCCGAAATCGTGGTCTATTTCTCGACGAACGACCGCGCCTCGGACGGCTTCCTCGATGCCATCACCAAGGCCGTGCACGACAAGGACAACAATCCGTCGATCATCTCGATTTCGTGGGGTGGGCCGGAAGACCCGAGCACGGTCGGATTCCAGGAGCAGTTCGACCAGGTGCTGCAAGAAGCCGCCATGCTCGGAATCACCGTTTGCGTCGCAGCGGGAGACGATGGCGCCGCCGACGAGGGACCGAAAGGCTGGGACGGCAAGGCGCATGTCGATTTCCCGGCGTCGAGTCCCTTCGCGCTGGCGTGCGGCGGCACGCGCCTCCTGGCGCAGGGGGACACGATCGCGCGCGAGACGATCTGGAACCAGGGCAAGGCAGATTTATCGCCCGAGGCCGGGCCGGAGGGCTCGTTCGGCGCGGGCGGCGGTGGCGTCAGCGGATCGTTCCCGCTTCCGGATTATCAGAAGAATGCCTCCGTTCCCGCCGCGCCCGCGCCTGCCGGATTCAAGGGCCGCGGGGTTCCTGACGTCACGGGCGATGGCGATCCGGACAGCGGCTACAACGTTCTGGTGGACGGGCAGCCGTTTCCGGTCGGGGGCACCAGCGCCGTGGCGCCGCTGTGGGCCGGATTGGTGGCGCGCATCAACCAGAAGCTCGGCGGTCGCGTCGGCTTCGTCAATCCGCAGCTCTATTCCCTGGCCGCATCGTCGGGCGCGTTCCACGAGGTGACCGGCGGCAACAATCGCTGCACGTACAAGCACTTTCACAATGTCGGCTACGATGCGGGAACCGGATGGGACGCCTGCAGCGGGCTCGGATCGCCTGACGGGGCCAATCTCTGCGCCTTGCTCAAGCCGACGGTCGCTTCCTCGGCGGCGGAGTCGCCAAAGGCAGTGCCGCGGCACCGCAAACCGAAGCAGCGGCACCGGTTGGCGGCCGCGGCCCAACGGCCGATGCGCAAACGGGGCTGACGTCAGGCGAGCTCGGCGACCACCTTGGCGATCGCTCCCGTCAGCGCGGCGAGATCATGCGGCGTGATCACGTACGCCGGCGTGAGATACACGATCGACCCGAACGGTCGCACGAGTACGCCTTCGGCGATGAAACGCTGACGCAGTGCGTCGACATCGTCGATCCGGTCAAGCTCCACGACGCCGATCGCGCCCTTGATGCGCACGTCCCTGACGCGTGGCAGCCCGCGGCAAGGCTCGAGCCCGCGCGCGAGCTGCGCCGAAATCGCGCTCACTTGCGCGAGGCGCGGCTCGCGCTCGAACAAATCGAGCGACGCATTGGCGGCCGCGCAGGCGAGCGGGTTTGCCATGTAGGTCGGGCCGTGCATCAGCGCATGGCGCGGGTCGTCCGACCAGAACGCGTCGAACACGCGCTTGCTCGCGACCGTCGCGGCGAGCGGGAGCGTGCCGCCGGTCAGCGCCTTGGACAGGCAGATGATGTCGGGCGCCACGTCGGCTTGCTCACAGGCGAACATCGTGCCGGTGCGGCCGAAGCCGGTGAAGATTTCGTCGAAGATCAACAGCAGGTCGTATTGGTCGGCGAAATCACGCAGCCGCCGCAGCACCGCGGCATCGTGAAACCGCATTCCGCCCGCCCCCTGCACCAGCGGCTCGACGATGATGCCGGCAAGCGCCTCGGCATGGCGCTCGAGCACGCGGCGCAGTTCCTCCGCGCGCTCATCGTCCGTCGGCAGCGCGACATTGATGTGGGCGGGCAAGAGACCCTTGAACAGCGCGTGCATGCCCTCGTCGGGATCGCTCACCGCCATGGCGCCGGTGGTGTCACCGTGATAGCCGCCGCGGAACGTGAGGAATTTTTCGCGACCGGCCTGCCCGCGGTTGCGCCAGAACTGCATCGCCATCTTGAGCGCGACCTCGACCGCGACCGAGCCGGAGTCGGAAAAGAAGACCCGATCAAGATCCCCAGGCAGCAGGTGCACCAAGCGGCGTGCGAGGCGCAGCGCCGGCTCATGAACGAGCCCGCCGAACATGACATGCGGCATGGTCTCGGCCTGGTGGATCACGGCCGCGCGGATGTGCGGATGATTGTAGCCGTGGCAGGCCGTCCACCACGACGCGATGCCGTCGATCAGTTCGCGCCCGTCGGCAAGCACGATGCGGCAGCCCTCGGTGCGCGCGACCGCGAGCGGCGGCGTGGCCGTCTTCATCTGCGCATAGGGCAGCCAGACATGCGGCCAGCCGGCCGCATACCAGTCCTTCGATTCACGGTCATTCATGGCCGCATTGTGCCCGGGAGTGCGGCCCCGGTCACGTCGAATAGAGGCGGCAGAAATCAGACGATTAACGCGCGTCATCGTTTGGCGTCGCGCAAATGAGTCTGCGAGCGACGCCGACATCCGACAAATCGAGCGAGCAAATTGTGATCAACAACTGGATATCGCCGTTGATCTCGAGAAGATCCGGCCCGCTGGCGAAGCCGCACGGATTGAGCCCCATGAGTGCGATCCTTCGGCCGTCCAAAAAGATTTCAACGTCGTCCACGATGCGACAATAACTCGTTTGGGCGCTGCTCTCATCGAGGTGGCCGATGATCCTCACCTTGAATCCGGGGCGGGCGTTCGGCTCGAAACGAGGAATCGCGCACTCGAACGGCTGTTCCTTGAGTCTCTTGCTATCGAAAATTCCGTACTTGGTTTCCAAGGCGGAGACGACAGCAGGCCCAGGATCCAATCCCTCGGTGAGGTACTGGCCCTTGAAGGGCGGGTTCATCATGACGAAGCGGCGAATTGCAAAATAACGAAGCTCCGGAGCGCACGTGATTTGAACAAAGCCCCAAGGCTCATCCGAAAGCGCCGGCCCGCCTGTCAGGAGCGCAACTCCGATCGCGAGGATCAGCAGCAAGGTGCTGCGCATGTTCTCCCTCGCTGCCGGTGAATGGGCGTGGTGTTCGCAGGTTCGCAAGCGCACAGGACGCCCGCCAGTCTTGCCCTCACCCGCACTCAAGCGATGCGAGACCTATGGTCGCAAGTGTCATTTCCGGCGCAGTTCAGCACTCGACCGCCGCCTCCATCAGTCCTGTACGGATCGGTGTCAGCTTGTGAGCATTGCGGCCACAGACCGGGTCGACGGGAACGCATGGCAGGTCGCGTGCCTTGCATGCCGCATTGCCCAGAATCCGTGGACCTGTGGCCCTCGCGCAATAGCTGATGGTGGCAGCGCAGGTTATCCTCGCGCGAAAGCGCTGGGGAATCGCGTGCCAAGGCCTCTTCTGTTCGCATTCGGTGTGGTGGCGTTGAGCGCGGCCGGCGGTGCTCCCGTGTGGGCGGCCGATCTGCCGCTGAAGGCACCGCCGGCGGCGCCGGCATGGACCTGGAACGGCTTCTATCTCGGCGGACACGCGGGCTATGCGTGGGCGCACGATCCGGTGAACGAGCCGCTGTTCGCCGGACAGAGCACGCCGAGCATCGGCAACATCAATTCGCAGGGCGCCCTCGCCGGCTTCCAGGCCGGCGCCAACTGGCAAAGCGGCGCCTGGGTCGCCGGTCTCGAGTTCGACATCTCCGCCACGGCGGCGCGCGGTTCGTCGTCGGCAGCGGGCACGGGCCCGGTCCCCGGCTTAGGGGTCAGCACGGAGTCTCTCTCGCTCGGCGACCAAGTCTACATGCTCGGCTCCAGCCGCGTGCGCCTCGGCTATCTGGTGCGGCCCGATCTGCTGCTCTACGGGACCGGTGGTCTCGCCTGGACTCTCGACGAGCAGAGTTCAAACGAAGTCGTGACCGGGGCTACCCCCCTGACCGCCACCGCCGCCGCGCCGACCTTCCGCTTCGGCTGGGTTGCCGGCGCCGGCGCGGAGATGCGGCTCCC
>Ga0209006_10003381_pt1 | contig 14525 bp, 12 predicted proteins | sample JacPin_JW_Ref_O2_FD_188567 | JGI IMG/M metagenome (GOLD analysis project Ga0209006, IMG submission 188567) | Forest soil microbial communities from Algoma, Ontario, Canada - Jack Pine, Ontario site 1_JW_Ref_O2 (SPAdes) (version 2) | ecosystem: Environmental > Terrestrial > Soil > Boreal... | reverse complement strand
CGGCCAGCCCGCCTTCGGCTTGTACCTGGCAGACCCCCACGCCAGTGTCTACCGCGCCTACTCCCTCCTGGTCATCACCACCGCCGGCGACCACATCACTGCCATCACCGGCTTCAACACCAACGTCATGACGCGCTTCGGACTACCCCGGACCCTCCCCGAAACAGATTGACAGACTTCTGGCGCCACCCTGTTGTCCCGCGCCACGTGGGCCGACGGGGCCATGACTGTGGAACTGCAGGTCAGGTGGCTTGTACGGACGCTGTCCGTGCCTGTCCGTGGTCTCAGCCGTTTCGCGTCACAGCCGGCACGGACATATAGCGGACAGGGCACGTCATTCACATGATCCATCTGAGAGTTTGAGCAGGTCAGCGGCCATTCCGATGGGCAGGGGGAAGCGGTCTGTAAAACCGTCGGCTTAGCCTACGTTGGTTCGAACCCAACACCTGCCACCATCAAACTCGCAGGTCAGACCCGGTCCCAGTGGGCCGGGTCTTATGCGTTGCGGGAGCGGTTTGCGTAACCGCTCCCCGTGTGGAGCGTTTCGGTGGCGTCCTTATTCGGGCTGATCAGGATGCTGTGAGCGCGGGGAGTGGTTGGCGGTTCTCGGCGCGTTGCTGTCGCGCGTGGTTGAGCAGTGGTTGGGTTCCGGGGCGCGAGACGTGGGTTCCGGGCAATGTCGCATTGGTTTCAAGCGAGTGAGTCAGTGATTTCCTTGGGCTGCGCGCGAACTGGGTGTCTGAGGGATGTGGCGGGGGTCGGGAATCCGAGGCTGGTGTATCCGGCGGCCCGTTTGACCATTGATTCGGCACGCACGCCGCTGGCGGTGTCGTGGTAGTCGTGGATTTCGGTGTGGCTTTGCCCGGGGTGGGGACGCAGGATCCGCTCGGCGTACTGGACCAGGCGGCCTTTAACGAGATCGGCGTGGCAAAGCTGGCGCGAGGTGATGGCCGGCGTCTTTGAGATCCGTGGGGCGGAGCCCAGCAACTGTACGCCGACTCGGAGCGTCCCACGATGCTCCAGCTGGCCACCGAACTGGCGACCGGGCACCCGCGCGCCAGGACCTCCACGAAATGAGGATGATCGACCGCTTCAGCGCAGCTCAGGGAGCACTTGCGATCATGCTGGCCTACGCACCGTGTGAGTCCGGCTGTTTCGCGCTGTGCACGGACATATAGCGGACAGCGTCCGCGATCATGGATCCGGCTCGGTGGCGTTTGGGGTCACGGGACCCCAGAGCCGCAGCACATTCCAGCTCAGCAACCCTGCTTATCGCTTGGGGAGCGACTGTATCGGCGAAGCCGTCCCAGGTCGTGCGCCTATTCTGGTTTTCATGCAGGGGTGCACAGCATGCGGGGAGAGTAACCCGGTCCATGCCCGGTTCTGTCTTGGGTGCGGGCGTTCCCTGGACGTCCAGACCGAGACGGTAGCGGAGTTGCGCCGTACCATCTCGATCGTCTTCGCTGATCTGGTCGGCTCAACCATGCTGGGTGAGGCTCTGGATGCCGAAGCGCTACGCTACGTCACTGGTCGTTATTTCGACACCATGCGGGCGGCGGTCGAGCGTCACGAGGGCACCGTCGAGAAGTTCATCGGCGATGCTGTCGTGGCCCTGTTCGGAGTACCGCGAGTCCGGGAAGACGACGCATTTCGGGCGGTCCGTGCCGCCGCCGATATGCAAGCCTCCCTGACCACACTGAACGATGAGCTTCAGCGGGACCTCGCCATAGCGCTCCAGATGCGCATCGGGATCAATACTGGCGAGGTCATCATCGGGGAGCGCCGGGCAGGCGGCTCGCCCGCTACTGGTGATGCGGTCAACATCGCCGCACGACTCGAGCAGGCGGCCGGACCAGGTGAGGTCCTGATCGGTGACACCACCTACCGGCTCGTGCGGGACGAGGTAACCGCTGAGCAGATCCAGCCGTTGCCACTGAAGGGTAAGTCCAGCCCGGTCGCCGCTTGGCGGCTGTTTGGTGTCGCGGCGCCGGAGAAGACCTCGATGAACCGGCTGCCCAACCGCTTCGTCGGTCGTGACCTGCAGCTCCGCCTTCTTGAAGATGCGTTCCACCGAGTGACATTCGAACGGACCTGTCAGCTAGTTACCGTCCTCGGCGTCGCAGGGGTGGGCAAAAGTCGGCTGGCCGAAGAGTTCGTCGCGCCCTTGCCGAAGGACACTGTGCTGGAGGGCCGCTGCCTGTCCTACGGCCAGGGTGCCACCTACTGGCCATTGCGCGAGGCTGCGCTCGGAGCCGTCGGACTGACTGGCGACGAACCGGCCGAGGAGGCTCGCCAGGCGTTCACCGCCGCGCTCGGGGATAGCCCGGATACGTCAAACGTTGTCACGCGTTTGCTGGCGCTTGCCGGGTTCAACCGCGAGACAGCTGTTCCTGAGGACATGCCTTGGGCTGTCCGTATCCTCCTCGAGCGGCTCTCGCGGCAGCACCCGGTGATACTCGTCGTCGACGACCTGCACTGGGCCGAGCCTGGTCTCCTCGACGTCCTGGAGCACATCGCCGACTGGAGCCGCGACTCCTCGATCATGCTCCTTGCCCTGGCCCGTCCTGAGTTCTACGAGAGCCGACCAACCTGGGGGGGCGGAAAGCTCAATGCGACAGCTGTGCTCCTCCCCACACTCGATGAGGCCGCGACGGTCAGCCTCATGGAACAGCATGACCTGCCTGTGGCGGTGATGCGTCGCATCGCCGATGCGGCAGGCGGCAACCCGCTGTTCGCCGAGCAGTTGGTAGCGACGCTGGTCGACCAGGGCAATGTCGCCCTCCGGGATGGCGTCGGAACATGGATAGGCGGTCCTCCTGACGAGGTCGAATGGAAGATGCCGCCCTCTGTGTCCGCGCTCCTGACCGCCCGTATCGACAGCCTGGACGGTGACGAGCGCCGGGTCGTGGGCTGTGCCGCTGTGATCGGTACGCTCTTCTATGCCGAAGCGGTCTCCGCCGTCACTGGGACTCCGCTGGCCGAGGTGCAGCAACTGCTCGGGCAGCTGGTCCGGAAGGAGCTCATGCGCACGGCGGCCACAGACCTGGTCGGTCTGACCGCGTATCGATTCCTGCACGTCCTTGTCCGGGACGCTGCCTACGACGGGCTCCCCAAGGCGACACGGGCGGCCTGGCACGAGCGGCTGGCTGATTGGCTGTCCTCGCTGGGCAGCGATGCCGTGCCAGACGAGATCGTGGGCCATCACCTGGCATCGGCCTGGCAGTACCGCGTACAGCTCGGCCCCCCTACTGACGAGGCCCTACAACTGGCTATCCGGGCCGGACGGAAGCTGGCCGCTGCGGGCCGGCGGCTCGCGCTGTCCGACGTCGCTGCGGCGGCGTCGCTGCTGCAGCGCGCAGTCGACCTGGTTGGGCCAGATGATCCACAGCGCGTAGAGTGGCTACTCAGCCTGGCCGATCAGCGGTTGGAGCTGGGCGAGATCGAGCACGCGCGAGAAGCGCTCCGCCTGACCGACGGCGTAGCAGATCCGCGGCAGGCCATGCTGGCCAGGTTGCTAATGGCGCGTTCCAGTAGTCTCACGGCCGACAGTCATGTCGAAGACGGCGAGGAAGTTGCCCGCGAAGCGGTTCGCCGCTTCGCGGAGTGGGATGACGACGGTGGGCTGGCCCACGCTTACCTCACACAAGGCGACTTGGCAGGCATTCGCGGGCAGCAAGCAGTCAGCGCTCGGTTGCTCGAGCTCGCCCTGAAGCACGCTGAGATGGCAGGAGACGCGGGCTGCATCGCGCGGGCCCGCAGTCTGCTCGCAATCACCATGCTCTTCGGTCCCACGCCAGCTGAGGAAGCGATCGCCATGCTGACGGAGATGGTCGTCTCCGCGGGTAACGATCCCCGCGTCCGGGCCGATGCCGAGCAGGTGACATGCGTGATGCACGCGATGTGCGGGCGGTTCGACCAGGCACGGTCGATCGGTGCTGACGCCCGCCAGCACCTTGCCGACGTGGGGCACGGGCTATTCCTGGCCAACCTCGCGCAGAGTACCGGGCACGTTGAGGAACTCGCCGGTGACCTGGAGGCTGCGGAGCGCGAGTACGCACGGTCGTGCACCGATCTCGGCGCACTGGGCGAGAGCTCCTATCTGTCCACAGTCGCGGGCATGCACGCCCGGCTGCTCGCCCGGCTTGGACGGCCCGATCAGGCCCGCGCCACAGTGGCACTGGCCCGCAGGCACGGGTCGGAGGACGACGTCACAACGCAGTCGCTGGTACGGCAAGCCGAGGGATTGCTGGCCGCGGCGGCGGGTGACGCGGGCCGCGCCCGCGCGGCCATAGCTGATTCACTGCAGCACGAGAGCGGCGGCGAGCAACCTGACGCCCACGGTGAGAGCTGCCTGACAGGTGCCGACGTCGAACAGCTACTTGGCAATGCCGGGGCAGCACGAGAGCATCTGATCGCGGCGCAGCAGTTGTTCCAGGTAAAGGGTAATGTCGTGCGGGCCAATGAGGTCACCCGCCGCCTCCGCGGTATGGCACTACCTGAATGAGCCGTTTCTGGAACTGCTGGACACGCGGAATTGCTGCGTGTCCGCACTCGCTGACACCATAGTTACGCTCGGGTGGCCTCGATTCAGCACAACCGAGACAAGGCTGACAGGGCGGCCGATGAAGGCCCACGGTCCCACGGCTACATATTGCAGCGACGTTTGCAGATGCCGTTACCGCGAGCCCAGCATCAGGATGCCGATGCCACGCTGTGACGGACAGCCGAGGGAGACCCAGCCCGCTACCACCAGGGACACGATGGTGAGCAGCCACGTCGCCGCCGTGACATTCGTCAGTGGATTCACCCACTCTGGGCATCACAGCAAGGCGATCGTACCTGCTCCGCACACCGCTGCCCACCAGAGACGCCGGGGCATGGCCAACTGTTTACACCAGGTCATAACGCTTGTGAACCTTTTAACCGGGTAAGGGGTCTTCTGTTACAGGACTTGTCAGGCCCTGCAGCTTCACCACATGGGGGCGAACATCATGAGCGCTCGGACGGTCATGGTCGGCAGCGCCGGGACACTCTCCAGGATGATCCGGCGGCCACCTGCGCGGGAGGCATCCGCAGCGGAGCACTCCGCAGGCGTGCGATCACTCCCGTCGGTTCGGCCAGGACCGGGACTTTAGAGTCACGTGGTGGAAATGTGCAGGCAGTGCGGTGAATCCCTGGGAGATAGTGACCGCTTCTGCGTGAATTGCGGCACTCCTTCCGTTATATGCCCTTCGTGTGCTGAGCCCGCCGCTCCCGGCCATCGCTTTTGCCGTGCCTGCGGATACGGTCTCGCTGGCCACGAATCGCCGCCGGCCTCGGGGCCGTCGGCCAGCACAGATTCCGGACCGCGCGAGATACCCGTGGCTGAGCGGCGTGTGTGCTCGGTGCTTTTTTGCGATCTGGTTGGTTTCACCCCGCTGTCGGAGTCGCGGGATCCGGAGGCTGTGCGGGAGTTGCTGTCCCGGTATTTTGCGGTGGCGCAGACGGTGATCGGCCGGTATGGCGGGGTCGTGGAGAAGTTCATCGGGGACGCCGTGATGGCGGTCTGGGGCACGCCGGTGGCCGAGGAGGGGGACGCAGAACGCGCGGTGCGCGCCGCTTTGGACCTGGTAGCTGCGGTGGCCGAGATGAGTACGGATGCCGACGTGCCGGCACTGGCAGCCCGCGCCGGGGTAGTGACCGGAGAGGTTGCGGTCACGCTGGGTGCGGTGGGAGAGGGGATGGTCGCCGGGGACACGGTGAACACCGCTGCGCGAGTGCAGGCGGTAGCGGAGCCCGGCTCAGTCCTGGTAACTACAGCGACCCAGCGCCTGGCGGGCAGCGGGATCGGGTTTGCTGAGGCTGGATCGCACCGGCTGAAGGGAAAGGCCGAACCGGAACAGTTGTGGCGGGCGACCAGGGTGCTATCCGCGATAGGCGGCCTCCAGCGCGTCGATGGACTGGAAGCGACACTAGTCGGCCGGGATGCGGAACTGCGGACCATCAAGGAGTTGTTTCACGCGGCAGCGGATCGCAAAGTGCCGCGACTGGTGATGGTCTCGGGGCCGGCCGGGGTGGGCAAGTCCCGGCTGGGCTGGGAATTCGAGAAATACATCGACGGCCTCGCCGAAACCGTGTGGTGGCACCGGGGCCGCTGCTTGTCCTACGGCGACGGGGTGGCCTTCTGGGCGCTGGCCGAGATCGTCCGCCAGCGGCTTGGCATCGCCGAAGAGGACTCCACTGACACGGCTGTGGCCAAGCTGGCACAAGGCCTGGATCGGTTCGTCCCCGATCCAGATGAGCGAGCCTACGCCGGCGTCCGGCTGGGCCGGCTCCTCGGCGTGACCTTCCCAGGCGATGGCGGGACCGCGTTGGCGCGTGAGGAACTGTTCGCCGGGTGGCGGCTGTTCTTCGAACGGTTGGCAGCCACGCTGCCGGTGGTGTTGCTCGTGGAGGACGCCCACTACGCCGACTCCGGGCTACTGGACTTCCTGGACCACCTCATCGACTGGGTCCGGGATCTGCCGGTGTATGTCCTGGTCTTCGCCCGTCCTGAGCTGCATCATGGACGCCCAGGGTTCGGCGCAGGCCGAAACCGGATCACGCTCACCATCGACCCGCTCGATCCGGCTTCCATGGACCAGCTAGTGGATGCCCTGGTCCCGGGCATGCCGTCACCGGCCCGCGCCGCAGTCATCAGCCAGGCCCAGGGGATCCCGCTGTTCGCGGTGGAAACAGTGCGGGCGCTGATCGACCGCGACATCGTCCAGCCGGCCGAGGGGGTGTACCGGCTGGTCGGCGACGTCGGGGAACTGGTGGTCCCCGATAGCCTGCACGCCCTGCTCGCCGCCAGACTCGATGCCCTGGATCCAGGCGTGCGGCGGCTGGTCACGGACGCCGCAGTACTGGGCACGAGCTTCCCCGCCGAAGCCCTGATCGCAGTCTCCGGTCTCGACGAGCAGGCTGTCCGCGGCGCCCTGGCCGAACTGGTCCGCCGCGAAGTGCTCAGCGTGTCCGCGGACCCGCTGTCTCCCGAGCGGGGCAGCTACCAGTTCGCCCAGCAGATGCTGCGTCAGGTCGCCTACGACACCCTCTCCCGCCGCGACCGGAAGGCCCGCCACCTGAAAGTCGCCGCCCATCTCCGGGTGGCGTTCGCGGGTGATGGTGAGGAAGTCGCCGACGCTATCGCGCGGCATTACCTAGACGCGCTGAACGCCGTCCCTGATGCCCCGGACACGGCCGAGATCCGCGATCAGGCCATTACCGCGCTCATCCGAGCCGCCGAACGCGCCCAGCGCACTGGTGCCCCCGCCGTGGCCGCGGCCAGCTACGCCACCGCCGCCGAACTAACCTCCGCGGACGTCCAGGACGGCCGGCCGGATGCGGGCAGGCTCTGGGGCAGTGCCGCGGAGGCCGCCATCAGCAGCGCCGACTGGGCCGAAGCTGTCGAAAGTGCAGGCCGCGCCCGAAGCTGTCACTTGCAACAGGGACACGCTCGTGCGGCGGCCCGGGCCCAGGCGACTGCCGGGCAGGCTCTGCGGCTATGGGGGCGCCTAGCCGAAGGCCGTGATCAGCTCACCGCCGCCATGGAGGTCCTGCGCGCGGATCCGGACACTGACACGGTGCGCGCACTGGAGGAACTCGCGACAGTGGAGGTGTTCGCAGGCTCGCCTGACGCCGACAGGCTCACCACCGAGGCGCTCACCCTCGGCCAGGCCCTAGATGCGGAGGCCGGCCAGTTGGGCGGACTCTTCCTGACCCGGGCTATGTACCTGGGCACGGCTGGGCGGCGCCCAGAAGCGGTCGCCTACCTGCGCGAAAGCGCACGACTTGCTGCCGAGTCAGGGGACAACCTCGGCCTGGGGCGCGCCCTGCTGAATATGTCAGATGTGCTTTCCGTTACTGACCCGGCAGCTGGCGCGGAGGCCGCCCGTAGCGCGAAGGCGCACTTGCGGCGGGCTGGTGCCCGGGACTTCCTGACGTTTGCGGTCACGAACCTGGCGCAGGCGCTGATAATGCTCGGCGACTGGGACGCGGCCGACCGCGAACTCACAGAGATGATGGACACCGACCGCTTGGTCGACGATGACTACCTCTTCTGCCAGCAGGGATGGCTGGCCGCGCTGCGGGGCGACGCCGCTACAGCCGAGACCCTGCTAGGCGGATTGCGTGATCTGCAGGCCAGCGAAGACCCCCAGGACAAGGCCATCATTGGCATCGTGGAGGCTTTCACGGCTGCCGCCCGCCAGCACCCGGAGACTGCACTTCACTCCGCCTGCGCCACGCTCGCCCACGCGGACGCACTCGGCATAAGCCATGAATTCCTGCGGTGGGCCTGGCCATTGGCTGCCCGCTGCGCATATGAGCTGAACGACACCGCTGTCACGCGCGAGCTGCTCGCACTGCTCGACTCCCACCAGCCCGGGGACCTGGCCCCTATGCTGCGGGCGGAACGCGGCCTCGTGCGATCCCGCCTGGCCGCCCAGGACGATGACCAGGCCGCCGCGGCATCGTTCGTCTTCTCGATCAGCAGCCTGCGCAGGCTGAGTCCCCCCTACCATCTCGCCCACGGCCTGCTCGACCAGGCTGAGCATCTCATCCGCCTGGGTGACGCCGCCGCTGCCGCGCTGGCGATCAGCGAAGGCAGCGATATCGGTCGTAGCCTGCGATGTCAGCCGCTACTCGACCGAGCGGCAGCCGTGACGCCGGCCACTCAGCCCCCGGTGCGGCACTAGATGGTGGTCCCCCCTGGGCCAGAGGAGTTCGTAACCGAGCCCGGAGCCGTTCCGGCCAACGCTGGACACATGAGGGCCGGGGTACGAGGCCGATACCGGGACGCGCTGCGCCACCGCGATCTGCGGCTGCTGATCGCCGCGTTCCTCGTGGACCAAATAGGCAGCTGGTCATTTGTCGTCGTGATCTCGGTATACATCTTCGACCGCACTCATTCTACGCAATGGCTGGCGGCCGCGGGGATCTGCCGATGGGCGCCCGGCTTGCTGCTCGCCAGCTACGGCGGGGTAATCGCGGACCGGTACGAGCGGGTCACTGTCCTCATCGTGTCATCGCTAGCCAGCGCCGTGCTCATGGCCGGGATGGCGGTCGTGGTCGCCGTCGATGGCCCGGTCGTCCTCCTCCTGGCTTTCCTGGCTCTCTCGGCCGTTGTACTGGCTCCGTACCGGCCGGCCGCGGGCGCCCTGACTCCAGAAACGGTCGGCGAAAACGACCTCGTCGCCGCGAACTCGATCTTCTCCGCGCTGGAAAACCTCGTCGTGGTCCTGGGCCCAGGCATTGGCGGCCTGCTGCTGCTGACCGGCCGTCCCGTCATAGGGGTCGCGATCAACGCGGTAAGTTTCGTCATCGCGGCTGTCCTGGTGGCCCGGCTACGAGTCCGGTCCACCGGGGGCGGGGCTTCTGACGGCAACGCCCTGCAGCAATTGGCAGTGGGACTCAAGGCGCTGGCCGTCCAGCGCACGGCGCTGGCGATCATCCTGTTCTGCGCCCTTGATTCTGCGGTCTACGGTGCCAGCACGGTTCTGTACGTGCCTCTGTCGATCAAGCTGGGTACCGGGTCGGACGGCTACAGCTACCTGCTGGCCGGGGGTGCCCTGGGCGGGGTGCTGGGCGCAGGCCTGGCGAACTGGCTGAGCGGCCGGGCTCGTCTGGCCCCGGTCATCATGGGCAGCCTGTGCCTACAGGCGCTGCCGTTCGCGCTAACCGTCCTGGTGCACTCACCGGTGCTGGCCTGCTTCCTGCAGGTGGTGTCGGGCGTCGGCATGGTGATCGTTGACGTGCTGGCCATCACCACCTTGCAGCGCGACATGCCAGGGGAGGTGCTCAGCCGGGTGCTGGGTGTCTTTGACACCCTGGTGCTGGGGGGGATTCTGCTGGCCAGCCTGGCCGCGGGCATCCTGCTGGCCCACGCCGACGTGGACGTGGCGCTGATCGCGGTCGGGGCCGGGATTCCGGTCCTCGGGCTGCTGGGCCTGCCCACCCTGCTGCGAGCTGACCGCACGGCGGCGGTATCCGCCGAGCGGCTGCGCCCCTGGGTCGAGGTGCTGTCGCAACTGGACTTGCTCGCTGGCGCGGATCGCAGCATGCTCGAGCGGCTTGCGCTGGCCGCCGAGGAAATCGTCCTGGCGGCTGGCCGGGTGGTGATCCGCGAGGGCGACGAGTCCGATGCGTTGTGGATCCTGATGCAGGGTGAGCTGTCGGTCGCGGCCTACGGCGACGGCCCGCAGGAGGTTGAGTTGCCGCTCGTCACCGCCCCCGGTTATGTGGGCGAGCTGGGGATCCTTCATGGCATCCCGCGCACTGCCACGGTGCGCACCCGCCAGGAGTCCACGCTGCTCCGGATCGACGGCCAGGATTTCCTGGCGGCTCTGGAGACCAGCCGGCCGAGCGCCTCGCTGCTGTCGATCGCCGGGACGCGGATGGCGCGCACGCCCGATCAAGGCCTTCGGTCCCGGCTGCGCCCATCCGCCCGTGGTGGCTGAGTATTCAACCGCTGGTTCCAGACGTCCTAGCTGACATCATGGTCTGACTGCTGAGGGGGAGGCCGAGTGCCGAAACAGCACGCTGATGGGGGTGCCGACTATGCGGCGCTTCTCGCTAGGTCCCACGAACATCTAACGGGGCATCCGTGACGGGCCCCGATGAGCTGCTGCGGGAACTCGGCGAGCTTGCGACCGCGCTAGGCCCAGCTGTGCGCCCGGCGGGAACCGACGAATTGTTGCGTTCCCTCACCGAGACGGCCCGACAGCTGTTCGGGGCAGCGGCATGCTCGCTGGCCCTGCTCAGCGAGGACGACTCCGAGTTGCTCTACACGACTGCGGCGGGGGAGGGCGCGGACGACGTGACCGGGATGCGGATCTCCTCGTCTCACGGCATTGCGGGCTGGGTGGTCCAGTCCGGTCAGCCGATCGCGATCAGCGATCTGAACAATGATCCGCGGTTTTCCCGGGGGCTGGCCGAGCAGACTGGATACGTGCCGCAGACCATCCTGGCGGTTCCGGTCGAGACACCTCAACGGCTGTTGGGGGTCATCAGCTTGCTCGATCGAGACGCCCGTCGACCCGCCGCCGAGCAGGACATGAGGCTGCTGTCCCTCTTCGCTGATCAGGCTGCCCTCGCCCTGGCCAGCGTGGAAACGTTCAGCGTCCTGGGCCGGATGCTGCTGGACGCGCTGGCCAGATCGACGACAGACGGTGACCTTGTCCGCTTGCTTCATCAGGTGGGAGATGAGCTGCCCGCGGCCGACGCTGACCTGGCCGCCCTAGCCGCTACCTTCGCAGCTCTCTCGCGCCGTGGTGTCGCTGAGCGTCGGCTGGCGCTCGCGGTGCTGCGAGATATTGGGGAGTACGTCGAAAGGCGGCCGTCACGTCCTCGCTAAGGCCGGAATGGAGTGACGCCTTCGCCCCCGAGGTGTTGCTGCCCGTACCACGAATTGATCTGCCGATTGATAAGGACTGGGCCTGGGGCGGTGCCTCGGGAGCCGGAATAACCGTAGCGGTGGTGGACAGTGGGGTTGACGCCGCCCACCCGGCCGTCCGGACCGTCGAGCGGGCTATTGCTCTGCGGCGGGACCCAGAGACGGAAGAGATTATTAGTACCGAGGGGCCGCACGAGGATCTCTTCGGTCACGGGACGGCCTGCGCCGGGGTCATCAGGCGGGCCGCTCCCGACGCGACCCTGTGGTCGATACGGGTTCTTGGTAGCCGGCTCACCGGCAAGGGCATGGTCTTCGCAGCGGGCCTTCGCTGGGCTATTCGGGAGGGCGCCCGGGTTATCAACCTGTCGTTGAGCACAGGCCGCGAGGACTACTTCGGGCTTTTCCACGAGATCGCCGACGAAGCCGCGTTCGCCGGCGTCGTCCTGGTCTGCGCGGCCAACAATGTTCCAGCGCCTACCTACCCTGCTCAGTTCTCTTCCGTCATTTCCGTCGCCGCTCATGACGGGCAGGATCCGTTCGGCATCGATGCCAACCCAGCGCCGCCGGTCGATTTCGGGGCACCCGGCGTCGATGTCGAGGTGGCCTGGCTGTCCGGCTCCACGGTCGTATCAACCGGCAATTCATTCGCGGCGCCTCATGTGACCGGGCTGGTGGCCCGGCTGCTGAGCAAGCATCCGCACCTGAGGCCGTACGAAGTCAAGACCGTACTGCGGGCGGTGGCCAGCAACGCCCAGCTTCGAGGAGCCGACGATGAGCGTTGAGGTAAGCAGCATCCTGGGCGGGACGAGCCTGCTCCGTTCGGTGGCAGCCGAAGACCTCAAGGCCGTGGCCACAGCCGCCCGGTTGCGGACTGTCCGCCGCGGTCAGGTGGTCTTCACCAGAGGGGATCCAGGCGACAGCCTGATCGTGGTCGTCTCTGGGCGCGTCAAGGTTGTGGTTCGGTCAGCCGACGGCGGTGAGCTGACCCTGACCGTCATCGAGTCCGGCAGCACTTTCGGCGAGCTGAGTATCGCCGACGGGGGTCCCCGGTCCACTGATGCGCAAACTCTGGAGGATAGCCAACTGCTTTTCGTCCCCCGGGAAACCATCCAGGACGTCTGTTCGCGAATGCCCGCAGCGGCGCAGGCCTTGACAAGTTCCATAGCGGCGACCCTTCGACGGCTCACCGAGGCCGCGTCGGATCTCGTGTTCCTGGATCTTCCCCGTCGAATCGCGAAGGTGCTCCTGAACCAGCCAGCAGGTGACGATGGGATTATTCATGCGAAAATTACTCAGGAGGAGCTTGCCCATCAGGCCGCGGGGTCCCGGCAGAGCGTCAACGCCGCGCTGCGTGGCTTCGAGAAACGAGGCTGGATTGAGATCCATGATCGCCGCGTGACAGTAAAGCAAGCAGGAGCACTCCGGCTGTTCGCTGGTGACGTGTCAGCAATCTGACAACGGTGGTGTCGGCTGGGCGACTGACAACCAAGTTGCAATTAGTCATGCTCATAGCTAGCTGGTCATTCCAAGACCGGGAATCGAGAGGGGACGGCACATCATGACCGAGGAAAACCAGACTCCTTACATCGCCACCGATGACGATGACACCGAGGGCCACAACCGGCGCGGAATCGATGACACCGAGGGTCACATCCTGCGTGGGGCCGACGATGACACCGAGGGCCACTTCCGGCGGGGGGCCGACGATGACGATGACACCGAGGGCCACATCCGGCGGGGCGCCGACGATGACGATGACACCGAAGGTCACATCCGGCGGGGCGCCGACGATGACGATGACACCGAAGGTCACATCCGCGCGCGGTGACCCGGGTCACCTACTACCCGGTTGGGGCTTCCGCGTCACGGATCCGCGCACACAAAGTGACTAGAAGTTCCTGGGCAATTTGCGGCTTTTCCGTGAGCAGCGAATGGAAGTCCCAGGACGTGATTGCGAATGTCCGCAAACCGTCGCTGCCAGCGCGGACGGTCGCCGTGCGGGGCTTCCCGTCCAGCAGGGAAATCTCACCAAAGTAGTCATCAGTTCCCAGTCGCCTGCGGTGCTGGCCGCCGATCTCGACGTCGGCAGACCCGTCCAGCACCAGGTGGAACGCGACGCCATCGCGTCCCTCAGTCACGATCTCCTTATCGGGCTCGTGATCCACTGTGCGGCCGCTCCGCGCGATCCGGTCAAGGTCGCGACGCGACAGACTGGAGAACAGATCCACTCGACCCAGTCTCTCGTTAACACTCGTTTCGGGCACCGTGCCTCCATAGCTCTGTCTCAAGTCTCAGGGACTGAGGGTTAGAACCACCCACGATGTCACAAGTGGCCCCCCAACCGGCGTAGCGCTGGAGGAAGGATACAACCGAATCGAGTGGCGCGGGCTTATCGTATTTGCATGGAGGGGTGTACCGAGAGTAACTAGGACGAGGCTTGTTTCCGTCTCGGCGGCGGCCGCCCACTCAGAGGGCTGATGAGCGGCGGCCAGGCGGGAGAAGAAGCGCAAGGGTAATGACCCGGCCAGGTGAGGGCCGGTGGCCGACGCCGGACCTGGTCAAGCGGGACTTCCCGGCCACGCAGATCAATACCAAACGGTACGGCGACGGCACCGAGATCCCCACCGGCGAGGGCGGGCTGCACCTGGCCTCGGTCCTGGACATGGCCTCCCGGCGGATCCTCGGGTTCGCTTTGGGCAAGCACCACGACGCGCAGCTGGCCTACGGGACGCTGGCCACGGCGGTCGCGGTGCGCGGGGGCCAGGTACCCGGCGTCATCATGCACACCGACTGCGGCAGGAACGCACCGCCGGCGCCGTCCGCGCAGCCTGCGGCGGCCCGGTATCCGCTAGTCGATGGGCAGGCCCGGTTCCGCGCTGGACCACGCAGTCATCGAGTCCTGGCACTCGACCCTGGAATTGGAGCTGCGCTCCCTGGAGCACTTCCCCACCAGGCAGCAGCACGGGCCAGGGCCCAGCATGGATCGACGAATACAGCACCGCCCGCAGGTATTCAGCCCTGGGCGTGGTCAGCCCTCTCGACTAGGAGCGGGCCCTGACATCCGGAGAGGCGGCCTGAGCTGATCCCGCTTCTCCGCTTGCCCAGTATCGGCCGG
>Ga0209006_10003380_pt1 | contig 14526 bp, 10 predicted proteins | sample JacPin_JW_Ref_O2_FD_188567 | JGI IMG/M metagenome (GOLD analysis project Ga0209006, IMG submission 188567) | Forest soil microbial communities from Algoma, Ontario, Canada - Jack Pine, Ontario site 1_JW_Ref_O2 (SPAdes) (version 2) | ecosystem: Environmental > Terrestrial > Soil > Boreal... | reverse complement strand
TGGGGCCGACCAGGCCACGGCTCGATGTTCGGCCGCTGCCGATAGCGCAACACCGGCCTGGCGTAGACCAGTTCCCAAAACCACCGCTCGGCCGATGAGACGCCGACCTTACGTTTGTACTTGGCCCTGTAGTCATAGTTATAGTTGTGGTCCCAGCGTCCTATGTGGGTGATGGGGAAGCCGCTGGCGTGCAGCACCGACAGGCCGCTGGCGTGGGAGCCGAAGTGGCCGGAGCACAGGATGGCTCCCTTGCCCGCCGCCAGGGCCGCCTCTAGGTGTTCCCGCCCACGGATCTCGATCAGCCGTCGCAGGGGCCGTGCCCCGCGCCGCAGCCGCTTCACGTCGACCGTGCTGCAGGAGGCGAGTCGGAACCAGTCCCGGATTACCTGCTGCGCCGCCGCCGGGCTGAGCTCGTTCCCCAGCACCAGCCGAACGTTACGTGCCAGCTCGGTGCGCTGCCCGGCCTGGCACCGGAAGAGCAAGTCGCCGCGCCAGCATGCGAGGCGGTAGCCCAGGGCGGCCGGTAGGCGGGCCAGGGCCGGCGCGACTGCCGCCCAGTAAGCCACGCCTTCCACATTGCGCAGCAACTTCCCCGCAGGGTTGTCACCCATGCGCGGGCTCCTGCTTTCCGGGCGCACGGGCAGCTCGCGCTGATCGGCGTTCAGTGAGAAGTCCACGCCGTCCCTGCCGCAAGTCTGTCCTCCCCGCCAGTTATGGCCGCCACCCCCAGTTATGGCCGCCACCCCGCAGCCAATCGTAGTCTCCTCCCCAACCCGCTGGCCCCCGCTGCCCGGTCGGCCGAGGCGGAGGCGCTGAACCGGCTGGCCGATTCGGAGATCCTGCGGACGCTGCGCGACCTGTCGGAAGAGTCCCGGGTGGCGGTGTACCTGGCGGACATCGAAGGCTGCGCATACAAGAAGATCGCGCAGATCATGGGCACCCGATCGGGATGGCCATGTCCCGGCTGCACCGGGGCGGGGCGGCTCCGTGAGAAGCTCGCGCCCTACGCGCCGGGTCACGGGCTCGTCCCCATGACCGGCTGACCACGCGGCGGCCCCGGCGGCCGGGCACCCCCGGCCGCGGCGCGGCCCGAGCCGGTAACGGTACTCCCGGCCGGCTCAGCGCGCGGCCCCCTGCACCTTCTCCCAACCGAGGGCGATCGGGTCGTAGGCCCGCTCGACGTAGATTTGGTGCCAGAGCGAGAACACGATGAGCACCCAGATGTGGCGCTCGATTACCGCGGTGCCGCCGGCCCGGAAACCTTGCAGCAGGTCCAGCGCCGCCTCGCGGTTCACCCACTGGCCGGTCTGCGCCTCACGCAGCAGCTGGTCGGCGAAGCCGTAGGCGTCACCCTTCAGCCAGTGGCCGATCGGGACCGGGAAACCCAGCTTCGGGCGCTCCGCGGCGGCCTTCGGGAGCACCTCGCTCATGGCCGTGCGCAGCGCCCGCTTCGCGGTCCCGGGATAGAGGCCGCCAGGTCCGCGGCCGGCGCCCATCTTCTCCTCCCGGGCCAGGCGGGCCGCGACCGCCATCACCTCCCGGTCGAGGAAGGGAACCCGTAGCTCAAGGCTGTGCGCCATGGTCATCCGGTCTGCCTTGACCAGGATGCTGCTGGGCAGCCAGGTGTTGATATCCACCAGCTGCATGGTGGAGACGTCGTCCAGTTCGGCCGCCTCGGCCTGGTCGTACACCGGGTCGGTCACGTCATAGGCCCGGGCCGGGCCCGGCCGGCCCGGCACGCTGATCAGGTCGCCGTGACGGGGGTTGCCGAGGTAACGGCGCCGCAGCGGGGTGGACATGCGCCCCAGCAGGCCCTTCCCCTTGACCCCCGGCGGGATGAGCGCCGCGGCCCACTGCACCGGGACCCGGCTCCAGCCGGGCAGGTGCTCGCAGGCCCGCACCACGCCCGGCTGGTAGTAGATGTCATAACCGCCGAACAGCTCGTCCGAGCCCTCACCCGACAGCACCACCTTGACCTGCTTGCTGGCCTCGCGGGCGACGAACCACAGCGGCACCGCCGCCACCTCCGCCATCGGGTCGTCGAGGTGCCAGATGACCTGCGGCAGGTAATGGAAGAACTCCTCCGGGCTGACCACGTACGGGACCGATCTCACCCCGATCGCGGCGGCCGTCTCCTGGGCCTGGTCGATCTCGCTGTAACCTTCACGCTCGAACCCGACCGTGAAGGTGAGCAGATCGGGCCGGTGCTCGGCGGCCAGGGCGCAGATGGCGGAGGAGTCGATGCCGCCCGACAGGAAGGCGCCGAGCGGGGCGTCGCTGCGCAGGTGAACGGCGATGGAGTCGCGCATCACGTCCAGGATGGCGCGGGGCGTGGCCTCGCTGGGGGCGCTGGCCGGCCGCAGGTCCGCCCGCCAGTAGCGGTAGACGTCCAGCGCCCCGCCGGGCCGGGCGATCATGGCGTGGCCAGGCGGCAGCACCTGTACCGGAGGGGTCAGGGTGCCGGGCGGCGGGACGTACTGGAAGGCCAGGTACTGGCGCAGCGCGTCGGGGTCGAGATTGCGCAGTTCGCCCGGGTCGGCGAGGGCTTTGCGCTCAGACGCGAACCGCAGCAGCCGCTGGGGCCCGGCCTGGCCGGCGCCGCCGCCCGCCCGCTGGGGGACCGGGCCCGGGCGGCCGGGCTGGCCTGGCCCACGGGCAGCCATCGCGGACGGTGGTCGCGGAACCCGGCCGGCGGGGTGCCGGCTACCTCCCGCCGACGGGCGGCGGGGGATGAACCAGTCGTCCGGACCGAACGGCGGGACGCCGTCCGCGCGGGGCGCCGACGCTGGCGCCGCGCGCCGTCCGCCGCCTTTCGGGCTCAGCGACGGCGGCGGGCCCGGGTCGACGCTGTAGTAGAACGGCTTGATGCCGAACTGGTCCCGGGCGCAGAACAACTCGCGCGTCCAGCTGTCCCAGATGGCGAACGCGAACATGCCGCGGAGCCGGTGCACGACGTCCTTGCCGACCCGGGCGTAGGTCTCGAGCAGGACCTCGGAGTCGCAGCTCGACCGCAGCACCACGCCCTGCTCCCGCAGTTCGGCGCCCAGCTCGACGTAGTTGTAGATCTCGCCGTTGAAGACCATCCAGTAGCGTCCGTCGGCGGACCGCATCGGCTGATGGCCGCCCTGCGACAGGTCGATGATGGCCAGCCGCTTGTAGCCCAGAGCGACATCGTGGTCGGAGTAGAAGCCCTCGTCGTCAGGCCCACGGTGGGCGATGCGCTGAGTCGCACTCGCCACCCAGGCCTGATCGGGGTCGGCGTCGATGGCCAGCGCCAGGCAGCCGGCGATTCCACACATGCACGTCCCCAACGGTGTCTGTAAGGTTCTGGGCACTGATCCTACGGTGGGCCGGTCCCGGCGTGGGCAAGGCGGGCAAGAGCCGCGCTGCGCGGCCCTGGGGCTTACGCTGCCGGGTTGGCAGATCCTGGCCTGCGTGTCCCGTTTTGTCCCGCACCGTGGGACACCGGCTGCGGAGGCGACCACCCCCATGCCACAGGGAAGCCGGAAACAGCTAAAGCCGTGGTGTTGGCTCAGGGGCCGTGCCTGCGCTGCTCCTGCGTCTTCGGCGTGCCGCAAGCCCTCGCTCACAGTCAGAGAGAACTTTGCGCACCACTGGTCCACGGGACTTCGTGACGCTCGGCTGGACCGGCCTTCTTCGTGGGGTCTAGGCTGTGAAACTGGAGGGCTGGTCGGTGGGCTCAGTCGCCAGGAGATCCCCCGGGGGAAACAGCGCCATATGCTGCATCAATATAAGGTCTCGGGCTGCCTTAACGAGCCGAGCGCAGAGACGCTCTTCGAGATCATGGCCTTGAGGTGTGCCGGTACCAGGCGTAAAGACGGCTGCTCGTCTTCTGGCCGAGCCCCACCAGGGACCTGGCCCCGCTGGCGGCATAGGCACAGGGCGACCCCTGAGTCGGGTGGCGATCAGCCAACGCACCCTCCGCTGCGTAGGAAGTGATATGCGCACCCGGACCATCCTCCTGCCTGACCTCTCGTCGTCTCATCAGGAGGCATGGCGGCCCCTGGCCGTGCATTCCAGTGAGCCCCTTCTTTCCCATGAAGCCGACATCCTGGTGCGGGCGTGCCACTACTCGAAAAACGGGAAGAGCCTGACGCTCCGGATGGTCCGCCAGGCGGAGCACTTCCATGCCTGCCTTCTTGTGCGCGTCGTTAACCTGTCCCGCATCCTTCACCCGCGGGTGACCACCTTTTGGCGTCGCCTCTATGGCTTGCTGCCGTGAGGCAGCTTGAGAGGTCACCACTAGGCAGCGGAGCCGCTTCCTACCTTCCTTCCGGTCCGGTGGCCAGGCGTTTCGGCGCTTACGCGACAGCCTTGGCACTGATTGCCCTCCTGGTACCGCTGCACGCATTGTGGGCGGTACAGGTGGTGCTTGTACCGCTGCTGCTGGTCGTGCCAGGCGCTCTTCTGCTGCAAGCGCTGCGGATTCCGGGGCATGCTGTGTCCTCGTTCCCGGTGTACGTTCCGTGTGCCTCTCTTGTGGTGCTGATCGGCTCTGGCCTGGCGGTTGATTTGGTTGGGCCCCTGATCGGCGTGGCCGCCCCCCTGCGAGCGGGACCGTTGCTGGTGGGACTGGAACTCGCGTGCCTGGCGTTGCTCGCCGCGTCGGTGAAGGCGCCGTCGAGTCTGGCCATACCGTGGCACTCGCTTCCACCGCTGACCCGGTTCGCCTGGCCGCTCATCCTCCCGCTGCTCGCGGCGGCCGGCGCTCTCCGGCTCAACAGCGATCACGGTAACAGCGTCGCCGTGGTCGCGACCGCCACGTGCATTGCCGTGCTCATCGCCACCATGGTCATTGCGCCGCGGCTCGACAAGTCACTGCTCGCCGTGATCCTCTACGCCGCGGGTCTCGCGTTGATGTGGTCAGTTTCCCTGCGCGGCGCTCTTGTTCCCGGCTTTGACATTGCGTCCGAATACTACGATCTGCACCAGGCGGTGCTCACGGGGATCTGGCATACAGCTCACCCCAGCGACGCCTACGGCGCGATGCTCAGCGTCACCGTCATGCCGGCCGAGCTCCACTTCCTGTCCGGCGTACCGGACCTGATGGTGTTCAAGGTCGTCTACCCGGCGATAGGCGCGCTGCTCCCGGTGGCAGTCTTCAGCCTCGCACGAAGGATCCTCTCACGCCGCTGGGCCTTCGCAGCAGCCGCTTTCGTCCTCGTGCAGGCATTCGACCAGCTGCCGACCGTTGCCCGGCAAGAGATTGCCACGGTACTTTTCGCCGCACTGCTCGCTGCGACGCTGGATGCCCGGATACAGCGGCGCTCGCAGTGGGCTCTGGTTGCCTTGCTCGGACTGGCCATGGCCGTGTCGCATTACTCTACGACCTACGTTGCGATCACGCTTATCGGGCTCACGCTCCCGCTGCAGTGGGTGCTGTCCTGGTTCCGCGAGATCCCGCGCGTAACGGGCGCAGTCGCGGTCGCATTCATCGCGGCGCTCGCGGGCGCGTTCATCTGGTACGGGCCGGTGACCAACTTCAACTCCGGCCTGGGACCACTATTCCATACAGTCGCAACACAGGGTCTTGACGTGCTCCCCAACCGGGCGCACGGGGAAAGCTTGATTTCCGCCTACCTGCATGCCAATACCGCGCCGCCGATCTCAGCGGGACAGTACGCGCACCTTGTCAACACCTCATACGCGCTGCATAAGCCCTACATCACCCCGCTCCCTGATGCTGGCCTTCGCCGGTATGCCTTGCACAACGCAGCCCCGCCCACACCTCCGGTGAGATGGCGTGCTGGCAACAGCGCACTCAGCGTGGTCTACCTGATCCTCCAGCAGCTTGCGAACGTGCTCGCTGCCATCGGGGCCGTGCTCATGGTGCTGCGGCGCAAATCCTCGTTCATCGTCTGGCAGGTTGGGCTGCTCGCGCTGGCCGCGGTCGTGATGCTCGCGGTGATGAAGCTGAGTGCCACGCTGGCGGACTTCTACAACTGGGAGCGGGCCCTCCTCCAAGCGCTGGTGGTCCTCGCGATCACCCTGTGCTGGCCCCTGCAGCTCCTTGATGGCCCGCGGAAGCGTCACCGCGACAGCCTTCTCGCAGTAGCGGCTGCCTCCTTTACGGTGATCCTCGTCGTCGCTAGCGGTCTGGCCGGTGTTGCGCTGGGCGGGGGAACGGGTGTCAACCTGGCTAACAGTGGCGAGGCCTTCAACCGGTTCTACGTGACAGGACCCGAGCTGGCAGCGGCCGGCTGGCTCGGTAAAGCTGCGCGGCCAGGACAGCTGGTGTACGCGGACCGCTATGCCCAGCTCCGCCTTTTCCCGATGACCGGGAGCACACTTGACCTGATTGGCGACGTGACTCCGCAGACACTCAATCAGCATGCGTGGGTCTACGCTGACCGTACTAATGTACTCGGCCACTCGGCCGAGGTCCTATTCAACAATAGTGCTGTCATGTATGTGTTCCCGGCTGGCTTCCTCGACTCCAACTACGACCTGGTGTACACGAATGGTTCCGCGGAGGTGTTCCACCGATGATCTCTATCGTCATTATCAGCAAAGATGAGGCAAGCCTCGATGGTACCCTGACCGCCGTGGCGGCGCAGGCTCAAGCGCTCGAGGAAACAGCCGAGATCGTCGTCGTTGACGCATCAGACGGCAGGCTCGATTATATCCGGCTGCGTCATCAGGAACAGGCAAGGTGGCTGAAATTCGATCAGCCGTCCGGAGTAGCCGTCTCCATCCCGCACCAGCGGAACGTGGGTGTGCGTGCAGCCAAAGGCGAGATCATCGTGTTTACTGACGCAGGCTGCCAGCCAGAACCGGAATGGCTGGCACAACTCGTCAGACCCCTGCTCCAAGACGAGCACGTCGCCACCGGCATGGCTCTCTCGCCGCCGGGGAGTACTGCAGACGGCATGGCAGACCGGATGACCGTGCAAGAAATCCTGGCTAAACGCTATATAAAGGAATGCAGCACCATGACTCTCGCCTTTCGCCGTGGGGTGTTTGACAGGGTCGGCGGATTCGACGAGGGATTCGCCTACGGTTCCGACACAGACTTCATCTGGCGTATTACGGAGGTCGGCTACCGTATCCGTAGCGCGCCTGACGCTATCACCAGGCACGATGCGGGATCGCTGCGCCGCCAATTGCGGCGTTCCTACATGTACGGCAAGGCGCGCGTGCGTCTTTACCGGAAGCACCGTGCCAGGCTAAGGCATGTACTCCGGGACGACGTCACCGTGGTCGCGTATCCTGCTTTCCTGCTGGGGTTGCCGCTCACTCTAATTTCCCCCTTCTACCCGGCCCTGCTACTTATTCCCGCCTGGCGTAATCGTTCCGACGGCGCGGCTGAAGTCCTGAAGAATCTCACCTTCGGGGCCGGGGTCCTAGCGGAACTGGTAGCCCCATGAAGGTCCTGGTTCTCCCCCGCGATGCGAATCCTTACCAGAGCTTGCTGTACGGCGAGATGCGGCGCCTTGGCGTTCAGGTCATCTACCTTGGCGAGCTGACGCCGATACAGACGCTCAATCTCCTGCTCCTGCCCATGGAGGTCGCGGCGCGGCGTCTCGCTGGAGCACGCGTGCTGCACCTGCACTGGGTTTTCGCCTTCACCCTCCCGGGGGCACGAGGTTTTCCGGCCATGCGATGGGTGGCACAGGCCTGGTTCCTGGTCGTGCTGCGGGTCTGCCGGGTGGTTGGTATGCATCTCGTGTGGACCGCGCACAACGTGCTGCCGCACGAGCCGGTCTTCGCCGACGACGTATTCGCGCGGCGGGCCTTGGTCGCGGCCAGCGACCTGGTGGTGGTTCACTCACAATCGACACTGGACGAACTCGCCGCACTCGGTGCCGTGCCGCGCCGGAACGCTGTCATCCAGCATGGCCCGATCAGTTCATCATTGGCTGCCGGTTCGCTGCGCACGCCTGGCGCGGGTGACCGGCCGCGCGAATTCGTCTTCTTCGGCCAGATCCTGGAGTACAAAGGAGTCGATGACCTGCTGACCGCTTTCCTGGCCATGCCCGATGACATCGCGGCGCATCTCACCATCGCCGGCCAGTGTAAAGACCCGGAACTACGGTCGCGCCTGCACGCGCTCGCTCGAAGGGGCGGCGCGAGAATCCTGCTGCGCCTTGAATATGTGCCTGACGATGAAGTGGCGCCGTTGCTTGGCGCCGCTGATGTAGTCGTCCTGCCCTTCCGGCGAGTCAGCACCAGCGGAAGCGCGATGCTCGCGCTGTCCCATGGCAGGCCGCTGATCGTGCCGGACCTAGCTGGGTTGAGCGACCTCCCGGATGAGGCTGTCCTCCGCTACAACGGCGAAGTCGCCGGACTGGTCGACGCCCTGGTCTGCTTGGCCTGTGCCGATGGCGGGGCCCTGGCCGCGATGTCGGGTGCTGCCCGCAGTTATGCGTTCCGAACGACGTGGCAGGAGATCGCGGAAAGAACGGTATCCGAACTGTTGTCGGTTCTCGGCGACGTACCGCGGGCTGGCGCACGCACTCAGCCGCTCAGGATTCCATGAATCCGGTTACCCTGGCGGCCAGCTTCTGGTCACGGACTACCGGGGCGGTGAGAAGCCTTTTCAGTGATGCCCTCTATCGCGGTTCTCTGACCCTGATCGCGAACACTGTCGCCACGTCGGCCATCGGGTTCGTCTTCTGGTCACTGGCCGCTCATCGCTACCCTGCGTCCGCAGTAGGTGTGTTCTCCAGTGTCACAGCGGGAGCTAGCCTACTCGCCGCAATAGCCGCGCTCGGGTTGCCGAACGTTATTATTCGCCACATCGCGAGTGTGCAGAATGCACGCGAACTGATGATCGTGGCAGTCACGGCCATCGCGACGGTCGGCACCGTACTATGCCTTGTCATCGTGCTGCTGCTCGGGCCCCATCTACCTGCCTCGCTGGACCTTCAGCAGCGTGGCGGGAGGGTGCTCCTGGTGACCGCACTGGTGACTCTCACCGCCGTTAACAGCATTCTCGAGGTCGGCCTGATCGCGACCCGGTCGAGCCATGACGTGTTGATCAAGAACCTCGTAGGAAGCATCGCCAGGGTGGTGGCCATGCTCCTGCTGGTCAGCCTCGCAGCATCGGGACTGCTGATCGCCTACGGCCTGGGGCTGGGGCTGACTATCGTGCTTGGTGGAGTCATGCTCAACCGCCAGATTGGGGCGAAAAGGACTAGGTTTGGGTCGTTCCGGGTGTTGCGGAAGTACCTGTCGATCACGTCGGGAAACTACGTAGCCACGATCATGGGAATCCTGCCGGTCAGCATCGTGCCGCTCGAGATCCTCGTGATCCTTGGCGCCGCCGAAACCGGGCGGTTCGCTGTTGCATTCCTGATAGGCGGATTCCTCAACGTCATCCCGGCCACGGTGGCACAGGTCCTGTTCGCGGAGGCATCGCGCGAGGGAGCGCCGCAGCGGGGGCAACTGCGCAAGGCGATCCGTGGAGTCTACGGGCTTCTGCTACCGGCAATAGTTATCGTGATCGCAGCCGCGCCCTTCATGCTCCGCCTCTTCGGCGCGGGTTACGCGATGGCGGCGACCGGCTGCCTGCGGGTCCTTGCATTGAGCGCGCTGTTCACCGGGGGAACCTATCTCGTCGACTCACTGCTCATCGCGCGCGACCGGATCGCAGCGTATATCTTCATGAACGGGGCGAACGCCGCCTTGGTGCTTGCCTTCGTGGGCATACTGGCGCGGCGCGGGCTCACCGCCGCAGCAGTTGGTTGGGCACTGGCTCAGGGGCTCTCCCTCCTGCTTGGGGTACTCGTGCTCGCGACGGGCAGGCTCAGGTGGCGTCGCCAAGCGGTCGCGGTGCCCGCAGCAAAGGTAGCCCAGTCCCCGGACCATGATCGATCATCCCGATCAGTCACTTCTCCTGACCCGCAGGTCCGGGAGTTGCTAGCGACGTGGCCCATGATGCCGACAACGTTGATCGCTGAGCAGATCGGCTGGGATCAGCCAGGGCGAGTATTGCTCGACAGGGTTACAGAGCTCCGTACGGAATACCTGGAGCAGGCCCCTCATGTGAGCGTCCCCGGTCACCCGCCCGGCGAGATAGCGCAGTGCGGTTTCTGGTTCCCACCACTGGAAGTCCCAGTCGGCTTCGGCCAGGCGCGCTCAGCATTCCAGCTGCCTGTCCTTACCATGATCAGCGGCTATTCTCACTGGCTCTCGGCAATGCTCATCCCTTCTCGGAAGGCCGAGGACCTGTTCCCCGGCTGGTGGGAGCTCTTGGGGCAGCTTGGATCGGTGCCGCGCACGCTGACCTGGGATAGCGAAGTCGCTGTCGGCCGATGGCAGGACGGGAAGGAAGAGATCACAGCTGAATGCACCGAGTTCTGCCGCAGCCTGGGTACAAGAGTCATTATCGGCAGGCCTGCCGACCCTGAGACACGGGGGTTGATCGAACGGTCCTACGATCAGATGGAACGCTATTTCCTTCCCGGCCGCATGTTTATGTCACCAGTGGATTTCAATGCTCAGCTCCAGGACTGGCTGGACATCACCAACACTAGACACCAGCCGCCAGGCGCCGCGCCTGCCGAGCTTATAGAAGCGGACAGGCAGGCAATGCTGCCACTGCCGCTGACACCACCAGTTACTGGGTGGCGGGTGTCGATGCGGGCGGGCCCGAGGCCTCTGGTCCGCTTCGATTCAAATTACTATTCCGTAGATCCTGCTCTGATCGGCCGCGAGATCGAACTCACCGCGGATCTGAATCAGGTCAGAGTGCTGTGCGACGGAGAACTGGCTGCTGAGCACGAGAGGATCTGGGCATGGAACCAAACAAAATAGGACCGGGCCTGGGCCAGGCCTTCCCTTGAGCCACCGTTTATCATAAGTAGGCCTCAAGCTCACCATTCGTTACATATTTAACTCTCGGATCTGCGCTGATATAACGGAACAGGTTTCCGAGGCGCTCCCATTGATCATACGCATCAATTTCCCAGCTGTGCCCCCAGATGTGGAATATGCCTCCTTCCTCTACAACCTGATCGAACATGGCTCGCGCCAAAGCGTCCCACTCGCGCTGGCGCAGGATTCTGGTGGGCCGGAACTTTGCAAACCGGGCGGCCTGCCATAGGTCAAGCCGGTGGTTATACACATGCACAGATGTCCCGGCCTCGTAGGGGTCATCTACGGTAAATGCGTACCTGGCCACTGTGCGCGCATACCGGTACCCGGCGGCTTTGACAAGCTGCACATGCAACTTGGTGTACGCGCCCCCTGGATAACAAAAAACCTTGATTTCCTGGCCGGTAATCTGCTCCAGCACTGCCTTCGACTCGACTATCTCATTTTTAGCTTGCTGCTCAGAGATGGCAGGCAGCCGGCGGTGCGTCATCGAATGAGCGCCGATTTCGAAATCCTGGCTTATATCTCTGATCTCTTGCGAGGTCAGTAGATCCTGCTTCGCGAACTCTTGATTCTCAGGTGCCACGTAAAATGTTGCTCTGAGCCCGTGCTCTTTTAGCAGCCGCGCCAACCTCAGATCATGCTTATGACCATCGTCCCAACTAGTTGTGAGTACAGCCGCCTTCATTTTAGTTTCCCCGTAATCATGTTACCCCCATTTTTAGCCGTTATGCGAGCAGGAGCACCCGCCGAGAATACATCTCTTGAGTACCTTGCAACAAGGCTCACGTGTCTCCGCCCCTCCGGGGCGCTGCCCTCGACGAGCGGAACGCCGATCCGTCCGCGAGGGCCTTCCCACCATGCCAGCCCTCTACGCTCAGCCAGGATTTCCAGCGTCCGCAATGGCGCGTTGGAGCCGGCGTGAGCCAGACTTCAGGACCCATCCCTTCGGCCTGGGGGATTCCCGGGTCCATAGTGCGTTGGTGAGGTTCGCGTTCGTGAGGTTCGCGCTGGTGAGGTTCGCGTTGGTGAGATCCGCGCCGCGCAGGTTCGCGTTGGTGAGGTTGGCGCGGATGAGTTGCGCGTCGGCGAGGTTGGCGCATACGAGGTTCGCGTTGGTGAGGTCGGCGTGGATGAGTTGCGCGTCGGCGAGGTTGGCGCATGCGAGGTTCGCGTTGGTAAGGTCGGCGCGGATGAGTGGCACGCTGGTGAGGTCCGCGTTGCTGAGATTCGCGCTGGTGAGGTCCGCGCTGGTGAGGTCCGCGTCGCAGAGATTCGCGCCACGTAGGTAGGCGCGGACGAGGTTCGCGTCGGCAAGGCTGGCCCGGACGAGGTTCGCGTCGGCGAGGTCCGCGCTGGTCAGGTTGGCGTTGGTGAGTTCCACTGCGCATAGTTGCGCGTTGGTGAGGTTCGCGTTGCTGAGGTTCGCGGCGGTGAGATCTGCCCGGTTAAGGTTCACCGGTTTGCAGTCGTTTCTGTGATTCCTGCGCCCGATGACGGTGACAGCAGATTGAACGTCTGGACGCGTTCTACGGGCATTCCGGTCATCATCGGCCGCCAACTCGGGCGGCGGCCGATTCTCGCGGGTGTGTTTGAGGATGAAGTCAGCGAGGATTTCCATCACGGTCGGGTGGTCTTCTGGCGAACCCAGCGCCACCCGTTCCAGGGCGTAGACACCACCGATCCGCGCTCCGAGTCTCCTGGACCCAAGCTTTCCGACCGCCTTGGTGTGCCAGTCGGTCACCCGGCCTGGCTGGAGTACTTGAAGACTTTGCCGTACCCACCGGTTGCTCCGGGCCGTGAAGATGAGCGCTCCAGCAGCGAACAGGCCCGCTCCGAGAGCCAGCAGCACAGACCGGATCACCACGCCGATGATGACCGCGGTCACCGGGATCGCGACGGCGAGCCAGAGCCCCCACTTCTGAAGGGACATCCTCCGCTCTGCTTTGGCTGTCACAGACACGACGCTAAGGCCGCTATCAGCCCAGACGATAGTCTTTCCGCGACTGGGTTCGCTGAACCGGGCGCTCAGCCGGCACCCGGCGGCACCCTGTTGGCGATGTGAGTGTTGCGCTACACCGCCTGTCGAGAGCACCGCCTGGGCCAGTCAACGATTGTTGGGTGACTGATAACAGCGATTCAGGCGCGCCATGGCTTTCCCGGGGCGACGGGGGTAGCGTAACCTCAGGTGTAGCTGGTAGCAGCTCCCGTACCACACGGCATCATTCCGAGGATGGACGTGACCGCGTCGCTCCGGACCTTGGTAGCGTGGCCAGAGTTCCTGGCCGGCATTCGGAACAGACATTCAGTGTGGCGGCCTGACCGATCGTCGAACGGTGACCAGTTCCTGCCGCTGCCTTTGCACGATGACCAGCGGCCGAGCCCAAGCTGATGCCGATATGCGAGTTCTGGTAACAGGCGGGGCAGGTTTCATCGGCTCTCACCTCGCGGATGCCTTGCTGGCCAGGGGTGACGAAGTGATCGTCGTCGATGACTTGTCAGCGGGGCGGACTGAGCGCCTGGATGACCATGCCGCCTTGCACAAGGTGAGCATTTGTGACGCAGCCTCGTTCGCCTCAATCGTGTCAAGGGCCGAACCAGAGCTCATCTGCCACCTAGCCGCGCAAATCGATGTCCGTGTCTCCGTGAACGCCCCGGCCCCGGATGCTCAGGTCAATGTGGTGGGGACGGTTAACGTCCTGGAAGCAGCACGGGATGTGGGGGCGCGAGTCATGTTTTCCTCATCGGGAGGTGCTATCTACGGGCGGAATGCTCCGATCCCGTCGCCCGAGGAGGTATTGCCGCTGCCCGAATCGCCCTACGGCATCGCCAAGTACTGCGCCGAGCAGTACATCGGACTGTACAACCGATTGCATGGGAGCCGTCACTCGATTCTGCGGCTGGCCAACGTCTATGGCCCACGCCAGGGCCCTGGCGGTGAAGCCGGGGTGATTCCTATCTTCTGCGAGGCTGCCCTGGCTGACCAGGAGCTGACCATCTACGGAGACGGCACTCAGACTCGGGATTACGCGTACGTCGGTGACATAGTGAGTGCTTTTCTTGCCGCTGCCGCGGCTGACCGGCCGGGCATCTGGAACGTCGGCACGGGCGTGGAGACCAGCATCCTGGACCTAGTCGAGATCATCGCTGGGGTGGTCGGCCACCCGGTCCGTCTGAAATTCGGCCCCGCCCGGCAGGGTGAGCTGCAGCGCAGCGTCCTCACGGTCAACAGGGCGGCGCGGGAGCTGGGCTGGCAGGCACCGACGGGCCTGGCCGAGGGCATTGGCAGCGTGTACCGCTGGATCGAGGCCGGAACTCCCGAGCGCGCCCCCGCTGGGGCATGAGCCACGCAACCTACTCAAGAGTAGGGCCTTAGTACCAGCCCCGGCTCATCTTCCTTGCAGGTGAGCAGGCAGTTCGCAGTGAGGATCCTGAGTGGATCGCCCTGTCTGGGGCGGTGTCCCACCTGCTTGCGAGAGGCTGCGCGGGCAGGACAGACTGTCGGGAACCGGGAGGAGGGTGACGTTGGTGCGCAGGCGGCTTCCCCGCTGGTCGGAGTTCCGGCCGCTGTTGCGCCCGGAGCGGATCCCGCTCGACCCCACTGAGCGACGGCTCGGCCGCGCGCACACGATCCCCGACCTGCGGAAGATCGCCGCCCGCCGGGTGCCGCGGGCCGTGTTCGACTAC
>Ga0209006_10003379_pt1 | contig 14528 bp, 14 predicted proteins | sample JacPin_JW_Ref_O2_FD_188567 | JGI IMG/M metagenome (GOLD analysis project Ga0209006, IMG submission 188567) | Forest soil microbial communities from Algoma, Ontario, Canada - Jack Pine, Ontario site 1_JW_Ref_O2 (SPAdes) (version 2) | ecosystem: Environmental > Terrestrial > Soil > Boreal... | reverse complement strand
GAAATGTCACCCTGCCGGTACTTCGCCGGCGGCCGCTGATTCTTGCTTTTCTGTTCGTTCCCCACGGCTGAGCCCTCCTTATCCTGCAAATCTCTGTCGGAGCTTTGCTTCCTGTGCCCGATAAAATACCAAAGCCGAAGATCTAGGTCAAGTATATTTTTGTGATTGACTACGGCAACTCTCCTTTATTAATATATTTGCGTTAGTTATATTCTATGTTATCGATACGACTGCCATACGCAATGCATGGCAATGGCCTAATTCGCGTCGCGCTAGGCGTTCGTCGCAGCTACGAAAGACGAAAGCAAATAGTCCACCTATTTTTAGTGGCGAAGGTATGCTCAAACGGTCAGGAGGTTTCCCCCGATGAACGCCAAAGTGACCACCAACATTTTATGGCATGACTTGTACGCCGCCGCCATGCTCGAACTCGATCGCGACAACCTGCACGACCGGATCGAAGCCGCTCGAGCCGGCATACAGCGAGCCCGGAAAGACCTAACCAGGAATCCCACGCCTGGAGCCGCGGAAGAAATCCATTCCATGGCTGACGCGCTCCGTAATCTGGATACGCTTCAGCGACTGGAACTAAGAGTATCCCCACCAACCTGCAGCCAGAGTGTCTACTTATCACAGGGAGAGATGCGATGAGAAGTCTGTGCCACAATACGACAACGCAAACATGGCGCAGACGACAGTTGGCCGTGACGGAGTTGCTTCGTCACGCCAAGATCGTTACCGATCCCATCACGTTGGAATACCTGAACGCCCAGGTTGCGCTGCGAAGAGCCAGAGCCGAGGGTGACCGCCAGCGAGCGAGGCGTCAGCCTGCATCATAAGCTGGTCCACTCTCGCCGCCACGATTTGGATTCGATAGGACTTTGCAAAGCAGGGCCAGAAATGCAGATCGATGTTTTGGAAGCTGGCATAGACAAAGAAAACAATGATGCCATGCGCCGGTACGGGCTAGCCGTAGCGGCGGCAATCTTCGCTCTCTGGTTTCGCCGACAGCTCTCTCCTTTTCTGGGAGCGGACAATCCATATCACACCGCGTGGGCAGCCGTGGTCTTCTCCGCCTGGTACTGCGGTCTTGGCCCTTCCATTGTCACCACCTTGCTCTCCGTGTTGGGCGTCTGGTATTGGTTTGTGCCGCCGTTCAGTTCCTTTAGGGTTGAGGACCCCAAAACTGCAATTTCTGGCATGGTCGGCTTCCTTGCCTTCTCTGGCGTCATCATTGCGCTGGGGGAAGCAAACCGCCGCACCCTCCTCAGGAGTCGCTGGACTGAAAGCCAACTGCGAAAAGCGCATGACGAACTGCGAAGCGCGCACGACGAGCTCGAGCGAAAAGTTCAACAACGTACCGCAGATTTGAACCTGGCAAACGAAAACCTGGGCGAGCTCTCGAGCCGGCTGCAGCAGATGCGCGATGAAGAGCGCCGGCAGATTTCACGGGAGCTACACGACAGCATCGGGCAACTGCTCGCCGCTCTCGCCATGAACCTTGCAGTGGTGCAGCGTCAGGCTGACAATCTCGATTCAGCCGGAGCCCGGGCTATTTCCGAGAATGCCGCAATGGTCGAGCAGATCAGCAGGGAAATCCGCACCATTTCGCATCTGCTGCATCCTCCTCTTCTCGATGCGGCCGGACTGGCCTCCGCGCTTCGCTGGTACGTAGATGGATTCTCGGAACGCAGCCAGATTAAAGTCGAGTTGCATATCCCTGAACTGTTTCGCCGTCTTTCAGAGGAGATGGAAATTGCGATTTTCCGCATGGTCCAGGAGTGCCTCACGAATATTCACCGCCATTCCGGAGGAAATTCGGCCGCGATACGGGTGCGCGAAGAAAATCACCGGATTGTGGTTGAAGTTCGGGACGCAGGCAAAGGGATACCTCTCGAAAAACAACTTGAACTCAGTTCCTCCGGTCGAATCGGAGTTGGGTTCCGCGGCATGCGCGAGCGCGTCCGGCAGTTGGGCGGAACTTTGGAAATTCGATCGGACAACGCGGGCACCGCTGTGACCGCGACCCTGCCGCTCGCGAAGTCGACATCGGCCCAGGTGGAGAAATCAGAAGTCGCCTGAAGTCGTTCTCTTTATTCTTTAGCTCTTAACCTTTTACCTTTTGTTCTTTAGTCCCTTCCGTCCATAGCTCAATCCTGATCCGCGACGAACCGTGGTTCCCAGTACAGTCTGGAAACAGTTCCGTTTCGTCTATCTGCGGCTCCGTTTGGATGCCTGATCACTTGTGGGCTCTTCGCCCAACACTACATTGATTCCGGTATGTTCGGGCGGGGCCCTGGTCGATAAGGTGGGAGCGGTATCGTACGGGGAATTTCTATGCGTCTGCTGAGCGTCCGGCTCATTGTTTCTCTGATTGTCGGCATCACGATTGTGTCGCTGGGCTTCTCCTACTACGAAGTTGTGGGAGAAAAAAGGGTTCTCCGGAGTGACCTGGAGCGTCGCGCTGAAGTTCTGGGCGAGAGTGTCGCTGGCAACGTCGAAAAGTCATGGGAGAGCGGATCGACCCGTGGCCTGCAGCGGTTGGTGCAGCGCTTTGGAAATCGCGAGCACCTGCTCGGAGTCGCCGTCTACGATTGGCGAGGTAACGTTGTGGCCATCACTTCCGAGTTAGGAAAAGCCCTCACGGCCATTCCACCCGACGTTACCCATGCAATGGAAACGGGGCACGGAGAAAGTTCGTTCACCCGACTCGGCGACGATCGGGTTCACCTCTTTGCGTTGCCTGTGCATCGCCAGGATCAAATCGTCGGCGGACTGGCGGTCGTGCACGATGTGAACTACATCCGCGCGCAAAGCCTCCGCACCTGGCGCGAAGCTTTCCTCAAAGTGCTCGTCCAGGTGTTCCTGATTGTCTTTATTACGTTGCTGATCGTGCGTTGGAGCATCGCTGGCCCGATCGCGCAGGCCGCGCAGTGGATGCGCGCACTTCGCATGGGCCGGGTCTCCTCGCGCCAGCAAATGCCCGACCTTGATCTGTTCCGGCCGCTCGCGCGGGAAGTAGTTACGCTGACCGAAAGCCTCAGCCAGGCCCGCAACGCCGCCGAGAGTGAGGCCCGCCTGCGAGACGCCTCGCAATCGATGTGGACTGCCGACCGGCTCGCGGTGCAGGTTCAGACCCGGCTGGACGGCGGCCGCCTTTTCGTCGTCGCCAATCGCGAACCTTACGCCCACCAGCGGAATGGCAAATCAATCGAGGTGGTGGTGCCTCCCAGTGGGCTGGTGACGGCTTTGGAGCCGGTGCTCACTGCTTGCGACGGAACCTGGATCGCGCATGGCAGCGGGAACGCCGATTCCGAAACCGTAGATGCGCATGATCGGCTGCGCGTTCCCCCGGATGAACCGCACTACACGCTCCGCCGGGTGTGGCTGAGCAAAGAGGAAGAAGAAGGCTATTATTACGGATTTGCCAACGAGGGGCTCTGGCCGCTTTGTCATATTGCGCATGCCCGCCCTACCTTCCGGGCGCAAGACTGGCAGCATTATCAGGAAGTCAATCGCAAGTTCGCCGACGCGGTGCTCGAGGAGATCGAGGACACACCCAAGCCGGTTGTGCTGGTTCAGGACTACCACTTTGCTTTACTGCCCCGCTTGCTCAAGGAGAAAAGGCCGGACGCCCGCGTCGCCATCTTCTGGCACATTCCTTGGCCGAACCCGGAAGGTTTCGGTATCTGCCCCTGGCAACGCCAATTGGTGGACGGACTGCTGGGAGCAGATCTCATCGGATTTCACATTCAGTCGCACTGCAATAATTTTCTGCAGACGGTGGACCGGGTGGTGGAATCGCGCGTGGACTGGGAACACTTTTCGGTCTCGCGCCAGAATCACCGGACGATCGTAAAACCGTTCCCGATCAGCGTAGCTCTTACCGATGATGAAACCAGCGGCGGCGAAGACTACCGAGCGAACTACCTCGAGCGCGAGGCCCTGATGCGCAGCCTGGGCGTGAATGCGGCGTTCCTGGGAGTCGGTGTCGATCGCGTGGACTATACGAAGGGGATTCTGGAGCGCTTTCGAGCGATCGAACGATTTCTCGAAAAATATCCTAAATACCAGAGCGAATTCACGTTTGTGCAGATCGGAGCACCGAGCCGCACTCACATCAAGCGCTACCACGACCTTCTTGCCGAGGTGGAGGCCGAAGCGGAACGAATCAATTGGCGGTTCCAAACCGGCAAATGGAAGCCCATCATATTTCTCAAGCGGCACCATAGCCATGAAGAGATTGAGCGCTACTACTGCGCTGCCGATCTCTGTCTGGTGACTGCGTTGCATGACGGAATGAACCTGGTGGCAAAAGAATTCCTGGCAGCCCGGCGGGACGAGCGCGGCGTGTTGATATTGAGCCAGTTTACGGGAGCCGCTCGCGAACTGCGCGATGCTTTGCTCGTAAACCCCTACGACATCGACCAGACCGCGGAGGCAATCCGCGTCGCGCTGGAGATGGAACCGGAAGAAAAGCAACTGCGAGTGCGCCGCATGCGCAAAGTCATAAAAGAGCAGAACATTTATCGCTGGGCGGGCAGTCTTATTACGGAACTCTGCGAACTAAGGCTGGACGCCACGGACCACGCTCCGGAGCGACTTCGTGGGAGCGTAACCGCTGCGTAATCGACGGGGGAATCGCCGGTTGCTGATTTGAATCAAATTCTGCTTGGAGCGGGGTGATCCTCGCTGCCCAGCGCGAGATTAAATGATGGCCGGCGCCTGCCCCACTGGCAGGTCAGCACTCACCAGCGTGCCGCCGCGGGTGGAGTGGACACTGAGCACTCCGCCAAGCTGCCGCAACCGTTCGCGCATTCCGCTGATGCCCACTCCGAAGGAGGTTAGCGATTCCGAGGACATTCCTTTTCCCAAATCGCTGACTTGAACGCAGACCCGGCTCGAGGCTTTGCTGAGGCGAACCGTCGCGGTCGTACTTCCCGAGTGCTGTTGCACGTTCGCCAGGGCTTCCTGGACCACTCTAAAAATCGCAATTTCTTTCTCGCGCGAAAGCCGGCCAAAGTCGTTTGGCATCTCCAGAGTGACAGCGATATTGGTGCGCTTGGCAAATTGCTCCGTATACCACTGGACAGCTGACAGCAGCCCCATTTCGTCCAGCGTCGGCGGATGCAACAGATCCGACAGCTGACGAACTTCGCCCAATAAGCTGTCCACCAGTGTGGCACTCTCGTTAATCAGTTTCGACTCGCGAGCATCGCCGGCCCGATCCGTTTCTTCGAGCACCCTCAAGTTCATGGCCAAGGTAGCCAGAACTTGAGCGGTACTTTCATGCAGCTCGTGTGCGACACGGCGACGCTCTTCATCTCGGATCAGCATCAGCTGGCTGGTGAGCGTACGAAGCGTAGTTTCGGCGTCTTGACGCCTCTTGATCTCATCCAGAAGTTGTAGATTCTTGCTTTGAAGTTCAGCGGTGCGTGCTTGTACGTGGAGCTCAAGCTCTTGCCGGAGGCGTTTGTGTTCGGCTACTTCGGTCTCGAGGGCCTTCGCCTTTTGCTGCAGCTGGGCGACTCCGCGAAGACGCTCGTCTTCGCTGCCAAGCCCCACGTAGCCTTCCGTCGGAATTACGGCAGAATGTTCGTTGCAGACCTTCAGCAGCAGCCCCGCATCTTCTTCACGATTGAAACTGCTCATCGGATAGGCGCAGAACAGCGAGAAGGATTTCGTATGACCCAGCAGTTCGTTCCAGAGTTGCTCCAAACGGATCGCAGCGTCGGCCTTGCCTTCGGCCCACAGCAACGCGACCATTTCGCCAAACACTGCAACTCGAGGACTCACGCCCGCCGCACCAGCAAGAGCTTTTCCCACTACTCCGCCGACAACCTCAACGAACAGCTCCTGGTTCGGCCAGCCATCCCGCATGAATGTTTCAAGAAGTTGCGCTGCATCCGTGACCACCAAACGTTCTTGCTCCACAAGCGTGGCAATATCCAGCCCTTGCGACGTCAGCCATTGCAGAAGACTGTTACGGTGCGTTTCTGTGGCGACCACCACGGCGGCATCCCCAGCCCGCAGTGCGTTGCCAATGTATTCGCTGAGTGCCTCGAGTAGGAACGAATCCTGCGAATAAAATTGGACGCCGTGCGGATGGTCGCCATGCCGGGACCATGAGCCTGGTTGAACCCCTTCCGGCGAACCGGCTCCACGTTGAGTCGTTGTGCCGTACATATCTGCCTCACAGTCAACGGGCGCCGGCGCTAAGCCGCCCGCGGCCCTGACTAGAATGCCACTGTTCCAGCGGGGCCGGCATACTGGGTTCACTGTAGTTGACGCGCCATCGCATAAGACCGGGTTGTAGGCATTGAGCCGGTTCGAAAGCTGGGGCGCGGCGAGGCTCAGGGTCTCAATTTATGGCCTTTCCCGTCAGTCTCCTTCGCGTCGCTATTGGGGAGTTGTGGCCTCTGGCTGTGCTGCGATGGTAACTTCCACCTCAGCCCCCTGCTTGAGGCGGACTTTGTCTCCGTTCTCGTCGGTTAGAGTGTTCTCGATGCGAATCTCTCGGTAGAGGTGATCGGCCCCTTCCACGGCGATCTGGGCCTTTTCGGGTTCACTGGGGTATGCCGGTTTGATAATTTTTTCGACGATTGCCGGCAGAGTGGCGCTTGCTTTTTCGCTCATAACTGGCTCCTAGTCTCAACGGTCTCATCGCAAAATCAACGGACTATAGAGTTGCGGCCATTTGCTGAAAACCGCACTAACTTCCTAATCGAATCGCGCTTCATCTATTCGTGCTTGGGCGCCGCATCGGTATTCTTATCGACGTTTTTTCCGATGTTCGCAGGTTCGTCTTTGTGGCCAAAATCCAATCCAAAGTGCGGCGCCGACTCCGTGCCTGTGATTTTGATCGGAACTTCCGTGCCGGCTCCCTTTTTGCTGAAAAACGGATCGAGCGGCTTCAGGAGAATCGACTTCCAACCGGTGGTCATTTGCGAAACCTTTGCCTCCAGCGAGGCCTTGCCGCGAAAATCGAACGTCTGCCCGTCTAAAGTGTATGTGCCAGTCATATCCACGTGCGTTCCCGGGATAAGGAAATGAAGATAAGAAAAGGACAGCGATCCGTCACTCAGAGTAAACACTCCCTGCAAATCAACTGGAACATTTTCTACCTCGTGCTCCTGCGCCTGCCTGGCCTTACCCTGGCTGCGCAGACTTAAGGAGTCGATCCGGCCCTGCACCTTCTCGTTGGTGAAGCGCCCACTCGGTACGTGAAAGGTGCCCGCTAACTTCAGCCGGTCCGCTACACTCGCGTCCCCGGGAGCAAGACTCAGCCGCGTCTTCATTTCGACTGGGCCGTTCATAACCGGCGGGTCCGTACGCACGCCCAGCTTCAGGAGATCTTCGATTTGCGCATGGCTCAAGACGACGTTGAGCTCTATATCGTGGCCTTTTGGAGAGCTCACCCGGACCACGGATCCACTCGCCGTGAAGGAAGAGCGAAGAAATGTTGCATTCACCGGCCGGAGATATGTGTCCCCGCTGGTTCCGTCAACAATCGCATGGAACTCGGTGTGCAGCGGCACCGCGTGCCCACTGCTTGCAATGCGAAAATCCGGCGTATCGGTTTTTCCATGCACGGCGATATTGTTCAAGGTTCCCGAGTAATCGCCCGTGGAGGAGAGCGTGCCGCCAATGCCTTTGATCGTGCTGAGATCGGCATCCGTGAAGGAATAGTCTCCCTGCACCGGCGTGTCCCGAGGACTGTCTTGCTGCCATGGTCCGAACAGACCAGTCGAGTGAATGTTTCCCACCGGCTTCGGATTGACCAGCGTGGCATCAAACTGGAGCGGCTCGCCACGACCGATATCCTTCATTTTCAAGTCACTGATAGCAAATTCCAGGGGCGCTTTGCCGGGCTTTGAAGTGTTGATGATCAGTCGGGTATTTTCGCAATCGAACTTGTCGACCAAGACCGTCAGCTTCCCCGTTTTTGTGCCCATCTTCGTCATCTCTTGGCGATCCCCCTTGGGCGGGATGTTCAGTTCCAGGCCTTTCACATAAACCGTGTCTATGTGCATCGGGGAGCGAAACAGGTTTCGCAGCAAAGTGCGAAAGCGAAATTCCTGCACGCCGATCAGGGCCTGGACTCCGGGCTTGTACGGATTAGGATCCTTGGCGCCAAAAATCTTCAACCCCGCCCCGGATACTTCAATTCCATTCCTTACCGAAACATCGAAACTCGCCAACTCAACTTTGCCGTCGAAGCGATTCGATAGAGTTTCAATCACCCGAGCTCGAACAATGGGTCCAGCGCGAGCAATCACCAATCGCACGGCGATTGCCCCGCAGCCGAGAAGGATCAGAGCGATGATGCCAATCCACTTCCATGGCCGTGTGCGTTTCGCTGGCTTCGGAGTTGGTTCGGAGACTTGCACAATCGCCATTTGAACATTAGAGAGGGCCGCGCGGAAAGTCGTCCATACAGCGCTTCCTTCAGATTGCGCGCGAGCCCCCAACAACCTCAGTGCAAACATAGACAGACTGGTAGGTGCAAAAAAAGGCGGATCCGGAGAACCGGACCCGCTGGAGTAGAGAACCAAGACATTCCCGAGTTATTTGTTTAGCTCGAGGGCGGTGTGCTTCCGCTGGGCGCGACCACGGGTGGGCAAGGTTTGCCCGTGGACGACCCTGGGGTTGCAGAATTTCCCTGAGTATTTCCCGAAGTCGACGGCGACGACGGACTGGTTGAACCCGAATTAGGTGAACCCGGAGTGGACGAACTTGAGTTGGAACCGGAGTTCGTCGAACCCGAGCTGGACGACCCGGCGTTCGGAGCCCCCGGTGTTCCCGGCAATGATCCACACGGCGAGCCGCTGGGCGCGGTCCCAGGAGTATTCGGCGTATTCGGATTTATTGTAGCAGGCTGTGTATTGCTGCCCGGCGTCGCCGGTTTCGGCGAGGTTGAACCGGGGACGGTTCCAGTCAGGGGCGTGCCAGTGCCGGTCGGCGGGGGCGTGGTGTTCGGCGTCTGGTTGCCCGGTGCCTGAGCTGGCGCCTGAGTTTGACCTGCCGTAGCCGAACTGCCCGCTGGAGCTGCGCCGCCAGTCGGTACACTCTGCGCCATAACCCAAGTGGCGCACGAGAGAAGCACGGAAAAAAGAGTTAATTTTCGTGCGAACATTCGCAAGACCTCCAGCTGAACTTTCCCGCCTTCCGTTCTACGTACCAATATGTTCGAAAAACGAAAACTCACACATCCGTCGGATACCTTAGGCGTCTGCGAACCATCTGGTAGAAACCGCCCTGCATCCAAAACACCCGCTCTCACTCGGTCTACCGCGTCGAGCTAGCTTTTTGATCCTTAACCTGCAGTTCGTTCACTACTTGCTGCACGTTCGGAACCGTCGACGCCACTTTTTCGACGTGCGCGCGCTTGGATTCCGAGTTCACCTCGCCGGTCAAAGTCACTACCCCGTTCTTGACGTCGTACTTGACGCCCTTGTGCAGCTTGTCCTGGATGAGGGCAGCGTCCAGGTTCTTCTCGATGCCCTTGTCCAGGTCCGAGTTCACCGTCTTCGATTCGCTTTCGGCGCCGGCAGGAAGCACCGCAATCTGGTCCGAGACAACCTCTCCGGCTGCGATCGACTTGGCAATGGATTCTGCTTGAGCTTTGTCGCCATCAACAGCGACGTGTCCGCCGAGCGTAACCACTCCTTTGTCGCGATCCTGCGACACGGAAACATCCTTGAGCCCGGATTGATCGAGCGACTTTCGGATGCTGTCAGAAACATCGGGCGACTTTGCCGATGTCCCGGAGCAGCCCACCAGGCTGCCGAAGACGAGCGGGATGAGGATGGTCACGCACAGTTTGACGGTTTTCATATTTTTCTCCAGCCTCGTGGTTCGCAGTACGCCCACGGGCCCGCGTAAGACGAACTTGGCCCCTCTAAGGTTGCCAGCCATCGCGTTCCCTCAGGCGGCGCGAGCGTGCTCGGATGCGGCTTGGCTAAGCATCCGCCCAATCGCAGTCAGGACTTTGTCATAGGAGGTCAGCATTTCGTGCTGGCGGGGAGCCTTCGTCCACCACAAGACTCGCACCTTGACGGTATTCGAGTCCGGATCAGTTAAGTCCAGCGCGAGCACTTCGGGACTCGGCTCCGATAAAACTCCCGGCACCTTGCTCACAGTTCGGACGATCAGAGACTTCATCTCATCCAGATCCTGTACGCCTTTCAAGTTCAAGTCGTATTCCCATCGACGGCTGTCGAGCGCCGTGTTGATGGTTACAGAGTGGGTAATAAGTCGGCATTGGGAATCACAATTCGTCGGCCATCGTAGGTCTTGATGATCGTCGCTCGCGTCTGAATCTCTTCCACGCTGCCTTCGTAGCTGTCTAACTTGATCTCATCGCCGATGCGAAACGGCTCGGCCCAGAGCAGCAACAGGCCGGCGAGGAAATTCTGCAATATGTTCTGAAACGCGAATCCAATGGCCACGCCGCTGATGCCCAGGATCTTGATCAGATCGCCTGCTTGAAAAGAAGGCGCAACCACCGAAAAAGCGACCAGAAAGCCAAACAGGATCGTGGCCGCGCCCGTGAGCCGGGCGAAAACGACCCCCAGGTTTGGACGGTACTTGCGAGTCGTAGTCCGGATCATTCGACTCACGAAAATATTCAGCAGGTAAAACAGAAAAAATACGATGAAGCCAAGAATCAAAGAGGGAAGTCGCGCAAAGAAACTGTCGAGCATGTGATGAGCGGATTCCCAAAACTTGTCAAAGCTCGTATCCATCAGTTGCGACCTCACGAGTTGCGACTCACGCCGCTTAAAGTAACGGCCGGGTGTTCTGCACCCGGCCGTAACAATTTCAATTAAGAATCAAAGCCACCCGCAAGAAGACCTCATCCTACCGAGGCCTTGCTGCTGGTGCTGGTGCCGCATGCGGAGCCGGAGCCTGACGCTGTTGCATCTGCTGCTGCTGGGCAGCGTGCCGTTGCTGCAACTGCTGCGTCTGTTGTTGGTGTTTCTGCTCCAGCTGCTGGGTTTTAGCCTGGTTCGCTTTTTGCTGCGCTACCTGCTGATGTTCCTGGTCCTGTTTCTGCTGCAGTTTCTGCCGTTCTTTATCCTGTTGCGCAGCTAGTTTTGCCTGCTGTTTCTGGTATTTCTGGTCCAGCTTCGCATCCCCCGTATTCGGTGCCGGTGGATGCTCTGCGGGAGGAAGATCATGCGGATGGACTACCGGATGGGCTGCGTTGTTTTCAGGGTGCGCTGCCGGCGACTCGGCGCGGGGTTGAGCTGCCCCTCGATTTTGTTCCGGCTTGTACGGAGCCCCGGCTTCTCTCGCCTGCACTACTCCATGCCCGCTAAATTCTCCAGGCTTTTCGGTAGCCGCGATCGGTGGTTTTCCGTGGTTCGTCGAGGCCCGCAGCTCCGGATTCCCGCGCGCAGCTTGCACATGCTGAGTCTGGGCCGCTACCGGCGCAATGTGCCGCCCATTGGCCGCCGCTTCCTCCTGCGGCGTGGGACGTGCCTCCACCCCTCCGTTGCCTCCGTTGAAGCTCACCCGGTTCACCGTGACGTTATTGACGGTCGTGTTGTAAACGTTGTGGATATCGGTGACATTCACATTGGCGACGGCGCGGTTATAGAAAAAGTGTCCGTTATCCCAGCGGCCGCCGGCGAAGCCCACGCCGAAATAGCCGAATCCATAGTTGATCCCACCATAAAATCCTACGGTCGGCCCCCAGAAGCCTTCGTGGAACATAAATGCGTCGCCGCCCCAACCCCACCAGCCCGGAGTCCAGAGGAAGCCGACTTCGGGCGCCATTACCCACGTGCCCGGCACCCAGTAGTAATCGCTAATATCGTCATCCCAATACCAGTATCCTGGAGTCCAGATATAGCCATCACCCGGGCAAACTGGTTGCTCATACACAGGCAGCGCCGGGGGCCCAATTGTGATTGCTACTCTGAATTGCGCGAATGACGCCCCCGAGAAGGCTGTCATCAGAACAGCGAGCGCCAACATGCGAAGCGACCATGACTTTAGCGACAACGATCGGATGGTTAAATTGATGGGCATCTCCGTTTCCTTTTGCCAAATCATCCTTCGCTTGCCCGGTACTGATTAACGGCTGCGGGTTGCGCGGACGGAAGGGCTCGACCCGAAGGGTCAACTCAGAAATGTTAGTAACGGCAGGTGCAACTGCCTATCCGCTAGAGACTTTAATTGGCGCAAGCGAGGGCTGTAGAGCCGTGGATATTCAGGACAAAGGACTTACGGGGCGGCGAATCGCACTGGCTTCGGGGTAGGTAGTACTTGTCATCGCGATTTGTGATAGCGATGGATGCGGTGAAACCGTTTGGCAGGAGGAGGGAGCGAGACGCCGCTCATTTGATTGGGAAGCATTCCCTGCATGCTTAGTCAGGCCGAGGCCGCGACGCTCATCCTCTGTTCGAGCGTAGCGGCTTCCTTGGCTCCGGTATGCCGCAGCACTTCTCGTGCCCAGTCCGTTTTCGCACCGTTTGCACAGGAGATGTAGACCAGTACGCCAAGCTGGTCGAGTTGCTCTTCGTACTTCTGCGCTTCCCGCTCGGTAAAGCCGAGGCCCACCAGCGTTCTCGCATTCCCGCAGAGCGCCGGAGCATCCCGCGCGACCATGAGAGCGTGAAAGAAAGCCTGCGACCGGATGAAGAACCCTACGGTCGGAATCATTACCGCTCCGAATTCCGAGAGCCAGCCAATCAGCTTGGCGGTCAGGGCGCTGGATTCTCCATCGGCGTTGAAAAAGCTCGCGCCCCGCACCTTCGATGCAATGGGATGCTCAGGAGACAGCATCATGCAGATATTCTCGTTCTCAAAACCGGCCTGGTTTAGATTCCGCACGATATCGGCCAAGGCTAACTCCTGCGAGTAAATCCCGTAAGCGGCTGCCGTGTTCATTGCCATACCAAATGCTCCATGTAGTAGGTGAGGTGCGCCGACCGCCCTCCGCGAATTTCCGGGCCGAAGAGTCAGGTTAGGGGACGACGCGTGACTACTAAAGCTCTCGCGATTTGCGTGTGAAACGAGTGCAGATCGGACGGCGGACTTCCCCTACCCTTTGCAACATACACGCCCTCGTGCTTGTTGAAACTCGGGTAAATCGTGTAGATTCCCGCTTATTTTTAGTGGATAAAAAATCCCCGTCGATCACGGCGATTCATCGATGCGATCCATTCATGTGCGCCGCGGTTTGCTACGGTAAATGCCCCGGATGGAGGCTGAAGTACAATGACGACCATCCCTAGCGGGCCGGGTTTGCCACCGGATCTCCCATTCTTGAGACGAGGACACTGCTATGTCGTTTCCGCCGGCCATCACCTACGAACCGTGGCCTCGACTTTCCTATCCCGAATTCGCGGCTACCCAGCACTTTCTGCATATGGGGCTGCAGGCCGTGGGCAAGTTAAAGCTGAAAGAACCGTTTGAACCCCAGTGGGGCGAGGTGCCACTCTGGCTCAGCAGCCGAGGACTAACGACAGGACCGATCCCCCATTCTCATTCTGGGGGCGCCTACGAAGTCACCGTTGATCTGATCTCTCACCAGGTGGGGTGCGCAACCAGTTGGGGAACGTCCGGTCACTACGACATGGCGTCAATGTCTGTCGCCAAATTTGTGGAGCAGCTCTTTGGCATGCTAAACAAAGCCGGCATAGATGCTTCGATCAACTTGAAGCCGCAGGAAGTGCCCAGCGCCATCCCGTTTAACCAAGACGCACTGCCTCGTCCCTATGATCCCACGCTGGTGAATGCCTGGTGGCGAATCCTGCTGAGTACGCAGCGCGTGATGCAGGTTTTCCGCGGACGCTTCAAGGGCAGGACACAGCCCATTGGGCTGATGTGGGGAACGCTGGACATTCGCGACGTGCGTTACAACGGCAAGCCCGCCGAACCGGGCGCGACAGCCGACTACATCCGGCGTAACGCGATGAACCAGGAGCTCATGGAGGTGGGATGGTGGTCGGGGAGTGCCGCTTATCCCAAAGCCGCGTTCTATTCGTTCACCTACCCGCAGCCCAAGGAAATCGAACAAGCAAAGGTCAGTCCGACCAGTGCGCGATGGGAGCCGGCGATGGGCGAGTTCCTTTTGGACTACGACGATCTGCGCAAATCGAAAAATCCGGACGGCGATCTGCTGTCGTTTTTCGAGTCAACCTACAGCGCCGGCGCCGAAAAGGCGGGCTGGGATCCGCATCTGGTTGGTAGTGGCAGACCTGAGTAGCGGCGGCGCGGCGCGAAAGATTTCTTCTGGGATTACCGAAATCCGTGTGACGAAACCTGCATCCAGGTTTGTCCCGCTCACGGTAAATAGTCTTCGCCCAACGATCTGAGCCTTCCATAGAAGGCTGTCCCACGATCGGGCGTGAACTTAACTACGCTGTAACTCTTCATAAAAAAAATCGTTCCGCGATCAGATTTTTCTGAATGCTCCTTCGTTCGATCTTCAGGTATAATTCGCGGCACTCGGGACAACAGTCGCTTTATCAGGGACAGAAATGCTCCTCCTTGGGACAAGAAGCCTGGGACAA